>Ga0316197_10002408_pt1 | contig 13368 bp, 16 predicted proteins | sample OudBiesiAoxic_MG_FD_204939 | JGI IMG/M metagenome (GOLD analysis project Ga0316197, IMG submission 204939) | Coastal sediment microbial communities from Oude Bieten Haven, Netherlands - site A oxic | ecosystem: Environmental > Aquatic > Marine > Coastal > Sediment | place: Netherlands...
GCTGGAAATTTCTGGAGTATCTGTTAGACAGGGACGGCCGCGTGGTGACCAGTTTCGCAAGTCAGGTCACGCCGGAAGATAAGCGCCTGGTCGGTTTGATCGAGGAGCTATTGTGAACACGCTGCGTTGTCATTCCACGCTGGATCACCGAGCGTCTAATGGCGAATGGTCCGCAATCGAGCATCAGGCTGAGAGGCTGGGTTATGCCGGGTTGATTCCCTTTGTCACTCTGGCAGTACTGTATCCGTTTTTTCAGGGCGATGTGCAGCAGTACATCGGCCGGGCGCTGGTCAGCTATGGTGCGGTCATTATCAGCTTCCTGGGTGCTACTCACTGGGGCGCAGCGATCAGCGGTGTGGATACAACCAATCCATCACGACGCATGCTGTTGTCCGTTTTGCCTGCTTTACTAGGGTGGGTGGCTGTTCTGTTGCCCCTGGTCTACGGGCTTTTCGTCATTTTGGCCAGCTTGATCACAATCTATCTGGTAGACAGCCGGTGGGGCGCACTGCATGCCTGGTATCTTATCTTACGCAGACGACTGACATTGATTGCCACATTGAGTGTGGCGGTCGTATTCATTTTCACATACCGGAGTGTATGACATGTCTCAACCAAACTACGGCGAACGGTTTCCAGGCACGATCAAGATAGGTGTGAGTGCCTGTCTGCTGGGCAGAAAGGTCAGGTTCGATGGCGGTCACAAACGCAGCCGTTTTATCACTGACTCATTGGCCGATCATTTTGAGTTTGTCGCATTCTGCCCGGAAGTGGCGATCGGCATGGGTACGCCACGGCAACCCATTCGCCTGGTCGGTGATGACCGGAATCCGCAAGCCGTCGGCGTGAAAACGCCGGAACTCGACGTAAGCCAGCCGTTGCGAAACTACGGGAAAAAAGTCGCCGGCGATATTACTGATCTGTGCGGGTTTATATTTAAGAAAGACTCGCCCAGTTGTGGTATGGAACGCGTGAAAGTCTATAACGACAAGGGAATGCCGGAGCGTTCCGGCACGGGGCTTTTCGCCCGTGAGATCATCAAAGCACATCCGCTGTTGCCAGTGGAAGAAGAAGGTCGCCTCAATGACGCCGACCTGCGCGATAATTTTATCACCCGGGTTTATGTCTACGCGCGCTGGAAAGCGCTGGTTGCCGGTGGGTTGAGTAAGTCCGGGCTGATTGAATTCCATACCGAGCACAAATACCTTCTCATGTCGCACAGTACGGTAGTGTATAAGCAGCTGGGTCAGCTGTTATCGGATTTAACCCGGGCGTCACTCGCCGATATCGCCGACAGCTACATCGCCAGACTGATGCAGACGCTGAGCAAGCCGGCGACGCGTAAGCGCCATACCAATGTACTGCAGCATTTGCTCGGTTATTTAAAACGTGACCTGGATTCTGCCCACCGTACAGATCTGAATGAAACTATCGATGCCTATCGGCGCGGTGAGTTTCCCCTGGTGGTACCGATCCGCATGCTACAGCATCATTTCAGCGTGCATCCTCATCCCTATATCAATCAACAGGTGTATCTGAATCCCCACCCGCAGGCGTTATTGCTGCGAAACAGTTTATAGAGCCCGTGTCATGAGCGATGTCATGCAGTTTGGTATGGTCGTTATCGGCGACGAAATACTCTGTGGCAAGCGCACCGACAAGCACTTGCCGCATGTTATTGAAGTCCTGCAGGCGCGTGGTATGCAGGTCGGATGGTCGAGAGTGGTGGGCGATCACCGGCAGCGCCTGGTGCATGAATTACAGCTGAGCCAACTGGATGCCCTGCCGGTGTTATGCTTTGGCGGCATCGGTGCCACGCCGGACGATCAGACCCGGCAGGCTGCTGCCGAGGCATTCGGCACCGGTCTGGCCAGACACCCGGATGCTGCTGCCATGATTGAAGACCGGTTTGGCGAGGACGCTTATCCCAACCGTATACGCATGGCAGACCTGCCGGTAGATTGCCTGTTAATACCTAATCCGCATAACCGGATTCCGGGTTTTACACTGTACGATCATCACTTTTTTCCCGGATTCCCGTCCATGGCCTGGCCTATGCTGGACTGGGTACTGGATCATTATTACCCGCACGACGCAGTACGGGAACTGGAAAAGTCGGTCAGGGTATTTCATGTCCGCGAATCAGACCTGGTGCCGCTTATGGATGAGTTGTCTGCCGGTCTTGGCGGTGCGAAATTATTCAGCCTGCCCCACCTGGGCAGCATCCCTTCGATAGAGCTTGGCTTTCGCGGTAAGCAGTCCGCAGTTGAGGCAGCATTCTCAGGCCTTGTCGCTGCATTGAGCACGCGCGGCCTGGAATTTGAGGGGCTGCAGGAAGTAGAAGAGACAAGCGCGCTCAGGCAGACTGTCGTTTAACACGGTCCCAGGCGGCCAATGTCTGTTTACGGCGTCAGTGCGCCAGGGAAAACATTCAAAACGTGTATCGAGTGGTTGCAGGGCGGTGTTTCTGACGCTCCCCATTGCAAAAGATAATGCCATAACTGCAGCGGACTGATTTCCCCGAAATGCAGATGTGCGGATAAGCGTTCAGGCGGCAACAGATGCCTGCTTGTCACGTCTCCGCTGTTCCGCCAGCCAGCGATGTGCTTCTGCGCAGCGCCTGCTGTTATCCAGTGCCATGCGGCGTAGCACGGTACGTGAGGCACGTCCGGCAGCCCGGTCAATAGCGACGTAGAGATCCGATCGGACGTCCTCGATGACGACGGGAAGAAGACCGTCAATACTGGCTTTGATCAGGCAGCGTTTATCGACACCGCCACGCGGTCCGTTCAGGTCAGACAGTATGACGTCTACCCGCCGTATTCGTCTGATTCCGCGCCCTAACAGAAAGTCCAGACGTTTGTGTACCTGTCCGGCGATAGCGCTGGTCAGCGAAAAGCCTCTGCATTGAATACCAATCTTCATGGTCATGTCCTCTGTGAGTGTCCTGATGCTCTGACCACAAGATTAGCTGCCTGGTGCCCGGGAAGTAATTCGAAATGCGGTTGTGAAATATTCGAAAAACCCGAAGTGTTAAAATTAGCGTGCTGAATAACGGCCCGCACACTAACAGGTTGGTGACAGTATCAAGAGATAGTAGTGAAATGACCGTCAGGCGGTGGTGAACAGTTCACTGCGGGCCGCGTTGGTAATCACTGAGACTGCAGGGTGCTTGATACGGCGTTCCGCGGATATCGCATAGTAACTTTCGCTGATATCACTGGTGCGGCCGATCACACGTACCCCGTACTTGGCGACCACATCATCCTCGACAGCCGTCGGTGAGGTGAAGATGCCGGCATTGGCTTCGCCGAACGCTTTCATCAATGCGCGGTCATCGAACTCGGCAACAATCAAGGGTTTGATATCCCTGGCTTCAAACCAATGTTCCAGCATCCGGCGCAGGGCGCTGCTGGCGGTGGGCATGAGCATCGGCGCATCGTCCAGCGACAGCGGGAAGTTTTTCTGATACCTGCGGGCTACCGGCCGCGCCGCAAAAAAACTGATGCCGGATTCGCCGAGCGGGTGGTTATAAGCGCGCACGTTGAGGGTCGGGCTCAGGGGGCAATCGGCTATGACCAGGTCGAGTTTGTGCACCGAGAGGTCGGCCAGCAACTCCGACAGGGGGGCCTCCTGGCAAACCAGCCGCACCGCTTCATCCATCGCCAATACCGGTTCGAGCAGGCGATAAGCAAGCAGTTTGGGTACGACCATGGCAACACCGACATTGAGCGTCAATGCCGTGCCGGGGATGCGCCCTTGCAGCACATCCTGCAGTTCGTTGCCCAGGCGGAACATTTCATCCGCATAGGAAAACACCAGTCGTCCGGAATCGGTCAGCGCCAGATTACGACCGCTTTTTTCAAACAGTTTTATATCCAGCTGCTCTTCAAGCTCGCGCAGCTGACCGCTGATCGTCTGGGGCGTCAGGTGGAGAATATCCGCTGCCCGGGTAATGGATCCGTTGGCAGCCACCGCCCAGAAGTAACGCAGATGTTTAAAATTGAGACTGGACATGGATCACTGGCACCGTTAGCGGAGTGTTCGTTTCACTATAGTTCAAATTGAAAGAACAGCACAGGCATGCACAATCCCGCTTAATATGTGAAGGAACTGTATAAATTGTTGCTCTCCTGAACGGTAGTGTTTACGTCGTGGTGACAAGGGCGCTTAATAGCCAGACACCAATGCCCAGCCAGAGGGCTCCCGTCAACGGACGACGGGCAGTTTCGGTACGGCTTTGCAGCCGTGCCAGCCATTCAGCGGATTTCCGTTGACGATCTGTAACAGCGCTCGCCCAGGCGGTGACCCGCAATTCACTGCTGACTCGAGCTGTCTGCAACACATGACTGAGCGCTGTGCGAATTCGGAACGGAAAAGCTTGAATACGAATACGTTTGCGACGGCCAGTGCGGTATGAAGAAAGACGGGCCCCTGCCAGTATCAGCACCGGCCCCAGTAACAGACCGAGTGCAACCGGAATAACGTTAATCATCAGCCGGTCGATACCGGCAAGCAGGAAGGGCAGCGCGGTGATCACCGCGACCAGGCACAGCCAGGCGGAGACCGGTATCATGGGAATTGGCATGGCCTCACGCCGGCGCCTGGTCCATAGCAGAAACATGAACCGGACCATCAGCAGCGTTGTTGCCAGGGTGGATGCCGCCAGTAATGTGAGCAGGACAGGCGCCGATATTGACAGACTGCCACTTAGGGCTGACTTTGCCAGCGCGCCACTGGTCAGGGGGGCGCCGGCCAATACCAATGCGAGGAAGCCGAGCCCGATCAGCAGCGATAGCCGCAGGCCACTGCGTTCAACCAGGCCGAGGCCGAGAAACAATGCGGTCTTGACCAGCGCGTGGTGAGTGGCATAAATCAGCAGTGCAGCAACAATAGACGGCGCTGACGGAGGAAAGGCCAGCGCGGCGCCCAGGCCGCTCGTCAGCACGCCCATCTTGCTGATACTGGAATAACCGAGCAACAGGCGTGGCCGCTTTTGCACAAGCCCGGCGATGACGCCGAAGAGAAGGGTGGCCGCGCCGATCAGTATCAGTAACGTTCCCCAACCGACTGGCGTGGCGTCACCGGGTGGCAGAAAACGTAACCAGCCGAGCAAGCCGGCCTTGATCATCACACCGCTGAAAATCGCGACCGCCGCCACCGGTGTGACCGCATAAGCCGGCGGCAGCCACCAGTGGAGGAGGGGCAGGGCCAGTTTGATGCCGAACCCGGCAATCAGCAGTAGAGTGATGAGCGGTGAGCGCGGGAGGGTCTGCAGCGCGTCGAAGGTCAGTGCTCCACCGCCGCTTGCTACCAGCAGTACTATGGCCGTGAACAGCAACAGCTCGCCGGCGATGGTCCAGGCCAGGTAGGTGCGCGCCGCGCGTCTGGCTCGCCGGCTTGGTGAATGTGCGATCAGGCCATACGCCGACAGCCCCATCAGGGCAAAGCCGAAATAAAAGCTGACCATATCCTGCGCGACGATCAGGCCAAGATTGCCCGCCATGGTAAACAGGAAAAACACCCGGAATCGGCCGCTGTCGGCAACAGCGTCCTGGCTCCCGGCGATATAGACAGCGGCAAGCAGCCAAAGCAGGCTGCTGAAGCCAAGAAATACCCGGCTTGTCTCATCGATGCCGAGTTCGCTGCCGAGCAGCAGCCACCGCAGTGAAACCGCGGTGCCGACCGGTAATACAGCGACTGCGAGTAACGCCGGTATTGCTGCCAGCGGCAACAGCCAGTGTGCATAGCGCTGCTTCGCCAGCAGGGTCAACAGTAACGGCGTCAACCAGATCATCAGCAACAGGACGCTATTCACAAGTCGTACTCCCGTTGCGCAATCAGGCCGGCCCATTCCAGCGGACTGTAAGGTGCGGCCGCAAACAGGCCGGCGGCCAGCGCCAGGCCGGCGGTCACCACCGGTGGCCATAACAGGGCACCGGCGGTTTCATAGCGGGCGGCGGGAATGTGCTCGGCCGGCCAGGCGGGTGCGGGCCGGCAGAACCAGGCGCGATACAACACCGGCAGGAAGTAGGCCGCGTTGAGCAGGCTGCTGATGATCAGTACCGGTATGACCCAGCCGGCCACGCCCGCTTCAATCGCGCCCAGTCCCAGGTACCATTTACTGATGAAGCCCGCGACGGGGGGGATGCCGATCATGCCAAGGGCGGCGATACTGAATGCCAGGGTCGTGGCGGGCATGCGCTGGCCGACGCCGTTCATTTCGCTGACCTTGTGGATACCCAGTGTCTCGGCATAATTGCCGGCGGCAAAAAACAGGGTGATCTTCATGATGCCTTGGTGGACCAGGTGGACGATGCCGCCGATGGTGCCGATGGGTCCGAGAATAGCCGTGCCCAGCGCGATATAGGACACCTGGCTGATGGTCGAGTAAGCGAGGCGCTTTTTCAGATTATCCTGGAACAGCGCTTTGAGCGATCCATAAACGATGGTAATCGCTGCAGCGACGCCGAGTACGGCGAGCAAGCCGAGCTGGTCGGCAAAATTGACACCGTACACGTCGTAGACCACGCGCACGATACCGAAAGCACCGGCTTTCACCACGGCGACCGCGTGCAGCAGGGCGCTTACCGGTGCCGGTGCGACCATCGCGTGTGGTAACCAGCCGTGCAGCGGTACCAGTGCCGCCTTGACACCCAGGCCGATCAGCAGCAGCAGGAATATCACTTTCAACTGGCCGTGAGTTTCAAGCGGCAGTTGACTGAGGACACCGCCTTCGATAAACGCCGTGGGGCCTGCTATGGCGTGTAACCACACGGTGCCGATCAATAACAGGGCGCCCCCGCCCAGGGTGTACGCAAGGTAGATGCGTGCGCCGCGCAAGGCTTCCGGCGTACCCCGGTGCGCGACCAGCGGGTAAGTCGCCAGCGTCAACAATTCATAAAAGATGACGAAGGTAAACAGGTTACCTGCCAGGGCCAGGCCGATGGTGGCCGAAACGCACAGACTGAAGAAGCCGAAGAAGCGGCTGCGATGCGGCGACTTTTCCAGGTAACCAATGGCATACACGGTGGTAACCAGCCACAGCACAGTGGACAGACTGACGAACAACACCGACAGCGTATCCGCGTGCAGCACCAGCTCCAGACCGGGCGCGAGGGTCCAGCGTGTCTCGTAGTTGTGTTCATGAAACACGCCCCAGATCATCACGCCGACCAGCACCACCTTTCCACCGGCACCGGCCAGGTTGAGTAGCGTCCGCAGCCGGTGACTGTCCTCGCGCAGGAAAAAGATCACCAGTCCTGGGAGCAGCGAGCTCGCCACTACCAGTAAAGGTAATGCGGCATCGAAGTTCATGCGCCGCCCTCCAGCAGGCCCCAGATCGGGGCACCGGCGAGGCCCAGTCCGGCCACCGCCAGGGTGGTGAGGATCAGCGCCGGCCACTCCTCTCGTGCCACCGTGACCGGCCGCCGCGGGTAGGGCTGGTGGCCGAAGGCGTGGCCGAGCACTCGGAACATATAGGCGGCAGCCAGCAACGAGCCGGCCATGGTTACCAGGATCCACAACCACTGACCGGTTGCAAAGGAGCCTGCGAGTAACTGCCACTTGCCGAGGAAGGCACCGCTGGGCGGCAGGCCGATCAGGGCAACGCCGCCCAGTGCGATGGCGAACGTGGTGGCCGGCAGGCGCTGGGCGGTGCCATCCAGTTCGCGAATGCGATCATGTCCGCTGCGTTGCTGGATGATACCGATCGCCAGGAACAGGCCGGCCTTGGCAAAGCCGTGGGTCAGGGCGAGTATGACCAACCCACCAAGGGCGGCGTCACGGGCCGGGCCGGGCGGCAAGGCCTGCAGCACGGGAAAGAACAGGAACAGGTACCCCAGCTGGGCGACGGTGGAATAGGCGGCAAGCAATTTGAGCCGCTCCGTGCGTAACGCACGCCAGGAGCCCCACAGAATCGCACCGGCACCCAGGATACCGAGTAAATTGGCAGCCGCCGGTGTCACAAGGTCCGCGAAAATATCCAGCCACAGGCGCAACACCAGATAGAAAGCCGCCTTCACCACCAGGGCGGACAGTACAGCGCTGACCGGTGCCGGCGCACTGGCGTGTGCCGGCGGTAACCAGAAATGCAGTGGGAACAGGGCGGTCTTCAACAGCAGGCCGGCGGTCATCAGTGCCAGTGCCGTCCATGCCACCGGTCCGGGCTCGACGGCGTGTGTCAGCGTTGACAAGTCCAGTGTGCCGTAGCCGGCATAGATCAGGCTGACACCGGCCAGGAACATCATCGAACCCAGCAGTCCCACCAGCAGGTAGCGCAGCGCCGCCTGCACAGCCGCAAGCTTACCGCCGAGGGATGCCAGCGCAACCGCACTCAGGCCTAGAAGCTCGAGCGTGACATAAAGATTGAACAGGTCGCCGGACAGTAACAGGGCATTCAATGACGTCCATAACAACAGCCACAAGGGCCAGAAGCGGGCGCGCTCAGCGGCTTTGCTGAAATAGGCGCTGGCATAAACACTACCCGCCAGCACTACCAGGGCGGTCATCATCAACATTAGTGCAGACAGGCCGTCGGCGCGCAGCGCGATGCCCAGCCCGGCTGTCCAGCCACCGATTTCGTAGCTCACCGGGCCCTGGCTGCCCACGCCATAGAGCAGCGTGCCGGCAACAGCGGTGGTTGCCACGGCAGCGACATACACGAGCGCTGTTGCCTGGCGCGGCAGCAGCAGTGTCGCGATGCTACCGGCCAGCGGTATTGCGACCAGCCAGATCAGCGTGTCAGCCATTGTCTTGCTCCCCAGTCAGACGTCGGGCCAGTGCAAGGGCAAGCGCGGTTGCGCTCACCGCAACCACAATCCCTGTCAACACCAGGGCATGCGGCACCGGGTCCGGTGCTACCCCGGGACCGCGGTAGGCGACAGCGATAAGCATCAGGAAAACGCCTGCCCCCATGACATTGACGCCGATCAGCCGGTGCAACAGCACGGCGTGCAGCAGTGCCGTGCGCAGTCCCAATGCCACGATCAGGCAACCAGTCATGGCATATAGCCATTGCGCTGTCAGCATTGTCTTTTCTCCCCGCTGATCCCCGCCGCCGGTTGCGGTCGACCGCCAAGAAACGCCAGTACCAGCGTTGCAGCGATAGCCAGCATGGCCGCGCTTTCGATCAGCAGGATCAGGCCACCGGCCCAGGCCGGCGGGTAGCCCAGGAACGGACGTCCCAGCACAAGCAGACTCAAACCCACCACCAGAAACATGCCCACACCCGCGGCCATGACGACGTGCAGTGTTCGCCCAGGTGGTAAGCCCGCAGTGCGATGGCCCGCGAGGCGCAATACCACAGCGGCGGCCGCGAGTGTGGCGCCTGCCTGGAAGGCGCCGCCCGGCGCGTGGGCGCCCACCCAGAGCAGGTAACCGGCAGTGAGGATGAGCACCGGGACCAGCCAGCGGACAAGGCTGTCGAACACGGGGCCGGCTGCCTGATAGCCGGGCCTTGCAGGCCCCAGGGCGAGGATGCCGAGCACCGCGGTCAGCAGCACCGCCAGTTCCAGCAGCGTATCGTAGGCACGGAAATTGAGCAGTATGGCGGTGACCGGATTGCTGACCCCGCTGGCGGCAAGAGTTTCGCTGACCGCCTGTGCCAGCGTGTCTTGAGGTCCACGGTCGAAAGCCTCCGCCAGGGCCCACGCGAGCAGGGCGGCCACTGCGACACACAATAGCGTGACCGTCAATTGAAGCGTCACATCGATGCTCGTGCGCTCGCGCTCGTGAACAGGCTTCGCGTCACCGGACAATGCCCGGCGGGGTTGCTCGCGCACGGCAGCCAGCAGCAGCGCACCGGATAAACCGGCGCCTATGGCGGCTTCCGCGAGAGCGACATCCGGTGCAAGCAGGCGCGCCCAGGCCACTGCCAGCACAAGTCCGAAAGCCATGAATAAAATGACACTGCGGCGCGCATCGCGAGTGGCCAGGGCGGCCGCGGCGAGACTCAGCAATGAAAACACCAGCAATACGTCGAGCACCAGCAAAGCTGTTGTATTCAAGATGGCGTCTCCCGGTGGCGCGCGTGCTGTGCGATCAGATGCGCGCTGGCGGAGCTGGCGGCGAGCACGGCCAGCCAGATCAGTACCAGCTTTAGCGCTATCAGCAGGTCTTGGGCGTGCAGCGCCAGGCCGGCTGTCAGCAGACCCAGGCCGAGGTTGTCGGCCTTGGTCAAGGCGTGAAGTCGGGAGTACAGGTCTGGCAGGCGCAGCAGGCCGATACTGCCGGCCAGGTAGAAGGCAAGCCCCGACACAATCAGCAGGGAAGACATCGCATCAATCATCGCAAGTTTCCCTTTGCTGACCGGTAAATGCGGCCGCAGCGACAGCCGCGAGCAGTGCAAGTATCAGAGCCACGTCTATCAGCGCTGTCTGCTTGAGCAACAGGCTGAGCAGTAACAACAAACCTACACCGGCGGTGCCAATCAGTTGCGTCGCGAGCATGCGATCACCCGTGCTCGGACCGCGCACGACCCTTAGCAGGCCGAGAAACAGACTGAGCATCAGGCCGAGTGCGGAAACGGTGAGTAACTCAGACATCGCTGATCTCCAGGGGTGAGCAAAACAGCCTGGCGATCGCCTGCTCGAGCCGGAACAAATCGGGATCCGGGTCTTCACCCGCGTCGAGCATGTGTAACTCCACCCGGTCGCCATCGAGGCGTGCTGCCAGCGTACCGGGTAACAGGCTGATGCAGTTGATCAGCAGTACCCGCGCCAACGGATCTGTCAGCTGCATACGGTAGGTTTTGAAACCCGGCCGGATACGCAGCCGCGGTGCCAGTGTGCGGCGCGCCACGTCTATCCCGCCGCGTACTGATTCGCGTAGAAACAGCACCATGAAACCCGACAGACCGGCCAGGGAAATTTCTGGCGATGCAGCTCGACCGAGGTAAACGCTCGCCATCGCAGCCAGCGCCACGGCGGGTAGCCCGATCAGCCAGGCGCTCGCCTGGCCCTGGGCGATGACCCACCACAGCAACGCCAGTATTGCCGTTCTCGCCAGAATGCCAGAACCCGTCGCTGCGGGGCTGTATATTTTGTGAATGTGTGGTCCGTTCACTGGCGGGCGTCAGGCCTGTACGTCCAGTCTTTTCCGTCGAACCGGCGCCGGCGCGGCCTCGTGCTGTCGTGTGCGCTCCGTCAGTGTGTATACGAAAAGAACCGCTGCCAGGGCGAGCAATGCGATTTTCAGACCAACCAGCCCGGCAACCAGGCCATACAGTAATGTATTGATTGTGATCATGTCGTGTTACTCCTTTTCATCGGAAGTTGAGCCGGAACAAGTTTCCGGGCTGATGTGCAATGCGCTATCAGGCTGCATTGCGTTCGCCGCAAGCGCGATTGGCAGGCACGGCGATGTCCATCAGTTGCGGATCATCGAGTTCAAGCCCGTTCATCAGTTCGATGTAGGCCTGCTTGAAGCCGGCCCGTTGCAGCCGTTCGGCAGCCTGCAGGGCGCGAGGACCCGCATGGCAGGTGATGTAGAGCGTTTCTTCACGGCCCAGCGAAGGTCGTTTGAACGTTTGTGCAAGCGCGTCAGCTGACAACGCGTCGATCGGTATCAGCTGTGCACCCGCAATATGCCCGCCGCGGTATTCAGCGACGCTGCGTACATCCAGCACCGGGGCGTATCGTCCGTGGCGCTTCACCTCGTGCAACTGTTGAGGGCTGATGGTCGAAACTTGAGTTGACATGTTTTTCTCCTGTTTAAGTCCGGGTTCTGCTTCGAGCATGCAATCATTTTAACGGCACAAGAAAATTTATAAAATACGAAATATACAAAGCAACACATCGAAAATGACGATGTATTACCCAGCCTTGTCATGGCTCAATAATATTGAGTTTCCGAGCACTCGGTGGCTCTCCGCCACCTGTTGGGAGATCGCCGCAGGGGCGTTAGAAGGTCGTCCCGAAGGAGGGGTCTATGCAATTCTCGGGCAGCGGCCACCGCCCAGCGGGCAGGCCTTGAGCACCGGGCCACCCTTGAACAAGCGGTACAGGGATTTCTTACCTCCTTGCTCCCGGAATCGCGCGTTCGGTGCACTGGACAGTTCCCGTGAGCGGCACACGAAGCCACGCTCCAGGTGGTAATGGCATACATACCGGATCACTTCCCAATGCGTCTCCAATAGCTGGATTGCGGAGTTTGCGTATCTTTTTGTTTTTAACACAGGAACGCATGGTATATTGGAAAAATTCTGTTTATTTTTGCTGGCAAAGTACTGGACACAAGAGGCTATGAAGAACATCAGCGCCATTGGGCATAAAGCACTTGTCTGGGTTCAGGATTTTGGCCTGCTGATCATTGCGATTGCTACCATCATCGCCGTAGGAATAGAGGTTGCATCAATGATTGAAGCAATGACGGTTACCCTGGCCGACCTTCTGCTTCTCTTCATCTACCTCGAAGTGCTTGCGATGGTGGCGATCTATCTTAAGTCCGGAAAGCTGCCGGTTCGCATGCCGCTGTATATCGCGATCGTCGCATTGGCGCGCTATATGATTCTGGACATGAAGAGCCTCGATACCTGGCGAATGCTGGGTGTTGCGGGGGCGGCCTTGCTTATTGCGTTGTCTATATTGGTGATTCGATTTGGTCACGCACGATTCCCTTACGATAAGGAGGAGGACGGCTAAATACCGGTAACGAGAGGTGAGGCCTCTCTTGTCTTATTGTTGAGAGGAATCCAACCGATTCCTGATAGTCACGCAGGTATAGACATAAGCAATGTTCATCAGTGTTCTGGAACTCTTCAAGATCGGGATCGGTCCTTCAAGTTCTCATACCATGGGTCCGATGGCTGCTGCCAGAGAATTTGTCGAGCGGGTGCGGGAATGCCTTGCAGCGCATCAATATACCCAGGCCACACATATCCGATGCATTCTGAAGGGGTCTTTGGCATTTACGGGAAGAGGTCACGCTACCGACCGGGCTGTGGCGTTAGGCCTGCATGGTTACACGCCCGAGGCTGTGGCTGACGAGGACGTCGATGCTGTTGTTGATCGGATCTGGAACCAGCACTACATCGCCGTCGATGATAGCCACACAGTCATGTTTTCTCCCGGCAAAGACATTATATTTGACCACGGTGAACCGTTACCGGCGCATCCGAACGGGATGATCTTCAAATTAATCGGGCAATCGGATGAGGTCTTGTTCTCAGAAACCTACTTCTCGATCGGTGGTGGTTTTATCAGCACGCTTGCTGAAATCGAACAGTTGGTTGCACCACTGAAAATGAATTCCGCTGTTTCCTGCCCACATCCATTCGACACCGCCGGGTCGATGCTGCAAATGGCCACTGACACCGGACTGTCCATTGCGGCGATGAAACGCATAAACGAACTCGAATACCTGTCGGAT
>Ga0316197_10002409_pt1 | contig 13361 bp, 6 predicted proteins | sample OudBiesiAoxic_MG_FD_204939 | JGI IMG/M metagenome (GOLD analysis project Ga0316197, IMG submission 204939) | Coastal sediment microbial communities from Oude Bieten Haven, Netherlands - site A oxic | ecosystem: Environmental > Aquatic > Marine > Coastal > Sediment | place: Netherlands...
CTGGATCCTGCTCAGCCTCCCAGCCATTCCGATGATCCTGGGGCTAACTTCTGGTGATCCCGATGCTGTTGAAAATATCCTGCACCCGTCCGGCGAATTCGCGGCGCGGTTCATGATAATCACCATGATGATCACACCGCTGATGATGTTGTTTCGAAACGCAAGCTGGCCGCGCTGGTTGATGAAGCGTCGCCGCCACCTCGGCGTCGCCGCGTTCTTTTACGCGCTGGCACATACGGTGCTTTACGTCGTTGACGAGGGGGCGGTGGCTTTCACCGGTGGCGAATTCTCGAAACTCTATATCTGGACGGGCTGGCTGGCGTTCCTGATTTTCGTGCCGCTGGCCATCACATCGACAGATGGCTGGGTGCGCAAGCTTGGCCGCAACTGGAAGTCGCTTCAGCAAATTGTTTATGGCGCCGCTGTGCTAACCCTCGTTCATTGGGCCGCATTGCATGATTGGGGCGGTGTCGGACCCGCCTTGGTGCATTTTACACCGCTCGTTCTGCTGGAAATCTACCGCGTCTGGTCTACCCAATCGCCCCGCCGTCAGCGTGCAGCGGCCTAAGGTGACTCCGTAGGCCAAAGCTGTCGCCAGGTCGTGCCGTCGCCGTCGGCCTTTCGACACCTTTGGCCTTTCCGCTGCTTCCACGGTTCTTCAGATATATGCTCGCACGGGAAACCGTCCATTTCCGACCGGATGCCCGCGCATAGCCAAAGCGCCATCGCTTCTTTCTGGGACCTTTAGCGATCCGCTGCTCTGGGGTGTCGCACTGCGATATTCGCGCTCCTCGGCGGATGGTTATTTGGACCGTAATCTCAGGGTCATATTTGCCAATTTCTCAAAAGCAGACCTTGGCTGCGGTGCAGAAAACCCGTTCTATGGCTCGAACCGGACTGACGCATCGCAGCATGGTCGACCAGTCGAGCCCCGCGCCGAAAGTCCGCAATCGAAACAACGGATCCGGGATCACGGTTCTTCGTGATTGCGGCGTGGCGCGAGCAGCGCGGCGGCCAGCATGTCCGCCGCCGTTCCGCTGAGCGCGATAGGCGTGTCGTGAACTATCGCGAGGCGCGTGAGCGCCTGCAGGTCCACATCTCCGCCGTGCGGTACCGTCGGATCCGCGAAAAAGATCACCGCGTCCAGATCGCCGGTCGCGATCAGCGCGCCGAGCTGCTGGTCCCCGCCGCGCGATCCGCGCTGGAGCCGCCGGACGGAGAGCTCGGGCGCGGCCTCGGCGATCATCGCCCCGGTCCCGCCCGTGCAGATCAGCCCGTGTCCGGCCAGCTCCTTGCGGTGGCGCTCCACCCACGCCCGCAGATGGGATTTCCGGTTGTCGTGCGCCACCACGGCAATACGGCGGGGAGCCGTCGAGCGCGCCCGCGCCCGCGCGGAGATCTCGAGGATTGAGCGCACCTGCTCCGTGAAGCCGGCGCCATCCGCCGGGAAGGCCCCCTCGAGCGCCGCGGTGCCGACGGTGAAGCCCGCAGCGCCCGCCTCGGCCGCGGCGGTCACGCGGTCCTCCCGATCGATGCTCCCGGCCATGATGACGGGCTTCGGGACCGCCTCGCAGACGCGCGACATCAGCCGCGGGACATCGCCGTGGTGCCTGTAGGCCAGCAGGTCGATCCCGTGGACATGCTCGAGATCCGCGAGCGCCTTGGCGGAGGCGACGATCTCGGCGTCCGTGCCGTCCAGCACACTCGGATGGCCCGTGATCCGGCCGGCGAACGGATAGTAGCGGATCGGGTGGTGGCGGATCACCTCGGTCACGATGTCGGCGCGGGTTCCGCCGAGAAGACAGTCGACTTCGAGCTCCACGGCGGCGCGCGCCGAGGCGAGCTCCTTCTCCTCGTCGAGGCTCACGACCTCGAGGTAGGAGCGTCCCCCGGCCGCCCGGATGGCGTCGGCCAGAGCCTTGAGCTCGGGCAGCGGCAGGCCCACGTCCTTGAAGCCGATGTGCCGCACGCCGCCCTTCAGCGCGTCTTGGAGTTTGGCTGACGCGTCCGGGATCGTCCGGTCGTTGGAGGTGAGCATCAGGATGAAATCGAACGCCATGGCTTCAGGCTCCCGTGTGCTGCGTTGGAGGGCTGCCAGCGATTGCGGCGGCGCGCTTCCAGCGTTCCGCCGAGCCGACGATGTCGAGATGATGCTCGCCGGCGCTCGCCTCGACCAGCGCCTGCAGATGGTTGAGGGCGACCCCCACGGGCAACTGCCGCAACGTCGTCGAGTTCGCTGCTCAGCAATCCCGCAATTCGGTCGCGGGCGGCAACCCAAAGATCTGCTTCAACGACGCGGATAACGGTGGCGTCACACCCGGACGGAACCGGCGTCGGAGGCAATAACCGCTCTATGCAAAATCATCTTAGATACAGTGGCTTACAAGCTATTCACCATATCTGCGCAGTCATGAGGTCCGGAGAATATTGCCCTGAGAGACCACTTCCGGGCCGCCTGGCGCTGCAGCCGCTGTTCAGCCCCTCCCGCATAACCCTCGAAAACACGGATGAGATTGAACACCCCCCTTCGTTGCGATCGTGCTATTTTCTGGGGCGCGGGCGACCGCGTGGCCAAGAGCGAAGCAGGAGGGGGCACCATGAAGACTGCTGCCTGCACCGGTACCCGGATCCCGATCCTGAACTTCGCGTCGCGCGATGCGGCGGAGGCGCTGGCCCGCGACGTGGCGTCGCTTGGCATCGAGAACCGCATAGAGAATGGCGCGCGATGGCTCAGATCCGAGGCTGCCGCGCCACGGGGCGGCTGCATGGTGCTGGTCGGGCACGATACGGAGGTCGGCCCGCGGGAGGCCGAGATCGTGCAGCGCATGGAGGCCCGGCCTTGGGTCTGTGTGCTGACATCGCAGGAACAGGCAGCGGCCCGTGAACTCATGCGCGCAGCCACGGAATTCGTCGCGGCGCCCTGGAGCCGCGACGAGTTGACGGTCCGCCTGGAGCGCTTTACCCGGCAAGTCGGCCGCGCCGACCGCCAGCTTGCCGAGGCGCGCGCGGGCATGGAGATCGTGGGCGATGCGCCGGCCTTCCAGGAGGCGCTCGGTACAGCGCAGAAACTCGCGCCAAGCCCTGCGCCGGTGATCGTCGAGGGCGAGACGGGTACGGGCAAGGAACTCATCGCCCGGCTGATCCACCGCCTGAGCGGGCGCAGACGCCGCCCCTTCGTGCCGGTCAACTGCGGCTGCCTGCCGCCCGAACTGGTGGAGAACGAACTCTTCGGCCACGAGGCCGGGGCCTATACCGGTGCCACGCGCGCGGCGCAGGGGCTCGTGCATGAGGCCGAGGGCGGGACTCTGTTTCTCGACGAGGTGGACACGCTGCCGCCCCGGGCGCAGGTGGCCCTGCTGCGCTTCCTGCAGGAGCGCGAGGTGCGCCCGGTCGGCGGTGGCCGTCCACGTGCCGTGGATGTGCGCGTCGTGGCGGCCTCGAACCGCCCGCTGGGCGCGCTGGTGGAGAGCGGCGCATTCCGCGAGGATCTCCATTTCCGCCTCAACGTGCTGACCGTAACGTTGCCGCCCCTGCGCGAACGGCGCGGCGACATCGCCGAACTGTCGCGCCACTTCCTCGATAGGCTGGCGTCGGATTACGACCGTGGCCCACTGCTGCTTTCGGCAACCGCGCGCGACTGGCTCATGGCGCATGAGCTTCCCGGCAATGTCCGCCAGCTGGAAAACCTGCTGCATCGCGCCGTGCTGAAATCGGCCGGCGGGAGGATCGACCTGCCCGACATCGCGCCGCCGGGAACGCCCGAACCGCGCCTGGCTGCCGAGGCCGATGGTACCCTCTCCTTCTCGGCGGCCAAGGCGGTGGCAGTGGACGATTTCGAACGCAGCTACCTCTTGGACCTAATGGAGGAGACCGGCGGCAACGTGACGGCGGCGGCACGGCGCGCGGGCAAGGAACGCCGGGCGCTTGGGCGGCTGTTGAAGAAACACGGGATCGGACCGCGCTGGAACGATGCCGGGACCGGGCCGGGCTGAAGCCCGGCCTACGAAATCCTGAAGGGTCCGGGACCGCAGCCGGGCGCAAGCCCGTGTCGCCGCCCGCGAGCGGGGCTCGATGCCCCCGAGCGGGCACCCCCCCCAACAAGCAACAAACCTCAAGGCCCGCAGAGCATCTTCACCATGCGCGCCGGCGGAGCCGGGTCGCCCCGCGCCCTGGCCGCCGCGGCATCCGCCTCGTCGAGCTTGCGCGCTTCAGCCGCATTGTGCGCGTCTATGGTCACGGCGCCCACGCAGTCGCTCACCTTCTCGGAATAGCCGATCGCCGCGTTCTGATACGCCGTCAGCGCAACCCCGTAGTCGGCCTTCGCGGCGTTGAACTTCGAGAGCCCTTTCACGCCGCGGCACCGGAACTCCGGCGGCGCGTGCGACCCCAGATACTCCAGGAACGCGCTGCCATGCGTGCCCTCGTGGAAGGCCAGGGTCTGGCTCTCGGGAAGCTGCGCCGCGCCGGCCATGTCCTTGGCTGTACGGCCCCGCCCATAGGCCGATCGCGAGGTCGGGCTGACACCCGGCTTGTAGAGCGTCTCGATTTCCACGGTTGGCTTCGGCGTAGGCCCGATGCTCGTGATCTTCGTATGGGTGGAATAGGCCATGGTACGCGCCGACGGTGTTCCGCCCTGCACCTTGATCGTAGTCCTCGCCTTGGATTTAAGCCCCGGATCGACCCTGTCGGGCAGCACTGTCACCGCAAAGCCGTTGAGATCGAACGTCACCGGCCCGCCCGTCCCCGAACTTGCCACCGCACCGGCCACGCTCTGGGGAAGCGGCGTGGATATCCCGCTCACAAGCACATGCGGCTCGGGCCAGGCCCAGAGCGGAATGCGCCCGCTGTTGATGCGATAAAGCTCCGCCTCCGACTTCGCGCCAGCCGCCGCCATGGTCCGCACGAGTGCCCGCACGGCTGCGATGTAGGCCGCGCGCAGCCGGTCGTGCAGCGCGGTGTCGCCCAGCTCCTCCTCCGAGATCCGTCCGTTCTGGATCACCATCGAGAACCAGGAGTTGAGGCTGCGGTTGAAACGCGCGGCATCGAGCGCCACGGCCGGGCCCGCCATCGCGGCGGCGGCCTCCGTGAGCATGTCGACAGTGCTCTCGACCGCCCGCCGCTGCAGGGGCGCAACGTCCTCGCCGCCCTTCTCGGGCGCGCGCTGCACCACCGGCGTGCCGCCGCGCTGCTGCCGCGTGTGGGTGATCTCATGGGCGAGGAGCCGGCGCCCCGCAGCACAGCACTTTCCGGCGCATCCCCGCCCCGCCCCAGCACGATATCCGAACCGTAGGCGAGGGCGCGGGCGCGCAGGCTGCCCGCTTTCGCGACCGCTTCCGGTCCGTCATGCAGCCGCACATCCGCAAGGCTCTCGCCGAAGCGCCGCTCGAAATCCCGCCGCAGCGGCTGCGGCAGGGGCTGCCCCGGTCCCAGTCCCGCAAGGGGCCCGGCCCGGTCGGCGCTGCACTGCGGGCAGGCACCACCGCAAGCGCAACCCGGTCCCTGACGCACAGCCGGAGCCCGCGGGCGCGGCGCAACCCGTGAAACCGCAGCACCGCCCCGACGCGTCACCGGCCCGCGAGACATCGCACCGCGCATCGCCTACCTCTTGGTCACGCGTGCATCCTATACCATTCGCGCCGTCCGCGCACGCGGCCTGACCTGGCCCCGGGGGCCGAGCCTAGGGCCCGATCTTCTCGTCCTTGCGGATCCAGTCGATCAGGGCGCGGTATTTCGGGACGAGCGGCTTGGAGACGTGGGGCGAGGCGGTCAGCACCGCGTCCAGCAGCTCATAGATTGTGGCCTTCACCCCGAGCATGTCGGCGATGTCGCTGTCGACCTCCACCTCCAGCCCCGGCAGTATGCCCGGAGACTTCTTGCTGCTGGTCGACCACAGCGTGAACATGAGACCCTCCTTGGCCTTCACCGAGTTGTTGTCGAGAAGCGTTTCGAGCTGGGTGATCCGGTCCGCGATGGCCGCCACGGCGTGCACGTCCTTCTCCCTGGGCTTGCGGCCGGGACGGGTGAGGCCGAAATCCTTACCGAACTGCTTGTAGACCTGCTTGTAGGTGTCCTCGCCCCAGCTCGCCCCCCAGCCCGTGCGTTTCGACTCGATCGTCTCGGTAAACAGCGAGCGCATGGTGTCGCCCGAGACCTGCATCCACTTCGCGAGCCGCGCCAGTGCCTCCTCGACCACCTTCTGCGCCTTGTTGAGCTTCGAGACGTCGTCCTTGACCGTGGGCAGGATCGTGTCCGGCCCGCCATGGATCAGTTCGTGCACGAAGAGGGAGAACAGGTCGGCGCTGCGCACCGCCTCGGAGGCCGCGAGGAAGGGGATCGCCTTCTCGCGCTCGTATATGACGTCGTCCGTGCCGCCCCCCGGAAGCCCCACGCCCTTCGTGCAGTGGGAGACCTCGTGGATCAGCGTCGAGATCGCCTCCGCCTTGTCGCCGTCCCAAGTGGAGGGGCAGATGGTGACACGGCACCTGCCGCCATCGCCATTGGTGATGGCAGTGGCGTCGGAGCACTCGCGGCTGCACTTGTTGGCGCAGCGGTAGCCGGGGCGGGTGTTGCCGGTTCCCATGTCGGTCTTGGCAACCTTGCCGATCTGGGTCTTGATCTTGTCGTAGTCGCCGATCAGCCGGTCGATCCCGAAACCCGGCTTGAAGAACTTCAGCAGCTTCGCCTCGGTTGCCTTGTTGGCGTTCGGGTTCGCCTTGTAGGCCCGGAGCTTGGTGAGTGTCTTGGCGACGTCTCCCTCCGCCGTGGTGAAGGCCTTGGGGATGTCGACCTTGCCGGTGGGCGGCAGCGGGCAGGACGTCTCGATCTGGCTGGCATTGGCCGGGCAGAGCGGCTTTGCGGTCTGGGGCGTTTCCTTCAGCGGCTGGGCGACGCGGAACCGGCGGTAGTCGTACTGGTCCTGGAAGGCGGTCGGCTCGGGCTGGGAGACCACCGAGACGCTCTTGTCATGGGCCTTGATCGCATCGGCCACCGCCTTTGCGCGCTCCCCGGCCGCCTTCGGATCCTCGTCACGCGAGCGGAAGCCCTTGACGCGGATGCTGGGCTTGGTCGCCGTCACGATGGCCGGGATGCGTTTGGCCTCGTCGGCATGGATGGTCGCCGAGCCCTTCTCGAAGTAGATGTTTCGCTTCATGCCGGGGTTCAGTTCCACATGCCGCCCGCCGAAGTCGGAATCGGCCGGGGCGCGCTGAACCGAGGGGCCATGCGCGCGCTGCTGGATCACATGCGCGAGTTCATGCGCCATCAGCCAGCGCCCCGGGCCGGTATCGGGCGCATGTGTCCCGCGTGCGAACACCACGTCCCGGCCGCTGGTGTAGGCATGGGCGCGCAGCGAGGCGGCGGCGGCGTGGGCCTCGGCGCCGTCATGGATGCGCACGTCCCCCAGCGGTGCGCCAAGGCCCTGCTCGAACTCGGTCCGGTGACGGGCTTCCAGCGGGCGTCCCGGCGAGACGAGCGGCGGAGGGTCCGTCGCGCTGCCCCCCGGCGCGGCATGTATCGGGGACGCACGCTGTCCCGAAGTGAGGCGATCCGCGGCCGCGTTAGCCTCCGTCTCGGCATGTGCGGCGCAGGCTGGGCACTGGCCGCCACAGGCGCAGCCGACGCCACGGCCCGAGCGCGCGGACGATCGGGCCGCCATCGGCCCCCGCGCCTTCGCGGCCGGGTGGCGCGCCGGCGCGCCCTGCCTTGCGGAGGCGTGTGTCGCGTTCATTCGGCACTCTCTCCCGGGCCATGCTCCGGGCCACCCAGCCCGAGCGTCTCACGCACGCTGTCAGGCAGACAGGATACAGGATCGTCGCAGCAATGCGAGACGTCGTGGCCCAGGATGTAGCCCGGCAGGCGGCCGCAGGACTGGCAGGCATCGATCGGGAAGGGCGTGCCGTGCATGAGCATGTTCTGCCCCAGATAGGTCACGAGGTCGATGCTGAGGTCACCCAGCTCGACGACACGCCGCCGCGCCATCCGCGCCAGAAGCCAGGCGAGGATCGCCCCGATCACCGCACCCACCGGGCCGCCCGCCACCGCGCCCGCCTCGCCGCCCGCCTCGGTTGCCGCGGCCTCGGCCTCCGGTGCGAAGGTGTCCACCACCGTCTGCGAGATCACCTGTCCGGCGAGATCGACCCCGATGGAGATCGCGAAGGTGACGATGCGGGCAATGTCGCCGCCCGATATGTTGTCGGCGTCCCAGCAGGATCCGTCCTCTCGGCCTGCATCGTAGATGAGCTGTGCGAGATCCCAGAAATTGCACATCAGGTCAGCGAAATCGATCAGGCCGAACGCGTCCTCCTCATCGCCCTGGGCCCGGAACATCGCACGGATCGATTCGGCTATGTCGTAGAGCTTGACGAACTCGCACAGGCACTGGCCGGCATCGGTGTAGAAGTTGAGATCCCGCAGGAAGAGGATATCGGGGTTGCGGGTTTCGCCCGGGTTCAGAATGGCCCGCAGGAAGTCGGAATAGGAGCAGGGGCGCTCGGGCGCCGGCCTCGGTGCCGGTGTGGGCGTTGGTGTAGGGGTTGGCGTCGGCGTTGGAGTGGGTGTCGGCGTGGGGTCCGGCCCCGGCCTCGGGTCCAGCACCACGCTGCGGCGCTCGCGAGCCGGTCCGGGCGTGGCGCCATGGGCGAAGACGCGCGGCACCTCCACGCCGAGCGCTTCCAGCAATTCAGTGGCGACGATCGCGCGGGCGCAGGAGAGCGTCTGATTGAACTCCGCCTGGCCCTCCTCGCTGGCGAAGCCATGGACCCCGACACTGCCGCTTGCCTCGGCGATGTCGCCCGCGGCGGTTTCCAGCGCCTCCTGCTGGCCTCCCCGCAGGGTGTCGCAGCCGGTGTTGAAGGTCAAGGGTGTGCCGAAGATGTCGCCCGAGACCGGGATGCAGCGCGGCGAGCCTGTCACCTCCGGTCCGCAACGGCGCTGGATGTGAGGGCCGCTGTGGCTCAGGCGATGGAGGCGCGCGGGCGGCGCTGCCCCCTGCTGGACCACATGCGCGAGTTCATGCGCGATCAGGTTGCGGCCGGCGGCGCTCTCGGGGGCGTATATGCCGGGCGCGAAGACCACATGGCGCCCCTGCGCGAAGGCCTCCGCGCCCATGGCCAGCGCCGCGCGCCCGGCTTCCGGGCCATGGTGGAACCGCACCGCGGAGAAATCCGTGCCGAAGGCCGCACCGAAACGCGCGGCGAGGTCGGGCGGAATCGGGCGTCCCGGTCCGGTGGCCGGCACCCCTGTGCCTCCGGGGTTGCAGGCGGCACAGCTTCCGCCGCAGCTGCAGCCGGCCTTCCGCATTGGGCGGGTGCCCTGCGTATCGTCGCCACCGGGCGGGACCGCGCCGCCATCGGCCGGGGGCGGCGCGGCGGCAGCTCCGGGCAGGCTGCGGGTGACAGCCTCGGCGACCGCATCGGCTTCGCGTTCCAGCGGATCCTGTTGCGCCTCACGGTCCTCGCGGCAGGACGCGCATCCGCCGCCACAGGCGCAGCCCTGCTTCGCCTGAACGTGCAACTCGGTGCGTGCGCGTGGCGGCGCTGTCGGGCGCTTGCGGGCACCCGCGCGCCCGGCGCTCCGGGTCTGGTGCGCCAGCGCCGTCATGGGCGTGCCCGCCTCGCGGGCGCGGCTCCGGCAGGGCGTTGCGCCGGGCGGCAGGTGGCGCGGATCATGGCTTGCCGCCCGACTTCGGTGCCGATCCGGAAGAGGGCGCGGCGGACGCTCTGCGCCGGGCGATCTCGGTGCGCACGTCGCGGCCGAGCGAGTCGGGGATGCTGCTGAGAAACGAACTGGACAGCGAGGTGGAAATCAGGTTCTCGAAGGCGGCCTTCTGATCGGCGGAGAAGTCGTTTTCCCACATATCGGCCACCGCCGTGACCAACGAGCGCGCCGTGAAGGCGGGCGCGGCAGGTTGCGACTGGGCCGACGGAGGGGCCGTTGAAGGCGCCTTGGAAGGCGCGGGTGAGGGAGCGGGCGACGGCGATGGTGCGGGCGCGGGAGCCGGTGCGGCTGGCTGCGCGGCCGCCCCCGTTGAGGCGGGGGGCTGGCGCAGAACCTCGTAGTTGAGCGACACGAAGGCCCAGTGGTTCGCCGCCTCCCCGGACATGTTGCCGATGTTGCCGCTCAGCGTCAGCCCGCCTCTGGCGAGCAGGGAGCGCCGAAGCTCCACAAGCTCGGAGGCCAGATGCGTGGGCCCCACCCGCCGCGTGGGCGACTCCACCCGGCCATGCTCGGCACCCGCGAAGCGGTCTATGTACTCCCGCACCGTTCCGGTGAAGACGTTGCCGAAGGGGTCGGTGACGCCACGCGCCGCGGTGAGCGTGCCGAGCCGCAGGTGGCGCTGGATGATCGCCTGGCGCTCCGCCTGGCTGAGGGTCTGCCCGCGGTCACGCGCGCGTCGCACCGCCTCTGCCGGGCTTGGCGGATGCGCCCATGGCAGCCCTTGTATCGCCAGCCAGTAATGGCCGAAGAACTCATGCGCCAGCGAGTTGCTGCCCAGCACCGAAGCCGTCGCGCCCGATCCGCGCCGCTCGTAGAAGATCTTGTCGCGGTTGGCGTCCGCGCTTGCCGTGATCGTCGGGTTGCCGGCCCAGATCGTGCGCTGGAGCGACTCGCGGGGCAGCGTGATGCCCGACCCGCCCAGTGCGATCAGGCTGACATCCACATGGCGCGACGTGCCCCCGGTGATAAGCGTGCTGGGGATGGTGTCGGTCAGCCCCACGGCCTTGATGTCGAGCGCGCCGTTGTCGACGATGTGCTTGAGCTTGTTCCAGCGGAACGGATCCTCGGGGTTGGTGTGGGAGACCTCGTAGCCCAGCTCGCCCCGGAACACGCCGATATGCGACTGGTCGGTGCCCGGCAGCAGGGCGCGGTTACTCAGGATGTCGGTCTGGGCGTCGCGGTTGGCGATGCGCACCCCGCCGACCTCGAAGACCCGCGCGGACCGGCCGCGCCCCACCGTGACGCGCCTGCGCTGAACCTGCCATGGTGCGCCGCGCTCCTGCTGGCGGACATGGGCAAGCTCGTGGGCCATCAGGTGCCGGCCTTTCTCGAAGCCTGGCGCGTACTCTCCGCGTGCGAAGGCCACGTCCCGGCCCAGTGTGAAGGCACGCGCTCCGAGTGCCCGGGCGGCGGTGTCGGCCTCGGGGCCGTCATGGATCCGCACGCCAGAGAAATCCGCGCCGAAGCGGGGTTCGAAGAAGGCGCGCTCTCCGGGACCCATGGGCCGCCCTCCCCCGAGCCGCCCGACCGCTGCCCCGGTCGGGGCCTGCGGCGTGGCGCTGCCCGTCGCCTTCATCTGCACGGCCTCCGCGTCCATGGCGTGCGCTGGCGCGGCGGCGCCGGACCCGACCGGGGCCATCACCCGGTCGGCCATCTCGTCGGCCTCCTGCTCCAGCCGGTCGTCGGTTGCGCCGATGCTGATGGGTGCAAGCAGTCGATCGTCCGCCTCCGTCCCTATCCTGGCCGTGGTCCTGCCCTCGGGTTGCGCGTCCTGCTGACCCGCGCCCGAACCGCTGGCGGAACCCGTGCCCGGTGCAGGGGCCTGGTGTTCGCCGCAGCCCCGGATCAGCGTGGCCGAGGAGGTGGTGCCGATGCGCCGCAGGCTCCGCTCGGTGATGAAGGCGCGGGCGAAGGCGCAGTGGTTGTGCCGGCTGGGCGGGCTGTGGCGCGGGCGCGGCGTATGCATGTTCCGCCGGTCGCGCAGGAGGGTCTTGTTCGCGAGGCAGGTGAAGACGGTGAGCAGGTCATCGAAGTCGAACCCGACGGTACGGGCCAGATGCCGCTTGGCCTGTCTCTCGCTGGCAAAGCGGCGGCGGCTCGCGGCGAGCGCGTTGATCGCGTCGGCATAGCGCTGCACGGAGACGTCGAAGGCATGCTGGAAGTCGTTGCAGTGCTCCTGCTCGCCGTCGCGGATCTTGTTCGCGCCGTCGGTGGAGATGGTCCAGCGCAGGGGATAGGCGCCGTCCTCGCAATCGCTGCCCGGACCGCCGAAGACCCGGATGGTGCCCTCGGTGAAGGTACCGGCGCGGGTGTAGATCGACGGGATGGTCGGCAAGGCTGCCGTGGTCGTCTGCACGCGGCCATTGCGGGCGGGGCTGAGGCGCAGTTCGGGAAAGGTGGTCTGGAGGACATCGAGGGTCGTGAGGCCGAACTCGGAGGTGGAGATTCCGGGTTCTGCCAGAAAGTCGGCCCGCGAGAGGCCGCGCGGTGCGCATGTGGGCGCTGGTGTGGCGGTGCCGCCACCGCCGCTTCCGCCTTCCCCCTCGCCCGCCTCCTCGGCCTGTGCTTCGCCGCCGTCCGGACCTTCCTCGCCGAGAGCCGCCCGGAGCACGGTCTCTGGCGGACGCAGCGGGGCGCGCACGGCCCCCGCCGTCTCTCCGGCCTCGCGCTCTTCCGCGTCACCCGGCGCGCCCATGGAGAGCCGCGCCGGGATGCCGCTTGCTGGCGTAGGCACGGAGGGTTCCGCCTCCGCACCGGCGGTTCCCCCGGCCTCGCAGGCAGGACAGGCGCCGCCGCAGGCGCAGGCGCTCCTCGCCTGGATGATCAGCGGTGCACGGCGCGGCGGCGGGGGGCAGACAGAGCGCCCAGGCCGTTGCCCGGTGCCCTGCTGTCGCGCCCGCGCGCCGTGCAACGCCATCACTCAGGGTGCCGCCTGCCGGAGCGGAGCAGCGGCGAGATGCGGCCCGAGGTGCTGCGCAGCCGGTTGGCGGGTGTGAGTACCGGCCGGGTGAGCACGGGTGGCTCAAGCCGGTCGGTCGGGATGCGCTCCAGCGGCGGCACACGCCCGGTATCGCCCCGCGGTCGGTTCGGGGTGGGCACGATCGGCCGCGAATCCGTTTCCAGCACGAAGACGATGTCGGGCACGAGGATGGCGCCGCTGCCGATCCGGAACAGCGCGCTGCGGGCGGGACCGATGTCCTGCGCCTCCAAGGTGGCCACGACGAGCGCCCCGCGCGCCAGCGCATCGCCAATCTCGTCGACCTGCGCGGCGGTGAGGGTGAGCCGGTAGGCGCCCTTGCCGTTGGTGCGCACGGGTTCGATGAAGTCGATGGCGTTGCCGCGCGCATCCGAGAGCTGGACAGAGGCCTGAAGGATGCCGTTGCCCTTCGCATCCGTCACCCGGCCCTGGATGACGACGACCTCGTCCTCGGTCACGGGCTCTGGCTTGGTGTCGGCGATCTCCCCGGCGGCGCGGATGCTGTCCACGTCACGGGTGATAGTCGCGAGCCGCGCACGGTTGGCGGCGAGGATGTCGGCGCGCACCAGCGGTTTCGCCTCAAGCCGGGCGATCTCGTTGCCGAGAAGCGCCGCGTTGGCGGTCTTGTACTCCGCCGCCTCGGTCACGCGCTCGGCGCGGTAGGCATTGA
>Ga0316197_10002410_pt1 | contig 13359 bp, 6 predicted proteins | sample OudBiesiAoxic_MG_FD_204939 | JGI IMG/M metagenome (GOLD analysis project Ga0316197, IMG submission 204939) | Coastal sediment microbial communities from Oude Bieten Haven, Netherlands - site A oxic | ecosystem: Environmental > Aquatic > Marine > Coastal > Sediment | place: Netherlands...
GTCGACTTCGAGAGCGAGCTTGCCATCCGGCAGCAACAGCACCCAGGAGTGCTCATTGCCGAGTTCCCAGCATTGGACCTTGCGGGTCCACGACTTGGTCGAGTGCTTCACCACCCGGTGGCCCTCGCGGTACGCCTGCTTCGGCGGGGCGACTCTCGCCTGCTTGGCCATCCGGACGAAGCGGCGCAACATGACGACCGCCTGCCCATCGAGCAGCGACTCGAGCGGCACGATCGTGCCGGGTTCCCAGCCGCTGTATTGGATCTCGGTTGCCTCACGGACGACATCAACCCGCCGCGATGCGGCAAGTCCATCTCTGATCCGTTCGTCCCACTGGCTCACAGTGTGACCCCTAACTCTCATTGTTGGTATCGGCACGGCGAGCGGTGGAACTTCAATGCATTCCGCCCGGTACCAGGTGGCGCTGCTTGCGGTTCGATGGGAAGCCTCGATCGGAACACGGTCGGTTCGGGCGCGGCTATCGTGTGGCCAGCCGCAGCAGGCGGTGCTCGCCCCTTCTCCCGTCCACGTATTTGAGCGAGGGGCCGAGTGAATGAGAGTCGATGGACCGATGACGGCCGGCGCATCGCACAGAGAAAGGCCATGAGGCTCGAATGAATATATATGTCGGAAACCTTCCCTTCCGTTCCACTGAGGGCGATCTGGAGAGGCTCTTTGGTGAGTACGGTGCGGTTGATTCCGCTGCTGTCATCACCGACCGGGACACGGGACGTTCCCGCGGATTCGGATTTGTTGAAATGAGTAATGACGACGAAGCGCGTCGCGCCATTGAGGAGCTCGACGGCTCCGATATGGACGGGCGTCAGCTCCGGGTCAACGAAGCGCAGCCAAGGCGTCGGTAGGGGAGCCATGGCTTCGTCGGACGATGTATTTCGCGCACAGGGTGTCGTTGTCGAAACCCTGCGCAACGCCACCTTCAAGGTGAAGCTCGATACCGGGCATGACGTGACCGCTCGCGCCTCAGGTAAGATGCGCCGGGGACGACTGATCCGCATCATTCCAGGTGATCGTGTTGAACTGGAAGTGTCAACGTACGACCCCACCAAGGGTCGCATCGTCTGGCGCTACCGCTAGCGCTTTCCAAACGACTACAGAACCATGAGGCGGGTCACATTGGTGGCCCGCCTCTTGTTCGCCGATCGATACGTTGGTGCCCATCACCAGCGTGAGGTGAACACCTCCAAACGAAGTAAGGGGACCCAGCCATGGTCGATCTTTCGCATGTAGACCTCGCCAACGTTGGCACCATCCATCACAACCTCTCCACCCCGGCGCTGTACGAGGCAGCCATTGTGCGCGGTGAGGGTGAAGTCGGACACCTCGGACCTTTTGTGGTCGGCACCGGCAAGTACACCGGCCGCTCCGCCGACGACAAGTTCGTCGTTCGTGAAGGCTCCAGCCAGGACAAGATCTGGTGGGGCCAGATCAACCGGCCGTTTTCGCCGACCGACTTCGACAAGGTGCACTACGGCCTGCGCTCGTACCTCCAGAACAAGGAGGTCTTCGTTCAAGACTGTTATGCCGGGGCCGACCCCAACTATCGGATCAAGGTTCGGGTCATCACCGAGCACGCCTGGCACAACCTATTTGCCCGCACGATGTTCATCCGGGAGTTCGACGAGGAAGTCCTGGCCAATTTCGAACCCGACTACACCGTGATCCACTGCCCGGACTTCGAGGCCGATCCCAGCGTGGAAGGCACGCACAGCGAGGCTTTCATCCTGCTGAACCTCGAGAAGAAGATGGTCGTCATCGGCGGCACCAGCTACGCCGGCGAGATCAAGAAGTCGATCTTCACCGTCATGAACTACTTGCTGCCCCTGCAGGGTGTCCTCAGCCTGCACTCGTCGGCCAACGTCGGCAATGACGGCGACAGCGCGGTGTTCTTCGGTCTCTCTGGAACGGGAAAGACCACCCTGGCGACCGATACCGATCGTGCCATCGTCGGCGACGACGAACTCGGTTGGAGCGATGAGGGCATCTTCAACTTCGAGGGTGGCTGCTACGCCAAGATGATCCGATTGTCCGACGAAGCCGAGCCGGAGATCTATCAGACGACCCGTCGTTTCGGCACCGTGCTCGAGAACGTCACGATCGATCCCCAGACGCGGCGGATCGACCTCGATGTGGCCAACACGGAGAACACGCGGGGTGCGTACCCCATCACCCACCTCGACAACGTTGCCCCCGGTGAGATGGCCGGCCACCCGAACCACATCTTCATGTTGACGGCGGACGCCTTTGGGGTGCTGCCTCCGATTGCGAAGCTGACCCCGGTGCAGGCCAAGTACCACTTCATCTCGGGCTACACCGCCAAGGTGGCGGGCACCGAGCGAGGGGTCAAGGAACCTAAGGCCACGTTCTCGGCATGCTTTGGTGCTCCGTTCATGCCGCTGCACCCGAGCGTGTACGCCGACCTGCTCGGCGAGAAGATGGCTGAGCACGACGCTTCGGTGTGGTTGATCAACACGGGCTGGACCGGTGGTCCCTACGGCGTGGGTGAACGTTTCAAGATTGCGTACTCGCGGGCTGTTATCCGAGCCGCCATATCCGGCGCGCTCGACGATGCCGAGTTCGTGACCGATCCGGTCTTCGGGTTTGCCGTGCCCACCGAGTGCCCCGGCATCCCGACGGAACTGCTCACCCCGCGCTCCACCTGGAGTGATCCCGCCGCCTACGACGCCAAAGCCGCAGAGTTGGCCGGCCTGTTCAAGGAGAACTTCAAGGAGTTCGCCCCAGAGGCCCCCGGCGTAGAAGCCGGCGGGCCTGTGTAGTTTCGATCCGCAACCTGCAGCTGCGAATCGAGGTAGTTGCCGCCGCCCCTAGTGGGCGGCGGCTCCATTTGAGCGGCCTTCCGGCCGCTCTCCTTCCGTGACCGAACCAGCCAAGCTGCCCCGGTCACGCTGAGGGGGGCAGGATGAATCCGCCCCCCTCAGACTCCCCCACATTGGAGGCACTTCTGTGCTGTGTCCGCTACTGCGGTGGCGCTGTGGCGAACTCCGGTTCAACGATCTCAACCGTCGTGTTGCCCGCCTCATCGGTGCAAGTGACGGTCAGGGCGAACTCCTGACCCCACACAAACAGCTGACCGTTGACCCAACGGTGATCGTTGCGGTCGGGATGGGTGATCAGGAACACCCTGGTGCCGACCTCGACCGGGATCCCGTTGAGTTCGGCGTTTGACACCGGGTTCGGATCACGATCGTCGGTGCAGGAGTACCAGACCTGGAACCGTCCGGTGCGGAGGTTCACCTTCAAGGGCACCAACTCCGCAACAACCTCAGGCGGCGTCATATCCGGCTCGAGTTGGACAAACACCGCGGTCGTCCGACCCGGCACCGTGAAGGTGCCGGTGGCGTCGTCAAACGCCGCGGTCCGTACGATGGGATCAGCCGAGGTGGCCTGAACGGGATGGAGCACGACTTCGGCACCGGTGAGATCGCCGACCGTGAAGCTCTGCGCTTCGTCGTTGGCGTTGATCAGCGACCACACGGCGTCTGCCTCGTCGTCGAGGTCATCGCCCACGGTGTCCGAGATGCTCATCACGATCAACCCGGGGAGCTGGTCGGGGCCCGTGTTGTGGAACCCGACTCTGTCCTCCACCTCTGCGGCGGTGGTGAGCCGGAATAGGTCCGAGCTGTCCCGGATTGCCAGCATCTCCTGAGTGTGAACCGCCGTTGCTGCGATGTCGGCGGGACTCGGTACCAACGCCGGGTCCGCCAGCAGCGGCTGCATCAAGTACCAGTTGTCCTGGTTCTTGCCCGCCACCGGGAGCCCGACACCCCAGTTGTTGTCCTGATAGGTGAAGTCGAGCTTGTTGAACCAATCACCCGAGTTGTACGAGTCACGATCCAGCGACTTCGAGCGCAGCAGGTCGACGCCGGCATGGAGGAACGGAACCCCCTGGGCCAGCAGCGTCACATCGATACCAACGTTCTGGGCACGAGCCCGGTCCGCCGTCGAGACACCCAACGGATGCTTGTACTGGCTGATGTCGAACAACGTCTGGTTGTCGTGCGCCGACACGTAGATGATGTTCTCCTGCGGGTCCGCGGTGTACCCGGCCGGCGCGCCGTTGTAGTCGACCTCCGCCCCGATCACCAGGTTTCCGTTGCGGTCGATGAACTCGTAGGCCGCCAGGTTGCCGGCGAGCCCGACCCGGATCTGATCCTGGTTGAGCAGCAGGGTGTCGAGTTCTCCGGCCGCACCGGAATTGTACGTGTTGTAGTCGTAGAACAGGCCGTTGATGAAGCCCTGGCGCCGGGCCAGGTCATCGCCGCCGTCGAATGGTCCGCCACCGCGCACTGCGTCGCGCAGCCGGTCGCTGAATGACCCGATTCCGCTGCCGCCCAGGTTGAGCTGGGTGGCTTGGATGAATCGAGCGTCGTCGGCGACCTCGCCGAAGTTCCATCCTTCGCCGTACAGGTAGATGGCCGATCCGTCGACGCCGTCATCGGCGACCGTCAAGGCGTCGAGTGCAGCGCGCACCGCCTGCATGTTGGCCAGTGAATGGTGACCCATCAGGTCGAAGCGGAACCCGTCGACCTTGTGGTCGCGAGCCCACGTGACGACGGAGTCGACCATCAGCTTCTCCATCATGGCGTACTCGGTTGCCGTGTTCGCACAGCAGGTCGAGGTCTCGACTACGCCGTCCGCATTGAGCCGGTGGTAATAGCCGGGGACGATGCGGTCGAGCACAGACGTATCGCTCTGCCCCGAGGAGTTGGTGTGGTTGTACACGACGTCCATCACCACGCGCAGCCCGGTCTGGTTCAGCGACTGCACCATCTCTCGGAATTCGAGGATGCGGGTCGGCCCGTCGGGATTGGTCGAGTACGAACCCTCCGGGGTCGTGTAGTGGAACGGGTCGTAGCCCCAGTTGAACCCATCGAGGTTCTCAGTGGCCGTCACCGCCGCCTGCTGTTGCTCACTGTCGGGCGGGTAGGTCCCGAGCAGCGCGGGATCGGGCGCTTGCCACTCCGCCTTGTTCTCGTTGATGGTCGCAATGTCGAACGCCGGCAGGAGGTGCACATGGGTGAGCCCGGCATCCGCCAGGTCTCCTAAGTGGTTCATCCCGTCGCTGGTTTCGAGCGTGAACGCCTTGTACGTACCCACGTAGTCCGCAGGCACAGTCAGGTCGTTGGCTGAGAAGTCACGAATGTGCAACTCGTAGAGCGTGATGTCCTCGGGATTCGCAATCGGCGGCTTGGGTGTATCCACCCATGCCCCGGGCGCAAGCGCTGGATCATCCAGGTGGACGATCTGGGTTCGGGTCGAGTTCATCGCCAACGACAACGAGTAGGGGTCGGTGACCATGTTGTGCTCGACCGCGCCCGTCGCTGGTGCGTATACCTCTACCTCGTACAGGTAGTACTTGCCGCTCCAGGTGGCGTCGCCGGTGATCGTCCACACCCCGGTGGTCGGGTCGAGCGTCATCGGCGTTGCGGCACTCGTAGTCGCCGGATCGGCGTCATCGAACAAGTGGAAGGTGACGGTCTTCGCCGTCGGCGCCCACAGGTTGATCGCCGGCGCTGCGTCGTCCCAGACCACCCCGAGGTCGCCGGTGAAGGTATACAGGTCGTCGAGCACCCCCTGGATCTGCAGCCCGGTGGCGTCGACGCGGACGCCACGGTTCGTGGCGATTACGGCCATCTCACCCTTCAGGATCTCGGGGACCAGCGCCAGATCGGCCGCGTTGGCGAACTGAAGCTGCGGCAGACCGGCGAGGTGTCGGAACCCTTCGACGTCGGTCGGGAACGGCGCCGCCGGCGCCAACTCGACGTATGCGCCGCCGGTGATGGTTCCGTCCTCGAGTACCAGGCCGCCGTCTGGTGCGTAGTACAACCGGTAGTCGGCGATCGGGTCGCCGGCCGGTGCCCAGGCAATTCGGTTCTCGCCGACCCAGTACGCCTGCTGCTTGGCCAGGTCACCGGGGGCGGCGCCTGCGGCGAGGATCGGCAGAATGTAGGGGCTGTCGACGTCGGCGCCCTGCTGCTGCCACACCTCATTGCCCCAGACGGCAAGCTCGAGGCTCTGGTCCGGGCCGGGGTCCTTCTCGTCGCCACGGTGTAGGAGGTAGCCGACTTGAACGGGATCCTCGTGGAGCGGGACCTCGAAGATGGCTCCGAATGTATCGAAACCGACGGGCGTTCGTGGCGTCGCCCAGCCGGGATCATCGGCATCCCCCCACGTGTGCATTCCCCAGAAGTCGTTGTAATCGGGGCTGGTGGGGTCGCCGTAGTCACCGGCGGGCCGGTGATAGTGGAGCCGGAGGAAGTTCTCGGCTGCACCACGAGTTTCGTAGTGGGTCACGTCGCCGGACTGCCTCCACACGGTTGCCTGAGCCTCGGGGACGAAGCTCTCATCCGGGTCCACGTCCTTGGTGTCCCCGCGATGGATGATGAAGTTCACCGGCTGCGTGACGTCTTGGACCAGCACGTTCCAGTAGGCCCCGTAGTCGTCGACACCGTCGAAGGGCTTGGAGTTGGCCCACTCGGTCCCTTCGCCTGGGTCTATTGCATCGCCCCACAGGTGGAGGCCCCAGTAGTCGTTGTAGTCAGGACTGGTGGGATCCCCGTAGTCGCCGTCGTCGCGGTGATAGCGGATTGTGACGAAGCCCTGGGCCGCGGCTTGGGACTCGTAGGTGGTGGCGTCGTCCTGGCGCAGCCAGATCTCGGGTGTGGCCGCCGGGTTGAAGGACCGGTCGGCATCGGTGCCGTCCTTGGTGTCGCCGCGGTGGACGATGAAGTTGACGACCTGGGCATTGTCGGCCAACTCCACCCAGGCGAACCTGCCGTAGTCGTCCTCACCGAGGAACGGCTTCGGGTGGGCCCACTCGGTCCCTTCGCCTGGGTCTATGGCCTCGCCCCACAGGTGGAGGCCCCAGTAGTCGTTGAATTCACCGGTGGTGGGGTCGCCGTAGTCGCCGTCGGTCCTGAAGTAGTGGATCACGGCGTAGTTCGATTCGGGACCGGTCGGTGGTGGCTCCTCCTCGCCGACCACGGCACCGCCCTTGGCAGAAGCGAGGTTGCCGGCGGCATCCGCCACGATCGCCTTGAATACGAGAGGCGTGCCGGCCGGGATCTCGCTCACGTCGTAGAACACCCGATATGGTGCGTTGTCGTCGGTCCCGATCGGCTCGTAGGTCCCGCCGCCGATGGAGACGGCAAACGTCACCTCGGCGTAGGTGTCGCGACTCAGCGTGGCCCCCACCTCGACCCTTCCCAGGACCTCGGCGCCTTCGACCGGGCTGGTCAAGGTGACAGCCGGAGCCGATGCGCTCGTGGCGATCGGGGCGTCGGCGCGGTAGATGGCAAACGCCAGCGCTGGGACCGCAACGGTCACATCGCCGCCGGCATCGGCGCTGATCGCCGGACCTCCTCCCGGCCAGACCTCGGTGAAGCCGGTCGACGGCGAGTCTGTTCCGAAGGTGGCACTGTCCGATGCCTCGCTGTTGTTGAGTACCACCAGGTACTCAACCAATTCGTCACGGTCGATCCGGGAGAAGGCATAGATGCCGGCGGATCCCTCGCTGTAACGATGGAGTTGGGCGCCCCGGCTCAGTGCCGGGTGCGCGGCGACCGTGACGCTGTAGTCCGCAAGTGTCAGATAGAGCGGATGGGTTTCGTCGAAGTTGGCGTCGGCGGTTGTCGCTGTGGTGCCGATGAGGTCCTCGGCGTTGTAGGACGCCACCTGGCTCGGCATCATGTCCTGGCGGGCCCGCCAGTCACCGGGGCTAGTGAGGTCGCCGGTGAAGCCCTGTTCATCGCCGTAGTAGACAACGGGGATGCCGCGCCCGAAGTACATCAGGGCGTGGGCCAACTGATCTCGAGCCAGCATCTCTGAGTCGACGGCTCCGCCGTTGTCCTGGCCGATGAAGGCGCCGATGCGACCTTGGTCGTGGTTGCCGAGGAACGTCGGCAGGCTGTACGCGTTGCTGTCGGCGTCGGTGTACCAGTCATCGTTGGCGAACAGGGTTTGCAGCTGATCGGTTGCGTTGCTCTGCGAGGCGAAGCTGCGAGCGGCGCCCTGGAAACCGAAGTCCAACACAGCAGGCAGCCCCAGCTCCGTCGTGTAGCGGGACGAGAACTCCGGGTCACCGCTGAATACCTCACCGAACATGAAGAATTCCGTCTTGCCTTCGGCGGCAGCATGGGTCTCCAGTTCGGCGCTGAACGCCTGCCAGAACTCGTCGTTGACGTGCTTGACGGTGTCGATCCTGAAGCCGTCGATGCCAAAGTCCGTGACCATGCCCTTGAAGATGTCGATCAATCCGTCCTGGACCGTCGGGTGCGACGTGAACAGGTCGTCAAGACCGAAGAAGTCGCCGTAGAGAGAACTCTCTCCGGCAAAGGTGCTTTGGCCGCGATTGTGATAGAGGGTCGGGTCGTTCAACCATGCCGGAGACTTGATCGTCTCATCGCCGGCGTTGCGGAAGGCCGGGGTGTAGGGGAAGCTGACGGCGGGGTCGAGGGCGGGGAAGTTGCCGGTTCCGGCGTAGTCGAGGTCATCGAACGGAGCGCCGTCGGCATCGCGGAACGGCGATGTGGTCTTGTTGACGTACGCCAACCCATCGCCCTCGACGTTGGTGAGCACGTCGCCGGTGTGGTTGGCAACGATGTCGAAGTACACCTTGATGCCACGTCCCTGGGCATCGGCGATGAACGTCGCCATCTCAGCGTTGGTCCCCCAGTGGGGGTCTATCTGGGAGAAGTCGATCTGGTGATAGCCGTGATACGAAGGCCAGGTATTGGCGATGTCGGGACCCGGTACCCAGGCCTGCTTGAACTGGGGGGTCATCCAGATCGCGGTGACTCCGAGGCCCTCGATGTAGTCGAGCTTGGCTTGGAGGCCGGCAAGGTCGCCACCGTGGAAGAACCGGCCGTCGGTCGGCAGAAAGCCGTTGATACGCGGATCGCCGGCGATGCCGCCTGTGTTGTTGCCGGGGTCGCCGTCTTCGAAGCGGTCGGGCATCACGAAATACAGGACTTCGTCTTGTGCCGGGATCCGAATCGGCTCGCGCACCAGCAGTTCGTCACCGGGTTCGATGGTCGGCTCACCGGTGTCGACTGCGACCTCGTTGGTGGTTGCGTTGTAGGTGAACGTGATCAGGTCATCGTCGGCTGCCACGGTGAAGGGGACGTTGAGGCCGGGGTAGGAGGTGTCCCAGCGTTCGTCGAGGGCTACCTTGAACTCGTAGCTGCCGGCGGGGATGGCCGTGGTGGCGTACTCGTAGAGGGAGTCGCCGTCGGGGTCCTGCAGCCAGGAGCGGAGGCATTCGGGTTGCCAGTCGCCGGGGCAGCCGATGGCGGCCTGGAAGCTGCCGGCCGCGGTGGCGATCACGGAGTTCTCGTTGTCGGTGACCCAGTGGGTCCCGTGGTCGTAGTAGAACTTGACAGTGGTCGGGGCGGCCAGGTTGAGGGCGATATTGGGCCCGTCGAGGACGGCGCCGGCGCCGTAGTTCTCGTCCCACGAGTCGCGCAGCGCGGCCTTGTACTCGAAGCTACCGGCGGGCAGGTCGAACTCGGCTTGCCACACGTCGTCGGCAGGGTCGTAGGCGAGGTGGGTGTTGGAGCAGTCGGGCTGCCAATCACCCGGACATCCCAACTCGTCCTGCAGGGATCCGGCGATGGTGACGCTGGAGGGATCGAGTGGCGCAGGCTCGACCGTCACCCCAACGTCGTTGGTGCCCGAGTCGAAGCTGATCGTGACGAGTTCACCGTCGGCTGTCACGGTGAAGGGGACGTTGGGGCCGGGGTAGGAGGTGTCCCAGAGTTCGTCGAGGGCTACCTTGAACTCGTAGCTGCCGGCGGGGATGGCCGTGGTGGCGAAGTCGTAGACGGCGTCGCCGTCGGGGTCCTGCAACCATGAGCGGAGGCATTCGGGTTGCCAGTCGCCGGGGCAACCAATCTCGCTCTGGAAGGTGCCGGCCGCGGTGGCGATCACGCTGTTCTCGTTGTCGGTGACCCAGTGGGTCCCGTGGTCGTAGTAGAACTTGACCTCCGTCTCAGCGGCCAGGTCCAGGGCGATGTTTGGCCCGTCGGCGATACCGCCTGCTCCGTAGTTTTCGGTGAAGCTGTCGTTGAGGGCGGCCTTGAACTCCCAGGCGCCGGCGGGGATGCTGAAGGTGGCTTGCCAGACGTCGTCGGCCGGGTCGTAGGCGAGTTCGGTGGAAACGCACTCAGGTTGCCAATCGCCCGGACATCCCAGCTCAGATTGCAGATCACCAACGACTGCGACAGAGATCGGATCAGTGGTGTGATCGGCTGTGGCGATCGCAGGAACAACGGCGATCAGCAACAGAACGGACAGTACGACCAGGCGCCAGCGGCGTGCCATGGACAACCCCTCTCCTCAGTTCTCCACCCAAATGGATTGGAACGGCGGCCCCCCGGCAACGTTCCGTGATGATCACACTACTCCGCCGGAGCGTGGCGTGTCATGGGGTCAAGAGTCCCGAATATCAACGCCGTCTATGCCCAGTAGCCGTCGAGTCGCGCCAGCACCTGAAGCATCGTTTCGTCGGACCCACCACCGATCGCGGTGAGTCGGGTGTCACGCATGAAGCGTGCGGTCCAGGTGTCCTCCATGTAGCCGATGCCTCCATGGAATTGCACGCACCAGTCGGCGACCTCCCGGCTGAGCTTGCCTGCCTTTATCTTGGCGATGGTGGCGAACCGGGTGGTGTCCTGGCCGGACATGTACGCCTCGGCGCATGCGTAGTTGTAGTGCTTGAGGATGTCGACTTCTGCCGCGAGTTCGGCCAGCTTGAACTGGATGTACTGGCTCTTGAGGAGTGGCTTGCCGAAGACGATTCGCTGCCGTAGGTAGTCGGCGGTGCGTTGCAGCGCCCGCTCCAGAGAGGTCGCAGACGAGTAGTTGGCCCACATCCGTTCCTCGACGAATTGGGCCATCTGTTGCTGGAACCCCATCCCTTCGGTGCCGATCGTGTTCGCCACAGGCACGCGGCAATCGTCGAAGCTGAGGAGTCCCGTGTCGGAGGCGCGCATTCCCAACTTGTCGAGTTTCGAGGTGACTTCGAAGCCGGGTGCGTCGGTCGGCACCACGATCTGACTCATCCCGGCGTAGCCACCCTCGTCGGAAGTGCGCGCCAGAACGCAGAGCCAATCGGCCTGCAGCGAATTGGTGATGTACATCTTCGAACCGTTGATCACCCACTCATCGCCGTCGCGTTCGGCCCGGGTGCGGATGGCGGCGACATCGGAGCCGGCGTCGGGTTCAGTGACGGCGATGGCGGCCACCATGGCGCCGGCCAGCGTCGGTGCGAGGTACCTCTCCTTCAGTTCCGGGGATCCAAAGCGGTGCAGCGACGGCGTCGCCATGTCGACCTGGACACCCAGCGCCATGCCGATGGAGCCGTGGTCGGCGCGTCCGAACTCCTCGGCGAGCACGACGGTGAAGAGGTGGTCGGCACCCTGGCCCCCGAATTCGGGGTCGTACTCGAGCCCAAGGAACCCGAGGTCGGCCATCTGCTTGAAGAGGTCATGGAGCGGCATCATGCCGGCGGCTTCCCATGCCTCGACGTGGGGGTTGATCTCTTGTTCGACGAACGACCTCACCACTCGTCGAAAGTGATCGTGTTCATCAGTGAACGGCATCCGGACCCTCCTCGCGTCGAGTCCATGGTACGAGCCGAGCACGGACGCGGAGCCGCCCCCGGGTGGTGTCCCGGGGGCGGCCCATCGTGCCTATGTGTCTATTGGCTAGCTCTTGGCGGCGCTGAAGGCGTCCGCGTACGTGGTTGCCGCGTCACCGACGTCCGCGATGAACTCGAGTCGGTCCCTCACATCCTGGGGTGGGTAGATCGCCGGATCCTCGAGGATCTCAGGGTCGATGAACGGCTCGGCGGCCGTGTTGGGGCTGGCGTAGAACGTGAAGTTCGTCAACGCTGCACCGTTCTCTGCTTCGAGGATCCAGTTGATGAACGTGTGCGCGGTGCAGACCGCGTCTGCCGTGACTGGGATCGCCATGTTGTCGACCCACGCCACGCCACCCTCGACCGGGATCCCATAGCCGAAGTCCTCCCACGCATCGTTCTCATCGAAGGCCGCGAAGAAGTCGCCGCTGTACCCATGGGCGAGGACGGTCTCACCGGTGACGAGCAAGTCCTCGAACTGGTCGGAGTCAAAGGTGGCGACTCGCGCCTTGGCCTCGGCGATCAGGGCACCCGCCGCCTCGATCTCGGACGTCTCAGTCGTGTTGATCGAGTAGCCGAGATACCGCAGCGCCGTCCCCATGGTCTCCCGCTCGTCGTTGAGCAGCGAGATGCCGCCGGCAAACGGAGCCGAGACATCGGGGTCGTAGATCATCGCCCAGGTCAGGTCGGCCGCGTCGTCGACCATCTCGTAGCTGAAGCCGAGCCCGGTGGTCCCCCACTGATATGCGGCCGAAACCGAGCCGTCTTCGTCGAACGGCAGGTTGGTGAAGTCCGGGTCGAGGTTGCTCAGGTTCGGGATAGCCGCCTTGTTCAGCGGAACGACGAGACCCTCCTCCTTCATCAACGCGACCATGTAGTCGGACGGAACGATCACGTCGTAGCCCGCACCACCCGCCTCGACCTGGGCCAACATCGCCTCGTTGTTGTCGAAGAACGTCTCGCTGACCTTGACGTCGTACTCGGCCTCAAAGCCCGTGATGAGCTCGGGTTCGATGTACTCGGACCAGTTGTAGAAGTCGAGGTCCCCGTCGACCTGACCAACCTCACATGCACTCGCCGACTCCTCGCCGCCGGCGTCATCGTCGCCACAGGCCGCGGCAAGCAGCGCCAACACGGCGACCAATATCAGGATCTTCTTCATGAGCCCTCCAGCTCTCGTTGCCTCGTATCCGACATTCTTCCCGTTCCCGGGACTAACTCATCCGTTCCGTTGCCTCATGTGTCTCAGTCGTAGCGTTCTCCTCGGCGCTGGAAGCCCAACGACACGAAGACCAGCACCATGGAAGCGATCAGCATCACCGTCGAGACCGCGTTGATCTCGGGGGTAACCGACCGCTTGATCAGCCCGAACACAAACACCGGCAGCGTGGTCGCGCCCGGACCTTGGACCAATTGGGTGATCACCACGTCGTCGAGTGACAGCGTGAGCGCCAGCAGCGCCCCCCCGAGTACCCCGGGCATGATGAGCGGAAGTGTGACCCGGCGGAAGGTCTTCCAACGCGAGGCGTACAGGTCCATCGCCGCTTCCTCGAGTGAGGGATCGAGGTGGGCCAGTCGGGAGCGAACGACGATCGCGACGAAGCTTATGTTGAACGCGATGTGGGAAATGATGATGGTGCTCAGTCCGAGGGCGAGGTTGATGGTGGTGAACCAGAGCAAGA
>Ga0316197_10002411_pt1 | contig 13356 bp, 12 predicted proteins | sample OudBiesiAoxic_MG_FD_204939 | JGI IMG/M metagenome (GOLD analysis project Ga0316197, IMG submission 204939) | Coastal sediment microbial communities from Oude Bieten Haven, Netherlands - site A oxic | ecosystem: Environmental > Aquatic > Marine > Coastal > Sediment | place: Netherlands...
GTCTTCCCTGCTGATGTCAGAATTTCCGTCGTTACTTAAGAATTGTTACCGAATGAGGAGATAACAATATGTCTGTAGGAAAAATACTTGCAGTAATACTCGGCTCCAGCGCCTTGCTGAGTGCCGGACAGCTGTCGGCCGCACCGACGGCAAGCATGCTGGGTGATACCTGTGCCGGCTGTCACGGAACCGATGGTGTCAGTATGGGCCCGGCAACACCGAACATCGCCGGTTTGTCAGAGACCTACTTCACCGACACCATGCTGGCCTTCAAGAGCGGCGATAAGCCCGGTACCGTGATGGGACGGATCGCCAAGGGTTATTCCGAAGAGGAAATCAAACTCATGGCCGGTTACTTCGCCAGTAAGCCGATGGCCGGCACCAGTCAAGAACTGGATGCCGCCAAGGTGGCTGCCGGCGAGAAACTGTACTCGAAGAATTGCTCAAAATGTCATGATGAAAACGGCAGCCTGGCCGATGATGACGCCGGTATCCTGGCAAGCCAGTGGTTTCCGTACCTGACGTATGCCATGGAAGATTTCAGAGCCGGTACCTGGGAAATGCCCAAGAAGATGAAAAAGAAGGTCGACAAGTTGAGTGATGCCGAGCTGGAAAGCTTGTTGCAGTTCTTTGCCAGTCAACAGTAGGGGAGACACAGAATCATGAGCAAAATCAATCGCAGGAATTTCATCAAGATCGCGGGTGGCGCTGCCGCCGTCAGTGCGATCGGCTTCCCCGCCATAGCCGCGGCCGGCGGCAAGAAACAGGTGGTTATTGTCGGTGGTGGCACCGCCGGTGCGACCGCCGCCAAGTACATCCGCCGTGCCGATGACTCGGTCGAGGTCACGCTGATCGAGCCGAACGAACATTATTACACCTGCTACCTGAGCAACGAGGTGCTCGGCGGTAACCGCAAGCTGGAGTCGCTCAAGTTCGGCTATGACGGCCTGCGCAAGCACGGTGTCACGGTGGTACAGGATACCGTCATTGCGATCGATGCCGCAGGACGCAAGGTCACCACCAAGGGCGGCAAGAGTTTCAGTTATGACCGCTGCATTGTCGCACCCGGTATTTCCTTCCGCGATAATATCGAAGGCTATGACGAGGCCGCCACCAAGAAATTCCCGCACGCCTGGAAAGCCGGCGCGCAGACCGCGCTGCTGCGCGGGCAGCTGGAGGCCATGGCTGACGGTGGCACGGTGTTGATAGCGCCGCCGCCGAACCCGTTCCGTTGTCCGCCGGGGCCTTACGAGCGCGCCAGCCAGATTGCGAGCTACCTCAAAACCCACAAGCCGAAGTCCAAGATCCTCATTGTCGACAGCAAGGACAAGTTCTCCAAGCAGGGTCTGTTCACACAGGCCTGGGAACGCCACTACCCGGGTATGATCGAATGGAAAAAGGCGGCGGATACCGGTGGTGGCATTGTGCGCGTCGATGCCAAGGCCGGTACTGTGTCCACGGACTTCGATGACATGAAAGTGGATGTGGCCAATATTATCCCGGCCCAGAAAGCCGGGGTCATTGCCGCCGCGGCCGGTCTGACCGACGACAGCGGCTGGTGCCCGATCTCGGGCAAGACCTTCGAATCGACCATCCACAAGGGTATCCACGTGATCGGCGACGCCGCCATTGCGGCGCCGTTACCCAAGTCGGGCTATGCCGCGAATTCGGAGGCGAAGGTGGTCGCGGCCGCCGTGGTCGAACTGGTCAACGGTCGTGAAGCGGGCACCCCGTCCTGGGTCAACACCTGTTACAGCATCGTCGCGCCGGATGATGGCATCTCGGTCGCTATGGTCTACAACCTGGTGGACGGCAAGGTCGCCAAGGTCGAGGGCTCCGGGGGACTGACGCCCATGGACAGTTCACCGGCGGAGCGCAAGCGTGAGGTCCAGTATGCCTACAGCTGGTTCAACAACATCACCCACGATATCTTTCACTGAAGTCATCATCCGTTAATCGGTTAATGGAAGCGGGGTCTGCGTGTGCAGACCCCGTTTTTTTTGTACCTGTCCTTCAGGGCAGGCAGATGGGGTAATTTCCCCTATTGCAATTTATCGCTGATTGTCTAGAGTGCCTACTTGCCCATACAGAAATAATGGAAATGGGAGCATGCGCTTGCATGGTGTGCATTTCCACAGCGCTTAAACAAAAACTAAGGAGGTAAATACTATGGATCAGAAACTGTGGTTATGGAGTGTCGGTTTACTGATGCTGTTCATGCACAGCGTGGCACCGGCTGCGCTCAAGACGCAGCAACAGCCGATCACCGAGATGTCGAAGGAAACCAGGGAGTGCGTGAAGTGCCACCAAAAGACCAATCCCGGCATCGTTCAGGAATGGGGCAAGAGCAAGCATTACGGCGCCAACGTCGGCTGTTACGAGTGTCACGCCGCTGACAAGGGCGATGTCGATGCCTATGTTCATGACGACAAGAAGGTCAAGAAAAACATTGCCATTCTGGTCACACCCAAAGACTGTGGCGTTTGCCATGAGAAGGCGGCACACGAGATGACCAGCTCCCGGCACGCCAAGGCCGGACATATCCTGGATTCCCTGGACAACCTGCTCGCGGAAGTGGTCGAGGGTAACCGCGCGATGGTCACCGACGGTTTTCCGGGTGGTAACTCTGCTGCCGCGGTCAACGGTTGCTGGCAGTGCCACGGTTCCAAGGTCAAGGTGCTGAAAGACGGTCAGCTGGATCCGGCCACCTACCCGAATACCGGTATCGGCCGTATCAACCCGGACGGTTCCGAGGGCAGCTGCTCGGCCTGTCATTCCCGCCACGGCTTCTCCGCTGCGCTGGCCCGCGAGCCCGATAACTGCGGCAAATGTCATCTCGGTCCGGATCATCCGCAGAAGGAGATCTACGAGGAGTCCAAGCACGGTATCGCCTTCAAGGCCTACAAGGACGAGATGAACCTGGACAGCGCCAAGTGGGTGGTCGGTGAGGACTACACGGCCGCACCCACCTGTGCGACCTGCCACATGGGTGCGACCAAGAACCAGCCGTCCAGCCACAATGTCGGTGACCGCATCAGCTGGACCAACCGTCCGCCGGTGTCGGTGCGTCCGGAGGTCATGGATGCCAAGATGGGTCTCGCCAGTGCCGAGCTCAAATGGGACACCCGCCGTGAAAACATGGTGGATGTGTGCAATGCCTGTCACAGCGAGGATCATACCGAGAAGTTCTATATCCAGTATGATGCGCTGATCGAGCTGTACAACGAAAAGTTCGCCAAACCCGGCAAAGCACTCATGGCGGCCGCCAAACCCCTGCTGAAACCGGCCAAGTTCAGCAACAAGGTCGAATGGACCTGGTTCGAACTCTGGCATCACGAAGGCCGGCGTGCACGCATGGCCGCCTCCATGCAGGCACCGGACTATACCCACTGGCACGGTACCTACGATCTGGCCAAGCACTTCTACACCAAGATGGTGCCGGAGCTGGAGCAGCTGATCGAGGCAAACATCAATTCCAAAGATCCGAAAAAGGCCAAGGCGGCCAGTAACCTCCAGAAGAAGCTGGACGAGGTCCTCGCCTCGGATAATCACAAGTGGTATCTTGGCCAGCGGTAGGCGCCGGCCAAAGCCAGGTAGTACCGGGTCTGCGGCCACTCCCTTCGCGTCCTGTGAGGGGAGTGGCCGTTCCACTTGTCTTATAACCGGTCTGTCGCAGGCTGGCTGTGCTTTTCCCGGCCTGACAAGGACAAACACCGCAAAGAGGTCGTGATGGGGCACTTCTGGCAAGGCTTGAAACAACGGCTGTTCCCGGTCTTTCTGCTGGTGTGCCTGACTGTATTGCTGCCGCTTACCGGTAACGCCGATGAAGGTCCCGTCAAGACGGTCAGGGTGAGCGGTGAGTTCGAGGATATCCGTGACGGCGTCAGGCAGGCCATCGAGGGTAAGGGCATCAATATCGCCCATACCCTGCCGGCCAGTGACATGCTCAATCGCACCGGCAAGGACTTCGGGATCGAAAAGAATGTCTTTCTGCAGGCGGAAACGGTGGAGTTTTGCAGCGCCAGGATCTCCCACCGGCTGGTACAGGCCAATGCCGAGAATATTCTGCTGTGCCCGTTTACTATCAGCGTTTATGTGCTCAGCGATGATCCGGAGCACGTCCATCTTGCCTGGCGCCGTCCCTTCTCACCCAGTGATACAGAATCACAGGCTGCGGTGCAGGAAATGGTGGAATTGATCGAAGCTATCATCAGTGAAGTTACCGAGTGGTGAGCCTGATCGGAGAGTCAGTCAGGGCTGGGTCAGCCGGGCTGTCCATGCCTCTTCATTACCGTCGGGGTTGATCCCTTTCCCGACTATCGTCAAGCCATCGTCGGATATCGCCCGCGCCATTTTCAATGTCCAGCGATCCAGGTCGAGGCCGTATTCGTTGACCAGCACCTCCTGCAGGTTGCGCATGCCATGGCTTTTATCCCAGATGAAAGCCCGCTGACCCTGTTCACCGAGACTGTATCCCACCAGGATGTTGCCGTCGCCTGAGACGTCCAGGGCTTCGCTGTAAGAATAGCCGTTGGAGAATGTGCCACAAGGCGTCATGCCGCCGCTGCGGGTCCAGCGGAACGCCTCCTGCCCCTGCTCCGAGTTTGCGTATCCCACCACTACCTGACCGTCAGCGGACACGTTCAGGGCCTCACTGGAAAAAGTGCCGCCGGGCAGGTCACCAAGTCCCTCCATGCCGCCTGCGGCGGTCCAGCGGAACGCTTCGGCACCCGCAGCAGAGCCGCTGAAACCCACCACCACCCGACCGTCTGCAGAGACGCCACGTGCCTTGCTGGGTGTGAATTCTTCGCCACCGGGCAGCCTGCCGAGACCAGTCATGCCGGCACCGTGGGTCGAGTGGAACGCTTCGCCAATCGGGCTGGACTTCGAACTACTGAAACCCACTATCACCTCGCCGTCGGCGGAGACCCCGCTCGCGTAGCTGGAGAAACCACCACCGGGCAGATCGCCAATCCCCGTCATGCCCTCGTCAGCTGTCCAGCGGAATCCTTCGCTGCCTGAGCTGGAGTGGCTGCTACCTACCACCACCCTGCCATCGGCGGAGACGCCGGTGACCGAACTGGTGTAGTGACCACCGGGCAGATCACCAAGACCGACCATGCCGGTGTCACGTGCCCAGCGGAAGCCCTCGTGGCCCGATTCAGAGGCGCTGCGTCCAACCACGACAGTGCCGTCGGCGGAGACTGCGGTGGCATCACTTTGAAAATTTCCTCCGGGCAGATCACCCAGTCCCATGAAAGACGCGCCAAAGGCGCTGGTGAGCGGGGTGAGGGATATTGCCAGGCCTGCGCATACGGTGCTTAAAAGAGATGATTTCAACGGGGGGCTCTCAGGTTAAGGGTTGGCAATGCTATCATTATTCTGATGAGCCACTCGATTGGGGGAAGAGTCAGTTCGGGTTGCATCGATGCATAGCTTCCCGCAGCGTGTCGGGGAGGATCAGGGGGCGTTGCGTTGTCCTGTCGAGGGCTACGTGCACCGTCTCCAGGCGGGCATGTTCCGTTCGATCTTCACCCAGGACGCGGTAGCCGAGCGTGAATGAGGTCTGGCCAAGCTTTTTCAGCCGAAGTTCCAGGTGCAGCTTGTCGCCATGACGCAGCGGTCGGCGGTAGTCGGCTTCCGCATGCACCAGAGGCAGCAGGTAAGAACCCTCCGCGAGCAGTTCCTGCAGGGAACAGCCGATTTGTTGCATGAAATGTTCGTAGGCTTCGTGCGCATAACGGAACAAATGTGCGTAGAACACAACCCCGGCGGCATCGATATCCTGGAATGGTACCGTCAGGCTATGTTCAAAGACAGGCTTGTCCTGCATGATCCGCACCTCTGTTTACCTTGAAGAAGTACTACTCGGCTGTATACCCAGTCCGGCATTCCCGCCCACAACAATCCGGCCGTCATGGACAGCTGGTGGCGGGGCGATATCCTGGCTCAACCAGCTGCTGGTTGCCAGCCCGTGGATCATGTCATGGCCGCCGGCATTCAGGGCTGCGGCGAGGTGGACTGCCGCCCAGCTGCCTATGGCACTGTCTACGGTGGTTGTTACCAGGCTTTCCAGCCCGGCCAAGTGCGCCTTTCGCCCCAGGGTCAAGGCGGTTTGCAGCCCACCCAGCAACATCGGCTTGAGTACCAGCCGTTTGACCGGTTTCTGTGACAGTACATCCGCCTGGGATAGCTGGGTGAGGGATTCATCCAGGGCCAGGGGGAAGGGTGCCAGCATTTGTAACTGTTCGAGTCCTTTCAGGCCGGGTTCGTGTAAGGGTTCTTCCAGGCATTCCACCGGCAGGTTCGCGATGCCGGTAATGAAGCTGCACGCCTGCTCCTTGTTCCAGGCCTGATTGGCGTCCAGGCGCAGACGGATACCGTCGGGTAATAGGTCGGCAAGCTTTTGCAGGTTGTCAATATCCTCTGAAACCGTCCGCAGGCCGACCTTGAGCTTGATGATAGAAAAACCTGCTGCAGCGGCAAGGCGGGTGTTCGTCTCTTTGTCCAGGCTGCCCAGGTTGGCATTGACCTTTACCGATGCGGATGCTTTCGGTTCCAGCCAGCGGTACAGCGGCAGCTGGTGCTGTCTGGATATGAGGTCAAGCAGTGCGGTCTCCAGCCCGCAGCGTGCTGCGGGCGGGCAGTGATCCGGGGCCGGCAATTTGTTGAGCGCCGCATCGGTTGGCAAAGCGGCTAACTCGGCATTCTGTTTACTCAGCCAGTTTTTCGCCTGTGTTTCGCTTTCAGTACCTGCCAGAGGTGCGCAGTCACCGTATCCCTGGCGGCCGGCATCATCTTCTACCGTCACAAGAAAACCACGGCGTACTTCGAAGCTTCCACTGGCACTGTGCCACGCTTGACGCAGTGGAAGACAGTAGGGGTGGATGTGAACCTTGTGCAGTTGCATATCAGAGTGTCAGCGCCATGCACAGCAGTGTGCCGAACAACAGTTGCCACTGTGCGGTCTGTGCCAGCAGGCGGTTGAGTCTTTTATCGATGCTTGTGTACCACAGCCGCCGTATCAGAAATACCGCTGCTACCAGGCTCAGCCAGGGCAGGGCGAGCATCACGCCACCGAGATCCTGACCCAGTAGAGGCAAAGTTGTGAACGGCGCCAGCAGCAGTAACGCAGCATAGAGATAACGGACGGCGGGGCGCCCCACCACCACTGCCAGGGTGTGTTTGCCGGCATAACGGTCGGTGTCGAGATCACGATAGTTATTGATCAAAAGAACGGCCGCGGCCGGCAGACCCACTGCAGCGCCCAATAGGAGTGCATTCCAGGACCACTGATGAGTCTGCAGGTAAAAGCTGCCGGTGACCGCTGCCAGTCCAAAGAACAGAAATACGAACAGCTCGCCTAGCGGTGTGTAAGCGACAGGTCTTGGGCCACCTGTGTAGGCATATGCTGACATCAGCGACAACAGGCCCAGCACGACAATGGGCCAGCCTCCCAGCCAGACCAGATACAGTCCCAGCAGAAACGCGCCGGCAAAGCTGAGGTGGGCTGCCCGGCGCACCTGGCCCGGCTTCAGCCAACCCTCAGCGCTGACTCGCCTGGGTCCGAGGCGCTGCGCTGCATCGGCACCGCGTTCAAAGTCGGCGGCATCATTATGCAGGTTGGTGCCGATCTGGATTAACAGCGCGCCAGCCAGTGTGGCCACTAATGTCAGCCAGGCAAACAGTTGATGTTCCGCCCAGGCAAGTGCAGTACCGACCATGACGGGAACCACCGAGATGCTCAGTGTCCTGGGTCGAATGGCCAATAGCCAGATTTGCAGCTCAGTCATGGCCGGTTGGAAAAAAGATGGATCAGGGCCGGCGCGGGAAACGGCTGAAGTCGGGATCACGTTTTTCCAGAAAGGCATCGCGACCCTCCTGTCCTTCCTCGGTCATGTAAAACAGGGCGGTGGCATTACCCGCCAGTTCCTGAATCCCGGCCAGGCCGTCGGTATCGGCATTGAAGGATGATTTAAGCACGCGCAGGGCGGTGGCCGAATGTTGCAGCATTTCGCGACACCAGTTAACGGTCTCTGCTTCCAGTTGTGCCAGCGGCACAACGGCATTGACCAGTCCCATCTCCAGCGCCTGCCGGGCATCGTACTGCCGGCACAGGAACCAGATCTCCTTGGCCTTCTTCAGGCCCACCGTGCGCGCCAGCAATCCCGCGCCCAGTCCCGCATCAAAGCTGCCGACCTTAGGTCCGGTCTGACCGAAACGCGCATTGTCGGCTGCGATGCTCAGGTCACAGATAAGGTGCAACACATGGCCGCCACCGATAGCATAGCCGGCCACCATGGCGACGACGGGTTTGGGCAGGCTGCGGATCTGGCGTTGCAGGTCGAGGACGTTGAGGTGTTGTACACCCTGTCCGTCCCGGTAGCCACCGTCATTGCCGCGCACTTTCTGATCACCGCCGGAACAGAACGCCTGGTCACCGGCGCCGGTGAGAATGATCACTCCGATGTCGGCCGCCATGTGTGCATGATGAAACGCCTGGCACAATTCCTGAACCGTTTCCGGACGGAAGGCGTTATGCACCTCGGGCCGGTTGATGGTGATCCTGGCGATGCCATCCTTGTGGTGATAGAGGATGTCCTGGAAATCCAGTCCCGTTACCGTCTGCCACTGCATGACGTGTACCTATTGGCGAATTATTGATGGGGGGCAAGGATACCAGTAATTACTAAGCTGAACACCGGATAGGTGCTATGCCTTTACGAGACCGTCGGCAGCACGAGCTCAAGGACGGGCGAAGGTAGAGCACCAAAAGTAGGCCCCTTGGAGGGGATGCAGGAGCAATTGCCGAGGGATGCTGCCGTCGAGCGTACAGGGATGTATTCACAAGGTGAATCGCCGTCAGGCGAGAGAGGGTGCCCTGGGGTACAAGGTGAATCGCCGTCAGGCGAGAGAGGGTGCCCTGGGGTACAAGGTGAATCGCCGTCAGGCGAGACAAGGTGAATCGCCGTCAGGCGAGAGAGGGTCCCCTGGGGGAGAGGGTCCCCTGGGGGAGAGGGTCCTCTGGAGGAGAGGGTGCCCTGGGGTACAAGGTGAATCGCCGTCAGGCGAGAGAGGGTGCCCTGGGGTACAGCGTGTCCCGTAAAGGCATAGCACCTATCCGGTGCACTCGACAGTGCACACCGCTTCCCAGTAGGCGCGGTGGCGCTCAACACTTTGCTGCGGGTCTATCACCGCTTCGATGATTTTTACGCCTGGTTGGGCAAGCTTGTCATTCAGCGCCCGTTGGAATTCATCAGCGCTGTTTACGCGCTGGAAGGGCAACCGGTAGAGATCGGCGGCGTGACTAAAATCGAGTCCGGTGGGTGTCGACCAATAGCGTTCGAAGGACTCGAGTCCGGCCTGTGGCAGGTAGCGGAATATGCCGCCACCGTCATTATTGATCACGATCAGGGTGGCGTTGCAGCCCCGGGCTGCGAGCAGACCGTTCATGTCGTGGTAAAAAGCCAGGTCGCCGATGAGCCCTGCCACCGTTGTGCCGTCAGCTGCGGCGGTTGCCAGTCCGAGCAGGCTGGAGACATGTCCATCGATACCACTGGCACCGCGGTTGGCGATCAGTTGCAGGGGCTTTTCATGGCTGGCGGAGAAGCTGTCGAGTTCGCGTACCGGCATGGAATTACCGGCAAAGAGCAGGCTGCCGGCAGGTAAGCTTTCCAGCAGTGCGGGCACCAGTTGTGCTTCGAACCAGGGTTCGCTGCAGGTCATATCATGGTGTAGTTGCGCAGCGATTTGCTCCTGTCGGGAGAAGGCTTCCCACCAGCTGGCCGGGGCCGCGTTAGAAACGCGGGCCACAAGCCCATCGCACACGACTTGCGGTGTTGCACGCAGCATCTCGCCGGTGCTGTGCAGTGGATCGGGCCAACGACCGAATGGGTCGACCAGAATGAGCTTGCCGGCCTGCAACGCGTGCAGGTAGTGCAGAAGTGATCTGGATACCGGCATGTTGCCGAAGCGCAGTATCCATTGTGGCCGATGATTTTCGCTAAAAGCCTCGCGGCGCAGAAAGGCGTCGTAGTGGCACAGAATACGGGAACGGTCATGGCCGCCAAAGCGCAAGTCGGACAGCGGGTCAGCGAGTACCGGACAGTTCAGTTTTTCCGCCAGGCGCGCGAGTGAAGTTGCAAAGTCAGTGGTAAATTGGCCCGGGCCACAGACGAGTAGTCCGGTTTGGCCGGCGATACGTTCTGCGATGCGATCCAGTTGAGCATCCGGTGGCGTCAGTACGGGTGATTCCACCGCTACCCCGGATGCCACGGGTGTAAGTTTCGGTGTCGGTTCCGCCAGCAGGGGTTCGTGAAAGGGTACATTGATATGCACCGGTCCCGGTAAGGGCCAGCTGCTCTGGTGTACTGCCCGTGTCGCCAGGCCACGCAGAAAAGCCTGGCCGTCTGCGCGTTGGTGCATTGCCGGTAAGGCGTGGAAAGCACGTACCGCCTGCTGAAACATTTTGCCCTGGTCGATGGTCTGGTTAGCTCCACAGCCTTGCAGTTCCAGCGGGCGATCCGCTGACAGCAATATTAGTGGGATACCGGCTTGATCCGCCTCGATAACGGCTGGATACCAGTGCGTCGGCGCACTGCCCGATGTCGCAATCAGCGCAACCGGTGAAGCCGTGATTCGTGCCATGCCCAGCGCAAAAAATGCTGCACAACGCTCGTCTACCTGCACCCATGTTCGAAGCGATGGGTGTAACTCGCTGGCCAGGGCAAGCGGCGTGGATCGCGAGCCCGGTGAAATGACCACTCGATCGACACCTGCGGCCGCGAGGCCGTCCAGCAGGGCGTAGGCCCACTGCAGATTGCCTGCTCCGGTAACGTTCATGAATGTCCGGCCTGTTGGCCCGCTTGCGAGCTTGTTAGCGGTGTTGCAGTCCGTCCAGCGTCCTCCTGCATGGCTTCCAGCATGGCGCGCAGTTTTATTTCGGTTTCCTGCAGTTCGGCCTGTGGATCCGAGTCGGCGACTATACCCGCGCCTGCGAACAGCTCGGCGCTGCGCCCTTGCAGCACAGCGCAACGCAGCAGCACAGACAACTCGCCATCGCCGTTTGGCTGCAGCCATCCGACAATACCGCTGTACCAGCCGCGTGCCAGATTTTCATGGTCCTGCAGCCACCGGCAGGCCGTGGCTGTTGGCGTGCCCGCGACCGCAGGCGTCGGGTGCAGTCGCCGGGCAGCGTCGAGCAGACTCACACCGCTTCGAAGCGTGCCTTTGATGCCCGTCCACAGGTGTTGAAGGTTGCGCAGCTTGACGACCGCGGGAGTGTCCGGCAGGGCGAGTTGGCGGCACAGGGGCTCGAGTGCGGCTTGTATGGATTTCACGACCAGCGCATGTTCGTGCTGCGTCTTGTGGCTGTTGAGCAAACGCAAGGCCAGTTGCCGGTCCCTTCCCGAATCCTGTGAGCGGCTGGTGGTGCCGCCCAGCGCATCGCAGCGGATACTTCTGTTGCGCAGCGTGGCCAGCCGCTCGGGTGTTGCCGATATCACAGTGTTGCCACCAAGCTTAATGGCGAGCAGCAGACAGGAAGGGTATAAGCGTGCAAGCCTGGAGAGTATTTTCGTGGCCTCGAAAGATCGGCTTGCCTCTAGCCGAACGCGACGGGCGGTGACCACTTTGTCCAGCTGACCGGATTTGATGGAATCGATAGCCCTTTGCACGGCTTCTGTCCAGCTTGTGTCAGTCTGTGGCGTGACGCGCACTGCCTGCTGGCTGTCTTCTCCAGTCGGCTTTTGCGATGCAGACACAGCCTGACACAACTGTTTGATCAATCCTGACCAGTCGCTGAGCACGGCTTCCGCTTGTTGGAGCTCTTTGCCGGTGCAGGTGAAAGTCAGACTGGTCTGTCCCGCTTCGCTGCGCAGCAGGATTCGGGGTACGAACAGTATGCTGTTGGGCAGACCCTCCCAGCATGTCGTCATGGAGTCATCGGGAGCGAAGGCCAGCGCACAGAATACGCCAGGGCCTCGACCTGGTGAGCCGGGCGGGTGACCTCTCTGCCAGTTGCATTCGAGTTGGCGCAGTGCGTTTGAGAGTGTGTCGAAGCGTTGTGGGCCACTGGCTGTGGTGCGCCAGGCTTCACCCAGTCCCAGTTGCTGCAAGTCCCGGTCGGGACGAGCCCAGTAGAGGTAAGGTGCCGGCAGCGGTGGCAGGTTCCTCAGATGCAAGTCGGGGCATTCCAGGGTCAGGCTGAACAGGCTGCAAGCGGGAATTCCCGCGGTCAACTGCTTGCGAAATTGTGCGTGAAGTTGTTGTTGAAGCCGGGAAGCGTCGAAGGTGTCATGCATGGCTGTGTCGGGGTGGAGAAATCTTTGCTGATTCGGCTACGTTGCTATTCCGGTTTACCTTCGTAGAGTGTGTGAGCGCGTATTTCAAAGCGGGAAATGATATCCCCCGCTGCCAGGCTAAACAGACTGTTGACCATAGGCTCGAGAAAGCTGCTGTTCAGTTGGAGGTCGATACTCAGCGATACCCTGCACCGCTGTAAGCCAGCCGCTTCGAAACGCCATTCTAACCGAAGGCAGCGGAACGGACCATCATCCGAATGCACAGTGATACGCCCGGGACGCTCCAGTTCGGCGGTGCTGACAAAGGGTTGGCGTAACAGTTTCAAGCCAAGCTGTTGTTCTACACGCAGGTGCGTGTCCGTGCGCTCGATAATCCTGGCGCTTACCCAGCCGGGCACATAGTCCGGGTAGCTTTCAACGTCTGCCGCCAGATCGAAAAGCTGTTCGCAGGACCAGGGGAGGGTTCGTGAAGCGCTATGAGAAGGCATAGAATGGAAATTGTCCGGGTCTTTACGGCGTTGAAGTTAGCCATCAAGTACGTCTTCAGCCTGATATTGACGGATTCAGAGTCACACAGCAACATCAGTGCACCAACAGCAGGCGCTTCAGGCGAGGCGCGGCCCCTTGCCGGGAGACGCAACGCGGCAATGGAGCTGCTGTGTGGCTTTCTTCGGGCAGGGCGATAAGCGGCCATCTGCGCTGTTGCCTGCCCTTGAGGTAGGGTGGCGACTCCGGCGGCAGGTTGAATTGTCGATATTTATTAATAAGTTATCCAACAGATTGATTGATGGTAGCAGCTGCCGCAGAATACCCCACCTTGCATGGACCCGTAATATGCGGTCGGCCGACAGAAATTCGTAATTCAATCAGAGGAGTAAGGTTCGTGAAATTGATACTTTTGGGTGCGCCAGGCGCTGGTAAAGGAACGGTTGCGAAGTTGTTGACCGATGTCGACGGTTCAGTACAGATTTCAACCGGGGACATACTGCGTGGTGCAGTACAGGCCGGCACCGAGCTGGGCAAGCAGGCGGATGCCTTCATGAAGGCCGGCGAC
>Ga0316197_10002412_pt1 | contig 13352 bp, 12 predicted proteins | sample OudBiesiAoxic_MG_FD_204939 | JGI IMG/M metagenome (GOLD analysis project Ga0316197, IMG submission 204939) | Coastal sediment microbial communities from Oude Bieten Haven, Netherlands - site A oxic | ecosystem: Environmental > Aquatic > Marine > Coastal > Sediment | place: Netherlands...
CCAGGTGCAAGGCGCCGCGATTCGCGTTATTGCATCGAGATCGCCACATTTGCGCCCGCATCAGCGGACTTCGTACGCGCCGATCGTTGGTCGATCGGCGAAGCACGAGCCGCAAAGATCACCCCAGGTCCAGGCAGTGTTCGCTCCCTCACCTACAGCAGGACTCGCGCCCGATACGCGGTAGTCGGTGGTGAAAAGCGGATCGAATCCGTAGATGCCATCGATCTCGGTCACGGGCAGGATCGGCTGCGACTGGGACGGGTTGTCGTAGGCATACCAGAGGTTATTGGCAAAGGTGAAGGTCTCGGATGCGGTGTTCGGTCCGATATTGACGTAGGTGGAGATGGAGCTGCGGTCGAAGTAGACCAGGTTGTTGACGAAAATCCCGAAACTGCAGTCTTCAAATGTATATGGGCTGGTGGTAGTGGTCTCCTGCAGGATGCGGAGAATCCAGTTTCCTGGATTCACAATCGTGTTATTGGCCACAACGCAGCCGACGCAGCCGACATATGCTACCGGCGCTACAGAGCCCTCGATGAGGTTTGCAACCAGACGGATGTTGCGCGCCTCGGCGTTGGGGGTTGTGATCGAAAGAGGCGGCCTGAAGTAGTCAAAGCCGGTACTGCCTCCCAGGTTGAGGCTACGTTGGCCGGAGTCCGAGAACCGGTTCCAGCGGATCTCGATATCCTCGCTGCCGCCCTTCGATTGGACCGCATTGCCTGAATGTTCCTGGAACAGATTTCTTGCCAGCAGCCCACGGTGGCAACCGACGTGGTCGACGCCGCTACCCGAAGTCCCACCGCCGCAGCGCGCAAAAGACGAATCCATGACCCAGTAGTCATAGAGGCCGGAGAGCTTGAGGCAGTCCTGGTTCCCTGTCCCGCCGATGTCGTGGATGTCGAGGTGGCGAAAGACGACGTGGTGGGTGGCTTCCTGATTGGCGTATTCACCTCCGTCATCGCAGTTGATGCCGTTCGAGGTTGCGGACGCCACCTCCAGATCATGAACAACGAGGTAGCTCACCTTTGTCAGATGGAGGCCCTCGCCGCCACTTTGAATCAGCGGTTTCGCCTCACCGGGAGCACCGCCAATCCAGATTGGCGCGGCAGGTTCTCCGGAAAGGTTCGAAATGTAGGTGCCGCCGCTGTAGGTTCCGGCGTGGACCCGAATCGCTGTCCCCGGCCCAGCTTCGCCGACTGCGCGGCCGATCGTGGCGAACGGTGACCCGGGAGAACCGTCGCCCGTCACGTTGTCTCCGGTCACCGCCACATGGAGCTCTTCACTCGGTTCCAGCCCTCGGTCAAAGGTCCGGATCACATCGCAACGAGTCGGCGCCGATCTTGTCCATTCTCCGACATCGCCCCACTCGAACCCGTCGACAAAGACCGGGCCCTGGGCGATACCTGGAACGGCGCACAGGAGGAAAACGGGTACCAGAGTCAAACGGCAGGTTGTGTGAACCACGTCGTGACCTCCACATTTCAGGCTATCAGCTGAGTGCACATCGCTGTCCACGAAACCACCGAATCATGTGATCCACCACACGTCCGTCCGTCTGGAGCCACATTTCCTGCCTTCGAAACACAGAGTTGCGTTGACAGGAAACGGTACACTTTTTGGGTAGCGGCCACAACAAGGAGAAGAGTCGTGACTATCCGCACCTCGATCTGGACAGTGGCGCCGGTTGTTGGCCTCGCATTCTGCCCGCTGGTTTGCGCCCAGACAATCGGAGCTGTTCGGCCCCTACCAACCGCAATGGAACCTGGCGAGTTGCCGATCTCCTCGGTTGAGATGCGGGTGATGCCGATGGTCGACACCGCCGCGCTCGAGGCCGAAGACCTGGTCCGGGAAAGCTCCGGCAGACCGTTCGCTCCCCGCTTCGCATTGAATATTCAGGTCACCTACACCCTCGACAACAGCGGGACCTGGGAGACCTTGAACGACGGTTCGCGCCGTTGGCGCCTGCGCATCGTTTCCCCGGGGGCCCTTAGCCTCAACCTCGGTCTGAATCTATTCGAGCTACCCGTCGGCGCAGAATTCTGGATCTTTGCGCCAAACAGTTCAGGAGCGCAGGGGCCCTACACAAAAACCAACCAGAACGTCGCCGGTGGACTGTGGACTGCGGTCGTCATTGGCGAGGAGATCGTTGTCGAGCTGCGAGTTCCGAAGGGTGCAGAGGCGAGAATAGAGATCAATTCGGTCAACCACGGTTACCGGTTCTTTGGTGAACGTGAAGCGTTGATTCCGGCCAAGCGCGGTGACTGTAATGTCAACGTCGTCTGTCCGGAGGGCGATCCGTGGCGAGATCAGATCCGTTCGGTCGCGGGAATTTCGATCTCGGGGATGTACCTCTGTACAGCCCAGCTGGTCAACAATACGGCCGAAGATTTCACCCCGTATTTGCTGACCGCTCAACACTGTGTCGAACAGTCGAGCGATGCGCCCACGGTTGTCGCCTACTGGAATTTTCAGAGCCCGACGTGCAGCGATGCAGCCGGCGGCAATCTGAGCCAGAATCAGAGTGGTTCGACCTTTGTCTCATCGTCAGAGTACGCAACCGGTTCGGACTTCACTCTGCTCGAGCTCGACGATCAACCGCAACCGAGCTTCAATGTCTACTACTCGGGCTGGGACGCGCGCGACCAGCTTCCTTCCTCGACGACCGTCATCCATCACCCCTCCGGTGACGAGAAGTCGATCAGCTTCGATGACGACCCTCCGACCGTTACTTCGCTTGGAGGCAGCGCATCGCCTGGCAACGGCAGGTACTTACGCGTTGCCGACTGGGACCTGGGAACAACCGAGGGAGGCTCCTCCGGAAGCTGCCTCTTTGACAGTGCGTCCAAACGCTGCGTTGCTACGCTTTCGGGAGGGTTCGCAGCATGTGGTAATGACGAGCCCGACTGGTTCGGGTGGGTCCACGCCCACTGGATCGGTCACGGTACATCTGCAACCCGTCTGTCGGACTGGCTCGATTCCGGCGGCACCGGTTCGCTGACCTGGCGCGGCACCGATGCCGGTCCAATCTTTGCCGACGGATTCGAGACCGGTAACACATGGGCATGGGCGCGCACCGTACCGTAGAACAGAACAAATAGATGTCCGGGTCTCAGTTTCTATCGATAACGTCGCGCTGAACCACGTTGCATCGATGCGAAACGTGACGCCCTCAAAAGCAGTGATTCCAGCGGCGCCGCGGTTCGGTCCGACGCGAGGGCATTCACCCGCTGGGACGTCGTTTCGTTACACCCGGTCAGCCAACAGCGCGTCGTACTGTTTCCTGACCTCGTCGACGTCGTACTTTCGCTCGAGGCGGCGGACGATGAAGTGTCCGCGCGCCATATCCTGGAAGTGATCGATGAAGAGGACATTGATGGTAGCCCCGCCGAGGGCTCCCAACACCGGCACGCCCTGGGCGACGATCTTCTCGCCGACGACAGTGTTGAACCGGGCGGCGATCTGCGCCAGCAGGCGGACGATGACCGGTGCACCGTCCTCGACCACGGTTCGCCCCGCCACGTACTTCGCGGCTTCACTGACGGCACGGGCCAACGCCGCCCGGACCGCAAAGTAGCCGGACTCGGTCGCGTCGTCGCTCGTAGAGGTTCCGCCCATGGCAAACACCTCGAGACACGCCAGCCTCGCCTCCGGGGCCAGGAGATCTTCCCCCTCGCTGCGCGCAACGTCGGCGATGGATCGGAAAATGATGGTGGTGGTGATCGGCAGCTCGATCGGCAACGCGGCCAAACCGAAGACCCCGCCAACTCCTCCAGACAAGCCGGCCGCCGCCATGTGGCTCTTCAGCCACGGCCTGCCACCTCCCCGTTTGCCAAGCGTTATCGCCGCGGTATTGACGGCGGCGCGCAGGGACACCTGCACGGCATTCGTGATTTTGTCGCCGGCGGTCTTCGGAAGCCTGTCGAGCGCATACTCGATCGGCATGCCCACGAAGCCCGAAACCTTGGCGATGAATCCGGGGCTCTCGAGCAGCTCCACGGCCGCTTCCAGATCCTGGAGGTCTCTGTCTTCCCATTCCATCAGGCTCGATCTCCCTGCCATCCCCCCAGGATGGCCACCATCCTTCCGCTGTTTAGATTGTTACATTTCCGCTGCTTGCCGTAAGCAGAAGGTGGCAATCGATAGATCTAACCAGGTGCCTGGCAGACAGAATCCGTAGGAGCGGATGTATCCCTGACATACAGGATCTGCAGGGGCGGCATATATCCCGCCTTTGCTCCTTGCCCTCTTTGTCATTCCGACCGAACGAGCGAAGTGAGAAAGTGGAGGAATCTATGGGGTAGGAAATGGAGCACCGAAATTCCCAAACATCCCTCCACTCGGGCCCAGTCGGCCCTCGGTCGGGATGACAAAGCGGGGCGGCATGTATGCGGCCCCTGCAGAAAATAGAAACGAATTGGTCTCATCCACCGAGGCCCCAACACCATGACCAAGGTTCGGCATCGAAAAAGCGGGCGCCATCGGCGCCCGCTGATCTCTGTCAACTCTCGGCCTCGGTTGAGACTCGCCTATGGAGTTCTCTTCAGATATACGTTCCCGTTGATGGTCCGGATGACGACTCGGTTGCCACCGCCGGCTGCGGTGCCGCGAATGGTCTTTCTCGGTGATCCGTGTTCGTAATCCCAGTCCGCCGACTCCTGCCGGTCGATCTGGAAATCACTGACAATTTTGTAATTACGGCTGCTGTTCTTGGTGTAGCCGAGCTCGATATCGATGTCGAGATCGACCCCTTCGGGCATCAGCAGCGTGATATTTCCGTGCATCGATGTCAGCTCCACATCGTGACCGCCGATTACCATCACCCGGACATCGCCGGCCATGGTCGTCGCCTTCACCCACCCGTCGACCTCGTTGATGCGGATGTCGCCACCCATTGTTTTGGCCTTTACGAAATCCCGCGCCGAATCGATGGTGATGTCGCCGCCCATCGTGTGAACGTCGGCTCCGGATGGCGCTTCCGGTACGTCAATGTCGCCACCCATGGTGTCAACCTTGACCTGATCGCCGATCGAATCGCCGTGGGTTCGTGTCACCCTGCGATGCGTGACCTCGCCGCCCATCGATGTGACTTTAACGTCACCGAAGACATCTTCGACAAGCGCTTTTCCGCCCATCGTCTTGACCCTGCCGTCGACATCCGACTTGGTCAGCGTGATGGACCCACCCATGGTCGTCAATTGGAGTTCGCCCTTGAGGTTGGTGAGCCTGAGTTTGCCGCCCATCGTCTTGCCCTTGAATGTGCCCTCGACACCGTCGATGCTGACGCCTCCACCCATGCTGTTGATCTCGACATCGAAGATCGACGGCACCCGAACTTCGATCTCCATCGAGGAGCTTTGGCTCCTACGCTCCTCGATGTACCGTGATGTGATGAGGACGCCGCCGTCCTTCTCCTCGATCGCCAGATCGACGTTTTCCGAGCTACGACCCGAAAGATCCGCCGATACCTGCACCGAATCGCTGCTCCACCCGACAATAGTGATCTCTCCACCGGTTCTGAGGTCGAACTCGAGCAGTCCGCCGGAACCAACGGGGATCTCTCGCTCCAGGGCCATTGCGGCTCCAGAACCCACCAGCAGTGCAACCACAAAAATTACCGTGAACAATTTGCGCATGATCATCTCCTTTTGATTCATGAACTACGACTGAACAAACGAAGCCAGCCTCTCGGCGATCGCCGGTTCAACGGCCTCATCAGTTTCCAGAAAATCCTCGAGGACCCGCTGGCCACCGGGGTCACCATGTGCGAGTACCTCGATCGCCAGAAGCCGCATCTGCATCGACTCGTCGTGACGCAGAACCTCCATGAGCCCTTGTTCTACACCATCGCTGATCGGCCTTTTGGCCAGGATCTCGAGTGCTCGCATCCGCACCGGAAGGTCCGGATCCTCGAGCATCGAAAAGAGCAGCGCCTCCTCGACCTTGCCGTTTTCCACGCCCGCGGCCATCGATACCGCCTTGAGCCGCGAACCCATCGAGGATTGATCCAAAATAGCGTGCACCAGCACCTCATTGACCAGGGGGTCATCCACCGGACGTTCGATCTCGATGTGTCGAGCCACATCAAAGGACATCGCCAACCGTCCCTCGCCAACCTTCCGCACAGCCACGTTGGAGATGATGTTCGGCGAATCCTCCACATCTCGAAGCCGTCGATGTTCCTGCGCGCCGTCCTCTAACGTGGCGACCAGCAGATCGCCGCCGGTGGGGTTAACGCCGACGGCCATGCGTCCAGCTGTGAAGCTACCGACAGCCATAACGGCCACGGCGGCCGCGGCTAAAAACCGTGTCCGACCGACCGACCAGAAAACGGCAGGTTTCTGCACCACAGGCACCACCGCCTCCGTCGATCGGATTTCATCGAGGACCCGCTCGCGGACCCTGGCCAGCGCCCCGCTCTCCACCACGCCGAACTCGTCACCGGCACTCGTGAGGTCCTCATGGAAATGCATCAGGTCCCTGCAATCCCGGCAGGCCGCCAGGTGAGCGAAGAGTTCCGTCTGGTTCTCATCATCGAGGTTCTGGAGTCTCAGATCCGCGATTTCGTTAAAGTATCTCGTGCAATCGTCCATGCCAGTCCCCTTACTCCGCCATCACCACTGCCCGCAGTTTTTGCACGCTTCGAAAGAGCATGTTTCTCGTGACCCCTTCGCTGCAATCGAGGATCACTGCGATGTCGCGAATGGGCATATCGCGGAAGTAGCGAAGGATCACCGCAAGGCGGCTGCGTTGATTGAGAACCTGGAGACCGTCGACAACTTTCTGTCGACGCTCCGTCTCGAGAAGATCTGTTTCCTGGTCGATTCCGGTCTGAAGTTGCACGGTCTCGAGATCCACGACATTGGCTGGCGCCTTCCGGGACCGGTTGCGCACCCAGTTGAGCCCTTCCCGTTTGGCAATAGTGACCAGCCAGGTTTTGAAGCTGCTTCGTCCCGCGAAGGTGTCGAGCTTGCGGTAGGCCTTCAAGAAGACGTTCTGGCAGATGTCGAGACTGTCGTCCACCGACCGGGTGTAACCCCTTGCAACGGCATAGACATCTTTCTCGTACCGCTGCATCAACACGTCGTAACACTCCAGTGAACCGGCCAGGGTTTTTTCGATCAGGATTTCGTCGACCGTTTCAGGCAATCCAAGCCTCCATTGTTAAGAGACACCGGCGCGCCGCATTTGTGAGCACGCGGTCTCCACCGATGTGATACGAACCAAACTGCAGAAAGGTCGAGCGTCGCGCAAAAATTCAAATGGGGCAGCACTCATGCACCCCCCGCGGCTACGCGATCAATAGACGCCGAGGTAAGCCCACTCTGTTTCTGATGTAGGGACGGGATCTGTCCCACCCTTGCTCGTACATGCCCTTAGCCCTCGACCAGCTCCATAACCAGGAAGCGCCGTGTACCGTCCTCTTCGAAGACGTAGACGCTCGCGATGTTGGGGTGCTGAAGGGTCGCCAACGCCCTCGCCTCGCGCTGGAACCGGGCGATCCGTTCGGGATCAGCGCTCATTTCCTTCGCAAGGACCTTGATAGCGATTTCCCGATCGAGCTTCGAGTCGTGGGCCCGATAGACCTCACCCATCCCGCCCGCGCCGAGATGCGACAGGATCCTGCAGCTCCTTCACACACGCCTTCTCGCGGATGGCGCCCACGTGCACCACTGGCGTCATTGAGGCCGAAGCGTCAGAATAGGCGCAGACCACGACGAAGGGACATCGCGATGAAAACGATCGGTCTTGTCGGAGGGATGACGCCCGAATCAACAAAGGTCTACTACGAATCCCTGATCCAGGGTGCCAGGCAGCCGGGCGGCGATCCCCTCCAAAACCCGGAGGTCATAATTTACAGCCTCAACCTGACCGAGCTCGTTCAGATTCAGCGCACCGGTGATAGGCGGAGGGTGGCCGGTTATCTCGCCGCTACACTCGAGCGCCTTCGAGTGGCCGGCGCGGAGGTCGGCGCCCTGACGGCAAACACGCCCCACGCCTACCTCCACGAAATTCAGATGGAGACCAAACTCCCCATGGTCAACATCGTCACAGCAACGGGTGACGCCGCCGCCGATCAAGGGCTCAAAAACGCCCTCCTTCTCGGAACAAAGACCACTGTCGAAGCGGAGATGTACCCACGCGAGTTCGCCGAAGTCGGAATTCGAATCGTCCTACCAAGCGAAGAGGATCGCGAGTTCCTCGAGGACACGATCTACAACGAGCTAGCAATCGGCCACGTCACTCCAGAGGTCCGAAAGCGATATCACGACATCTGCGCGAGGCACATCGAATCAGACGGTATCGATTCGGTGATCCTTGGCTGCACCGAGCTGCCTCTCGTGATCTCGAGCGACGATCTTTCGATTCAGGTGCTCGACACCACCAAAATCCATGTCGCTGCGATTCTCGCGGCCGCATCCTGAGAGCGCACGCGCCCTCCCCATAGATTCCTCGGCTCGCTCCGCTCGCTCGGAATGACATGCCTGGTTGTCATCCCAATCGAAGGAGCGAAGCGAGCCTCCACTTTGTCATCCCAACCGAGGAAGCGAAGTGACCCCCTACTTTGTCATCCCAACAGAGGAAGCGAAGTGACCCCCTACTTTGTCATCCCGACCGAGCGAAGCGAGCGGAGGGATCTGCGGGCATAAGTGAGAGCGCCTCACTGACCACTTCACAGATTCCTCGGCTCGGCCTTCGGCCTCGCTCGGAATGACAAACAACCCAGATGGCCGCACCCCTGACAACACCCGCGCGAATGTCCCTCGCGGAGACTAACAAAGCCGTCGTTGCGTGCGGAATAGCGCCTTCCCCACCTCCGTTACTCTGTTGGACCCGGACACGATAAAAGATCGCCTGGTCAATAAACGATACGGAGACCATATGACGAAGAAACAGCTCTTGACCCCTTTTAAAATGAGCGGCCTGACTCTGAAAAATCGCGTAGTCCTCGCGCCAATGACCCGAGCCAGGGCAGACGAGGGAAGGGTTCCCAACCAGCTCATGGCGGAGTACTACGCCCAGCGCGCCGGCGCCGGCCTTCTCATCACCGAGGCGACCGTTGTTTCCGAACAGGGAATCGGCTGGGTCGATTCGCCCGGCATCTACACCGAGGCCCAGGTCGAGGGCTGGAAACTGGTGACCGATGCCGTGCATGCGAAAGGCGCACCGATCATTCTTCAACTCTGGCACTGCGGTCGAGCGTCGCACAGCGCGTTTCACGGTGGTCAGCCAGCGGTCGCACCCTCCGCCATCAAGCTCGAAGGGGATCACGTGCACACGCCTGAAGGCCCGAAGCCTTACGAAACACCCAGGGCCCTGGAGACCGATGAGATCCCTGCCATTGTCGCCGACTTCGCACGAGCCACCGAGTTCGCCAAAACCGCTGGTTTTGACGGCGTAGAGGTCCATTCCGCCAACGGCTACCTGGTCAACCAGTTCCTCGAGTCCAAGTCCAACCAGCGAACGGACCGCTATGGAGGCAATCTCGAGAACCGATATCGGCTTCTCGGAGAGGTCGTCGAAGCGGCGAGCAGCGCCTGGGCGCCGGACCGGGTGGGCGTACGTCTCTCCCCAAACGGATCATTCAACGATATGGGCTCACCGGATTATCGAGAAACCTTCTTCTACGCTGCGAAACAGCTCAATACTCTGGATCTGGCCTACTTGCATGTGGTCGACGGTCTGGCCTTCGGCTTCCATCAGCTCGGCGAGCCAATCACCCTTGACGAGGCTCGTGAGGTTTACCCCGGAACGCTCATCGCCAGCTGCGGCTATACCTACGACACTGCAGAGGCAGCCGTCAGTCGAGGCGCTGCCGATCTGGTTGCCTTCGGTCGACCATTCATCAACAACCCGGACCTTCCTGCTCGCTTCGCCAATGGTTGGCCTGTCGACGAAGATTTAGATATGAGCACCTGGTACTCGGGCGGACACGGAGCAAAGGGATACACGGATTTCCCGACCTATATTGAATTGTTGGAGATGAGTCAATGAAATCCAAGATTGCCACCGCGATGGCCGCCACCATCCTGTTCAGCTTCACCGCCGGCTGCGCCGCCCCGCCTCCCGCCAACGAAGAAGAGTTAGCCGGGCAGGAGACGGCACCAAAGGCCTTTGAAATGGCCGGATTGATGAACGTGACCGGCACTGTTGAGGAAACAATGGATGCCGCGTCCTATACATACGTCAGGGTCAAAACCGGCAGTGACGAATTCTGGGCCGCCAGCGGACGCTTCGAGGTCGAGGTTGGCGATCGGGTGACGGTGCCCCTCGATTCTCCGATGGAAAACTTCCACAGTGACGCCCTCAACCGCGACTTCCCTCTCATCTACTTCGCCACCGGTATTCTGAGGGAAGGCGAAGCCGCACAGGCCGGTTCGGCGATGCCCGCCGGCCACCCTCCAATCACCGGCACTTCACCCGCAACGGAGTCGGCCACAGTCCAACCTGTCAAAGCCGCCGAGGGTGGCGTCACAGTGGCCGAAATCTGGAATGGCAAAGCCGAACTCGCCGGCTCGATGGTGATGGTTCGCGGAAGAGTCGTGAAGTTTAACGGAGGCATCCTCGGCCGCAACTGGATGCACATCCAGGACGGCACCGGTGACAAGACCCTGGGCACTCACGACCTGACCGTAACCAGTGACGGAATCGCCGCTGTAGGAGATGTGGTGACAATCACCGGCACCGTGGCAGTCGACGAGGATTTCGGCGCAGGTTACGTCTACCCTGTCCTGGTTGAGAAAGCCTCGGTCGAATCCGAGTGAAGCCTAAAACTGACTACGGGCCGGTTCCCACCGGGGACGATCCGCCACCTCGACGCTCACCCGCCAGACTGAGGAACCTGGCACCCATCCGACCGATAGGTCTGGGTTAAAATCCGATTTGCTATGGGTATCCTCGAATTGCTGGGGTTTGGAATTCCGGCGGCGTCGTCGAAAGCGCCGTCCGGTTCGGATCATGGCGACACCGACACCGTCCGGAGAATCGTCGGCGAGCTGGATCGCCTGGATCAATCCCAGGCCCGATTCCTCGCGGCGTTCGCGTATGTCCTCAGCCGCGTAGCCGCAGCCGACCTGGACATCAGCGACGTTGAAACGGAAAAGATGGTCGAGATCGTCCAACACCTGGGGCACGTTCCCGAGGAGCAGGCGGTCCTCGTCGTAGCTATCGCCAAGAACCAGAACCGGCTCTTCGGCAGCACCGAGGACTATCTCGTGACCAGGGAATTTCGCGAGATCGCTACCGACGAGCAGCGGCGCGACCTGCTGGATTGCCTCTTCGCAGTATCGGCCGCCGACGAAACGATCACCGGGGACGAAGAAACGCAAATTCGACAGATCGCCAACGAGCTCGGCTTCAGCCACAAGGAGTTCATTCAGAACCGCCTCGCCTACACCGACAAACGGTCGGTGTTCAAACGCGACCGGTAGGCACCACGATCAGCGCCAGGCTCTGGGGAAGTGGGTCATTGGCAGAGCCCATCAGCACCCCCACCCCGCTGAGTCATCCCGACCGAGGGAGCGATGCGAGGGATCCTCTGACTTTTCCGGAAAGTCGTGAGAACGCGAAACTCTCTGGATTCGGGGGATCCTTCGACTCGGCAGCCGGGCGGCCTCGCTCAGGATGACAGGCTTTTTGTCATCCCGACCGAGCGAAGCGAGCGGAGGGATCTGCGGACATGAGCGAGAGCACGTCACATACGACATCACAGAATCCTCGGATCGGCCTCCAGCCTCTCGCGAGATGACAGGCAAGGTGTCCGCCTGCGCGGCTGGATCCGTTCAGGCGCGCCACTCGGGCCAAGAATTCTGATCCCTCCTCACATGAGGGCGTGCCGACCCCCAATAGAATGGAGCAGGAGCAAATTCGAATGGCAGATGGGCACTTCATCAAAGCGCCTCCAAAAGGCCTGGCCATGTTGGCGATCATCGGACCATCGCTGGTTTGGGCGGGAGAATTCATTGGATCGGGTGAGGTGATCCTGGCGACACGAGTCGGCGCCATTCTCGGGCCGACCGTCCTGTGGGCCATCGTGATTGGCGTGCTGCTGAAATTCTGGATCGGAATGGCAGGCGCGCGCTACACCGTCTGCACCGGCGAAGGCATGATCGACATGATCGCGCGAGTCCCCGGCCCAAAAAACTGGGGCGTCTGGCTCACCCTGGTTGCCCAGCTCGCTGCGGGTACCATTGCCGTCGGCTCGATCGCGGCGGCGGCCGGGATATTCATCCACAGCCTTGTCGGCATTTCCCCTTTCATTGCCGGATGGCTTGTGACCCTGTTTGCCCTCGTTGTTGTCTGGTCGAATGTATTCAATTTTTTGAAGCTTTTCATGAGTCTTTTCGTCCTGATTGTCGTTATCGGTGTTCTCTACGTTGCAATCACCGTTTTTCCTGGTTTTGGAACCATCTTGAAAGGTCTTCTTTTTGATGTTCCAGCGGTGCCAGAATGGGCATTGGCAACGGAAAGTATTGGAGCCAACCCCTGGCGAGAAATCCTACCCCTAATCGGCTGGGCTGCCGGTGGATTCGCGAGTCAGGTCTGGTACACATATTGGGTTATCGGCGCGGGATATGGCGCGACTGCCGGACGCGGATATGGAAAACCGGCGGACGCCAGCATGCTCAAAACCATGTCGGTTGCGACGGCAACAAGGATCAAAGGCTGGTGCCGCGTCGTCTATACCGATGCGAGTCTCGCGATGATCATCGGAGTCGTCGCGACCGGAGGATTTTTGTTAGCCGGCGCAGGAGTATTGCGGCCACACCAAATGGCGCCCGAGGGCCCGCAGGTGGCGACTACTCTCGCGACGATTTTTTCAGCCCGTTGGGGTGGTTTCGGCGGAATGCTCTTCATGATCGCCGGTGCCTGCGCTCTCATCGGCACCCAGATTGGACAACTCGCGGGTTGGCCGCGCCTGCTCGCCGATTCCATGCGAATATGTTTTCCAAAATTCAATGTAAAATTCGACTGGAAAACACAATTTCGTTTTTTCTTAGGATACTTCTTTTTTACCAGTATGATCATCGTATTTTCTTTTGGACTCAAACCAGTCCTGTTGGTGAAAATTGCAGCAATTCTTGAAGGTCTGTTACTGACGCCATTTCAGGCAATATGGGTTCTTTCTGGCTTATACATTGTCATGCCGAAGATGTTGTCAACAGATGCGAGAAAGATCCTCAAACCGCATTGGATCTTTGCATTTGGATTGATCGTTTCATTTCTAGTATTCAGTTACTTTTGTGTGTTTCAAATTCCATTTGTGTGGTGACCGTCCCCTCACGACCCAACGCCGTAGCACCCGAGACAAGCGATACTCAACGTAGCACCCAAGGCAAATACTGATATAACGG
>Ga0316197_10002413_pt1 | contig 13350 bp, 11 predicted proteins | sample OudBiesiAoxic_MG_FD_204939 | JGI IMG/M metagenome (GOLD analysis project Ga0316197, IMG submission 204939) | Coastal sediment microbial communities from Oude Bieten Haven, Netherlands - site A oxic | ecosystem: Environmental > Aquatic > Marine > Coastal > Sediment | place: Netherlands...
CGGCACCTCGCCTACAATCTTAACGCCCTTATCGGCCAGTCCCAGTCCCCAGACCGCTAACGTTGTGACCACCACGACAGCAACCGGGCCTGTTTTCACAAGCACGCCGGTCAGACCCGCACCAAGACCCAAGCGCTGTAACAGAGGTTTCAGCCCCTTTCTGACCCAAAACAGGAACCCCGTGGCCAGAATGCCGATCACTGCGGTGATCCAGTTTGTCTCCGGTAAATGCTCTATAAGAGAGATCGCGAGTTCCAGAAGGTTGTGGCCTTGCGCCTCGATCCCAAGAATATGCTTGAGCTGGCTTGCTGCGATGATCAGGCCAGAGGCGGTGATGAAGCCCGCGATGACCGGGTGCGACAGAAAATTCGCGACAAAACCCAGCCGGAATACGCCCATGGCCAGCAGCATGGTCCCCGACAGACCCGCAAGCGACAGCGCGGCGACGGCATATCCCATGGTGCCCTGTTCAACGATATTGCTCAGCGCCGCTGCGGTCATCAGGGACACGACAGCCACCGGCCCCACAGCCAGCGCCCGGCTTGTGCCAAACACCGTATAAAGGATGATTGGCGCGATCGAGGCATAGAGACCTGCCTCGGCAGGAAGGCCCGCCAGCAGCGCATAGGCCAGGGACTGCGGGATCAACATGATCGTCACGATCACGGCGGCCACAAGGTCGTTTGAAAGGGCAGAACGGTTGTATTCGCGCCCCCATGACAGGATAGGCACGAGGCGGGTGATTGATTTGGTCATGTTAGGATCTCAGAGAGGTTGGACGTGCCCACGACACCTGCGCGGACACGTCAGATTTGATTAGCTGACAGTGACTTTTTCGGGTTTCGCCATCCATTCACGGCCCTTGAGCATGCCCTTCCAGTAAACCGGTGGAAGCATCTTTTCTTTCAGGAACCACGCCGCCCGAGTGGGTTTCGTGCCGTCAATGATCGCCTTGGGGAAGCTGGGCAGCAGCGTGCCGCCATAGCCGAATTCGGCCAGAACGATCTTGCCGCGCTCCACGGTGAGCGGACAGGACCCGTAGCCGTTGTACTGCGCAACCGGCGACCCGCCCCGCATATCAGCGACGACATTCTCGGCCACGACGGGTGCCTGAATACGTGCGGCCGCCGCTGTCTTTGCGTTCGGCGCATTCATCACATCCCCCAGTGACCAGATGTTGTCGTAGGTCTTGTGGCGCAGCGTTGCCTGATCCACGTCCACCCAACCCGCAGAATCCGCCAAGGGCGACACGCGGATAAAGTCCGGTGCCGTTTGCGGCGGACAGACATGCATCATGTCAAAGTCCATCTCGACCCGCTCAACTGGCGTGTCCGGCTTTGAGACATCGAACCATGCTTTCTTGGCCGGGCCGTCAACCGCGACGAGGTTGTGAAAGAAGTTCAGCTTTGCATCGTACTTTTTGACGTATTCCATCAGGGCTGGCACGTAGTCCTTCACCCCGAACAGGGCGCCGCCCGCGTTGTTGAACTGAATATCAATGTTCTTCAGCACGCCCCGCCGGTGCCACGCATCGCCTGACAGGTACATCGCTTTTTGCGGCGCGCCTGCGCATTTGATCGGCATCGGTGGCTGGGTAAAGATGGCCCGGCCTCCTTTCATGCCGCTGACCAGTTCCCATGTGTAGGGCGCCAGATCGTAACGGTAGTTGGATGTCACGCCATTTAGTCCAAGGGTTTCGACCAGTCCTTCGACCTTGTGCCAATCCAGCTTGAGACCGGGGCAAACGATGAGCCGCTTGTATTTCACCACACGGCACCCATCGAGGATCACGGCGTTGTTCTTGGGCTCGAATGCCGCAACCGCGGATTTGACCCAGTGGACACCTTTGGGGATCAGCGATCCCATGGTGCGGGATGTTTCCTGCGGCTCAAAAATGCCGCCGCCCACCATTGTCCAGCCGGGCTGGTAGTAATGCACGTCAGCCGGATCGATGATCGCAACCTCAAGTCCGGGTTGGCGCGCCTTGAGGCTGGCCGCGACGGCAATGCCGCCTGCCCCTGCGCCCACGATCACAACTTCAAAGCTGGCATCGCCGGTGTCTGTCGGGGTCTTGCCACCGTTCACGATCCGGCGAACGACGCCGCCCATGTCATACCCGGCCGCCTTGGTCGCGGCGAGGATATCCGCCGTGCTGCGCTGCCCCGCCTGAGACAGTGACCAAAGCGTGGCCGACCGCGTTCCGGTCCGGCAATAGGCAAGCACCGGCCCCGGCAGTTCCGTCAGTGCCGCGTCAAACGCTGCCGCATCCTCGTCCAAGACTTCCCCGGAAACGATAGGAAGGTAGCTGGTCTCGATGCCAGCTTTCTGGGCTGCCTTCGAAATCTCTTCAAAGGTCGGCTGATCTACACCTTCACCATCGGGGCGGTTACAGATGATCGCACGAAAACCCGCATCTTTGATTGCCTTCAGATCGGCAGGCGAAATCTGTTCGCTGACGGCAAGACCGCCTGTGAGCCTTTTGATTTCCATTTCGTTTCCTAAGTCAGATGCCGTTGACAGGTACTTTGAGTACTGGATTTCCATCCGCATCGGTCGGCACTTCCCCTGCCCGCATATTCACCTGCAAAGAAGGAATGATCAGCTTTGGCACGGCAAGTTGCGCATCCCTTTCAGTGCGGAATTTGATGAACTCTTCACGAGTCTTGCCGCCACCGACATGAATGTTGTTCGCTTTCTGCTCGGCCACCGTGGTTTCCCACTGGATAGCGCGACCACCGGGGCCATAGTCGTGGCACATGAAAAGACGCATCTCATCTGGCAGCGACAGAACCTTCTGAATGCTGTCATAAAGTTCGCCCGCGTCCCCGCCGGGGAAGTCCGCCCGCGCGGAACCGCCATCGGGCATAAAAAGAGTATCTCCGGCAAAGGCGGCGTCCCCGATGACATGCACCATGCAGGCCGGGGTGTGGCCGGGCGTATACATGGCGAAGGCCTGCATGTTGCCGATCATGTAGGTGTCGCCATCCTTGAACAGCGCGTCGAACTGCGATCCATCGCGCTGGAACTCAGTGCCTTCGTTAAAGATTTTGCCGAAGGTTTCCTGCACGACCATGATCTTTTCGCCGACGCCGATCTTGCCGCCAAGTTCCTTTTGCAGATAGGGCGCCGCGCTCAGGTGATCTGCGTGAACGTGGGTCTCAATGATCCAGTCCAGCGTCAGACCGCGCTCTTTGATCTCGGCAATCAGCGCATCGGCGTGATCATAGGTGATCCGCCCCGCCGCATAATCAATATCCATGACACTATCGATGATCGCGCAGTGATTGCTGTCTGGGTCCTTGACGATGTAGGTGATCGTGTTTGTTGCCTCATCAAAGTGGGCAGACACTTCAGGCTTGATGGACATATCCACGGGATAGATCATGTTCTTTTCTCCTCGGGTACAGAATTCTTGTTCGTTTATTGCGCCTTCCATTGCTCAGAAGGCATGCCGTCATGACGGACTTGGTGTTCGCGCAAGGCCCTGTGTGAATGTGCAGCGCGGCGATGATGGCAGGATGCGCCACCGCCGTTCTGATCCCTCAGAGCTTTCTGATCATGCGTTGCTACATCTTACATGTCCGGATGCCGAAGATTCGGTAAAGCGGGCAGAACCGCATCGCGGACGTGGCCAGCATAACGATCCCGACGATGATGGACAGGGCGGTTGCCAGACCGGAGTCGAACAAGGCCATCCCGCTGAAAAAGGGGGCGGCCAGCAGCACAATACCCAGCAAAAACCGGAACACACGATCAGCAGTACCAAGATTCGCAGTCATGTCGTTATCTCCTCAAAAGCTGTATTTCCAATAGCGGTTTGTTCAACAGGCTTTGGTGACATTATCACCAATAGGCGAGAATTTCATTCTCCGACGTCAAAACCACGTCGCCGGGATGATCACGTTGCAGCCTCCCGCGGGATTTCGAGCGGCGCGATACGCTCCATCAATTGACCCTTGTTCAATGCGATATCCGCGACCGTCAGATCATCGAGTACTGCCATGAAAGCAGCGGTCGCCTCCTGCATCTTTCTCGGCAGGGCACAGACGCCAATCAAAGGGAAGGTACTTTTGTCGGGATCAAAGCATTCAACCACATCCAACGGACCTTCCGTGATGCGGATTACCTCGCCAACGACGATCTCTTCCGCCGCCCGCGCAAGCCGCCCCCCCTCCGCGCCCGCGGACGGTCTCAAAGTAGCCGGCTTTGCCCAACTGATGCACGATCTTCATGATGTGTGGCCGGGAAAGATTGTGAATGCGCGCGACATCGTCGATCCGCACAAGGTCGGGCGCCTTGAGCGCAGCAAGCTGCAAAGACCGCATTGCATAGTTTGAGTAACTGGTCAGTATCATGGCGCATCCTGTTGTCGCATCAAAACACATATTGAGGGTATTTCTTTTGTAAATGCCCCGCTTTAGACCGGCTTGGAAAAAGTGATATTTCAAATAGTAGCGATCATAATAAGCCCGAGAACCGGAGACACCGCGCCAGACTTTACCGCAGAAACAACAACCGGGCCGATCAACTTTCACCACTGGATCGGAGACAGCAGAGCGTTCTTTTTCAGCCACCCGGCAGATTACACGCGGGTTTGCACAACCGAAATGGGCCGCACGGTACAGCGTGCTAAGGAATTCGCGACAAGAAACATCAAACAAATTGTCCTGCCCACGAACACAAGGGCCGAACACGTCAATTGGATCGAAGACGTAAACGGCTCGCAAGGCACGGATTCTCGATATCCCATCGTCGCGAATGCGGACCAAAAGATCGCAAAACTGTACGATATGATCCACTCAATCGAGCGCGAAACCGCAGCGGCCCGTTCGGTCTTTATCATCGATCCGGACAAGAAATCCGTCTCAACAAGACCTGTCCGACGCACGTCGAAAGCACCTTTGACAAAGCCTGCGCGGCGGACATGGCAGAGCGTGGGATGCAGGCGGTGCACGAGGCAATGATGCGCCGGGCTGTCAACTGAGCACATTTATGCGTCCACCGTTTCGAAATTAGCGCACCGCCCCTCTCTACCACTCCGAGGCGGTCGCTGATATGCATCGCGGTGCGGGCCGACCCGCAATCAAATGAACGGTGCGACCAAGATGATCTCAATCGACCCTCCAATCGCTGAGAACCCTCCGACGGAGACTGTCGTTTCGCGCATTCGCAGCAATGCTAAGACCCACCCTGACAAGCCGGCTTTGGTCTGTGGAACGCAACGCGTGACGTGGGGCGCATTCGATGAGCGGATGAATAAGGTTGCCAATCTGCTTCTACAGCGTGGGCTGAACACAGATGACAACGTGGCGATCCTGTCGCCAAATTCGATACCCTATGCGGAGCTTTTCACAGGCATATTGCGCGCTGGTGGATGTGTGACCCCCCTGTCCTCGATGGCCTCGCCTGATGCGCTGAAAAAGATGCTGACCGACTGCGGCGCCAAAGCGATCTTCGTCGCTGCGCAATATCTTGATCTGATCAATGGCTTCATCACGGACCTTCCGATCCAGCGCTTTGCAATCGACTTTGATAACCCTGATTTTGAAGATTTCGAAAGCGCGATGGCTGCGGCAGCAACCACCGATCCGATGATCCCGATTGACATGTCAGACGCCTTCAACCTGATCTATTCTTCAGGCACCACCGGCACGCCCAAGGGCATCCTTCACAATCACTGGATGCGGGCGGCACAGATGGATCGGGTCTCGCCCAATGGCTATGACGACAACGCACGCACTTTGATCTCGACCCCGCTCTATTCCAACACCACTATTGTCGCTTTCATCCCGACCCTGTTCGGCGGCTCGACCGTTCATCTGATGCCCAAATTCGACGCACGGGAATACCTGCAGATCGTGGAGCGCGAACAGATCACCCATACAATGCTGGTGCCCGTGCAGTACAAACGCATCATGGATGTACCTGATTTTGACAGCTTCGATCTCAGTTCGATGCGGATCAAATTCTCGACCTCTGCGCCGCTGCGGGCCGATGTAAAGCAAGACGTGCTGGCGCGATTTCCCGGCAAACTGATCGAATACTACGGCCTGACCGAAGGTGGTGGCGTCACGGTGCTGGTCGCCGATGAATACCCGACCAAACTGCATACGGTGGGTCAACTGGCGCCGGGTAACGACATTCGCCTGATCGATCCCGAAGGCAACGAGGTGCCCCAAGGCGAAGTTGGCGAAATATGCGGCCGGGGTCCAACGATGATGGCGGGCTACTTTGGCCGCGATGACCTGACGGCGGAGTACATCTGGCGCGATGCTGAGGGCAAGGTCTACTTCCGTTCCGGAGACATGGGATCCTTTGACGAAGACGGCTTTCTTGTGCTGTCGGACCGCAAGAAGGATATGATCATTTCAGGCGGGCTGAACATTTATGCCAATGATCTGGAACTTGTGCTGCTGGATGACCCGGATGTCACGGACGCGGCTGTGATCGGCATCCCATCAGAGGCGTGGGGAGAGACGCCACTGGGTCTGGTCGTGCGGCGCGATGGGGCGACACGCACCGCAGAACAGATCAAAGATCGTGCAAACGCCAAGCTGGGCAAAAGCCAGCGCCTGTCATCCGTGGAAATACGCGACGTGCTGCCCCGCAGCACTATTGGAAAGATCCTGAAAAAGGATCTGCGCGCACCCTACTGGCAAAAGCAAAAGGAGAAGTCGTGAAAGATACGCAAATGAACGGTGCAGAAAGCCTTGTACATACCTTGCTCGCCAATGGCGTTGAGGTCTGCTTTACCAATCCCGGAACATCCGAGATGCATTTCGTCGCGGCCCTAGACCACATCCCCGGCATGCGCTCCGTTCTGGCCCTGCAAGAAGGCGTCGCCACCGGTGCTGCCGATGGGTATTACCGGATGGCTGGCAAGCCAGCCTCTACCCTGCTGCACCTTGGTCCGGGATTGGCCAACGGCCTCTCGAACCTGCACAATGCCAAGAAAGCGGGCTCAGGCATCGTCAACATCATTGGCGAGCACGCCTCTACTCACATCGAACTGGATGCACCGCTGACCTCGGACATCGAAGGTATCGCGCGTCCCGTGTCCCATTGGGTTCGCACGTCAGACACCGCCGGAACCGTTGGCAAAGACGCGGCAGAGGCCGTGCAGGCATCAATGGTGACACCGGGACAGATCGTTTCGCTCATCCTGCCCAGCGACACAGCCTGGAACGATGGTGGCGTGCCGCATGAGGCACTGGACGCGCCCACGCCCGCTGCCTTTGACAAGGCCGCGCTTGCGCAGGCTGTAGAGGTGCTTGATGGACCGGATTCCCTGTTGTTGCTGGGCGGCGGCGCACTGACCGAAAGCAATCTGGAACTGGCCGGTCAGATCGCTGCCAAGACTGGCTGCAAGCTATTGTCGGAATGGTCAAATGCACGGCTAGAACGCGGCGCAGGACGGGTTGTGATCGGCCGGGTACCCTATCCCATCGACATCGCGTTAAAGGTGCTTGAGCCTTACAAACGTATCGTCCTGATCGGTGCACGCGCGCCCATCGGCTTTTTTGCCTATCCCGGCAAACCAGCTATCCTGACCCGTGATGACGCCGAAATCCTGACACTTGCTGACGCGGGGGCCGACTTGACCGGCGCGCTTGTCGCGCTGACCGAAGCCACCGGCGCTTCGGACACGCCGCCTGCGCATGTTGCCGAAGCCGGTGTGCCGGAACGTCCCACGGGCCCGCTCGACCTTGACCGCTTGGCGCAAGTCATTGCGCGGGGCATTCCCGAAGATGCAATCGTGGTGGACGAATCCGTGACCACGGGACGGGCGTTCTTTCCCTTTACCAAAGGCGCGCCAAAACACACGTGGCTGAACAACTGCGGCGGCTCCATCGGATACAGCCTGCCTGCGGCCGTGGGGGCGGCGGTCGCCTGCCCGGACCGCAAGGTGCTGACCCTGACCGGCGATGGCTCTGCCATGTACACGGTGCAGGCCCTTTGGACGATGGCACGGGAAAACCTCGATGTGACGATCCTGATCTTTGCCAATCGGAGTTACCAGATTTTGCGGGGCGAGCTGACAAACGTTGGCGTCGGCAATCCCGGTCCGCGGGCCATCGACATGCTGTCGCTTGACCGCCCGGACCTGAAGTGGGTTCACATGGCGCAATCCATGGGCGTTGAGGCCTGCCAAGTCGCGACCTGCGAGGATCTGGAGGCAGCGATGGAGACCGGCTTGGCGTCACCCGGCCCCTACCTTATTCAAGTTGATCTGTGATCCAGTGACCAACATTCAAAACAGGAGAGACCGATGACCATTCGGACAGCAATCATTGGCCTTGGCATCATGGGGCGGCGCATGGCCGAGCATATGGCGCTGCACCCGGCGTTCTCGGTCAATATGATCTGGGATCCAGATCAGTCCTCTTGCGCACTGGCGCAGGCGATCGTCCCGAACGCAACCGTTGCTGCAGATGCCGAGGCAGCCATTGCGGCGGTTGATCTTGTGTATCTGGCCTGCCCGCCTGTGCCACGCAAAGCCTATTCGTTGACCGCAGCAAAAGCGGGCAAAGCCGTCTTTCTGGAAAAGCCATTGGGCGTCGATATCGATGAAAGCCGCGCACTCGTCGCGGCCATCACCGCCTCTGGCGTGCCGGCTGCCGTAAATTTCACACAGGCAGCCGGTGCCGCACTGACAGAGGTGCAAGCGGCGGCTGAGACAGGAACTCTGGGCGATCTGATGGGGTCAGATATCGTCGTGACCTATGCCAACTGGCCACGTGACTGGCAAAAGGCGGCGGACTGGCTGCGTTTTCGAGCCGAAGGCGGCATGACGCGAGAAGTCATTTCTCACTTCCTTTTCTTCTCTGAACGCATTCTGGGACCACTTGAACTTGTCTGGGCGCATGCCGACTACCCCGATCAGCCCGACCTGTGCGAAACCCATGTCGCAGCGCGTCTTGTATCGGCAGCGGGTGCGCCCGTGACCATCATGGGCAGCGTGGGCGGCGCACAGCCCGACCGGCAGGAACTGACGATCAAGGGATCCAAGGCCAGTAGACGAGTTTCTGATTTCTATCGCAATGCGGCGTCAACGGGGGGGCCGTTTGAACAGATCCACGAGGACTACGCTGATCCGCGGGCTGTCAGCCTGAAGGCACAATTGGATGATCTTGAGCTGATGATGGAAGGCAAACCTCACCGGCTTGCCACACTCGAAGAAGCCCTGCGCGTGCAGATCTTGGTCGAAAATATTCTTGACGGATAAACCGGCGGTTAAGCAGCGCGTAGCGCAAGCCTAGCCGTTGAAATTCAGACGCAGACCTGCCGTTGGCCAGCGGGTGTGATAGAGGCACCCGGTGCCCGAGGCCGTGATCCATGCATCGCGCATGTCATCGCCACCAAAGCAAATGTTGGTGATGTATGGATCACCGGGCACCTCATGAAATGTCACATCTCCTCCGTCCGGCGGAACCACACTGACCCCTCCCCGCATGAGCGTGGCCACGCAGACATGCCCGTCCGCTTGAACCGCTAGGCTATCGAGCAATTGAAAATCTGGTAAGGTCGTCAGCAGGCGGCCCGGCATGTTAAAAGGCACCGGCGCGATCTGGCCCGGAGCGACAAGGTCGAAGCTCCACACCCTGCTGGTTCTGGTCTCCGCCACGTGGACAGTCTTGCCGTCAGGCGAAAGGCCGATGCCATTCGGCGTGATCATCGGCGCATGCACGCGGCGAATGCTGCTACCATCCGCCGCCGCGTAATAGAACGCCCCATGGTGCACATACTCTGCTGTCGATTTGCCAAGATCCGTGAAATAGAATCCACCGTCTACGTCGAAGACGATATCGTTTGGCCCCCTCAGCGGTTGGCCGTCGCAGCTGTCATATATCGTTTCAAACGCACCGGTATCCGGATCGACCCTTTGGATGGACCCGCTGGTATAGTCTTCCGGCGTGCCGATGGGGCGTGTGATGCCGCCCTCTTGGGTCCAGATGAACCCACCATTGTTGCAGACATAGATCATCCCGTCCGGTCCCACGGCAGCCCCATTCGGCCCGCCGCCCAGATCTGCGATCACCTTGATCCGCCCGTCAGGATAGACGCGTGACAAGGTCTTGCGCCTGATCTCAACCAGAATGACAGAACCGTCGGCCATGGCGATCGGCCCTTCAGGGAAATCCAGCCCCTCACATACCTTTGTCAATTTCATGAATGATCTTCCTCCCGGTGCTTGCGGTCAGTCTGGCACTGATCGGGGGCGGCGTCAGCCCTCTTGTGAGATAATTGACCCCGCATGCGTCTTGTGGACAATTCCCGTCTTCTGTGGACTTCTGCCCTGCATGAAAAGGAAACCAAGGGAGGACGTCATGGGACGGTTGGACAACAAAGTGGCCTGGGTGACAGGCGCAGGCGGTGGCATCGGAGAGGCTTCCGCCAAGGCCCTTGCGGAAAGCGGCGCGCATGTCGTCCTGTCGGGTCGGCGCCTCGCAGAACTGGAGCGGGTCGCGCAGGACATCAACAACGCAGGCGGGTCTGCCGAACCTGCCCAGCTTGATGTGGCCGACGCCGAGGCGACGCAGGTGATCTGCGACGATGTCATGGCGCGGCACGGACGCATTGACGTCTTCATGGCAAATGCCGGCATCAACGTGCCGAACCGCGCGGTCGGCGCCATCACGCCCGCCGATTTCGCCAAGGTCGTCGATATCAATCTCAATGGTGTCATGAACGGCGTGTTGGCGGTGCTGCCGCAAATGCGCGAACGGGGCGATGGCACTCTGATACTGACCTCATCATGGGCAGGGCGTCATCCCTCGCGCCTGACAGGTCCGGCCTATAGCGCATCCAAACATGCGGTCGTGGCGCTTAGCCATTCCATCAATCAGGAGGAAGGCGTCAACGGCATCCGGTGCACCGCGCTGATGCCCGGAGAGGTCGCCACCCCGATCCTGCAGCACCGCCCCAAACCACCCGCGCCCGAAGACATCGCCAAGATGCTAAAGGCCGAGGATCTGGGGTCGGTTGTCCGCTATATCGCAGAGGCGCCGCCGCATGTCTGTCTGAACGAGATCCTGATCAGCCCAACGTGGAACCGCAGTTTCGTCGGCGTGGCCGAGGCGGGTGGCATCACCCTATGAGTGTCTGAAACCGTATGCCCCGGTCTTGGACCGGGGTATCCGATGGACTGGTCAGGCGATGCTTCGTTCCAAATCGGCTGCGCGGCCAGCGCGCCAAGCCAGCAAGAATGGAAGGATCGCGACCACCAACCCTGACAGAGTAAGGACTGTATGGTTCAGGCCCGCAACGCCGCCGACGGGGGCCGCCACCATCAAACCTGCAAAGAAAAGCACGAACCGCATCAACAGGCTGATCATGCTTGAATGCAAGGGCCCCACAAAGCTGACGTAGCCCTGCAAGGCGGACGAGATAAACCAGACACCAACCAATGCGCACAGCAGGACAAAGGCCACCTCGGTCGGCGCCCCCTGCCCGATCAGCGCTGGATTGAGGACAAAGAAGAACGGCACGACATAGATCACGCCGCCCAGCTTCATCGCCTCGAACCCGGTCTTGAACGCATTCGCGCCCGCCATCGACGCGGCCGCAAACGCGCCCAGTGCCACGGGTGGCGTGATAAAGCTGACCATGCCCCAGTACAGGATGAACAGATGCACGGCGAGTTCATTCAGCCCCGCCTGCACCAGCGCAGGCGCAAGGACCACGGCCAGGAAGATATAGCAGGCCGTGACCGTCATCCCCATGCCAAAGATGAACGATGTGACGGCCCCCATGATCAACAGCATCGGCATGGAATTGCCGGCCATATGCACCAGTTCATTTGCCAGCGGTCCGGTCAGACCGGTCGCCTGAAAGGCGCCCACGATCATGCCGATCCCCAGCAATACCGCGACCAGTTCAGACAGGGTCCGTCCAACCGACACGATGATGTTCAGGAACCCGTCCCAAGACACCCGGTCACCTTTGCGGAACTGGTTGACCACCAACAGCAGGGCCACCGCGTAGAAGGGTGCGGTTGTCTCCCAACGGAACGCCACCATGAGGTAAATCAGCAGGGCGAAAACCGCGATATAAAGCCAGCCCTCCTTGAGGGTTTGCGCCACGGCAGGACGATCCGCGCGCGCCAAGCCTTTCAGCCCGCGCCGCGCCGAATAGGCGTCGATCTGCACGAAGAGACCGAAGAAATACAGCAGCGACGGGATCGCAGCGGCCAGCATGATCTCGACATACGGGCGGCTGAGCCAGGATGCGATGACAAAAGCCGTGGCCCCCATGATCGGCGGCATCAACACGCCCCCGGTCGACGCACAAGCCTCGGTCGCGGCCGCGTAGCGGGCGGAAAAGCCGGTCTTTTTCATCGCAGGAATGGACACCGACCCGGTGGTCAGCACGTTCGAGATCACTGATCCCGACATCGATCCCATGAAGCCCGACGCAAATATCGACACCTTCGCCGCGCCGCCACGGTAGCCGCCGACCAGCGCCATGGCGAGATTGTTAAAGAACTTGCCGCCACCCGTGAATTGCAGCACGGCCCCGAACAGGATGAAGCCGATCACCAGATTGCCGAAAGCGCGCATCGGGATGCCAAATGACGCCTCCGAGGAAATCATGAAATAGGGGATCACGTCGGTAAACGGCTGGGTAAAGCCATTCAACGGATCTGGGACATGTTCTGCAAACGTCGGATAGAGCGAGAAGAGCAGCACGATGCCAAACAGGACCAGCCCCCCTGCACGCCGTGTCCCTTCGAGGATCAAAAGATAATAAGCAATCGACGCCCAGATAGCCCGATCAGGCGCGGCGTATTCCCATCCGCTATCGAGGCTTTCACCAGCGGTGGCGACAAAGAAAGCGGATATCGCAACTGTCGCTGCCGCCAAAATCCAGTCGTACCAAGGCACTTTTGGCGACGGCGGTCCCCAGGCACGGAACGTGACAAACGTCAGGCTGAGGAAAAGACCGGCCAATACGTAGAGGTACATCCCTTCCAAAAAGGAATATCCCCCAATTCGCAGATTGAAGAGTTGGTTGATCGCGATACTGATTGCGGCCAGCGTGAACAGGATAATCATCCAACGCGCTGCACCGGAAAAGGTCAGTCGCTCCGCCTGACGCTCAGCTTCGAGCGCGGAGCCACCGCGGTCTTGGGTGCCGGTTTTCTCTGTCATTGTGCTCTCGATCGGTTGGCCCGACCCATGCCGGACAAAAGGGGTCAGACGGGCCAAAAGGCCCGCCTGTCTCACAGCTTAACTTTACCGGATCAGAAAACGACGTCGAAACCGCCTGCTTCAAGCGCTTCACGGCGCTTCGCATCCCAGGCTTCTTCCCAGTTGTCCGGGCCTTCGGCTTTCAGCTCTTCCCAGGCTT
>Ga0316197_10002414_pt1 | contig 13349 bp, 11 predicted proteins | sample OudBiesiAoxic_MG_FD_204939 | JGI IMG/M metagenome (GOLD analysis project Ga0316197, IMG submission 204939) | Coastal sediment microbial communities from Oude Bieten Haven, Netherlands - site A oxic | ecosystem: Environmental > Aquatic > Marine > Coastal > Sediment | place: Netherlands...
ATAGTCATCTACTCCCTTATAACATCAATAGGATTTAATTTGGTTGCCTTATAAGCTGGATAAAAACTTGCTATAGCTGCTATTATTATTCCAAATAGCAAAAAGGATAAATTTAATTGAGGGTCAAAATAAGCATATATCCTATCAGAAAGTGGTATAGTGGTGGACAGTTCACGGGCAAGAGATGGAATAGGGATTCCTACTAATTCATAATAATAAACTAGACTTCCTCCTAAAATAAATCCAATACCACTACCTATCCCTCCTAATATACTTCCTTCTAAGAGAAATAATTTCATAATCTCTTTAGGTTTTAAACCATTGGCCATTAAAATTCCAATTTCTTTTTGCCTTTCTAACATGGCCATCAACATGGTGTTTACTATACCCACTCCAGACATGAGTAAAATGATACAGCTTAGTATTATAACTACTTTTATTTTAAGTTTAGTTATGACTATAAGATCAAAAAGTTCATCTAGATAGGAGATACTCTCAACTCCTAATTTATCTAAATCTTTTAAATCAGTAGGAGTGATCTCGCCTCTTAAAACAACATCATTGATATGATCAGTTTCAGCAAACTCTTGAGCTAATTTTAAATCTATCAAGACAGTATTGAGATCAAATTCTAGTCCCCCAGTTTTAATGATTCCTGTGACTATTAGATCTATGGCATTTAAACTATCTTTAGCGGTAGTCCCTCGTAGAACAAATGGATCTCCTACATGTAAATCTAAGTCACTGGCTAGAGTATAAGAGATAACTACTCCTAGATTACCGTGAGTGAGGTAGGAGCTTCTTTTAAAGAAACTTTCTTCAACTTTTCTATCTCCTCCAATAATCCTAACAGGATAATCATATCTGCCATCGGTTATAACACCTGAAAAAACTAGACGACTACTATGATCATATTTTTCTAAGATAGGATTAATCTCTTTTGGGATAAGAAAATCTAAACGATCATCGATATTTTCATATTTTTCTTCAAAATATCCTTTACCATATAGTTTATAGTCTCCAGTTTCTGTTTCCCTCATTATTTTAATAATTCTTCTTTCCATCCCTATATTTAATCCTATACCTACAATTATGAAAAAAATACCAAAGGCTAAACTAGCCAATGTCAAAGCTGATCTGATACGATGTCTAAAAACATTTCTAAAAGCCATCTTTACTATCATAGTTATCACCTTCTATCTTTCCATCTCTTATCTTTATTACCTTTCTGGCTTTTTCAATGATCATGATATCATGGGAAGAAAAGATAAAAGTGGTTTTTTTCTCTAAATTTATTTTTACCATTAGATCTAAGACTTCTTTACCAGTCTGGGTATCTAAATTTGCAGTAGGTTCATCTGCCAAAACTAAAATAGGATCTTTTATAAGGGCACGAGCTATAGCAACCCTTTGTTGTTGACCACCAGAAAGTTCCGAAGGTCTTCGGTCTTTTAGTTGAAAAATTCCTAGTTCATTGAGGAGTTTATCAATCTTATCTTTTTTTTCTAAGGCAGTATGTTTTTCACATAGATTTAGAGCAAATTCAATGTTTTCATAGACAGTTAGTACAGGAATAAGGTTATAATTTTGGAAGATAAATCCTATCTTATCTCTCCTAAAATCAGCTCTTTCGTCTTTATTTAAAATACTGATATCTTGTTGATTAATAATTATTTTGCCAGACGTAACCGAGTCCATGGCTCCTATAATATTTAAAATAGTAGTTTTTCCAGACCCAGAGGGGCCTGCTATTACAGCAAAATCACCAGATTCTATCTTAAAATTGATATCATCTATGGCTTTCACTTCTACCTTTCCATGTTTATATATTTTTGTTATTTTTTTCCCCTCTACTATAGTCATAGGTCCTCCTAAAAAAACATCTTAGTTCTAAAAACTATCTCGCTAGTTAATTTTTTATTATCATTGGTTAAGTATCCATATTTTTCAAAATTATGGTAAAAGTTATAGGCAAATTCAAAATTTACATAGTCATTATAGATATAATTTAAAGTTGTATTTAAATATCCACCGTCATCTATGAGTAAACATCCTTGATAAAATTCAAAAGACTCATTTATCCTCAAATTATAGGTGATATAGGCTCCGCCTCCTTCGTTATTATAAAATCCTTCCAATGCAGTATAGACATTTTTTTGGTAGAAATCAAAATTGTAGTCCACACCTGTAACTAGAGTATAGAGATCATTATTCTCATATTTATCATAGGATATTTGCCCCCAAACACCAACAATAAGATCTCCCTTGGTTTCTAAAACAATCCTTTCGTTTTTTTCGATTTCCCTAGTCAATGGAGAGAGATCTGTAATATGAAAATAGTTCATCATAATTTCAAAATCATCTATTAAAAAAGTATATCTTCCGGCAAAATTCTCATCTTTTTCATCAGTTTTAAATCCAACAAATTCAAGTCTAGACATATCTGAAAGACTATATTTAAATCTTATAGAATCAAGACCTCTTTTATCAGATTTAGGATCTTCTATATCAATTTCATTGAATACATCTGAAAGATTAAATATATATCCGTGACCCCAGCTTATGGTTTGTCTACCAGCAGAAAGTGTAAGGTCATCGATATAATACTCTAAATAACCTCTATATAGATCTACGCTAGGATCTGCTCCCTCTTCTCCAATTAATGACAGTTCTGTATAAAAATTTTCATCTTCATGTTGAAGACCTATGATTCCTTTATAGTACCAATAATTTTCTTCATAATTTTGAAGAGTATAATCTCCCCTTAATTCGGAGAAATAATTTATGGAAAAGCATAGTTCAGTGATGAAAAAAAACAAAATAAAAATCTTCATAAAATGCCCTCCTAAAATTAAAGATAGGTAGATAAGTCTGCTATATAAATGTTATACAGATTGAAATAGTGGAATCCTCCTAAAAAATATAAATAAGGTAAAAATAGGAAATTTTATATTTTGAGGTATAAGTATAAAAACGTTAAGGGAGGGAAATATGAAAAAGTTTAATATCAAAAATTTTTCATTATTGATAGTATCGATTTTATTGGTTGGGTGTAGTGGTCTTAATAAAACTAATGATAGTCATATGACAGATCAGACTCATATGGAAATGAATACTCATATGCATGGGGAGATAAGCACTGTAGATGTATTTACACCTGTAGAAGAGTTTTTAGATTTAGAATTAGATAATTATAAAGATTATGAATTATATGGGCATAGAGTTATGATGGCAGATAATTCTAAGTATATTACTAAAAATACTGGAAATATTTTTATGAATTATATGATACCTCATCATGAAGGAGCAATAATAACTGCTCAAGGTGTAATGTTTGTTACTGAAGATGAAGAACTAAAAGCTTTGTGTGAAGGAATAATTAGCTCACAGGTAGTAGAAGTAAAGGAGATGCAAAAGTTATTGTCCTCTAAAAATTTAGATGATAATGAAGTAAAAGATTTTGAAAAACTCATGATGAAATTAATGGGGAACATGATGGGAGAGATGATCGTTCCTGAAGATGATTTAAATAAAGAGGAAGCAGAATATTTATTTTTATCAAATATGATAGCCCATCATAAAGGTGCAGTAAAGATGGCAGAGGAATACTTAAAAGCAGGGGAAAACAGTAATTTATTGGTGATGAATAGACATATAGTAATTACTCAGAATAAGGAAATTGAAATTATGGAAAAATTGTTAAAGAATAGACAATCTGAATAAAAAAAATGAGGCTGAGCCAAAAAGGTAAAGCCTCATTTTTTTATTATCTATGAAACGTCACGTTGCTTTATGTTATATATTTTTTATAATAAGATCTGATTTTCTTAATTTTGGGACATAGTGAATATCATTGGATCTAAAGTATCTAGTATCAGAAGTAGTATCTATGACCTCTACAGATTCTTTTGGTTTTCCAATGGCAATTAAAATTCCTAAATCATAGTCATCTGAGATCTCTAAAAGATCTTTGATAATAGGTTTATTGTAGGCACCCAAAAGACAACCACCATATTTCATATCTCTTAGTTTTAACATGATATTTTGACTGGCGATTCCCATATCAAAATTAAACATGGTTTCCCCAACACCTATTTTTTTTTCGTTTAACATTAAGATATAAGCTGATGGAGATTCCTTTTCTGTAGGATTCCAATTTATAAAACCAGCCCATTTAGTATGTGGAAAAATTTTACTACAAATTTCCTCATTTGAGATTAAAACATATCTTATACACTGTGAATTTCTAGCAGAACCAGAATATCTAGCAATTTCAATAACTTCTTCTAACTCTTTTTTAGTGATTTCCACCTTTTCAAAACTTCTAAAAGATCTTGTCTGTCTTATTAATTTATCAATCAAAAATATTACCCCCTTTGTAAATATATCTACTAAAAGTATCTTTCAAAATACGTCATATGTCAATAGTAGGAGGGGATAAATTTTATTGTTTATTTAATATTTTACTCTATAAACATTTAAATTTGAGATAAAATTTATAAAGAGTTTGATTATCATTAATGAGATGAAATGTCATGTTACTTTTTATTTTCCCTATTTATCTTGATAAAATTATAATTTCCATGGATCTTCCTTTTGTATCCAAAATTTGTAATAGTAGGGAAGATACCTATTCTCCTAATTTGGAAGAGATCATCACTGAGACAATATGAACCAGAGTCAGTAGAAACAGCATATGGATATCCAGCCTCAACTACTAATTTTTTAGCTCTATCATCTAAATCTCCATAGGGATAGGCAAAAGAATTTAATTTTATATTTAATTTACTTTCAGTAATCTCTTTATCTTTAAATATTTCCTCTTTCATTTGAGCATCACTTAGTTCTGATAACCTTGGATGGCTAAGGGTATGACCTCCAAATTCAATGAGACCACTATCTTTCATCTCCTCTAACATAGATATATCCATCATTTTAAAGGTTTTTTCATCAGTCAAATCCACATCCCATTTATTATAGGTTCTGTTAGAAACTAGATAGATGATAGCTTTGAATCCAAATTCCTTTAGGATAGGGAATGCATAGGTATAGTTATCTATATAACCGTCATCAAAAGTCAGCATAACATATTTTTTTTCAAATCTTTTATGGATAGGAATATTAGCTAGATCACCAAAATTAATAGGAATATAACCACCCTTCTTTAAAATTTCCATATGGTCTCTAAATTGATCGATAGTCACATAGGTACCGTGTTTTCCAGATTCTGTATCTAGATCTTTTATTACCCTATGGTACATGATCACAGGGATATCATATTTTTTTACTCGTACCCATTCTCTTTGATATGTCTTTTCTAAAGTATCTACAATTTTATCGATATTAAAATTTTCTATGATGGTATTTATTACCTCTGTAGGAGTTTGATTTAATTCTACACCACGATCTATCTGAGACTTAATAAAATTCCAATCAAAATCATGGGGAGTTCTATCTCCTACATCTCCAAAATTAGAAGCTAAAGCAATAGATACTGTATCTATATCTATTATGCCAATCTCTTTTGCTTCTCCAATAGCTAGAGTAGGTCTACCCATGAGTAAACTTTCCATAGCTACCCTTCCTGCTCCTATAACTAGATCGGAATTAGCCATATACTCATAGACATTATCTATGTATCCTGTAAAATTTACTTTATCTTTAAATTTATTGAATCTTTCTGGGATATCTTTTCCACCGATTATATTTACAATGTATCTATCTAAATCAATTGAATTAGAGAGTAGATTATAAGTTATATCTGCTTTAGGGCCTGATAAACGACCTATGATAGAAACTATTTTTTTGGAGTTTTTAGGAGGGACTGAGATTTTAAATTTAGTTAGATCTATCCCGTTTCTAAGAACTTTAATCGCAGAAGGATCTACATCAAAGGTTTCTATTAAATCTTTTTGGATGTTTTCACAGACAGCGTATCCACATCCAATAGGTTGTTTTCTTTTTCTATGTTTAGAAATATGCTGCATCCCATGAACAGTAGTTATAAATGGAGTTTTTGTGAATTTACAGGCTATCTCTGTACTCCAAGCAGAAGCACGAGAGTGAGCATGAACTACATCTATCTTGTTTTTCTTTATGATTTTGATTAATTTTATTACTTGATCTACCCTTTGAAAGATATTTCTCTTGTTAAACGCAAGGGGAATATATTCACCTCTGTTTTTCTTCGTCAATGTGTCGGAAACAAAATATAAATTATGCCCCCTATCTATTAATTTTTCTCCTATTTCAACTGCATATACTTCAGCTCCTGTAACTTCTAGCTGAGACAATGCCATGAGTATATTCATTAAATTCCTCCTTGAATTTAGTTTTTAATTTCTTTTTTATAGGTGTATTATACCATAAATAGATTTTGAAGCTGTGAGGGAATTTTGTCTTTTGTTATTGTTTTTATATACTTCTTTGACTTCTTTTTAAAGAGGAGTATACTGGATAAGTAGAATGAGTAATAATCAGAGAAAATAAAAAATAAGATTAGGGAGAATATGATGACTATAGAAAGTTCTGAAGAATTAAAAAAAATGGATCAATTTTTTAAGGTTTGTAAAGAATATGAAATAAAAGAAGGCTATTCTTTAGATGAGGTAGCGGATAAATTAACAAATGAAATGGATATATATACTTTAGATATTTTTGAAATTAAAATTTTTAATGAAATATATGTAGCAAATCAATTTGGATTAAATAATTATTTCAAACATTTAAAAGAAAGAGTTAAAAATATAAAAAACAGCTATGTGCTATCTAGATATTATGAAGTATTATGGATATATGAAAGTAAATATAAAAATGATATATATAGGGTGAAAATGATAAAAGCTATTATAAAAACTATCGAAGAAAGAAAAATAACAAATGACTTTGGGGTAGAAATGATTTTAGAGAAAGCCTTATTAAATTCTAATAAAAAAGATGAATTTAAAAATAAAATTGTTGAATTAATAATTCAAAGAGGAAAGGATAATAAAAACTCTAACTGGGCATATAACTTAATAAAGAAAAGTACTCTAGCTTCGGAAGGTTCTAAAACCAAAGCTTTAAATTTATTAAAAGATCAGTTTAAAGATGAAGATATTTCTATAAATAAGTATGTTGAAATAGGAAAAATATTAATAAAAATTTATAAAACAAATGAGAATGAAATTGGAGTTTTAATAGAAAATATAACTAAACGATTCAAAGAATTAAACGACAACCCATTAAAAAAGAAAATTCTTTTAGAAAAATTAATTTATGAATTAAAAAAAAGAAAAGTAACTAATAAAAAAAAAGAAAAATTAAATGATTTAGCATTAGAATTTGGAAAAGAGGTCAAACTTACACCTATTGAAAGTAGTATAGAAATAACTAATGTAGAGTTGGAACAAATTAAAAACCAATATACATGTAATTCATTTAAAGAAAGTATTTTGCATATATTATATGGCTATTTAGGGGGGATAAACAGAGCAAGAGATTGTTATTTAGAGCATTCAATTTCAAGTTTAGCAAATTTGTTCTCTGCGACAATCACAGATAATAAAGGTAGAACTGTTGCAACTGCAAATACAGAAGATGAAAAATTAATTTATAATATCGCTAAATACCTTCAATTTGAGTTTGTTTTTTTCAAAAGTCAAATGGATAAAATATTAGAAAAATTTGGTGAAAAAGGTTTAGAAAAATTAATTGATGACTCAATTCACTGTGAAAACACTGATAAAGAATTTATAAAAAAATGTATTGAATTGTATACTAATGAAGATTATATTTTGTTTCTACACCTTGCTATTCCAAGAATAGAAAATATATTAAGAAATTTTTTAAAAAGCTTGGGTGGGAGTATCATAGGAAATGTTAGAAATGATGGATTTAATTATAAAATATTAGGGGATATATTGAATGATGATTTAATAAAAGAAACTTTTACAGATGATTTAATATTATATTTAAAGATTTCGTTATCACATAATTTAGGGTTAAACCTAAGAAATGAGTTGTCACATGGGATTATAGAAATAGACAAATGTAATGAAACAAATAGTAGTATTGTTTTTCATATTCTATTATTTTTATTATGTATGTAAGTAAAAAAATAAATTTTTATAGTTTTTAATATGATTTTTATGAAGGTTTAGAAAAAAAGAAATACATTTAAAATTAGATTTTGTTATATCTAATTTTGATAATCATGAATCGAAATAGACCCGTATCAAAGGCGGAAACTTTGGAATCTAAAGAATATACAACTATTACAAATCACTGTAATTTAACCCCACTTTTAACCTAAAAAAGAGCTCGTGAGTGGCCTAAAAGGCCATTCAGTAACCCTTTATGGTCACCTAGTGGCCTTTCTCATTTTGGGCCTCTCTATCTCAATGTTTCTAAAGGGTTCAAGGCTTTCTTATTTGGTGTTTTTCAATGCGAAAGGTACAATCACAAGAGAAAGCATTTTGAGAGCCTTAGAAGGCAAATCAGCCCTTTTTATTCTCCTCAATTAATTTTAATGTTCCAAATTTTATGGTAATATATTTATGTAGCATATGTGATATCTCCTTAGGGATTGTTTCGGTAATAATATCATATGGAACATGTTCTTTTTTCTGTTTTAATTATATAATTTAGGGATATAAAAAAATAAAGGGGGAGTATTATGGAAAATTATATTTACATAGCAACGTCACTAGATGGCTATATTGCAACTGAAGATGGAGGTCTTGATTGATGAAATGATAATTACTCGTATTCCGATTTTATTAGGAGAAGGAATCCCCCTATTTGGAAAATTGGATAAACCGGTTAAATTCGATGAAGTTAAGACAGAAATACTAGATGATCTACTTGTAAAGAGCCATTATAAAATCACCTCAAAATAAAGTTTTCTGATTACGAAAAAAATAACATCAATTCCAAAATCTAATAGACAATAAAAGATCTTCCTTATTTAGGAGGTGAAAACCCTTGAATTTTAATGAAAAACAGAGTATAATTATTGTATAAGATCAGTACCTTCATGCCTTTTAGGCGACTACACTTAGGTGTTTGTTACATGAGGGTCTTTTTTTTTTAGGAGGGAACCTATTGAAATATACAAAATCTTTTATTAGTTTTAAGGAACAAATTGAATTACTAGAAAAACGAGGAATTGAATTTAAAAAAATATAAAAAGGCACATAGGAATTAATCCCAATGTGCCTTTTTATATCCCTATGTTTTCTATCCTTTTGAATAACCAAACCTCATCTTTCACAGTCAAAAATCTATCACCAATTATTCAAGCTTCGGTTTCTCCCTACTAGGGAGAAAACATAAGAAGGAAGAGGGTTAAAAGCACTCTATTTCAACCTAAAAAAGAGCTCATGAGTGGCCTAAAAGGCCATTCGGTACCCCTTTAAGGCCACTCAGTGGCCTTTCTCATTTTGGGCCTTTCTATCCCAGTGTTTTCAACGGATAAAAGACCTTCTTGTTGGCTGTTTTTCAAGCCCAAAGGTACAATCGCAAGGTGAAGTGTTTTGAGAGCCTTAGAAGACAAATCAGCCCTTTTTATTCTGTTCAATTAATTCTAATGTTCCAGTTGTAGTAGCTACGACTGTCACTAGTGGTGCTATGAATATTCCTATCAGAGGAATAAAAAGTAATATTGTAAATAGCCCTCCATTAATCAAGAAAAATATATAGTTATTACGTATAATAGTTGTTCCTGTTTCAAAATCATGACGCTCTAAAGTATAGTCGATAAATGAAAAACCAATATAATATGACTGTACCACAAATAATAATACTGGAATGGCTGTATTTACAAGGGGGATAAAGAATAAAAGTAGGATAATACAAGTTATGACAAATTCCCTAAGAAATGATTTTAGTGTGACAACTATTCCTCTTTTGATAAAATACAAATTTTCCTTCCAGCTGAAATTAAATTCTTTTCCTGTAATAATTGATTCAGTTCTTTCAGATATATAACTTAAAAATGGAGAAAGAACGATTAAAATTAAAGTTTTATAGATTAAATAATAGACAGCAAAAATTGTTAGATAGATAATAAATTTTAAAATAAATTGAATAAATGAATTTAGATCTCCTCCTAAAAGATTACTTGCAAACTCTACTAAAGCCCCTCCAATGAATCTACTCAAAAAATAAAATGAAATCATGAGAATCATGTTGATAATCCCTGGAATAAAGTAAAACTTTTTCAGTTTGTTTTGACCTATAAATTTAAATGCTTTCATATAGTTGTTAAATGTAAAATTGATCTCTTTTAGCATGACACACTCCCTGTTGAATATCTAGTTTTTTAAATAATTATACTCCAAAGAGTATTTATTTACTAATTTATTTGAATAAAATTCTTCCTACTGATTTAGGAAAACTGTGGTTAGGATGGGAGTAAAGATCATATATTTTTAAAGGAGATTCAAACTTAAATCATCTAGATCAAAAAATGGAAAACTTTTAGGATGATGAAATTATATATATTTTTTTAGTATATTATATACCATATTGCTAGGAAAACTGATAGTTTATAATGCAGAATCCAAACTTTAAATCAATCTAAATTCAACTCCTATCATATGAAAAAACGCAGAGACTATTCACCTTATAAATAGGTTAAAAAAAGGTTAAAAAATAAGTCAAAAATAGGTTGCTTATTTTATAACTTTAGAGTACTATTCGGGTATATATAAGGAGGGGATAATCATGGAAAGAAAAGGCTGTTTTTTTGCTTTACTGGCAGGTGTAATTTGGGCAACAATGGGAGGGCTAGGAGTAGTTTTAGGCGGTCTAGGATTAACCCCATATGAGATAGCATTCAACAGGTTGTTTTTTGGATTTTTATTGACAGCTGTTTTTTTATGTAAAAAAGGAAAAGATAAATTAAAAATAGATAAAAAAGGGTTTGTTTATATATTGATTATCGGTATAATTACACAAGCTTGCACAAACATATTTTATTACAGTTCTGTAAATATATCTGGGTCTATAGTTGCCACATTATTAGTTTGTACAGGTCCGTTATTTACAATGATCTTTTCAAGTTTTATATTTAAGGAAAAACTCACAAAATTCAATTTAATTTCATTGGCTGTTACTTTAGTAGGGTGTTTGTTTGTGATAGTTAATGGAGATATAAAAAAAATAAATTTTGATGTAGTGGGAATTGGGTTTGGAATTTTATCAGGGATAACCTATGGATTGTTTCCTATATTTAGTAAAAAATTAGAAGGAAAATATGATAGTGAAGTGGTAACGTCATATGCTTTTGGTGTAGGAGCCATAGTGGTATTTATATTCTGTGATTTTGGAAGTTTAATGTCAGAATATAGTAATAATAATGTAATAGCTACATCTCTTTTACTCGGACTTTTACCTACAGGAATTGCGTTTTTCTTATTTTTAAAAGCAATAAATTATATTCCTGTGGTGAAAGCTAGTATCATAAGTTTAGTTGAAATACCTACAACAGCAATAATTGGTACATTATTTTTAAATGAGGTAATAACCATAAGTGGAGGAGTAGGAATGTTTTTAGTTTTAGGAGGAATATGGATTTCAAAGTTTAAATAGATTAATATTTGATTTTAGGGGAGATGGTTATGAATAAAAAGAACTTAGAAGAGATAATAGGGAATAGATGGAGTGGTGGAATTACAAAGGAACTTTATAGAGATATAAAAGATTTTGATATAAGGATATCTAGTGCATCTATAGAGCCTGGATCTAGTAAATTTTCAGATTTTTCAAAGTATAAGAGGATCTTGATAATACTTGAAAACAAAGTAACTCTCACTAGAAAAAATGAGGTAATAGATCTATCTGAAAATGATATTTTTTTCTTTGATGGAAAAGATGATATAAATTCTCAAAATGAAAAACAAGTTTTAGATTTTAATTTGATATGGAATCCTCTAAATATAGAGGTGGATTTAAATAAAATCAGTGGAGAGAATGATTTTTTTACCGATAAAAAAACTTTTATATTTTCTATGGAAAATGGATCAAATTTTAGTTTTGCCAATAAAGATTATACTTTAAATAAATATGAATATATAGAAATATTAGATAGAGAATATAAAAATATTAAATTTAAAGGAAATTTCATAGTTATAAATTGGAAATAATCTTACTTTATTTATTTATTTAAATATAAATTTCGTATAAATGTGGTATATTTTATACTGACTATATTAGAATATAGAAAACTAAAAAATGGGGGATTAAGAAGATGTCGAAATTAACAGAAAGATTTATAAACTATGTAAAATTTGATACAAAATCAGATGAAAACTCAGCAACATGCCCTAGTACGGAAAAGCAATTGAAATTAGCTGTTTTTTTAAAAAATGAGATGATTGAGATGGGATTAGAAGAGGTGACACTAGATGAAAATGGTTATCTAATGGCAACTCTACCTAGTAATACCGATAAAAAGATTCCAACTTTTGGATTTATAGCACATATGGACACTGCTCCTGCATTTTCAGGGAAAGATATAAAGCCTAAGTTCGTAGATTATAATGGTGGAGACATAATATTAAATGAAGAAAAAAACATAGTTCTATCTCCTAATGATTTTAAGGAGTTAGATTCATATATAGGTGAAACTCTTATTATCACTGACGGGACTACTCTTTTAGGAGCAGATGATAAGGCTGGTATTGCTGAAATATTAACAGCTATGGAATATTTGATGGATCATCCTGAAATAAAACATGGAAAGATTAGAATAGGATTCACACCTGATGAGGAGATTGGAAGAGGAGCAAATCTATTTGATGTAGAAAAATTTGGAGCTGAATTTGCTTACACTGTTGATGGTGGAAGATTAGGTGAGGTAGAATATGAAAACTTTAACGCTGCAAGTGCTAGGATAAAGATAACAGGTAGAAGTGTACATCCAGGAACAGCTAAAGACCAGTTAGTTAATGCTCTTCAAGTAGGGATCGAACTTCATAATTTATTACCGGTAAACCAACGTCCTGAATTTACTACAGGATATGAAGGGTTTTATATGTTAGCTGGAATGACAGGGGATATATCTAGTGCAAACTTAGACTATATTATTAGAGATCATGATATGGATAAATTTTTAGAAAAGAAAGAATTTATAACTCAGGCTGTAGAACTATTAAATAAAAAATATAATAATGCTATTGAGTTAGAACTTACAGATAGTTATTACAATATGAAAGAAAAGATAGAAGAAAAAATAGAAATATTTGAGATAGCTCGTGACACTATGATTGAGCTAGGAATAGAACCTGTTATAAAACCTGTTAGAGGTGGAACAGACGGAGCTAGACTATCTTATATGGGACTACCATGTCCTAATATATTTACAG
>Ga0316197_10002417_pt1 | contig 13336 bp, 12 predicted proteins | sample OudBiesiAoxic_MG_FD_204939 | JGI IMG/M metagenome (GOLD analysis project Ga0316197, IMG submission 204939) | Coastal sediment microbial communities from Oude Bieten Haven, Netherlands - site A oxic | ecosystem: Environmental > Aquatic > Marine > Coastal > Sediment | place: Netherlands...
TTCAGTTTAGCATAATGTGCGACGGATATGCCGGAATGGGGCTATCCTTGTGTGCACATATGCGCGTACTGTTTTGTACGCCAAGTGCGCCGGTAGAATACGGACTGGTGGCAGCTGGACACCGGAGGTCATATGAGCACAAAAAAAACGCCCGTTCGAGACGTGGGAAAGATACCGACCAAATCGGCAGCAACGGCGAAAGCCCGCATTGAAAAGGTTGCCGAAATGCAAACGGATCCCCCAAAAAAGGATTTATTGCGCAAAAGGGAACTGATTGAGCGTGTTGCGTTGCGCGCTGGTGCCAAAAAGAAAGACGTAAAACCTATCGTGGAAGTAATGCTCGCAGAGATGGGCGAAACTTTGGCCGCGGGGCGCCCCTGTGCTTTGCCCCCTCTGGGACGCATTGTCGTAAACAGGCAGAAAGAATTACCCGACGGCCGTGTTGTCATTCTGAAACTGCGGCAGAAAACAAAACAGACCTCTGCGGTTGCCGACAAAGATGATCCAACCCTTTCGGACGATTGATTAGGCCCGATTATTCAGGGTTTACACAAGTTATATGGTGTTGATCCCATTGGGTTTATTTCTTTCTTCCGCTATCAATAAACTGGTTAACGCCTGCGTATGACGTATCCGCCTTTGTACATTCTCAGGCATGGGCAAACCGTCTGGAATGCACAGCAACGTATTCAAGGCAGTCTCGATTCGCCGCTGACCGATTTGGGAAAAGCGCAAGCGTTGCAGCAACACGCCATATTGAGCGGCCGTGACCTCACTGGTTTTGACGCTATTTCCAGCCCACAGGGGCGTGCTGTCGAGACGGCAAGGATTGCATTGTCAGGCCTGTTTTCGCATTTCGACCAAGACCCTTTGCTCTGTGAGATTGGCGTTGGAATTTGGGAAGGTAAGTGCCGTGCTGACCTGCCCGTTGTGACAAATGCGACGGACAGCGAAGACGGCGCGCTTGATCTTTACCAATCCGCTCCGGGTGGTGAAGGTTTCGACAGGCTCTGCACTAGGTGCAAATCTTTCCTTGGCAGTCTTTCAAGACCTTCGGTGTTGGTGACCCATGGCATTACATCCCGTATGTTGCGCGTGGTCTACTTGGGGCGCGAGGTTGGTGATTTGGGCTCGGTAGATGGTGGGCAGGGTGTCGTTTTCCATTTGAGTGACGGTGTTCAAACCAAACTTTCAATAGGGGCTTGAAGCCCGCGCCGACTTTAGCTAAACGCTCTTCAACGGGTCGTTAGCTCAGTTGGTAGAGCGCTTCGTTTACACCGAAGATGTCGGGAGTTCGAGCCTCTCACGACCCACCATTCATTCAACTTTGACTGCTGGTGTTAAGGATAATTCCAAACGCCTGGTAATCGTTGGTTTTCAACAATCCTTTGCTTTTCCAAAGACTGTTTCCTTCGACTCCAAAAAACTTTGTTAACAATGATTTTTTGATCCGATTTTGCTGTTGCAGCCAGCTGCTCTATGTCACCAGAAACTTTCAAGGGGAGGGACGAACAGAAGGATATGTCTGATGTATGATGCAAAAAAGGATATCGCGCTTGAACTTGCGGTAGAGCCGCCGCGGGGCGGTGAAGTGTTTGAACTTTTGACACAATACATCAAATCCTTGCCCGTGGATCAACGTGCGCCAGCAGCGATCCACTTATCATCGCAACTATTGGAATTTACAGCATTTGAGGTCGCGGGCGCTGTCGACAGCACATGTGTCGGCGTTTTGATCGAATGCGCCGCAAAACTATGTGATCCAGAGCTCCAAGGCAGTGATCCTGCCACAAGCGACACTGATCGTCGAAAAAACGTTTTACAGTAATTTGGTAAAGGTAAATCCCGCGACCATTTTCTATTCGGCTGACACTCGCACGGGGTAGGTGCGTTTTTACAAGATTGTGTCCTGTGTAACCTGGCCTATGTTTCTCTTACAGAAAAGGAGAACGGTTATGAGTTGGAACCCAGCCTTGGACCCCGATTGCCCCATTGGCGACGCGGTAGATGCTATTGAGACAGTGATTGTGCCGCGCGCCCGCGATTTGGGCGGGTTTGAAGTGCGGCGCGCATTACCAGCGCCGCGCCGCCAGATGGTCGGCCCTTTCATCTTCTTTGACCAGATGGGTCCCGCAGAGTTCGTCACCGGAAAAGGCATTGACGTCCGTCCACATCCGCATATCGGACTGGCGACAGTGACGTATCTGTACAAAGGGAAAATTCACCATCGCGACAGCCTTGGTACGGATCAATGGATTGAACCCGGCGCTGTGAACTGGATGGTTGCCGGCAATGGCATCACACATTCTGAACGGACCGATGGCGAGATTCGTGAAAACCCGCATCAGTTGTTCGGAATCCAGACATGGGTTGCTCTGCCGGAAAAAGACGAGATGGCGGCGGCGGCTTTTGAGCATGCGCCAAAAGACACTTTGCCATTGCTAAAGGGCGAGGGGAAAGAGGTTCGCTTAATCCTTGGAACAGCCTACGGCGAAACGGCGCCGGTCAAAGTGTATTCCGAGACCTTCTATGCCGATGCGATTTTGCAACCGGAGGCAAAGATCCCAATGCCGGATAATCATGAGGATCGTGGTGTTTATGTCGTGTCGGGTTCAATCTCAGTTGCAGGCGACAGCTTTGAGGCCGGTCAAATGATGGTGTTCCGCCCCGGTGACCAGATTTCGCTGCAAGCCGGGCCACAGGGGGCGCGGCTGATGCTGCTTGGAGGCGCTACTTTGGAAGGTCCGCGCCACATCTGGTGGAATTTTGTGGCGTCGTCCAAAGATAAAATTGATGCGGCAAAAGAAGCATGGCGGGCAGGGGATTGGGCACATGGCCGGTTTAAATTGCCCCCCGGGGACGACCAGGAGCATATCCCGCTACCGACCTGAACACAGGCTTTGCCGCGCGGGTGAATGAAAATCACCAAAAGCTGCAAAATATTTGAAAGAGCCGCTTGACGCCGCATAGAGGCCGCAATACTACGTCCCAACGCGCCGCTTAGCGACGTGTGCAGTGGGCGGTTGTAGCTCAGTTGGTTAGAGTACCGGCCTGTCACGCCGGGGGTCGCGGGTTCGAGCCCCGTCAACCGCGCCACCGCTGCAAAAAAAAGGGTCTCCTGTCGGGAGGCCCTTTTTTGTTTCAACAAGCAAAGCAAAATGGCGTCAAAGCGCTATCGATACTGTCAGGACTGGGATTTAAGAAACTGTGACAGTGCCTCAACGGTTTCTGAAGGCGACTGATCCACAAAGAAATGCCCGCCCGGCAACGCTTGGGCCTCCATGCATGCCAAACGATCGGACCATGTCTGTGGCACGTCATAGGCCTGTGCCATCGCACCGTCGCCGCCATATAAAACGAGCGCTGGCGCCGTGACGCGACAGTCAAGGTCTTGAGCATCGTGGGCAAAGTCAATTTGCAATGCTGCGCGATAATCGGCGCACATACCTCGAATGGTATCTGGATCGCGCCAGGCCGCGCGGTAGGCGGCGATCGCATTCGGGTCGAAGTCGCTTAGTTTGGCAGCACCCCAGCCCAACAGGCAGCTTTCATAATACATGTCAGGGTCATGGCCAATCAGTGTCTCTGGAAAGGGATAGGGTTGTGCGAGGAAAAACCAGTGATAGTAAGATGTTGCGACGTTCTGTGTTAGTTCTGAAAGCAACAGGTGGGTTGGTACGATATCCATCACCGTCAGGCTTGCCACGTACTTGCTGGCGTCCAGCGCCAGTCGGTGTGCGACGCGCCCGCCGCGGTCATGTCCAACCAGATGAAACCGCGAGTGGCCCAAAGCAGACATCAGCGCAGTTTGATCGGCTGCCATCTCGCGAAAGCTGTAGGCTTCGGTCCCTTCCGGTTTACTGCTGGCACCATACCCCCGCAGGTCGCTTGCAACGATGGTAAAATCTTCCGCCAGAACTGATGCCACCGTGTGCCACATCGCGTGTGTCTGCGGAAATCCGTGCAACAGCAAAATCGCAGGTCCAGACCCGCCCGTGACGTATTTAATGCGCTGGCCGTTTACCTCTGCGACGCCGGTGTCGAATCCTTCAAACATGGATGCCCTTTCCGTTCAGTGGCACGGGCGACGAGGCTTGGCTGATGCGGGCTGTCACTGTGTCAGGGCCGCAAGAATCCGAACCCAGCTGCGTGTGCCCTTGTGAAAGCTTTCGACATCATATTTTTCATTGGGTGAATGCAGCGCATCGTCGTCTTTCCCAAAGCCGATCAGCAGCGGTGTGGTCCCCAGAATATTCTGGAAGTGGCCTGCAATCGGGATGGAACCTCCACCCCCGATATAGGCGGCGGGCACATTCCATTCATCAGACAGGGCGACGCGGGCGCGTTCAAAATGCGCGTCGGATGTATCGATCACGCAGGCTTTGTCAGCGCCATGTGCGGTAAAGGTGACTGAACAATCCGCAGGCAAAAGCGTTTGCACCATCTGACGGAAACTGGCGCGAATGGCTTCAGGGTCCTGATCTCCCACAAGCCTAAAGCTGATTTTGGCATGCGCCTCAGACGGCAATACAGTCTTGAAACCCTCAGCCGTGTAGCCACCCCAAATGCCATTCACCTCGCAGGTCGGGCGCGACCACGTCATCTCAAGCGGGGTGCGATCCTGTTCTCCTGCTGGAATGCTGAGGTCCACATCCGCCAGAAACTGATTGTGGTCAAAGTTCAGCGCCTCCCACTGGGATCTGAGCTGCGGCGAGATATCCGTAACACCTTCGTAGAATCCCGGGATCGTCACGCGACCGGTATCATCATGAAGCGCCGCAATGACGCGCGACAGGACGCGAATAGGGTTCATCGCCACGCCGCCATAGTACCCCGAATGCAGGTCCTTGTCCGGACCGACCACTTTAAGCTCTTCCTGAAGCATGCCGCGCAGTGAGGTGACGATGGCAGGGGTCTTGCTTTCAAACATCGCGGTATCACAGATCAACGCCAGATCCGAGCGCAACTCTTCTGCATTCTCTTTCATGAAAGGCACCAATGACGGTGACCCGCTTTCTTCTTCGCCTTCAAGAAAGAACGTGATTTTGCAGGGCAGGCGGCCGTGCTCGGCGATCCACGCGCGGCAGGCCTCAACAAAGGTCATCAACTGTCCCTTGTCATCTGCCGTCCCGCGTCCGCGTATCACTTGTCCGTTTGGCGTGTCTTCAATGCGCGGATCGAAGGGGTCGTTGTCCCATAGCGCCAGAGGATCCGCTGGTTGCACATCATAATGTCCATAAAACAGGAAATGCGGCCCCGGGCCGTCAATGTGACCCACAACCATAGGATGCCCCGGCGTTGGCCGCTTGTCGACAGTGGCCCCCAGACTTTGAAGGTCGCGGACCAGCCAATCTGCCGCCGCATCACAGTGCTGTTTATATGCAGAATCGGTCGAGATGGACGGAATGCGCAAAAGCGCGAACAAACGCTCCAACGCCTGCGGTAGGTCGGAATCAACGCGGGCCAGAACGGACTCGATAGTCATGGGATTATCCTCGTATTTAACGGTTTTGGCGAAAGTAACAGAGCGCATCAGACTGTCCAGCCAAAGGCGCAACGAGGGGGTGTAGGTTGCGCTGTTGCTGCGACATGCCGTCCAGCGGACGCTTATTGAATAATTTAGACCAGTTCTATACTTAGTGCGTACCCGAATACTGTGCGCACCAGAGCGTGCAAATTGCCGACCGCAGGAGAGACCTTTGGTGAACTACACAGACCAACTGGATACCGCCATCGCCCGGCTACATAAAGAAGGGCGGTACCGCACTTTCATCGATATCGAACGCCAGAACGGTCAGTTTCCGCATGCGGTGTGGACGCAACCCGACGGGACATCGCGTGACATTACGGTTTGGTGCGGTAACGACTATCTGGGTATGGGCCAGCATCCGGTCGTTTTAGCCGCCATGCACGAAGCGCTTGATGCCACGGGGGCAGGGTCTGGTGGGACGCGCAATATTTCCGGCACCACGGTGTATCACAAACGTCTCGAGGCTGAACTTGCAGATCTGCACGGCAAAGAATCGGCCTTGCTCTTCACCTCGGCCTATATTGCCAACGATGCAACGCTATCGACTTTGCCGAAACTTTTCCCAGGTTTGATTATCTATTCAGATTCGCTAAATCACGCCTCGATGATTGAAGGAGTGCGGCGAAATGGTGGCGCCAAGCGCATCTTCAAACACAACGATATAGCGCATCTGCGCGCGCTGCTCGAAGCTGATGATCCTGCCGCGCCGAAGGTGATTGCATTTGAGTCCATCTATTCGATGGACGGTGATTTCGGCCCGATCGAACAAATTTGTGATCTGGCCGACGAATTCGGTGCGTTGACCTATATCGACGAGGTGCATGCTGTAGGCATGTATGGTCCACGTGGCGCGGGTGTGGCTGAACGTGATGGTCTGATGGACCGTCTGGATATTATCAATGGCACGTTGGCAAAGGCCTATGGTGTGATGGGCGGCTATATAGCGTCTTCGGAAAAAATGTGTGATGCTATAAGGTCTTACGCGCCGGGCTTTATCTTTACGACATCGTTGCCGCCTGCTGTCGCGGCCGGAGCAGCAGCGTCAGTTGCTTTTCTTAAGCAAGCCCCTGAATTGCGCGAGGCGCATCAGCTTCAGGCACGTATCTTAAAGATGCGCCTCAAGGGCTTGGGCCTGCCAATCATCGACCACGGCAGCCACATTGTGCCCGTGATGGTAGGTGATCCTGTGCATACAAAGATGCTAAGCGACATGTTGTTGGACGAGCATGGCATCTACGTTCAACCCATAAATTTCCCGACAGTACCGCGCGGAACAGAGCGTTTGCGCTTTACACCTTCGCCAGTGCACGGGCCAAAAGAGCTCGATGCTTTGGTCCGCGCGATGGACGGACTTTGGTCACATTGTGCGCTAAATCGTGCCGAAGAGGCAGGTTAGTCTTACCCTGTAGGAATTTGGAGTTGCCTTGTGTTAACCTAACCTAAACAAGAGGTCAGGTACGAATCGTGGGGACGATTCTGCATTTCGACGACACGTGGTTGGCACGCACTGGAAAGACGGGGCAGTAGGATGATCGGACGCAGACACTCAAAGAGTGTTGACGAGAAAGTCGAACCAAAAGCGTTCGACGATTTCGAATTGCGTCTGGGTGACGTGATGCGCGGAGAGCGTGCCACGATGGGTAAATCCCTTTTGGACGTCCAACGCGAATTGCGTATCAAGGCTGCGTATATTGCAGCAATTGAAAATTGTGATCCTGATGCGTTCGACACACCCGGCTTTATCGCAGGTTATGTCCGGTCATATGCACGCTACCTTGGGATGAATCCTGATACAGCGTTTGATACTTTCTGTGAGGAAAGCGGCTTTTCGGTTGCGCACGGCATGTCTGCCGAAGCATCTGTCATCAAAAAATCGAAACGAGACGCAAAGCTGGCGCGCTCGGGCGATGTTGATATGTTCAACCGGCCCAGCACCCCGTTTGTACCTGCCGGAGAGAGCCTGTTTTCGCGCATTGAACCCAGTGCGGTAGGTTCGTCTTTGGTGTTGATTGCGCTGATATCGGCGATCGGCTTCGGGGGATATTCTGTCCTGCAGGAAGTCCAGCGGGTTCAGGTGGCACCGGCAGAGCAGACGCCGGTCGTGCTGTCCGACCTTGATCCGCTAGATGGTGTGCTGACAGCGACCCCAGAGGCCGGATCCGAAAATGGATTGCCAGAAGGTATGGACCTGCCAAGAGCAGAAGCGCTGGACAGGCTGTATCGACCTGATGCACTGGATATGCCGGTTTTGGTGGCACGCGACGCGCCAATCTCGACTTTGGATCCACGCATGGGCGGCAATTTTGCTCAGTCGGCCTTTCCTGCGCCAGAAGCCGAAACACTGTCAGACAGCTTGTTTGCGCAGATTTCAGGGCCTGAGAACGCAACCGTTGTAGAAAACCCGGTGCCCATTGTCTCCAGAGATCCTGGTCCAGCGCTACGCATGGTGGCTGTGCGCCCGGCATGGGTGCGGGTCAGCGCGGCAGATGGAACTGTTATTCTCGAAACAATCATGGAACCCGGAGACACTTGGGATGCGCCCGCCGGTGAAGAACCTGCGACGCTGCGTACCGGCGAAAGCGGCGCAATTTATTTTGCACTTAGTGGCGAATACTATGGACCTGTCGGGGCCACAGGGACGGTGACCTCGAACCTGCCTTTGGAAGTCGACGCACTTAAATCGACATACAACGTAGCAGATCTGACAGCCGATGAGGCACTTGCAACAATGGTAGTACAGTTGCAAACGCCTGTTGAGCCTGCGGCAGAATAACTTCAACACAGCCAAAAACGATCATTGCGGGCAGGAGCCCGAGTGTCTACTTTATCTGACAGGTCCAGTAAGCAAGGTCAGTAACATGTCGCTCAACCATATTCGTCCATGGCGCAATATTTACCGTCGTACATCGCGCCAGATCATGGTCGGGAATGTCCCCGTTGGCGGGGACGCGCCGATCTCGGTGCAGACAATGACCAACACTTTGACCACCGACGTAAAAGGGACAATCGAACAGGTAAATGCCGCAGCCGAGGCGGGTGCGGATATTGTCCGTATCTCTGTACCCGATGAGGCATCATCGAAAGCCTTAAAGGAAATCGTGCGCGAGGTGTCTGTACCCATCGTGGCCGATATCCACTTTCACTACAAACGCGGGATCGAAGCGGCAGAAGCAGGAGCAGCCTGCCTGCGCATCAACCCGGGCAATATCGGAGATGAAAAGCGCGTCAAAGAAGTCATTAAGGCTGCTCGGGATTATAACTGCTCCATTCGCATTGGTGTGAACGCGGGCAGTCTCGAAAAACACCTTCTTGATAAATATGGTGAGCCGTGCCCCGATGCGATGGTCGAAAGCGGGTTGGACCATATCAAAATCCTGCAAGACAACGATTTTCATGAATTTAAAATCAGCTGCAAGGCGTCTGATGTATTCATGGCCGCTGCCGCCTACCAACAACTCGCCGACGCCACTGATGCGCCAATCCATTTAGGGATTACAGAGGCTGGTGGTCTTGTATCGGGCACGATCAAATCTGCCATTGGCTTAGGCAATCTGCTGTGGATGGGCATCGGTGACACGATCCGCGTCAGCCTGTCTGCGGATCCCGTCGAAGAAGTGAAAGTGGGCTACGAGATCCTCAAATCTCTGGGGCTGCGGCACCGTGGGGTTAATATCATCAGTTGCCCCAGCTGTGCGCGTCAGGGATTCGATGTGATCAAGACGGTTGAGACGCTGGAAAAGCGGCTTGAGCATATCAAGACACCCATGAGCCTCAGCATCATCGGCTGTGTCGTGAATGGTCCCGGCGAGGCGCTGATGACCGATGTAGGGTTTACCGGTGGTGGCGCGGGATCCGGCATGGTCTATCTTGCGGGCAAGCAAAGCCACAAACTCAACAACGATCAAATGGTTGAACACATCGTTGAACAGGTCGAAAAAAAGGCCGCCGAGATCGAAACCGCGGCGGCCGTATCGGATGCAGCCGAGTAGGGGCGTTAGCCCCGTTTGTCGTCAATAATCATCTGAAGCTGATCTGCGGGCAGGTATCCGCGAAGCATCTCGTCTGACAGAACAAATGTGGGTGTGCCATTGATTTGCAAACGCTGCGCCAGTTCGCGCGTCGCCCGCAAGCTGGCTGTGATTTCCGCATCTTCCATACGGCCCTCGATCGCATCTGCGTCATGGCCGAATGTATCAGCTAACCGGCGCAGAGCAGGCACCGTAATCTCACCGTTGTATTCCATGAGTGCGTCGTGAATGGCTTTGTAGGCTTCGTCACCTTCAACTAGCTTTGTCGCCATTGCGAAACGTGACGCAAGAACGGACTGCTCACCCAGAATTGGGAACTCTTTGACGACAAAACGGATATTTCCGTCATCGGCAAGCAGCTTTTCGACCTCACCGAAGGCCCGTTTGCAAAAGCCACAGCGGTAATCCATGAATTCAACTAGCGTCACATCACCGTCAGGATTGCCGCCGACGAAGGAAAACCCGTCGTTAAAGATGGCATCCGCATTTTGCGTGACCAGGTCGACGTCCGCTTGGGCTTGGGCATTGGCTTGCTGTTGCTCAAGCGCATTGACCGCTTCCATAATAACCTGCGGGTTCTCCATGAGATACGCACGAACCTGTTCACCGAAAGCTGTCCGCTCTTCCGGGCTCATTGCACTCAGGTCCAGTGCCACGGAAGGTTGTGCGGCAAAGCCAAGGCACAAGGTAAGTGCCATAAGCGGTTTCTTAATCATGAATTATCTCCTTTTGGCGGCTCTCTCTGCCGCAATCAACACATCTTGCGCCCTTTGCCAAGGGCCGGATCCTTCGGGCAAAAGACCTGATGCGCGCTTTGCGTGAATCGCAGCATCGTTCAATCTGCCGGAAATAGCGTAGCGTTCGGCGGTCACAACAGACGCCATACCGTTTTGCCCCAGCCGTGCGTAAGCCACCGACAGGTCGCGCAACATCGTACCATCTCTAAAGTCGATTGTCCGCGCTTTTTCAAGTACCTGCTGCGCTTCTTTAAAGCGATCTCCGATCAGCAGCGCGCGTCCGTACCCCGAAAGGATCAAAGGGTCATTCGGCGCCAGTTGCACCGCACGCCCATAAGCGGATATCGCGGCGCCGAAATTCCGTGTCTCGAGCAGTATCTGGCCGCGTTGATCGTGCAGGAACGGATCATTAGGACGCAGGGCAACTGCCGCATCAATGGCGCGCAGTGCTTCCTTGGTACGAGATTGTCGATGCTGCGCCACAGCTTCGCGAAGCAGTCGCACATCCTGGTATGGGCTATCCTTAAGCCGCCGCAGTGTCCACTTGGGTGATCTGGTATACGCACTTAGTTTACCTTTCACCCTTTCAAACCAATAAGCTGCGGTCGGTTCTGCAGTGGCCCCACCGCTATATGCGGCCACATATCCCTCCAGTGCACGCATACGGTCGCGTGAAAAGGGATGGCTGCGGGTATAAGGATCCTGACGTGTTTCAGCCAACAATTCCTGTCCGCGGAAAATCTGCAATACATCCGACATGCCTTGGGGGTCGACACCGGCGGACCGCATGTAGCGCACAGCGGATTGGTCTGCTGATGCTTCCTCGGCGCGGGTGTGTCGCAAAAAACGGTTCATGGCAGAGCTTTGTGTGCCCAGTAAAATGCCGCCTGCGGCCTCGCCTGCACCCGCGGCAGCAGCAACGGCTGCCATTGCGGCCCCGAAACCAGCAGCTGTGCGGGCCGCGGCAAGGTTGTTCATCCTGCGGGTGATATGGCCATTCGCAATATGGGCTGCTTCATGCGCGATCACACCTTGCAGCATCGCGGCACTTTCCATGCGGTTGATAAGGCCGTAATTCACAAAGATTGCGTCGGTACCGATCACGAAAGCATTTAATGAACTGTCATTTACCACCAGCATTTTTACACGTGACGGGCTAAGTCCGGCAGCCGACAGTAATGGCGCGGCCAGCTGTTTCAAGCCGTATTCTATATCCGCATCGCGCAGCAATCCCTGCGCAGACGCTGTCTGAGCAAAAAGGCAAAAAACAAATGCCGGGATTGACGCCAGCCTGAATCCGCGTTGAAACCTCATAGACCTAATAAGGAGCGGTTTTCATGCGAGTTTCAAGGCGTTCTTCAGTCGATCCCTTCATTGTGATGGATGTGATGGAAGCTGCCCGTCAAGCAGAGGCGGCGGGGCGTCACATTATTCACATGGAAGTCGGGCAACCGGGAACGGGCGCGCCGCGCGCAGCGGCAAAGGCTGTTGCTGACGCATTGGAGCAAGATCCAATGGGGTACACGGTGTCGCTGGGGCTACCAGCCCTGCGTCAGCGGATCGCGCAGCTGTACGGAGAATGGTATAATGCCGACCTGAACCCGAACCGCGTGATCGTTACGCCGGGCTCTTCGGGGGCCTTTATTCTTGCGTTTACGGCTCTTTTTGACACGGGCGACCGCATTGGCATCGGGGCACCGGGGTATCCAAGTTACCGCCAGATCCTAAGCGCGTTAGACTTGCACCCTGTCGATATTTTCACGGCGCCCGAAAACCGGCTTCAGCCGGTGGCGCGCGAACTGGAGGGTCAAAACCTTGCCGGTTTGATGGTGGCATCGCCTGCAAACCCAACCGGCACCATGTTGAACAGAGAGGCGATGTCGGATTTGATCGATGCGGCCGCCGGTCAGGGCGCGTCTTTTATTTCTGACGAGATTTACCATGGCATCGAATATGAGGCCAAAGCCGTCACCGCGCTGGAAATCACCGATGAAGCTTACGTGATTAACTCTTTCTCCAAATATTTTTCGATGACTGGCTGGCGTGTGGGATGGATGGTGGTGCCAGAAGATCATGTGCGTGTGATTGAACGGATTTCGCAAAACATGTTTATATGTGCCCCTCACGTCAGTCAGGTTGCAGCCTTGGCGGCTATGGATGCAACTGACGAATTAGAAACGAATATGGCTGTGTATCGCGCCAATCGTGCTTTGATGATCGAGGGCCTGCCACAAGCCGGCTTCACCAACATAGCCCCGCCAGACGGTGCGTTTTACGTTTATGCGGATGTGTCGGGGATGACGAATGATAGCCGTGCTTTTGCCGCCGAGATCTTGGAACGCGCTGGGGTTGCGGTGACACCCGGGCTGGATTTTGATCCGGTGCGCGGGCATCAGACTTTGCGTTTTTCCTATGCGCGCAGCACCGAAGACATTGTCGAGGGGCTGGCGCGACTCAAGGCATTCATGCAGGCCCGATAGGGGATTCACAAGGACAGGCATCTGCGTTAGTCTGCTTGCAAAACACAACATCAGGCCGAGCAGCCCATGATCCGTCTATTCGTACTTTGTGCCACCCTTTGGGTTGGTTTCATGTCAGTTGGTGCAACGCAAACTGTCGAGGCACCCGCGCGTGTCGACGCAGCCTCCAGCGCGCTCGAGCAAGGCTGGTTGGGGCGTACCACGATCCGCCTTGAGCTGACACGCGGTGTGCCGTTTCGTGTTTTCACATTAGATGACCCCGCGCGCCTCGTGCTCGATTTTCGCGATTTGTCGTGGGAGGGTGTGACGCCTGAGGATATTCTCTCCGAGATCACGGGCGTCAGTGGGCTGCGCTTCGGGGCGTTCCAGACCGGATGGTCCCGGCTGGTTGCGGATATGACGCGCCCCATGCTCCCACAGGAGGTTGGTATGGCGATAGACAGTGACAGCGGCCGCGCGATTTTGAGCATTGATCTTGTGCAAGCGACCGATGCGTCTTTTGCAGCGGCCTCTGGTGCACCGCAAGATGCGCTTTGGCTTGATAGGAAAGGCGCAAAGGAA
>Ga0316197_10002418_pt1 | contig 13335 bp, 11 predicted proteins | sample OudBiesiAoxic_MG_FD_204939 | JGI IMG/M metagenome (GOLD analysis project Ga0316197, IMG submission 204939) | Coastal sediment microbial communities from Oude Bieten Haven, Netherlands - site A oxic | ecosystem: Environmental > Aquatic > Marine > Coastal > Sediment | place: Netherlands...
CTAGGCGTCCTCGATCCCGGCAAGACGCCGGGCCATGGCCTTGTCGGCCTCGAGGTCGATCTTGCGTGCGATCTCGACCCGCTGGGCCTGCGGTGACCCCGCGCCGTGCATCGACTCGGTGAGGTAGCCGACCGCGTTGCGGCCCATGGTGAGGTTCTCGACCAGCCGTAGCAGCCGCACGCGATGCTCGGTCGGCACGTCGGGCGATGTCGAGAAGTACTTGTGCAGCAGCGGGCCAACCTCGTCGTCGGCGAAGTCGGCCTCACCGGGCAGGGTCGCCACGAGCCCGCCGGCGATGTCCTGGGCCAGCCGCGCCATCTCGTAGGGGAAGCGCGTGACGTTGTGCTTGCAGACGTTGGCCAGCAGGGCCTCGTTCTGGTAGCCGCCCGACGGCAGAGCCCTGGACTCGTGGGAGGACGCGATGCCCGCCGCATAGACGGTCTCGTTGAGGTGCGCCATCTCGATGATCTTGTCCCGCACGTGGGATGCCCCGTGCACACCCTGGTACTCGGCGAGCTGAGCAGCCGCCCCGATGAGGACGTCGCCCAGCCCGGTCTTGCACACGTAGCTGCGCCGGTGGAACGCGGTGAACCGCTCGACGAGGGGCGCTGCGAACTCGACCTCGCCGTCCATGAACACGTACTCGTTCGGGACGAAGACGTCGTCGATCATGATGGTGGCCTCCTGCCCACCGAAGCGGGCGTTGCCCACGTCGATGTCACCGCCCTCCATCGCGCGCGTGTCACAGGACTGCCGTCCCAGCACGTAGGTGAGCCCCGGGTGGTCCACGGGGATCGCCGCGGCGACCGCGTAGTCGGCGTCGTCCGCACCCATGCGCATCGTCGGCATCACGATGATCCAGTGGCTGTTGAGGCAGCCAGTCTGGTGCGCCTTGGCGCCGCGCAGCACGATGCCGTCCTCGCGCCGCTGCACGACGTGGGTGAACAGGTCAGGGTCGTGCTGCTGCGAGGGGCTCTTCGAGCGATCGCCCTTGGGGTCGGTCATCGCTCCCCCGACCACGAGGTTGTGCTGCTGGCAGTGGCGAAGAAACGTCGTCAACCGCTGGTGGTAGGACGTCCCACGCGCGGCGTCGCAGTCGTAGGTGACCGAGTGCAGCGCGTTGAACGCGTCCATGCCGACGCAGCGCTGGAAGCACGTCCCGGTGTCCTGCCCGAGACGGCGCTGCATCTTGTTCTGCATGACCACGTCGTCGGCTGACTCCGCGACATGCAAGAACCGGTTGACCCGGGCAGACGACAGCGACGAGTAGGCCGTTGCCAGCTCTGGGTTCTCGACTGCCAGGTCGTACGTGCGGGCCATCGCGTTGATCGACGGTCGGGTCACCGGGTGGTCGACGATGTCGTCGATCCGCTCCCCCAGGTAGAAGACCCGCAAGGTGCGCATGCGAAGGCTGGCGATGTAGTCCTCGCCGGTCACGAGGGGCGTGCCGGTCAAGCGGCGACCTCCTTGGGTGCGAGCCAGTGACGGAGCTTGTCGTAGACGACGGAGTTGTTGAGCATCGACAGGTGATGGATGCCGGTCAGGTGGAACCCGTTGTCGTGCTCGAACGGCAGCCGTCGGGTCTGATGCTCCCCGGAGGCGCTGGCGTAGCGCACCAGCCCGTCGCCCAGCAGTCGCCCGGCCGGATGGTCGGCGTCGGTGGTGACCGTCGCGGCGACGAAGTAGTATGTCGCGTGCTCGAGGAACGGCACCATGGTGGCGCGGTCGGTCAACAGCTCGTCGGGGTCGTAGCCGAGCCAGTCCTCCTCGACGAGGTTGCCGTAGCGAAGGTCCTTCACCCCGACGCTGCGCGAGCCGAGGATGCGGCTCAGCGGCTCGGTCTCGGGAAAGACCCGCAGCACGATGTCGATGACGTGTGCGCCCTGCTCGAGCGGCGCCCCGACGTGCGGCGTGCCCAGCGTCACCACCTTGCGCACCGCTGCCGCCCATGCCAGCCCGTCACGGTCGCCGTAGTGGCAGGCGCTGCGGGCAACCAGCCCGCCCATCGAGGCCCCCACGACGCTGATCTCCTCGACCGGCACGGGCCAGGCGGCCACCAGGTCGTCCAGCAGCGCCGACAACGACTGCCCGTTGCTGCTGACCCGTAGCCCGCTGTTGTAGCGCACGAACACGGGGGTGAGACCGAGGTCCTCGCGCAGCCGTTCTCCGTAGGGCCGCCCGTCATCGGGGGGCTCGCACTCCCGCTGACCCCAGGCCGTCTCGTCCTGCACGAGACCGTGGACGAAGACGACGAGGCGCGGCCCGGCATCCGGGAAGGCGGCAGCGACGGTGTCGGGAGCCATCAGCACGTCCTGCCCGGCCACGCGCACAGCCATGCGCGTGGCAAGCGCCGAGTAGCTCTGCGCCACCCGGTCACCCCACAGGCCGTTGACGATGGCACCGAGCCGTGCCCCGAGCGGGGTCTGCGAGGGCGGCGCTGCGGCGGGTCCGTTGCGGCGAGCGAGGACGTCTGCCACGCCGATGGCAAGGAGCCGTTGCCCGACGTCGATCGCCATGTAGACGGCCTCGGTGACGACTCGTTGGCTCGCCGTGACAGGTCGGGCCACAGGCGGCAGCGCCTGCTCGACACGCTCGGAGATGGCGCTGTGCATGTCCTCGACGATGTCGACGACCCCGCCGATCGCCTCCCCGGCCAGCTCACCGGCCGCGCGCATCTCATCGTTGCGGTTCATGGCGTCCCCCCTCTCCGTCACGTGCCAGGGTAGACGCCATGCCGGGGCCAGCCGACGTGTCCGAAGCGGCGGGGTCGGGTGTCGACGGGCCGTTGCTGACCGTGTGGGGAGAGAGCCTCGACGCCGGGTGCCCGCGATCGGAGTACCCACGACCTCAGCTGGCCAGGAACAGCTACCTGTGCCTGAACGGGCGCTGGGACTACGCGATCACTGCATCTGCCGATGAGCCGCGCGGGTACGACGGCCAGATCGTGGTGCCGTTCTCGCCGGAGTCCGTGCTCTCCGGCGTGCGGCGGGTGCTCCAGCCTGACGAGGTGCTGCACTACCGGCGGAGGTTCACGCTGCCCCCCGACTTCGTGAGCCGGGACGACGACCGCGTCCTGCTGCACCTCGACGCCGTGGACCAGTGGTGCCGGGTCACGCTCAACAGTCACCTGCTCGGCGAGCACGACGGGGGCTACCTGCCCGCGACGTTCGACCTGACAGATCGGTTGGTCGAGGGCGCCAACGAGATCCGCGTGACCGTTCGCGACCCGTCGGACACAGGACTGGGCGCGCGAGGCAAGCAGCGCTTGGACTCGGGCGGCATCTGGTACACGCCGCAGTCCGGCATCTGGCAGACGGTCTGGCTGGAGGCCGTCCCGTCGATCGCCGTCGACCGGCTGGCGATAGAGCCAGACGTCGAGTCGGGGTCGTTCACCGTGACGGTCGACGTCCTCGACCGTTCGCACGGCTCGACCTCGGTGCGGTGCGAGTGCGCGGTCGTGCTGCGCTGCGGCGAGACCGTGCTCGTTCGCTCGGTCGGCCCGGCGGGGACACCGCTGACGGTCGCGGTGCCGGAGCCGCGGCTGTGGTGGCCGGAGGACCCACTCCTGTACGGCATCGAGGTCAGCGTCGGGCACGACGAGGTGACCTCGTACGCGGGCCTGCGCTCGTTCGGCGTGGGGCCGGATGCGCAGGGCAAGCAGCGTCTGCTTCTCAACGGACGGCCCTACTTCCACGCTGGTGTGCTGGACCAGGGCTACTGGTCGGACGGGCTGCTGACCGCGCCGTCGGACGAGGCGATGGTGCACGACATCGCCACGATGAAGCGGCTGGGCTTCACGATGCTGCGCAAGCACATCAAGGTGGAACCGCTGCGCTGGTACTACCACTGCGACCGCCTCGGGATGCTGGTCTGGCAAGACATGGTGAACGGCGGCGGTCCGTACCGGCCGGCAGTCATGACCGGACCGGCGGTCGTCCCGGTTCACCTGTCCGACCGCCACCACGGGCTGTTCGGCCGCTCGGACGCCGCAGCCCGATCGCAGTGGCTGCGGGAGATGGCCGCGACCATCGATCACCTGCGCAACGCCGTCTCGATCGCGGTCTGGGTGCCGTTCAACGAGGGATGGGGACAGTTCGACGCCACGTGGGTCGCCGAGCAGGTGCGACGCCTCGACCCGAGCCGAACCATCGACCATGCAAGCGGGTGGCACGACCAGGGAGCAGGTGACCTGACCAGTCGTCACGTGTATGTCAAGCGCTTCGCGGTGCCTCGTCGTCGCGCGGCCACGGCGCACCGAGCGCTCGTGCTCAGCGAGTACGGCGGCTACTCCCTGCACGTTCGCGAGCACAGTGCCAGCCCGGTCGCCTTCGGCTACCGCGGCTACTCCGACGGGGCCACCCTGGCCGAGGCGTTCACCGAACTGCATGCCCATCAGGTGCAGCCGGCCATCGACGAGGGGCTCGCTGCCAGTGTCTACACGCAGCTCAGCGACGTCGAGGACGAGACGAACGGGCTGCTCACCTTCGACCGTCGGGTACAGAAGCTGCCCGACGAGGTGGTGGCGGCGGTCATCGGCAGGCTGCGGCTGTAGCTAGCCTGCAGCGCGTGACAAGCGACCGGCTGATCGTCGGTGTCGAGACCGGCGGGACGACCACCGTCTGCGCCGCTGCCGGCGTCCCCTTCGACGCCAGCGATATCGAACCCGCGTCGATGGCCACGATCCCGACCACCTCACCGACCCGCACGCTGCAGCAGGTTGCCGCGTTCCTCGACGATCTGAACGGGCCCGTTGCCGCCATCGGTATCGGCACGTTCGGTCCGGTGGAGCTCGACCCGCGATCCGAGCACTTCGCCACGATCGGTGAGACGCCCAAGCCTGGTTGGGCCGGAACGCGCCTTCTCGACCCGATCCGGCGCGTCACCGATGCCCCGGTCGCGCTGGACACCGACGTGGGTGCCGCCGCCCTGGCGGAGCTGCGCTGGGGGTTCAGCCGCGCCGCGACGGGACCAGCACTGCGCGACCTCACCTACGTCACCGTCGGAACCGGCGTGGGCGTGGGCGCCGTCGTCGGCGGCCGCCTGCTCCACGGCACGGCCCACCCGGAGATCGGCCACCTCACCGTGCGTCGCCACCCACAGGACGCCTTCGCCGGCGTGTGCCGGCTGCACGGCGACTGCCTGGAGGGCCTCGCGTCCGGCCCGGCGGTGGCCGAACGCTGGGGACAGCCGGGCGAGGCGCTCGAGGAGCACCGGCGCGAAGCCGTGCAGATGGAGGGCTTCTACCTGGCTCAGCTCGTCGCCGCCATCACGTACTTGCTCTCTCCGAGTCGCATCGTCCTTGGGGGCGGTGTGCTGGGCATGCCCGGGTTGCTCGACGCCGTTCGAACCGGCACGGCGCGACTGGTGGGGTCCGCGCTCGGCAAGCACCCGCTGCGAGACCCGCACAGCGGGTATCTGAGCGCACCCACGCTCGGCAGGCACGCCGGAGTCGTCGGCGCGCTGACGATGGCGGCCGACCTGCTGGACCCACCGCCTAGCTGACGTCCCGGTTGCGACCCAGGCGCTCGTGACTGGTCACCCAGTCGCCGGCCAGCACGGCGCTACTGAGCGAGACCTCGCCGGCCAGCACGACCGCGGCACAGATCTCGGCGAAGGCGCGCACCCGCCCCGGCCCGTAGCAGCCGAGCATGGTCAGGCACTCCCGTTGCGTAGCCAGGCCGGTTCCGCCCCCGACCGTGGCGACGATCAGCGCCGGCAGTGTGATCGACCAGTAGTAGTCACCGTCCTCGGTCACCTGGCTGTAGACCATGCTGGCGTGCGACTCCGCGACGTTGGCGACGTCCTGGCCGGTAGCGATGAACAGCGCCGCCAGCCCGTTCGCGGCATGTGCGCCGTTGCTCGCCGAGCCGGCCATGAACCCCCCGGCCTGGCTGTACTGGCGGGCCCGGAACAACTGGTCGGGCGTCACACCCATCTGACGCTCCAGCAGCCCCGCCGGCAGGGTGGCCTCGGCGATCACCCGCCGCCCTCTGGTGCGAAGCATGTTGATCTGCGAGTGCTTCTTGTCGGTGTCGATGGCACCCGACAGCACGTAGCGGGGGTGGTCCGGGTGCTGCGCCTGTATCCATTCGCAGGCCGCGAACGTCGCACGGCCGACCATGTTCTGCCCGGCAGCGTCGCCGGTGGTGTAGTCGAAGCGCAGGTACAGCAGGGGGCCGACGTGGTAGCGCTCGATCTCGACCAGCCTGCCGACGGTGGTCGTCGCCTCTGCGGCAGCCCGTACCCCATCGATGTGCTCGTCCAACCAGTCGTTGAAGTGGCGCGCTGCCAACGCGTTGCGCAGGACGAACACCGGCGCACGCTGCATCCGGTCATCGACCACCGTGGCGCGTACCCCCCCGGCCTCGGTCAGCAGTCGCATCCCGCGGTTGTACGAGGCGACCAGCGTCCCCTCGGTTGTGGCCATGGGCACGTAGTAGTCGCCCTGGGCATGCTCGCCGTTGATGCGCAGCGGCCCGGCGAGCCCGATGGGCACCTGAGCGACACCGACGAAGTTCTCGATGTTGCCGGGCAGTGTCGCGGGGTCGAGGGAGTAGGACGCGACGTGGGCGAGGTCGGCGCCGGTCTGGTCGCGGACGAGGTCGCGACGCTGCTGTGCCTGCTCGGAGGTGTAGTCGTCGAGCTTGTCGCGCGGGACAGACGGACGGGAGCTGCTGGCCATGCGCCGTATTGTCGTGGAGGTGACTGCCGGACGCGTGCTCCTCGTCGTGAGCCTGGTTGTCGTGGCGACTGTGATGGCCGTTCTCGCGCACCGGGGCTTGCTCGCCCTGGAGCGCCGCGGGTGGATCTACTACCGCACCAAGGGCAGCGGCAGCATGGGGGCCTCAGCCATGTTCGGACTCAACGAGGCCTTCCATCCGCAGGGCCGACACACCGCAGTCGAGCAGCAAGAAGGGGAGCTCCGCGGGCCCCGCCGGGTCGCTCCCAGCGACCCGGCGGGGCGTAGTGAGGACCGGCGCATCGACATCTCGCAGCACGGCATCGACGACACGTGACCGCTGGTCGAGTCATCGTCATCTGCGGTGTCGCCGGATCGGGCAAGTCCACTGTCGGCCGTGCCGTTGCCGCCGAGGTCGGCATGGCGTTCGTCGACGCCGACGACTACCACTCCCCACAGGCGAAGCAGCAGATGCGCAGCGGCGACCCGCTGAGCGACACCTACCGGGTGCAGTGGCTCAGCCGTGTGGCCGACGCCGCGACGAATGCCCGTCCCTGTGTCCTCGCCTGTAGCGCGCTGGGCCGCCGTCATCGAGACATCTTGAGCTGCGTCGGGGACGCCGAGGTCGTGCTGCTGGACGTCAACGCCTCGGAGCTGGCTCGGCGCCTCGCCAGCCGGCAAGGCCACTTCGCCGGGCCCGCACTCCTCAGCAGCCAGCTCGCCGTCTTCGAGGCGCCAGGCCCCGACGAGCGTGTGCTCGTGGTCGACGGCTCGGCGCCGCTGCAGGAGTGCGTGGCGCGGATCGTCCGGCTGACGTCCTAGATGAAGAACTGACCGTTCGACTCGTTCGACTCCCCGTACATCATCGCGACGCCACCCAGCTCGACGCCGTCGACGAGGTCGTCCTCGGCGATGCCCAGTAGATCCATCGTCATGGTGCAGGCGACGAGACGGACTCCGCCCTCCTGAGCCGACGCGATCAGCTCGGGCAGGCTCGGCACGTTGTGGTCCTTCATGATCCGCTTGATCATGGCCGGTCCCCCACCGAGCATGTTCATGGTCGACAACGGCATCTTGTCCGGCCCGGACGGCATCATCGCGGCGAACGCCCGGTCCATGGCGCTGCGCTCGCGCGCCGGCGGGTCGTCGCGCCGCAGGGCGTTGAGACCCCAGAAGGTGAAGAACATCGACACCTCGTCCCCCATCGCGACCGAGCCGTTGGCAAGGATGAACGCGGCGAGCACGCGGTCGAAGTCGCCGGAGAACACGATGAGCGTCTTCTTCTCGCGGATGCGCGCGGCTGCCGCGCCTGCCTGCAGACCACCGCCCTTGCGAAACGTCGCGGCGTACCCGGGACCCTCCGGCACGATCTCGAGCATCTCGTGCCCGTTGGTGGCTGCCCATGCCGGCGCGTCCAGCCGGAACCCCGGGTCCGACACGTGCACCAGCACCTCGTCGCCGGGGTTGAGCGAGTCGATCTTCTCCTGCAGCTTCATGATGGGGCCGGGGCAGGCCAGGCCTGTGCAGTCCAGATCGACGCTGACGCCGGTCGAGGCCACGACCACAGGACCTGCCTTGCCGGTGTTGGCCCCCGTCTTCTCCTCGGCGTAGCTGACCACCGGCTCGTAGGAGTCGACCTGCTCCTCCGCCGGTACGTCGTGGTAGGCCCGGAAGGTGTTCATGCCGCCGGAGAGCATCTTGACGTCGGTGAACCCGCGCTGCACGAGCGCGCGGTAGGCCAGGTAGGAGCGGAAGCCGACGGCGCAGTACACGCGCAGCGGCACACTGCGGTCCCAGCGCTCACACTCCTCGCGGATCACCGGCAGCGGCACGTTCTCGGCTCCGGGCAGGTGCCAGATCGCGAACTCCGTCGGGCCGCGCACGTCGATGATGCGTGACCCCTCGGTCGCGCCCGGGTACTCGCTCGGGTACCAGAGGTCGACGTCGCCCTTCAGCAGGTTCGACCCGACGAAGCCGGCCATGTTGATCGGGTCCTTCGCCGACCCGAAGGGCGGCGCGTAGGCCAGCTCCAGCTCCTGCAGGTCGAAGATCGTCATCCCCGCCTTGATGGCGGTTGCCAGCACGTCGATCCGTTTGTCGACACCGTCGAAGCCGACGCAGCCAGCGCCGAGCAGCTTGCCGGTGCCGGGCTCGAACAGCACCTTCAGATGCATCTTCGCCGTGCCCGGGTAGTACCCCGCGTGCCCGGATGGGTGCACCTGCACTCGTTCGAACGGGATGCCCGCCTGGGTGAGCTGGCGCTGGTTGGCACCCGTTCCACCAGCCACCATGTCGAACATCTTCACGATCGACGTTCCCTGCACGGCGCCGAAGGTCGTCTCCCGTCCGCAGATGTTCTCGGCGGCGACGCGCCCCTGCCGGTTGGCCGGGCCCGCCAGCGGCACCAAGTAGGGGCCGGGAAGGATCAGGTGCTCGACCTCGACGGCGTCACCGGCCGCGAAGACGTCAGGGAGGTTCGTGCGCATGTGGTCGTCGACCTTGATGCCGCCACGCGGGCCGAGCTCGATTTCGGCGTCCTGCGCGAGCTCGGTGCTGGGACGGACGCCAGCCGCCAGCACGACGAAGTCGGTCTCGATGAACTCGTTGTTCTGCAGCTCGACGCGCAGCCGACCGTTGGGTGCCTGGCTGAAGGCAGCCGCCTGTGTTCCGAGCTGCAGCGTGATGCCGTGTGCGCGGATGTAGCTCTCCATCTGCGTGGTGAGCTCGCGGTCCAGCGGCGGGATGATCTGCTCGGCCATCTCGACGATGACCGTCTCGATCCCGCGGTGGTGCAGGTTCTCGGCCACCTCCAAGCCGATGTAGCCGGCACCGATCACGACGGCATGCGTCGCGGGCTGATCGCCGTTGGAGCCGTCCACGAGCGCCTTGATGGCGTCCATGTCTCCGATGCGTCGTAGGACGTGGATGTTGGGGTGGTCGACCCCGGGAAGCGGCGGCACGAAGGGAGCCGCGCCCGGGCACAGGGCAAGCTTGTCGTAGGACTCGGTGGACTCCTGTCCGGTGTCGAGGTCGCGCACCGTCACCGTCTTGGTCGCCGCGTCCAGCGCGATCACCTCGTGACCCGTGCGCACGTCGAGCGCCAGCGACTCCTTCAGGCTCTCCGGGGTCTGCAGCAGCAGCCGGTCGCGATCGGCGATGACGTCCCCGATGTGGTAAGGCAACCCACAGTTCGCGAACGAGACGTGGTGGGCACGTTCGAACACCACGATCTCGGCGGACTCGTCCAGCCTGCGAGCTCGGGCCGCACACGACATCCCGGCGGCGACCCCACCGACCACGACCAGCTTCATCAGTCAACCTCCTACGGTCTGTCACCCACGCTAGGGATATCGCACGCCCCGTGCGGGCGGTTGGACTAGGTTCCGTGGAATGTCCATCGAGATCATCGTCTGGGAGGACAACGACGACGACACCGGCATGTTCGGTACGGCTGAGGACCTCAGCAGCCGGGTGAAGTGGGAGGCCGGCAAGATCCACTCGTCGCTGCGCACCGGCGGTGAGGTGCTCGTCGTCATCGGCGGTTCCACGCTGATCGTTGGCGGTGGAGTCGCATGGACCGGTGGAGGTGCGGGCGTCGCCGTCGGCGGAGCGGCCATCGCCACCGTCGGCGGGCTGGCGGCCTGGCTCGGGTCGATCCTCGAGAGCGTGTGGCGCGACCCGCCGCAGGACGACTTCGCCCGACCGACGGCCATCTCCCCGATGCCGGTGCGTCTGGACGCCGAGACAGCGACAGCCCAGCCCGAGCTCTCGGCACTGGTCGGGACCCTCGGTCGGGCGTCCGGTCTCGCTCAGGGGATGCTCGACGCCATGGAGCGCGAGCAGGGTGCAGCAATGGCCGGCGACCTGCAGTGGGTGCGCCGCCACGCTGTTGCGGTGGAGTCGCTGACAAGTGCGCTCGGCGCTCGACTGCTGACCGCGTCGTCCCTGATGGAAGAGCTCGCCGACGACCCCGCCCTCGGCTTGCGAGCCAGCCATCAGCAGATGGTGGATGCCCTGCGTCTGCTCACGACAGACCCCAGTCGTGCGCAGGCCATGGGCGACCTGGCCGCGGCCGGCTTCACCGAGACCCCGTGGCTGGCCGCGCACCTGGACGAGCTGCAGCCGGCCCGCCTGCCCGCCCGTGCGTCCGTCGACCAAGCGCTGAGCCGCATGGCGATGACGACCAAGCGCACCGGGATGCAGCTGCTCGAGCGCGGTTGATCGTCGGTTGACGAGCGGGTCAGGCGACCTCGCAGACGACCTACAACACCTCGTAGACGAAGTACTGGACCTTGATCGCCGTGCCGTACTCCGGATGGTGGGGCAGGTAGGGCATCGGCTCGGTGCCGAACGTCCGCCGCCAGAGGCCTTCGCGCACGAGCCCCTGGAGCTCCTCGCCGTAGCTGCGATCACGCATGAGATCGTCACGCTGCGAGAAGACGATGGAGCCACCGGAGCGCACGATGCGGCACAACTCGCGGAGCACATCGTTGGTCTCGAAGTAGGTCAGGGCACCGATGAACATGACAGCGTCGTACTCACCGTCGGCGAACGGGAACGGGAACTGCTGCATGTCGACGCGTCTGAGACCGTCGTAGGCACCCGTCCCCTCGGCGATCTTGAGCAGTCGGGGTGAGATGTCGATGCCATCGATGCGGGTGTAGCCGAGGTTGTGCATCGCGGTTCCGGTCAGCCCTGAGCCGCATGCCGCGTCAAGGATGCGACCGTCCGTCGAGACGTAGTTCTTCATGATGGCGGCTGCGGTCTCCGGTCCGACGTACCCCCACTCGTCGAAGGTCTCGTCGTAGGCACCACTATCGGCGAACGTGTCGTAGTCGCGCTGGACGGTGTCGCTCTCGGTGGAGTAGTGCGCACCCCAGATGTCTGGTGTGTCGCCGATGATGTCTCGCCCCACGGGTACTCCCTCGCCGTCGTCGCTGTCGCCTCTCGCCACCGTAGCCCTGCAGCCCGCTCAGCAGGGGCCCTGGACTAGGCGCGGGTGACGGCCCGCTTCTCGGCGACGAACAGCAGAGCAACAGCGGCGATGATGGCCACCGTCGCTCCCAGGAAGTTGAGCTCGAACACGCTGCCGGTACCGATCAGGCTGGCGACGAGACCGCCGATGAGCGATCCCACCACGCCGAGCCCCAGCGTGGCCCCGATGCCCAGCGCGTCCTTGCCGGGCTTGAGCAGTCGGGCTACGGCGCCGACAACCAGTCCGAAGATGAGGAACCCGATGATGTCGATGAGCATGTTGTCTCCTGTCGTCGAGACCTAGCGTACGTGCGACTTCCGGCCCTTGCCTGCGCTCGCCCCGCCGGAGCGACACTGGAGCATGGTCGCCACGCTGCAGTTCCTCGGTGCAGCGCAGACAGTGACCGGCAGCAAGTTCTTGCTGCGGTCACCGGATACCGCGCTGCTGGTCGACGCCGGGATGTTCCAAGGCCTGCGGGCGCTGCGTCGTCGCAACTGGGAGCCCTTCGAACCGGCGCCCGAGGAGCTCGACGCGGTCGTCCTCACCCATGCCCACCTCGACCACTGCGGCTATCTTCCGGCGCTCGGGCGCCAGGGGCTCGCCTGCCCGGTCATCGCGACGCCCGCGACGATCGCGCTGGCGACGCTTGTGCTGCGGGACAGCGCGGCGCTGCAGGAGGAGGACGCCGCCTACGCGGCCAAGGGTGGGTGGTCCAAGCACGGGTCCCCGGAGCCGCTCTACGACACCAGCGACGTGGAACGGCTGCTCCCTCTTCTGCAGCCGGTCGCCTTCGACGAGCCGGTGGCACTGGACGGCGACAGCGTGGTGACGCTCGTCCCCGCCGGCCACATCCTCGGGTCGGCCGTGGTCCAGGTGCAGATCCAGGGACGACGCGTCGTCCTCAGCGGCGACCTCGGGCGAGGCACTCATCCTCTGCTGGTGCCACCTGCTGCGCGACCGCGGGCCGACGTCGTGCTGGTGGAGTCGACCTACGGCAATCGCACGCACAGCGACGACCCGGACGACCAGCTCGCCGACGTCCTGACCCGCACCCTGGGCCGGGGCGGTGTGGCGGTGATCCCGGCGTTCGCCGTCGACCGCACCGAGGTCGTGCTGATGACACTGCGCAGGCTCATGGCCGCCGGCCGCGTGCCCACGGTGCCCGTGTTCGCCGACAGCCCCATGGCCCTCGGTGCCCTCGACATCTACCGGTCAGCCATCGCGCGCGGCGCCGCCGACGTGCGCCCGTCGCTGACCGGCACGGATTCGACGTTCGATCCGGGGGACCTCCGTGAGGTGCACGACGCCCGTGACTCGATGGCCATCAACGACCCGGGTATCCCGTGCATCATCGTCTCGGCTTCCGGCATGGCCTCCGGCGGGCGGGTGGTCCATCACCTCAAGCACCTGCTGCCCGACCCCCGCAACGCCGTCGTCCTCGCCGGGTTCCAGGCCGCAGGGACGCGCGGCCGGTCGCTGGCCGACGGCGCGTCGCAGGTCAAGATGCACGGCCGCTACGTGCCGGTGCGCGCGGAGGTCGTGCAGGTCGACGGTTTCTCGGTGCACGCCGACAGCGACGACCTGATCGCTTGGCTGGCCTCCGGGCCGGACGAGCCCGAGGTGGTCTACGTGGTGCACGGCGAACCAGCGGGTTCTGCCGCCCTGGCTCGACGGGTGCGCG
>Ga0316197_10002419_pt1 | contig 13335 bp, 8 predicted proteins | sample OudBiesiAoxic_MG_FD_204939 | JGI IMG/M metagenome (GOLD analysis project Ga0316197, IMG submission 204939) | Coastal sediment microbial communities from Oude Bieten Haven, Netherlands - site A oxic | ecosystem: Environmental > Aquatic > Marine > Coastal > Sediment | place: Netherlands...
GAAGCGCGGCGTGATGCTGATCACCTGGTCCTGGGCCGGCGGCAGGTGAGGATCTTTGTGGAGCTGGATCGAACCTCCCCACTCTTCCTTCCATTCCTCATTCAGGTAGACAATCAGGTTAAGCCGCCGGTGTTGCCGGGTGATCGGGTGAATATTGAAATCAATATGAGCATCCATGCCCTGGCCATGGCGGTTCTCATGAGTTCCCCCACCATAGTAGTGCGGGTCGTACTGCAGGTCGGGAATGCCCGTGATCCTGGAAATCAAATCACGAAACGATTCGTGCTGCACCAGTTCATCGAGGTTCTGCCAGGCCGGCCCAAGGTCCAGGATTCTCTCGTGAACGGCCTTGTTTGCAACGTTGCCGTTTTCATCGACGGCCAGTTCCTCATCGAACGGCGGAAAAGTCTCTGAGAGTTGACGACATAGATCCGGCGTGAAGAAATCGTCAATCATCACGTGCCGGAAAGGTTGAGCTGAAGCAAATTTTCTGGCCAGTTGGCCGGAGTCGTTCAGTACCTGCTGGTTAACACCATGCCTCAAACAGTCTGTATTCATTTTCTTTTCCACTACCTGAGCACGATTGCGTGCCCGATCCTGCCATCTACCAGAACCTCCAGCGGTGCATCCAATCGGATATGCCGAATGTACTCGGTCTCAGAAACGGGTTCGATGGAATTTAGCCAGTCCCAGTCGAAATAGCTGTTGCTGCTCGAACTGTTAATCGTGAGGTAAGCAATGGAGAAAGTGATCAGGTTCTGGAAGAAGTGCGTTCCGAATGAAGGCTCGACCACGAAATCACCGTAATCCGCTTCAATGATCACCCGTGCTGATGAAATCTGGTTCCACTTGGTGGGTACGCCCAACCAGCGATCGGTCGTGCCCCAGCGCCCCGGCCCGATCAGCATGTAAGGTGTGCTCTTCTTCTCGAATTTTTGGTTATATTCACCGACCTGTTCAGCCATGTGAATCATGTTACCGCGCTTGAAGTTATCATTCCGGACAAACACGATGTCACGGATATCATTGATCCGGCCGTTGCTCAGGGCCTGGTCAGACCGGCAAACCACCCGGCTGTCGTCCTCCTCATATATCGACACATCTTCGAAGCTGTTCGCCACTTTCATCGGCCGAATCTGCAGCAGGCAGAACTCATTGGGTACGGTCGATTCCGGATTGATTTCAACGGCGAACTCAACCTCCACCGGTACATTCATCGCCCGGCTACCGAGTTCGAGCAAATGTTGCAGGATTTCAGCTAGTGGAAAGAGCCTTGCCTTGAGGATTGGGTCGAAAGTGACTAAGCGGGGCCCCTTGCGGCCTATTCCGGTGTAGATACGGTCATTATCAACCGAATAAGTTGAACCGACGTATTTCAGCATGCCGTGAGCCTCGGCTTGCTTGATATTCAGTTTGGCCAGCCCGACGTCGCCCCCCACTTCGGGAAACACGGAGGGGTGCTTCATGTCGACGGCAAAAAAATCACGCTGAGAGTTCTCAAAGTAATCTTGCGGCTTGGAGAACTGCGGCAATACCTTCGGATTGGCGGGAGAGAAATATAGACAATTATCGCCCTCCATAATGGTCTTACCGAGACCCAGGGCTGTGTAGGCGATGCCTTCTTCCGGTTTAATATTGCCAATAGAGTAAAAATTGTAAGAACGGGCGACACCCGAAAACGCGGGATAGTAGAAGCCATCGTGATCCCTGCCAACGATTTTTTGCAGGATGATGGCCATTTTTTCTTCTTCGGTTCGGTTTCCGGTTGCCTGCGTATAATTTTTCGCATTATGGAAATACACCGAGGCGTATATCAACTTGATCGCCGCCAACAATCGTTGCAAGCGGCCCTCGGCAGACGCCTGGTTATTGGGCAGGAAGTGAGTATCGAATATTCCGGCGAACGGCTGGTAGTAATTGTCTTCCAGCAGCGACGATGACCTGACTGCCAGCGGGTAATCTGCAACTGCCAGAAAGGCTTTCAGGTCTTCCTGAAGCTCATGCGGTATGGCCGCATTAGTAAATGCGGCGACAATTTCCTCGTCGCTATGTTCATCCAGCGAGAACTCGGTCAAATCATTCATTTCCATGAACTGGTCGAATGCGCCGGTGCAAATCACAGCGGTACGGGGTACCGAAATCCGGGCGCCGGGAAAAGCGCTGCACATCATTTGATTGTTGAAAAGCTTATTGATGAACGCAAGCCCTCGCCCCTTTCCACCAAGGGAACCTTCACCTATTCGCAAAAACCGGGCATGTCCGTCAAACTGCTCCCTTTTGAAATCGGTGATCATGCCGGCTTGCCGGTCATGCCGGTGCCCGCCAATGGTTTCGAAAAGAAATTCACGCAGGCCCGCCGGATCAACAAACTCGCTGGCCTTCCGGGGGCGCAGGCGGTTTGCCAGGTCAAATTCCCCGCGCGCAATCAGCCAGTTGGAGAAATGATTACTTTCTGCATGGAAAAGAAGAGAACGGGAGTCCACGCGGGCGATGCATTCCTGCATCTGTTTGAAAGTCGCTGCCCGCGCGAGTTCGGTTCCGTCCGGAAGCTTGAACACAAAGTCACCGAATCCGAAATTTTCATGGATAAAGCTGCTTAGCTTTTTCAGAAGTTTTGGTGACTGTTTGTTCAGGAATGCCGTTTCGCAGGCCAGCGCCTGTTCTTCCATTGCCTGGTCGGATGATTGCAGGAGAATCGGCAGATCGGCTATTTCGCTTTTCATCAGACGGGCAAGCTCGATTCCCGCGGTACTGTCGGATGTTCCTTTCCTGGGGAACCGGATATCCGATATGACCCCCAGCAGGTTTTCGCGGTAGTTGAGAAACAGTGAAACTGCTTCTTCAAAGTTTTCAGCAAGCAGTATCTTTGGCCGCGCACGCATACGGACCCGCCGCGTGGACGAGTTGATGCTCTCCATGAGCAATGCCGAAGCCTGTTGCATGATCTCGGTATAGATCAGCGGCAGGTAAGCAGAATAAAACCGGACTGAATTCTCTACCAGGATAATGACCCGTACGCCGACCTGCTCCGTATCGGCTGCGACATTGACCTTGTCCTCCACCAGCTTGATGATGGTGAGCAGCATCTTCGATTCACCGTTCCAGATGAACACGTTATCGAAAGCCTGCGCTACGTCTTCCCTCACCTGTTGCAGTTCCCGGTGATGGATTGCCATCAAAACAATGGGGATACCGGAACACAGTTTCTTTGCTTTCCTGCTGAACTCTGCAGGCTCGATGTCGGTAAGCGTACGAAGAACGATAATCAACTCGTACTTTGATTCCTTGAGCGCCTTAAGTGCGCTGGAACCCGAATCGACACGTTTAATTGTGGGGGCGCTGGAAAGCCGGAATTCGGCATACTCGGCCAGCAGCAGATCGGTCAGCTGGCCATCCTCACGTAAATTGTAAATATCGTAGAGACTTGATACCAGCAGGATGTTCTGGATTTTGAAGGACATCAACGAGTCAAAACGCACAGCCTCGTCTTCAAATGCTACCAGTTCGGCGATTGGATTCATGAGGTGCCTTTACCCTTCGATCGCATGAGGTTCAAGCTTAACCCGTGCCCCGGAACTAAAAAAGGCCGGGCACCCGGTTCAGGTGCCCGGCCCCCTGGCTTAACGGTCAGACCACTCCCTGGTCCAGCATGGAGTCTGCAATTTTGACAAAACCGCTGATATTGGCTCCCAGGACGTAGTTGCCCGGTTGGCCATACTCGTTGGCGGTTTCTACGCAGGCACGATGGATCGATATCATGATATCGTGCAGTCGTTGATCCACTTCTTCACGGGTCCAACTCAGACGCATGCTGTTTTGGGACATTTCCAGTCCGGAAACTGCCACGCCGCCCGCGTTGGCCGCCTTACCCGGCCCATAAAGAACTCCTGCCGCCTGGATCTTCTCGATCGCTGAAGGGGTGCTTGGCATGTTGGCGCCTTCAGCGATGCAGAAGCAACCGTTGCTGAGCAGCATTTCGGCATCATCGCCATGCAGTTCGTTCTGGGTAGCACAAGGCAAGGCGACATCCACCGGAACACTCCAGACACTGGAGCCTTCATGGTAAGTAGCAGACGGGTATTCATCGACATATTCCTTGATCCGACCGCGCTTTTCATTCTTCAGTTCGAAGACAAATGCGAGTTTTTCGGGAGAAATACCATCCTCGTCGACAATGTAGCCATTTGAATCAGACAGTGTGACGACCTTGCCACCGAAGTCGTTGACTTTTTCAGTAGCAAATTGTGCCACGTTGCCGGAACCTGAGACGGCGACACGCAGGCCTTCAAAACTCTTGCCCTGTGTCTTGAGCATTTCCTTGGCAAAATAAACCGTTCCGTAACCGGTTGCTTCCGGACGGATCAGGCTGCCACCCCAATTGAGATTCTTGCCGGTAAGCACGCCTTCAAACGCGTTCCGGCAGCGCTTGTATTGGCCAAACAGGTAGCCGATCTCACGACCACCCACGCCGATATCACCTGCCGGAACGTCGGTGTTCGGGCCGATGTGACGGCTCAGCTCGGTCATGAAGCTCTGGCAAAAACGCATCACTTCATTATCGGATTTTCCTTTGGGATCGAAATCGGAACCACCCTTACCACCGCCCATGGGCAGCGTCGTCAGACTGTTCTTCAATACTTGCTCAAAACCCAGGAATTTGAGGATGCCCTGGTTAACACTGGGGTGGAAACGAAGCCCACCCTTATAAGGTCCGATCGCGCTGTTGAATTCAACACGGAAACCCCTGTTGACTTGAACGTTGCCGGCATCGTCCAACCAGGGAACCCGGAATACGATCATCCGCTCTGGCTCGACCAGCCGTTCAACAATTTTCGCTTCAATGTACTCGGGATGTTGTTCCAGTACTGGTTCAAGCGTTTCCAGTACTTCTTCAACGGCCTGGTGAAACTCTTCTTCACCGCGGTTTTTCGCTTTGACTGTGGCCAGCACAGAGTTAAGGTATTGGTTCATTTTTTTCTCCCCAATAAAAACGTCCGATGCGACGTTGAAAGCATTTTTTCGTGTTCAGGCTGGTTCGCCCGCCCCTGGTTCAGGGCCTGGGACCAGGCTGGTTTACTTTAAGATTCTTAAGGAAAACCTACCAGCGAATCCAGCGATTTAGGTGATCTTGCTCAGGTACAGAGGCTTGTTTCCAATAGAGTCACTTGCCCAGTTACTGTAATCGCCCCGGTAACGGCATTCTCTGCAATCTAGCGGCGATTATGTGACCCGGGGGCTTGGAGACACCCCCTGACACAATGTATCGTTAAGGTCTGAAAACCTTGATCTTCTGATTTGTATGTATTCGTTACTGATCACATTTTTTCTGGTCGCACTCGTGTTCTCATTCCTGTGCTCGTTATGGGAGGCCGTCCTGCTCAGTATCACACCCAGCTACGCCAGGGTCCTGATCAGGAAAGGAAGCGCTACGGGCCAGAGGCTGCAACAGTTCAAGGATAATATTGACCGGCCGCTGGCGGCCATTCTCAGCCTCAACACCGCCGCTCACACAATAGGTGCAGTGGGTGTGGGCGCCCAGGCGTCGGTCATCTGGGCCGAGTCCAATCCTTTGGTGACCTCGGTTGCCATGCCGGTTGGCATGACACTAGGTATCCTTATTTTTTCCGAGATCATTCCCAAGACCATTGGTGCAAATCACTGGCAGAAACTGGCGCCGTTCACGGTCAATTCGCTGGTCGTGGTCATTGCCTTGTTATACCCGCTGGTCTGGATGAGCCAGTTCCTGACCCAGTGGTTGAAAAGAGACAAGTCCCACCCTGTTTTTTCCCATTCCGAGTTTCTGGCCATGGCAGAAATCGGAGTCGAGGAAGGACATGTGAGGGCTCATCACCCCGTAATTATCGGCAATCTCCTATCTCTGGATAAAGCCGTGGCGAAGGACATCATGACGCCCAGACCCGTGGTGCTGGCGGCCTCCGAAGACATGAGCATCGAGGAATTCTACGAATCCAACCAGAACCTGCCATTTTCGCGGATCATCATGACCCACGCAGAAGACAGGGATGCAGTTGTCGGATATTTCCTCAAAGACACTTTGCTCGAGTTCCTGGTCCATGGGCGCGGCCACGAGCCGCTGAAAACGCTGTGTCATGAAATTATCTTCGTACATGAGCTATTCAAGCTTACCAGGCTGATCAATGAATTCATCGGAAAACGCGAGCACATCGCACTGGTGGTGGATGAGTTCGGCAACATGGCGGGGATCGTCACGCTGGAAGACGTTATCGAAACTCTGATGGGTACGGAGATCCTGGACGAGACAGACCTCGATGCCAACATGCGGGAACTGGCACGAAAAGAATGGCTCCAACGCTGCCGTGAGCCTGGAATCATCAGCTTTGAAGACCTGGAAAAGGACTAGATCAGGTAAATGCTGAATATTTCTTGGGTGATCCAACCAGGTTCTTTATCATTATATTAAGGCAACACACCGGGGCGATACGATGAGAGTTTTGATGTCACCGGTTACAGACCGGCCCGAATCCCGATCCGCATTGAAGGTAACCCTTGGCCTCGCAGATAAGCTTGGCGCCAATGTCATCGGCTGTCATCTAAGGCCAAGCCGGGACAAACGTAAGAGTTATCCAACAAAAGGAATACGCCTGGCAGTCGGCGCTGACCGGGAGTCATTGGATGAGTTGGCGAAAAAGACGACGGCCAATGCTTCGGCCCGAGCCTTCAAAACATTTGAACAAATGGTTAAGAATGCCGGTTTTACTCTGGTCCGCCGCCCCCGGAAGAACCTGGTCAAGGGCGCCATCTGGCAGGAAAAAGTCGGTGCACCGGACCGGATCTTCGCGATTGTGGGACCGATGAACGACCTGATCGTCGTGAGCCGCCCTACCCGCAAGGGGAGTGTCGCCCGGTTGTTCATGCTTTCTGCCCTCCTGCATTCAGGCCGTCCGGTTTTGATCACGCCCCCGGGAAAAACCACGGTACCGGGCAGGCGCATTGCCATTGCATGGAACCAGAGCCCTGAAGCGGCAAGAGTTGTCTCCAATTGCATGGCGTTGTTGCAGAAAGCCGACCACGTCACAGTTGTCAGCGCCGGCCGTGAAAACCGGCTGGGACCAAAGTCCTTCCAACTCGCAGCTTACCTGGCACATTATGGCATCCAGGCCAGCAGGGTCATCACTCAGGGCCATCATGAAGCCGCTGAACTCACGGCAACCCTCAAGGAATCGGGCTCAGATTTAGTATTGATGGGAGCATACAGCCGCGCCCGGCTCCGTGAACTGGTATTTGGTGGCATGACAGAGTATATGCTCAGGAAATCGACTATTCCGATGGTGATGCAGCATATCTGATCGCAGTTCGACCCTGATCTCGTTTTTCCTCTGAAGCGACTAGCGCGGTGACAAGTTTTGGACACACCCATGGCTGTGTTAGTCTTTTTGCAACGACCATGAAGAAACGCAGAAATTTTGGTCCTTACCAGGGAGAGATCTGATGAAAAAAATTACCGGTATGGCTGGTGTTGCGCTGTTGCTGTTCACAACGGGCTGTATGAGCGCTGAAAAGCAGGTTGATAAAGACGGCACAGAACCATTTCTTGTTCCCGATGGACCCGTAACCGCAGAGAGCATCACTAACTCTCTGAAAAAAGGCCGAAGAGTAAGAGTCGATTTCCTGGATTTCACGAATGGAACCGACACCTGGGCCTGCCCTGTGAAAGTGCGCACCGTAGATGATGTATGCATGCTCCCGGGATATATGAATATGGACCCGGCCGTCATTTGCCGCACGGTTGGAGACAGCGCAAGTGATAATTCACTGAAGAAAATCAGGTGGGTGGGTGAGTCACCCTTCATGGTCACGTTCCCGAACCTCGCTGACCCGCCTTGCAAGAATGCGGATTGGGATGGAAAAACGGCCAAAACAGTACATGTTTGCCGGATCAAAAACCAGGCCGAGTTAAACCTGGGTGCAGGAGATGCTGTTTTCCTGAAATACGATATTTCAGCCCCGGAGGTGGATCCACAAAACCCCAAATGCGAGAAACTTGACCCCTATTTCATCGTTAGAAAATAGACGGTTAGCAAGATTATTGTGACCAGGGTTTTTGTCAGTTATTCGAATGAAGACCGGGACATCGTCGCCCCGTATATCCGCGGCCTGGAGTCGGAAGGCTTCGTAGTATGGTGGGATGTTTCCATCCCCGGCGGGGATGACTGGAGCGAAACCATTCAGCGCGAACTCAAGCGCTCCGATTGTGTGGTTATTTTCTGGTCGGGGCATTCCGTAAATTCACCCTGGGTCAGGATCGAAGCCCTCCATGCCAAGCAACATAACTCGATGATTCCGGTGCGCCTCGACCAGGTCGAATTGCCGGACGAGTACCGTTTACTGCAAACCATCGACACCTCAGCGGGCGATACCGATGCAACCCTTGCGCGTATCGTGGAAGCGGCAAAATCCATTGCTACGATCAAGCGCAACCGCAATATCTTCCGCGCAACCTGGGTCGCACTCGCTCTGACTGCTGCCGGCCTGATCTATTGGAACCTGCCCGAGGCGTGGCAGCCCGCAGGCCCGAAAACAACCGGGCATGATGATGTCTGGAAGCAACTCGAGAACGCCTCGACCCTGAATCACCTCACCGTGGTTGAACAGGCGTTTGAAAAACTCCGTGATTCGGATAAGGAGTCAGCGTCCGGCCACGCGGGGCTATGCGCCACTTACCTGAGACGTTACGAATTGACCACCCGCGATGGTGACCTCGCAGCTGCGCAGTCGAGTTGTGCGGCAGCGGCGGCAATGGATACCGGCTCTGTAAGAAATTCGGAAGCCCAGGGCTGGCTCGATTATTACACCGGCAACCATGAACGTGCGCTTGAGGAATTCTCCCGCGTTACTTCAATGGATCCCAGTAATGCTTCGGCCTGGCGAGGGCTCGCTGAAAGCTACCAGGCATTGGGAAGATTCGATGAGGCTGAAAAAGCGCTGATCGAATCCACGGTAGTTCAACCCGGCTCCTGGCGTTCGCAGAATGCCATGGCGCTTTTCCTGCAAAGCAAGGGTGATACGCAGGCTTCGATTGCCCGCTTTGAGTTAGCGCTTGAACTCGCCCCGCAAAACAGTTCCATTCTGAATAACCTCGGCATCAGCAAACTGTTTAACCGCGATTACGCCGGAGCCATTGAAGCCTGGAATCGCGTACTCGACCTGTCCGGACCTGAGGACCACGGAGCAACCCTGAACAATATCGGTTCAGCCTATTACCTGATGAAGGATTTCGCTGCGGCGCTGAATGCTTTCGAGAAAGCAACCCGCCTGATGGGAGATGACGACCGGGTCTGGGCCAACCTGGGCGATACCAGTGTGGCGCTGGGTGAGACCGGGAAAGCACAAACCAGCTATGCGAGAGCGCTCGACAGGGTCAACCTGGTCCTTGAAAACAACAACACGGATATCTATGGCCTGGCCGGCAGGGCAAGCTACAAAAGCGCATTGGGACAAACCGGCTGGGAACAGGACCTGGCGGCGGCAATAGAATTTGCCCCCGAGGATCCGGAGGTTCGCCGCCTGGCGACCCTGAGCTACCTGAGGTCCGGCAATATCGAACAGGCAGGAATTGAATATCAACGCTGCGTGGAGTTCGGCTATCCGGCTTTTCTGCTGGAGGCTGACTACCAGTTTGATATTCTGCGTAAAGAACCGGTTGATTAAATCTCGCCATAATCCCGAACTGCCAACCCACCTTGCCGAGCGCTGTGTGGTTCATGGGCGCACGGATTTTAAAAGCCAGGGTGAATTTGTCCTCTACTGGGCACACCATGCACTTCGCACAGATGAAAACCCTGCACTTCAAACTGCAGTAACCATCGCGCTGAAGCTGGACCTGCCAATGCTGGTATACCAGGGGCTGGGGGGAAGGCACCGCTACAATGCTGACCGCCACCATCGATTTATTCTTGAATCGGCCCGTGATTTTTCCAAGGCGCTGGCCAGACACGGGCAGCGCCTTGTCTTCCATTTACCAGACGACCCCGTCAAACCGGGACCCCTCCGGGCGCTTATGGCGCGTAGCGCAGTAGTCGTCAGTGAACTGTACCCGGTGCCGCCCTTCAACCAGTGGTATCAGCAGCATGTGGAAGCCAATACGGAGCTCACCCTGGTATTAGTCGATGCGAGCTGCATTTTACCGATGCCACTATCTGTTCAGCAGCCAACACGGGCTTTCCAGTTTCGAAAAGCCCAGGCTGAAGCATTGGAACACAGGGTTGCGCAGGGCTGGAAGGATTCAGAACAATGGCCTGAACCCTTCCTTGGCTCACCGGGCTTTGAACCCTTCGATTTTTCTACGCCGCTTGCTGATGCCATTGCTCAGTGCCGGATTGATCACTCAATACCCGCCGTACCTGAAACAGTGGGTGGATCGAAGGCCGGCTATGATCGCTGGAACCGATTTTTAGAGACCGGTCTCGACAGCTACCATCAGCTGCGCAACGATTCGACCTTACCGGAGGCCGTCAGCCGCCTTTCACCCTACCTGCACTATGGTTGTGTTTCGGTCTTTTCAATCGCTGCCGATGCAAGCCGAAACGGGGGTGATGGCGCCCAAAAATTCCTTGATGAACTGCTGATCTGGCGCGAGCTTTCACACCACTTTTGTTTCCACAGCGATGCGCTTGAAACGCTGGAAGCTCTTCCTTCATGGGCCCGTGAGTCACTACTGGGGCACCAGGCGGATCGGCGACCCATTACATTCGACTGGGAAACCCTGGCCAGGGGGAGAACCGGCAATCCTTTGTGGGATCTCGCCCAGCGTTCACTTCTGCGACATGGTGAATTGCATAACAATCTGCGCATGACCTGGGGTAAAGCCTTCCTGGCATGGACGCGCAGCGCCAGGCGTGCGATGAAACTGATGATCGACCTGAACCATCGTTTTGCCCTGGATGGTAGCGACCCGAACAGCTATGGCGGCCTGTTGTGGTGCATGGGGCAGTTCGACAGGGCCTTTCCGGACGGCCCGGTTTTTGGCAAAGTCCGTCAGCGCTCTATTGACCGCCACGCAAAGCGCCTTGAGTTGAACCGTTATGCGCGTATTGTGTCACCGCCGGCGGGCGGGAAGCGCCTGCGCATCGGCGTGGTGGGTGCCGGCATGGCCGGGCTGACCGCAGCACGTGTGCTGTCCGACCAGGGTCACGATGTCGTGGTAGTCGACAAAGCCCGCGGCCCGGGCGGCCGCATGAGTACGCGAAGAAGCGCAGACCTGCGGTTCGATCATGGCGCACAGTATTTCACGGTACGGGATCCCCGCTTCCTGCGACATGTCGTGTCCTGGCGGGAACGTGGCCTGGTGGGCGCATGGGATGCCCGGATCGCAACCATCGGAGATCGCGATGGCAGAAAAAATGAGCAACGCACAGAACGATTCGTCGCCATACCAGGAATGAACGCCATATGCAGCGAACTGGCCGGAGAACTGGCGGATTGTCGCTTCGACTGGACGGTACGTAAGGTGAAGCGACTGGAAAATGGATGGACTCTGACCTCTGCTGAAGGTCAAACCCTTGAGTGCGATGCACTGATTGTCACCACCCCGCCAGAACAGGCAGGACCATTGCTCGCCGACCCTGAAGTCGACGAGTTGATCAGTGGTGTGAAAATGATGCCATGCTGGGCGCTCATGCTTGTTTTGGATCAGCCCTTATTCGCCGAACATGATGCTGCCTTCGTCAACCAGGGGCCCATCAGCTGGGTATCCAGCCAGCCTTCGCGACCGGATCGCCCTGAGGCCAATGCCTGGGTGCTTCATGCCAGCCCGGAATGGTCTTCAATACACCTGGAAAACTCGGCGGATGAAGTTCGGGACCTGCTCCTTGAGGCAGCCCGCGAACTGCCGCTGGCGCAATCCTTAAGCGTGAAATCAGCCGTGGCTCATCGCTGGCGCTATGCGCTGGCCCGGCAGCCGCTCAATTGCGGCGCCATCTGGCTGCGCTCAAAAAACCTGGCACTTGCGGGAGATTGGTGCAACGGCTCACGCGTCGAAGGGGCATTTCTCAGTGGCATTGCCGCCGCCGGTCGAATCATGGCTTCGCACTGACAGACAATTAGCAGGCCAGGTGAACCGGTCTGAACCAGATTCACTGCATCTTTAGAATTTTTCCGACCGCAGCACCGCCACGTCGGACAAATAGACAATCATGGCGTAGTTGTCATAGTAATGCGCCTGCAAGTGGACAGCGACGGTCTCGGCGGTATGGACGTCACACACGACCTCAATACGGATGTTGCCGCTCTCACTCCAACTGGCGTTACGGATCCCCCGGCTGCCTTTGCCACGGGCATCGATAATCGTATAGCCGCGGACTCCCAGGCGCTCGAGGTCTTTGATAAGGACGCTCTCCAGGGCAGACTCGGTGATGATGGTCAGCAGTTTGCGAGTCAAGCTGTTCATGGGCTTAGCCTCCGTTTAAAGCGAACACTTTCGTCGCCATGGCATGATACAGCGGAATGCCGACCAGGACATTGAATGGGAATGTAATGGTCAGCGAGGCAGCCAGCGACAAGGTTGGATTTGCCTCCGGTACTGAAATTCGCATGGCCGCCGGAACCGCAATATATGACGCACTCGCGGCGAGGATACCCAACATGGCAGTGCCCCCGAGCGACAACCCCAGTCCGTAGCCCAGCGCTATGCCTACCACGGAGGAGAACAGCGGCATGCCGATGCCAAACAGCACCAGGAACGGGCCATGTTGCCGCAAACTGCCGAATTGGGAAGCAGTGATCAGCCCCATCTCGAGCAGGAACAATGCAAGGATGCCCTTGAACAGGTCAAAGAACAGCGGTTTCATCGGAGCCAACCCTTCCGGGCCTGCCGCCCAGCCGATGAGAAGCCCCCCTACCAGCAGGACAATACCCTTGCCTAAAAACACTTCGTGCGCGACTGCGCCGATCCGAATGTCGCGAGACAGCCCGCGAGCCAGCAGGATGCCCACCAGGATAGCCGGGATCTCCAGCACGGTGAGCAGGAATGGCATATATGATTCAAATTCGATCTGCCGACTGGCGAAATAAGCGGCAGCGACCGCATAGGTGGCGACACTGACCGAACCATAGTGAGCAGCAATGGATGCCGCGTCTGCCCGGGAGAATTTTCCGACGAATCGCAGAACCGGAAAGGCAATTAGCGGCAAAACTGCACCCATCGCCATGACGGCCAGCGCCTGTACCGCAAGATCGCCAAAAGGCTGCTTGCCCAGCTCAATTCCGCCCTTGAGGCCAATCGTAAGCAACAGAAGCAAGCTGATTAGATCATAGACGGGCGCAGGCAAGCGCAGTTCCGCGCGCATAAGGCCCGCC
>Ga0316197_10002420_pt1 | contig 13331 bp, 9 predicted proteins | sample OudBiesiAoxic_MG_FD_204939 | JGI IMG/M metagenome (GOLD analysis project Ga0316197, IMG submission 204939) | Coastal sediment microbial communities from Oude Bieten Haven, Netherlands - site A oxic | ecosystem: Environmental > Aquatic > Marine > Coastal > Sediment | place: Netherlands...
TCTACGCCCTCGATGAGCACGCCAAACTCGTCGCCGCCCAGGCGAGCGATCGTGTCCTCGGGGCGACATTGGCGGCGCAGGCGTTCGCTCACTTCACACAACATCTCGTCGCCGGCGGCGTGACCCAGCGAGTCGTTAACGTTCTTGAAGTCGTCGAGATCGAGGAACAACACTGCGAGTTGGCTGCGGTTGCGTCTGGTCAACTGCAAGGCGTGCGAAACCCGTTCCGAAAAGAGCGTGCGATTCGCCAGTCCGGTGAGGCCGTCGTGCAGCGCCTGGTGGCGCAACTCCTCTTTGAGGGCCGTGAGTTCCGCCAGAGAGTCTTCGAGCCGTCCGTTCTCGACGGCAACTCCGACCTGATCAGCCAGGGTGGAAAGCAGTTCGATATCGGCGAGGCCAAACTCGCCACCGTCGCCGACGTGGTTGGCGACGACCAGCATCCCCGAACGTTTCTCGCCGAGAGAGATGGGGGCGACCATCGCCGCATCGATCGGCAGCCGGCGCTCTCCGGCGAACGAAGCCACTGAACCCAATCGGTCGACAACGAAGGGCTGCTGTCCTGCGTTGACTCGGTCCCACACCACTCGCCACCGGGACAAATCGACACGATCCATCGCAGATTGGTAGTCGCCCGGACCGACGATGGTGCGATAGGCGTCGGCGTCCGGCCCAAGCAACAACACGATCTCGCAGAATTCGGCCTCGAACATCTCGCGGGCGTGGGAAGCGGCAACGGTCAAGGAGGTCTCGATTTGCGGGGCGGCGTGGATATCGCGGGTGGCCTCATAGAGCGCCTTGAGTCGGGACCGCTCCTGACGGGACGCGGCGTAGGCCCGATAGACGCCGAACAGAACGATGCCCGGGATGATGGCGAACACGGCGGTACGCGGGGCGTCGAACAAGGCCCGGGCGACAAGCATCCCGAGCGCAGCGTTGAGTGCGGTCACGATCGATCCGAACCCGAACGCTTCGAACAGTTCACGCAGCGGCGGTTTGACCCCGGTAGACCGAATGACCAAGTAGTCCGTTGCGTAGCGCAGGATCAATGCCGCTTGGGTGGCGGCGATGGCGATGAGCCACCCGGCGGGCCCCAGGAGGTCGGACGCCGGAGTGGCCGCGGCAAACACGGCAAGGGCGGCGGCCGCGAGCATCATCCGTTGCGCGACCAGGAAGATCAACATCGAGATGGGCTGGCGACGGTGGCTACCGGCAAGCGCAACCGCGGCGACCCCCGCCGCTGCAATGAGTTCGAGTGGTGCCACCGTGAAGAGACCGATCACGAGCGGTGCCGCCGTCATCGACAGCGATTGCACGTCCCGACCAAACCGGAGATTGACGACAAGCCATTCTGCGGCGTAGAAGGCGACGGCAAGCGCCCACCATGGCAAGGGCGGTTGCAGCAGTGAGTCGACATCCATCAGCCACCAACCCACCGCGGCAGTGACGCCGAGACAGAGGAGAGCCAGAAGCCACGCGGTTCGAGGGCCCGTCCGAGGAACCCGGCCGCGGCGGAACGCTTTCACTGAGCCTGCTGTAAATCCCGGTACGGCCACGCACCAACTCCTTGACCACTAACCGTAGTCTGATCGCCACCGCCTGTGTAGACGAGTGTCATACCCTGCACCTACCGAGTAACTAGTCTGGCCGAAAGTCGCGAAAAAGGGAAGAGAAATCTTGGCACCACCAGCCCAGCAATCTGGCCAACCGAGGTTCACCTTTCCGAGTTGCTCCCGCCAGGCGTAGCGGAGCTGATGACCCAGTAAGGACGAGGCCCTGCCTTGCCGCGGCCTACCATCACCACAACCTTGCGCACGCTCTTCTCCCAATTCGTGTTCGGCGACTCCAAGCACTCGCGCTCCACTCCAAAATCGGCAGCCGCGCTACCTTGGCTCCGAGATCTATAGAGGAGGGCCTCATGCCCGGACGACCAGGAATGAGAAGAGGCGGAATGGGTGGGGGCCGAAGAAGAACGGTCCGCAGGGTCAGCCGACGACGGCGCCGAGTCCGCAGACGTCGCGTCATGCTCGTTGGTGGTTTGGTCGCATTTGGGGCCTACAAGATGTCGACCCGAGATGCCGACCGCATCGAGGAGTACACCGGGATGCCGCCCGAGGATCTCGAAGATCAGGATCTCGAAGAGGCCATGGACGCTCTGAACATCCCGAAGGAGTCGGTCGACGAGTCCGACCGAGAGGCCGCCGACGCTGGAGGCGAGGGCGGCGGGACGGCCGCACCGGCCACACCGGCCACCGACCCCTTGGATCAGATCAAGAAGCTCGCCGACCTGCATGCCCAGGGCATCCTCACGGACGAGGAGTTCGAGACAAAGAAGACCGAACTGTTGGGCGAGCTCTAGAGGAAACTCTGGGTCAGCCGGTGTTGCGCAGGCCGGCGGCCAGACCGTTGACAGTGAGCAGCAGCGCTCGTTGCAGGTCGGCCTCGGGCCGGTCTGCCTGGCGTGCTCGCTCCAGCAGCGCGACCTGGAGGTAACTGATCGGGTCGAGGTAGACGTCGCGAACGGCCAACGTGCGCTGTAGGCCGGCGAGCCGGTTGAGGAGTCGCCCCTCGCCGGTGATCCTCCGGATCTCGCTGAGCGTTCTGTCGTGTTCGTCGCGAATGACCGCGAATGGCCCCCGGTGCTCGGCGGACACCAGCGTTTCGACATAACGCTCGGCAACGGCAAGATCCGTCTTCGCCAGGGTCATCTCCACGTTGGACAGAAACGTCCGAAAGAACGACCACTCCGCAAACATCTGCTCGAGAACGTCACCGGCACCTGCGGCACGGGCCGCGGCCAGTCCACTGCCGACCCCAAACCATCCGGGGACGATCTGACGAGTCTGGGTCCACCCGAAGACCCACGGAATCGCTCGCATCCCACCAAGGCCCACATTGTCATCGGCGACGCCGCCGGACGCTCCACCGGGGCGGCGGGCCGGGCGTGAGCCGATGTTCATGGCGCCCAGTTCCTCCACGGGCGTTGAGCTCAGGAAGTAGGGAACCAGGTCCGGGGAGTCGACCAGGGCCCGATACGCCGCAAAGGCCCGATCGCTGACCAGGTCCATTGCCTCATCCCACTCATCGAGTACGGACTGCGGCTGACGGGACTCGCGGTGCAGCAGCGAGGCTTCGATCGTCGCAGCCAGCGCCAGTTCCAGGTTGGCCGACGCCAGGGAAGGGAGCCCGTACTTATCGGAAATGACCTCGCCCTGTTCGGTGATCTTGATCCGCCCGTCGATCGTGCCCCACGGCTGAGCCAAAATCGCCTCGCCGGTCGGTCCCCCGCCGCGTCCGACGGTTCCGCCACGGCCGTGAAAGATCCGCAGCTCCACACCGTGACGCAATGCAACGTCACGCATTGATCGCGACGCCTTGTAGAGGCCCCACTGCGAGGTCGTGACTCCGGCATGTTTGTTGGAATCCGAGTAGCCGAGCATCACCTCTTGGATGTCACCGCGCAGGCGGACGATCTCGCGATACGACGGGGAGGCGAGCATGCGCTCCAAAAGGTCGCCGGCGTCGCGCACCTCATCGATCGTTTCAAACAACGGCACGAAGCCGATCCGGGCAACGCCGGACCGCAGGTCGACCAAACCGGCCTCGCGGGCCAAGACGGCAGCAGCCAGGATGTCGTCAGCGCCACGCGTCTCCGAGATGATGTAGCTCTCGATGGTTGCGTCGCCGAACCGCTCGAGGGCACGGCGAATGGTGTGGAACGTCTCGAGCGTCCTGGCCGGCTCGCCCGACAGGATCGTGGCGACCGCAGCCAAAGGGCGCGGTCCGGACAGCTCGGATTCGAGCCGCTCGATCCTGGCGGTTCGGTCCAGCGACCCGTAGTCAATTCCGTCGTGACGGTCATAGAGCTGAGCCAATGTGGCGTGGTGTTTTGTGGCGTGTTCGCGAATATCCATCTCGGCAAGATGGAACCCAAAAGCCGCAACCCGGCGCATCAGGCGAGCCAGCGATCCCGATGCAATCAGCGACCCCTGGTGCTCCTCGAGCGACCGATGCATGACGGCTAGGTCATCGAGCAGATCTTGCGCCGACAGGTAGTCCAATCCGGGCTGGTGGTGTGAGCTGTCGGCGATCCTGCGCCTCGTGGCCATCAACCGTTGGTGGATGAAGGCGCACTTCTGACGGTACGCCTCACCGGCCGAAAGAGCCTGGAACCGTTGATGAACCTGAGGCATGAGGGCGGCGTCGGCGACCAGCGACTCGGCAAGCTCATCGCTGATGGAGACGATGCGCTCCGAACTGCTCAAATCCGTGGCGAGGACCTCGAGGGCAGCGATCAACTCACGCAAGGCGTGATCATGCTGGAACTCCAGGACGGCAAACGTCACCTCCGGGGTCACGTTTGGGTTGCCGTCGCGATCCCCCCCGACCCAAGTCCCAAATCGCAGTGGCTGGGCGTCGAGCGACAGGGCGACGCCCAGCCGATCGAACTGGTGGTCGAGTTCATCGAAGAGGTCGGCCGCCACTTCGCGGAAGATCTCATCGAAGTAGTAGATGGCCGATCTGGCCTCATCGACCGGGGTCGGGCGGGTGCGCCGCAACTCGTCGGTCTGCCAGATGAGGTCGATGATCTCAGCAAGCCTGCGCTCGGTGCGAGCCTCGTCGGCGGCCGTCAATCGAGGATCCGCCCGTTCCTCGAGGATCTCGGCAACGCGGGCCGTCTTGGTCAGAATCGAACGACGGGCAGCCTCCGTCGGATGAGCCGTGAATACCGGCCGCAGTTCGAGTCGGGCGGCCACGTCGGCCACCAGCGCGTGGTCGATGTCGGCCGCGGCGATACGGTCGATGGTGGCTTCGAGGAAGCCCCGGCGCCTGCCGCGGCGGGCACCCGCTTCGTCGCGGCGGTGGGTCTGTTCGGCGACGTTGGCGAGATAGAAGTAGGTGGTGAAGGCTCTGACCAGCTGAATGGTGGTCGGGACGTCGAGCGCGGCCAGCGCATCCGCCAACTCGTCGGCGGCTGCGTGATCGTCGGTTCCTGCCGCTTCCGCGACCCTGAGCCGCTTGGTCAGCGCCCGTACCTTCTCGACTAGGTCGAGGAGCTCAGAACCCTCCTGACGCACCAGGCTCTCACCGAGCAGGTTGCCCAACAGGCGGATATCGGCACGAAGCCGGGTGTCGGCGGTCTCAAGGGGTAACTCTGGCATGGTTCGGGAGCGTACCCGCTCGTCACCATCGCCGGATAATATTTTGCGATATGGAAGACGATCTCGCCTTCGTTAGAGCCGTGCCTGATTCATTCCTCGAGGCGTTGGTACGTGGGCCGAGACCGCACATCGACCTCGATGAGGCCAGGGTGCAACATGGTCGATACGTCAGAGCCTTGGTCGAAGCCGGCTACGCGGTGGAAGTCATCGCCACCGATGAGAACCATCCCGACTGCCCCTTCCTCGAGGACGTGGCGGTCGCCCTCAACCACGTCGCCGTGATCACTCGCCCCGGGGCCGTGTCACGTCGCGGCGAGATCGAGCCCGTCGCCACTGCGCTGGCGGCCCATCGCGCCCTGCGCCGCATCGAGGCACCGGGAACCCTCGATGGCGGAGATGTCTTGACGATCGGCAACCAGTGCTTTGTCGGCAGGTCGGCGCGTACCAACGCCGACGGAATCCGACAGCTAGCAAGATTCGCCGCCGAAGACGGCTACGCGACAACGCCGGTCGACGTGAGCAGTGTCCTCCATCTCAAGTCGGCCGTCAGCTGCCTCGACGATGAGACCTTGTTGGTCGGCCCCGGCACCGTGCCCGAGACGATGTTCGCCGGCTTCAGGATCATCCCCAAGGCCGACGACGAGGTCCACGCCGGCACATTGCGGATGCGAAAAGGGCGCCTGCTTGTCACCAAGAACACACCGGGAACGGCCGAACGCGTCGCTGCAGCCGGGTTCGATATCGACCTCATCGACATCGGCGAGTTCCAAACCGTCGACGGCGGCCTCACCTGCCTGTCGATATTGCTCTAGCTGTAGCCCTTCAGCCGGCTCTGGCCAACCGGGCGGCGCGGAGGCGCTCATGCCCGAACATGTCCTGAGGTGCGACGTGGCCGCCGCCACCACCGCCACCTACCCGGACCCCCTCGCCGAACTCTCTCCTGTGTTGGCCCGCCACTACGTCGAGGCCGGCGGATCAGGCGCGAGCGCTCCACGCCTATGCCAATGCCCTCGAAGCAGCCGGGCGGACGACCGACGGCCAAGCCAAGCTGGCCGAAGCCCTCACTATGTTCGACGAGATGTGAATCACGCCCGACCAGGTAGCCGCGTAGGCCTCGCCGGCGTCTCCTTTCAAGAAAGGGTCTTGACACTCGCCGCGCATTGCGCGATGTTGGCGCTCGGCCGTAACTCCCATTTTGGGGCGTTGCGGCCGTTTTGCTTTCCAGCCGGGGAGCAGAACCCAGGAAAGGTATGAGCACGATGTCGATCTTGTATCCGACACCACATTCCCAATCACGTAACCGTCGATCGAGCGATGGTTGGCGCGCTGCGCGCCGTCTACGGCATGGGAACACTTGGGCCGCTCGAGGAGGACTGGAGGAAGAGATCTGACCTGATCTCACCAACAGCGCCGATTCAGCCGCCCTATCTCGGGCGGCTTTTTTGTTGCCGCACAACGGTTTTGAGACGTAGACCTGGATCAGGTCTACCCGACGCACATTGACAACTGCAGAGTGATCGCATCGAAATGGGAGGCTTCCCGGCCTCCCACAACGGTGAATACGTGGGGCGTCGCGCCCGGTGCAGCCCACATAGTTACGGCCTGTAACCGGCTGTGTCGTGGCGTCGTCGCCTCACGGATTCACCGATATGCCCTGGCAGCTCGAAGGACGAGCGCTGGCTTGCGAAGCCAGAGGTTGCGCGTTCGAATCGCGCGCAGGGCACTGTGGTCGTAGCTCAATCGGTAGAGCGCCGGGTTGTGACCCCGGAGGCGTCGGTTCAAGCCCGGTCGACCACCCCACGGGAAGTAGTTCAACAAGCAGAACACCGGTCTCATACGCCAGAGCTGGTGGTGCAACTCCACCCTTCCCAACCGAAGACGGAAACCGCGGGAGCGTGGCGCAGCGGTGGCGCAGCTGTCTGATAAGCAGCAGGCCGGTGGTTCGATTCCACCCGCTCCCACTAACCGTGAGTTTCACGGTTCCAATCCTGCCGGTGTAGCTCAGTGGAAGAGCGCCTGCTTCGTAACCAGAAGATCCGGGTTCGACTCCCGGCCCCGGCTCCACCCGCGGCGAGGTCATCGCCGCACCACGGAACGTAGCGCAGTCTGGCCAGCGCACCGGTGTCGGAGACCGGGGGTCACAGGTTCAAATCCTGTCGTTCCGACCGGGCCACCGTGGTGTAACGGAACAGCATCTCTGGCTTCGAACCAGAGGGTGGAGGTTCGAATCCTTCCGGTGGTACTGGCCGCAGTCGCGGCTCGCAGGAGCCGCGTTGCCCGCCTCTGGGAGGAGAGGGCACCTTCCGGTGTAGCTCAACAGGAAGAGCACCTCGTTGTTACCGAGGGAGATGGACGTTCGACTCGTCCTGCCGGAGCCAAAGGGGATCGCGCTTGGGATGGCAGGGATGGTTTGCCCCCGGGCCTCGATTCCACCCCGCGTCCCGGCTGCAACGGCTCCGATCGGCCAGTCGTACGCCGCGCGCCAAACGCGGAGAAGGTTCGAATCCCGGGATCTCCACAACGAACCGATGCGCAGCGGCGGGCTACTTCAAGGATGCCACCCGAGGGTGGTGGAACCGGTTCAAATCCGGTCGGCCTGCCGCAACGTTGTCCTCGGTTCGTTCTTGGGACTGAAGCATTGACGGTGATGCAGCGGGTTCTTACCCCGCAGAGCAGCGTTCGAGTCGTTGTAGTCCCACCAACGGAAGGTGGCGAGCAGAGGTGCTCAACCGGTCTCGAAAACCGGGCCGGCTGCATGGCGCAAGCGGCCGCCAGGTGGGCCCACACAAGTCCAACCGCTGCCGTGGTCGTCGAGTCCTCACGCGGGAGCGGCCGATCCGATGCGCAGTCCGAGGAGTTCTTCGGGACACGGAATTGCCCTCGAGGCGTCGTGCAAATAGAGCTTCGGACGCCTTGGTTCTCGGATCGATCTTCAAGTGGAAACGCTGCTGATGCGCAGCCGTGGCCTACTTCGCCTGTGGAGCGAGAGGTCGTGAGTTCAAATCTCACCGCCCCCTCGGGGGCGTAGCTCAGTCTGGTAGAGCGCTACATGTTGCTGCGGCGCCTTGGTCCCCAGCAGCGTTTCCACTTGCACCACACGCCGGTGACGGAACGGAATACGTACTGGTCTCAGAAACCAGCGTCGCAAGACATGTGGGTTCGAATCCCACCCGGCGTACGACTGTCGACCTCGTGTCGGCAGCACACGGTCCATCCCGGACCAAACCATGACACCCATGTACAAGCAAAGGAGGTGATCGTCATGGTCAAGTTCTCTCGATTCCGGGCGCGGCCCAATGTCCGCTCGGCACTCAAGACCATCGGAAAGCCGGTCTCGCGCACCCACGAGGGCGCCCACGCCTACCGGCGTGACCCGAAGTCGGAGCTGTTCCTGCTGGCGGTCACCAACATGGTGGCCGAGCCGACGTTCTACGAGGGCGGCGGACGGCGCGATCGGCGTTTCGCCGACCTGGTCCATCGCGTGACCCGCGAGGACCCGGAGTGGATGCAGCGCTTCGTGCCCTGGCTGCGCGCCGAGGCCAACATGCGGTCGGCCGCAACCGTGGCAGCCGCCGAATACGTGAAGGCCGGCGGCCCGCACGGCCGCAAGGTCATCGCTTCGGCGGTGGCCCGTGCCGACGAACCGGCCGAAATCCTGGCCTACTGGTCGCAGGAACACGGCCGGCGCTTCCCGCAGCCGGTGAAGCGTGGTGTCGCCGACGCGGTTCGCCGCCACTACACCGAGTACTCGGCGCTCAAGTACGACGGCCTGTCACGGGCCTGGCGTATGGGTGACGTGATCGAACTGACCCACCCGAAGCCGGCTCAGGCATGGCAGTCGGACCTGTTTCGCTACCTGCTGGACCGCCGCCACCACCCGGAGGCGGTGGTCCTGCCCGAGGCTCTGTCGAAGGTGGCCCGTCGGGCCGAACTGGAGGCAGTGCCGGTTGAGCACCGCCGTGGCATGCTCCGCGAACGCGGCGCCGACCTCCTCGAGGAGGCGGGCGCAACGTGGGAGTGGCTGTCGGGTTGGCTGCCGGGCGGCATGGACGCCGAGGCCTGGGAAGCGGTGATCCCGTCGATGGGCTACATGGCGCTGCTGCGCAACCTGCGCAACTTCGACGAGGCCGACATCTCGCACCAGCGGGTTCGCTACGTGCAGGGTGTGCTGGTCGACCCGGAACGTGTTGCCGGCTCTCGCCAGTTCCCGTACCGGTTCTGGTCGGCGTATCGCAACGTGCCTTCGCTGCGCTGGGCTTCCACGCTGGAGACGGCGCTGGAGCTCTCGGTGCGCAACATCCCGGCTCTGCCGGGTCGCACGCTGGTGCTGACCGACACCTCCGGCTCGATGACGATGCCGGTGTCGGGACGCTCCAAGGTGCGCCACTTCGAGGTCGCGGCGCTGTTCGCTGCGGCGCTGGCGGCACAGGCCGACGAAGTCGACCTGGTGTCGTTCGCGGAGGGTTCGGAGAAGATCCGATTCCGCAAGCACCAGTCGGTGCTGCGCACGATCGACAAGGTGGAGTCGCGTATCGGCATGGTGGGTCATGCCACGTTCCTCGGCGCAGCCGTTGGCCGCCGGTTCGACGGTCATGACCGTGTGGTCGTGTTCTCGGACATGCAGACCCACGATCAGCTGCCGCCGCTCGACGGCGTGTCGGTGTTCGTGTTCAACACGGGTGGCTACCAGGCCACGCCCTTCGCCGTGGGTGACAAGGGTCACTACGAGATCGGCGGATTCACCGACGCCACGTTTCGGCTGATGAAGCACCTGGAAGACCTCCAGGAGGCGGATTGGCCGTTCTGAGGGGGCCGGGCCCCGGTTCGCCGGGGCCCGGCCAACAAACGAAAGGAGGTGCCTATCTGAGCATTCGATGCGATCACTCTGGAATTGCCGAAATCGTCCTCGAGAAATCCCTTGCATATGCGGATGGTGGCGACCATGCTTCGTGCCACGATGCGCGCCATCCTGATTGCGGTTATTGGAGGAGTAGCGACACTCGGAGCCCTGGGTGTCGGCGTGACCAACAACGGATCGATCGGCGACGCTGCGATTGTCCTCGCCATCTTCCTGGCAACCGTAACGCTCGGAATCACCTTGGCCATCACCGCTGAGCGACTCGGCGAGCGCTCCCGCAAATCGCGACCCGGTAATTGCTCCGTGTGCCGCACCTCGATGGACCAGATCGACACTATCTGGGTGTGTCCGGCCTGCGATCTGGCCCCGGCTGTACGCTGAGCGCCTCGCCCGGCGCCGCGGATCGCTAGCTTCGCAACAAAGCGAAGGAGAGGGTCCATGAGCATTGCGGGAAGCCGGGTTGGGATCGTCGGGGGCAGCATTGCCGGCTGCGCCACAGCCATCACACTGGAGCGCGCCGGATGTGACGTCACCGTTTTCGAGCGATCGAGTAGTGCGTTGGAGGACCGGGGCGCCGGAATCGCAATCCCGTCGGCGCTGCGTGAGGAGCTGATCGCCGCCGACTACCTCGACGCCAACTATCCGTTCTGGCCGGCAGAGTGGCGCTACTGGGTGATCCGTGAGGATGATGAGCCGGCGGGTCGGCTGCTCTGGCGCCAAGCGGGCCAGGCCACGCTCAACAACTGGTCAATTCTGTGGCGCAACCTTCGGGCCCGGGTCGACGACCTCTCCTATCGCGACGGCACATCCGTCGAGGGGTTCGAAGGCGATGACGGCGGCGTGACCATCACGCTCAGCGACGGATCCGAGGAGCGATTTGATGTCCTCGTCGCCGCCGATGGCTATCGGTCCAGGATCCGCACAACTCTGTTCCCCGGCACCGAACCCGACTACGCCGGCTACGTGCTGTGGCGCGGCAACTATCCCGAGTCCCGCCTCACCGACCGTGGCCCGCTCGAAGCCGCCGACGCCGAGCACGGTTGGTTCACGATCTGCAACCCGGGCGGGCACGGCGTCATCTACATGATCCCCGGCGCCGACAACCGCGCTGACATCGGCCACCGCCGGGTGAACTGGGCCATCTACGCGCCGACTCCAGCCCAATGCTCATTCGAGCAGCCGGGTTCCATGGTCCCCGGTGACGTCGACGAAGAGCTCGACCAGGTGCTGGAGCAGTTGCTCGACGAACACTTCCCGCCGTGGCATGCGTCGGTGATCCGCCACAGCCGGCCCGACGAGATCTCGATCCAACCGATCTACGACGAGACCGTGCCGTCGTACGTCTCGGGACGTGTCATGCTTCTCGGCGACGCCGCCACCGTGACCCGCCCCCACACCGGGAGCGGCGCTACTAAGGCGATCCAGGCAGCGTTGACCCTGGGCCGAATCTGTGGTGAGCATGTCGACTGGCCCGAAGCGCTCGCCGCATACGACGCCGAGCGAACCGAGGCCGGCAACACCATCGTCGAACTGGGCCGGCGGATCGGCCAGGCCCAGGTGGTCAACACGCCAGATTGGGCCGCGATGACTCCGGCCGATTTCGAGCAGTGGGCCAAGGACACGCTGGCGGGCACCGCGCTCTACTTTTATGGATCAGGCGACGAGAAGTGACCGCTCCCTTGTTCTGGCGTGGCTGAGGTACCAGAAACCGCGCTTCAGCCACGCAAAAAGGGAACCGGTCGGCGGTTGCGGCGCTTCAGCCGTTGAGGCTGCCGACCTGCCGGCTCCTGCAGGCAACCGGGTGGAATAGCGCACACGCATCCCACCTTTGGGGCTTCTTCCCAATCCCGTTTTGGCGGACGTGAGCGCATCATGCTGCGCATATGTCCGCCAAAACCCTCAGGGATCCGTGACAAGACCACTGCGCGTCCGTAGGCTCGCCACGCACAGTTGGCACTAGACATGCAGGAGGACCGCAATGGCAGAGGACCAGCAGAACGTCGGATTTGGCGACATCTTCGATCTGAGCTTCAAGAAGTACGTGACCCCGACCGTTATCCGCGTGCTGTTCATCCTGGTGATGGTATTCGCAGCGCTGTGGTGGCTGTTCCTCGTCATCGCAGGATTCTCGAGCAACGCCGGCGCCGGATTTGGCGCCCTTATCCTTGGTGGCGTCGGGTTCTTCATCTTCATCCTGATGTACCGAGTCTTCTTCGAGCTCGTCATGGTGATCTTCTCGATCAAGGAGAACACCAAGGCAACGGCCGACGCCCTCCAGAACCAGGGCTGATCTAGCCAACATCGCTATGGAGTGCCTCCCCGCAGGGTCGGGGGGGCACTTCCGCGTCCGAGGGCAGATTCACTCGGATCCGCATATCTTTGGACCCGATGACGACCGCATCCCATCCCCGCGCCGGCGGAACCCTCCCAACCGGGAAGGTGACGTTCATGTTCACCGACATCGAGGGGTCGACGCGGCTCGCCCAACAGACGTCACCCGACGAGTTCCAAGCTCTGATGGAGGCCCACAACACGCTGGTCGGCGCAGCCATCGTTGGCAACGAGGGAACCGTGATCCGAACCGAGGGCGACTCATTCTTTGCGGTGTTCACCTCGGGCAGCGACGCGGTCCCGGCGGCCGTTGCCACCCAACGCGCCCTCGCCAACCACGGCTGGCCGCAAGACCACGCCATTCGGGTCCGGGTGGGCATCCACACCGGTGAAGGCCGGCTCGGCGGCGCCGACTACATCGGTTTCGATGTGCATCGCGCGGCTCGGATCTCCGCCACCGCTCACGGCGGCCAAGTGGTGGTTTCTCCCGATACCGCCTCCCTGGCGCGCCGCAATCTGCCGAACGGTGCGACACTGACGGACCTCGGCCGGCATCGACTCAAGGACCTCATCGCGCCCGAGCACCTCCACCAGGTCACCATCGATGGCATGCCGGACGAGTTTCCGCCGCTGCGCACCTCACCGGTTTCGCCCCACAAGCTGCCGGTCCGACTCACCAGCTTCGTCGGGAGGACCAACGAGCTCGCCGATGCGGTCGCCACGATTCGCAGGCAACGCCTTCTCACCCTGACCGGACCGGGAGGGACGGGCAAGACTCGACTCGCCGAGGAAGTAGCCACCAACGTTGCCGACGACTTCGAGGATGGAGCGTTCTTCGTCCCACTAGCCGACCTGCGCGACCCCGATCTGTTGGCCCCGGCGATTCTGGAAAGGCTCGATGTCTCGTGGAGCCGGGACTCGGACCCGGCTCCGCAACTCGTGCGTCACATCGAGGGCAAGCATGCCCTGCTGGTACTCGACAA
>Ga0316197_10002421_pt1 | contig 13328 bp, 6 predicted proteins | sample OudBiesiAoxic_MG_FD_204939 | JGI IMG/M metagenome (GOLD analysis project Ga0316197, IMG submission 204939) | Coastal sediment microbial communities from Oude Bieten Haven, Netherlands - site A oxic | ecosystem: Environmental > Aquatic > Marine > Coastal > Sediment | place: Netherlands...
TTGCCGCCGACGGCACGGTGTGTCTCTACGTGAATCAGCTGACGCACGTGGTGGTGGATGTGGGCGGGTTCTTCCAGCAGGGGTCCGACTATCGGTCGGTGGCGTCGGCACGACTGCTCGACAGCCGACTGCAGTCGCCGGTCGCCATCGCTGAGGAGATGTTCTGGATTCTGCTCAACCAACAGCGCTCCGCTGCCGGTCGCGCGCCGTTGGTGCCCGACGATTCGTTGTCGGCGAGCGCCCGAGCCTGGTCGCAGGAGATGGCGCGTTCCGGCTTCCGGCACAGCGGCAGATCAGAAGCCGAGATCATCGGGCGGACCGGGTCGGCCGGGATGTCACCTCAGCGGGTGGCAGCGAGCATCCACGCGGCCTGGGTCGGCAGCCCTCCGCACCTTCAGTACATGATGAACTCGGCGTGGAGGTCCGTCGGCGTTGGCATCCACCACGATGCCACGGGCTGGTACGTCACACAGGTCTTCCGCTAGGACGGGTGTTTGCGATCGCCTCGAGCAGATCGACAGCCTGGTCCATGCGAGCCGGCTGTCGTACGAGGTCGCGAAGTCGCTCGATTTCCGTCCTGATCGACCGGTCCCCGAGCAGACGATCGAGGTGGGCCTCGATCGTCTCGCTGTCGACCCTTCGGCCGTCGCAGGCGACGCCGATCCCGGCGACGCGGACGCGCGCTGCGACGCCGTTCTGGTCGAGATGGCCGGTCGAGCACACCAACATCGGTGTGCCCTGGACGACGCACTCGTTCAGGCTCGCGCTCCCACCGTGCACGATGGCGGCGTCGGCCTCGGCGAGGATCTCGACCTGCGGTGCCCATCGGAGGGCCAACACGTTCGGCGGCACCGCACCGAGTGCCGCAGGGTCGCCACGGCCGCCCAGTCCGATGACGAGATCCCACTCGGTCCGACGTCGGGCGACATCGACGATGCGTCCCAGCACGTCGATGTCCGCGTTCCAGTAGCTCCCGAGCGAGCAGTAGATCAGCGGTCGATCCGGTTCGGAACGATGACGCTCACGGACGGCATGCCAACGTCCGAGATCCTCGTGCTCGGTGGCTACGTCCTTTCGGTCGGCGCGGACCATCGGCCCGACGTAGTGCCACTCCTGCGAGGCGCCGTCACCGAACTCGAGTTCGCGGAGATTCGTCGTGAGCACCGGCAACCCGGTGTAGCCGTGCGGCCTCAGCCACTGCGTGGTGTCGGTGTGAGCCGCAAGGTCGAAACCGGCTCTGCGTGCCACCGCTCGGAGTGCATCACGGCTTGTCGTCGCGTACGAGACGGGGCCGAAGTGATCGACCAGACCTCGCCGAGACCACCGGCGCCGACGGGCGGCCAGGAAGGACGATCGGTGCACTCGTTCCCACTCGCCACGGATGATCTCGTCGTCGCCGGGTTCGCTCCACGAATCGATCGGTGGCACGCCACGGCGTTGCTCGATGGCGAAGAGGAAGGTGGTCAACGCGGTTGGAATGCCGAGTTGGGACGTTGCGACGATCGCAAGGTGGGCCTCGATGTCGATCACGAGCAGGTCCGGGCGCAGCGACGCGAGGAGGGTGAGCAACTCGTCGGCGTCGACGGTCGTGCGACGCACTCGGCGGGCCGTCATCGGCAGGCGGACGAGCGCCGCCAGCCGGGAGCGGGGGGTCCCACGTCGAATCGTCGCCATGGCGCGATGGAGCTCGTCGAATGCTCCGCGGTCCGCGGTCAATGCAGCGAACGGGAAGCCGTTCGATTCGATGGTCTCGGCGATGTCGGCGTGGCTGATGAACGTCACGTCGTGATCGCGGGCCTGGAGTCTGCGGGCCAGTTCGAGACTCGAGTGGACCGTGCTCGAGATGCCGTTGGTGATCAGCGCGACCCGGGTCACGGGGCGACGGCTTCGAACGTCATCGTCTCGAATGCGACGAGACCGGGCGGCATCCGGGCTTCGTTGGCGAGACCGCTCAGGATGGGGTCGTCGCTGTCCTGCAGGGCGAATTCCTCGATGTCGACAAACCCTGCCCGTGCGAGCGCGGCCCGGAACGTCGGGCGGTCGTAGAGGAACTGGTGGCCCCAGTCGCGCAGGTTGTTGTTGAGCACGTACACCGGATTGTCGTCGCCGGGCTCGACACCGGCGACGTGGCGGTCGATGATCAGGTCGATGTAACGCCGCTCGTCGTCGGTGCGGGCGTCGGCCGGTCCGAACAACCCGAGCAGTCGGCCGAGGTCGGGCGTGGAGAGGCGTATCCGGCCTCCGGGACGCATCACACGGTGCAGTTCGCCGAGGAGGCGTTGACCGGCGAGATGGTCGATGTGCTCGATCATGTGCTCGCTGTACACGTAAGCGAACGTCGAATCGTCGAACGGCAGGGGCTTGGTGGCATCGATTCGGATGGCGCCGGTCGACCGCGGGGAGAAGTCGGAGTTGAGCCATCCGTCGAGGAGACGCGTTCCGCAGCCGAGCTGCAGGCGAGGGGAGCTCGTACTGGCAAGGTGCGCGTCGATCAGCTGTCGATCGGATCGGCCGCCCCGACTGCGAACCCAGTGCCGCGCGGTGCGCACCTCGTCGACGACGCCGAGATCGGTGAGCCGAGTGCGCAGTGCGTCGCGCCAACTCATGCCGGCCGCTCCCTCACCCGACGCCGAGTAGGCGGGCGATGATGTTGCGCTGGATGTCCGACGTGCCCGAGTAGACGACGCCGCCGATCGCATCGCGGAGGTCGCGTTCGACCTCGAACTCCGACACGTAGCCCTTGGCGCCGTGAACCATCGCTCCGTCGAGAGCTGCCGCGATGCCGGTTTCGCTCGCGGCCAGCTTCGACAGGGCGGCGGACATGGCGACCTGGTTGCCGGTCACGAACGCAAGCGCTGCTCGATAGAGGAAGAGACGAGCCGACTCGTGGCGCTGCTTCATGTCGGCGATGCGGTGGCCGACGGCCTGGTAGTGGCCGATCGGATGACCGCCCTGCTCGCGCTCGTTGGCGTAAGCGATCGCCTCGTCGAGCTGCCGTTCGACGGCGCCGATCTGCGTCGCGAACACGAAGCTGCGTTCGACCTCGAGCACGGAGTTGAAGATGCTTGCGCCGGCGCCTTCCCGGCCGATGAGCGCGGACGCCGGCACGACCGCATCGGTCAACGTGATGTCGCCGAACGGCGTGGTGCGCATCCCCATCTTCTCGCGGTTCGGGAGCCGCTCGACACCCTCGACGTCGGTCGGTACGAGGAACGCCGACAGCCCCCACCGGCCGGCTGCGGGGTTGGTCGAGGCGAACACGATCACCATGTCGCAACGTGAACCCAGCGTGATGTAGGCCTTGTGGCCGTTGAGGACGTAGGTGTCGTCGCGTCGTACGGCCGTCGTCGCCAACTGGTACGCGTCGGAACCCGACTCAGGTTCGGTCATCGCAAACGCGCCGAAGGCATCTCCAGCGAGCAGCCGGGGGAGCCACTCGTTCTGCTGTTCCGATGTGCCGAAACGAACGATCGTCTCCTGGGTGCTCAGGATCTGGCTGCCGATGGCGAACGCGAGACCGTTGTCTCGCGACCCGTAACCCAGACCCTCCAGGGTCAACAGCGTGGTGGCGAGATCGTGTCCGCGTCCGCCCATGTCGGTCGGCACCATGACGCCGTGGATGCCGCGTTCCGCACAGCGCTTCCAGTCGTCTGCCGCGAAGCGCGACTCGCGATCGGCGTCGACTCGATCGTGGCGCCCGAGCGCTCCCGCAGCCCACTCGGCGGTGGAACGTTTGATCTCGTGGTCGTTGTCGGCCATCGCCCTGGCGATCGCGAGGAGCTGTGTGTCCGCGTCGGTCGGTGGTTGGGATGTCATCGATGACCTCCGTGTCGGAGCTGGAGTCGTCCCATTTCGTCGATGTCCTTCCACTCGTCCTGGAAGTCGTCGTTGTTCCACTGGCCGAGCCCGGGATAGAAGACACGGCGGCCACCGTGGCCTTCGAAGTCGGCCCCGTTCCAGCGCGGGTCCGCTGGTTCGTCGGTCCGTTGGTATCGGCTGTCCGACGACAGCCGGCAACGACCGGTGGTCGACTGGTTGTCGAGCGCCCCGTGCAGCGTGTGCATGCCGAAACACAGCACGTCGCCCGGCTCGAAGTCGGTCGTGAGCCAACGTGCACCGTAGTGGTCCTGAACCGCGACGGGGTCGGCGTCGAGCCACGTCAGGCCGTCGCGGTCGGCGTCGGCTCGCAGGTAGCCGTCGTGCAGCTGCTCGGAGCGGTGGCTGCCCTCCAGCAGCATCAACGCGCCTTCGTGGCGATCGACCCGTCCGAGTGGAATCCAGCTCGAGAAGATGCGACTCGTGCCACGGTTCATGTACGGCCCGTCACAGTGGAATCCGCATCCCTCGCCCGGTCGCACGAATCGTGGCCAACGCATGTCGAAGCTGCGCACATCGCCGTCGAGCAGGGATTCGTGGACGTCGAGGACCTCCGGGGCATCGGTCACCCTGCGGTAGCTCGCACCCGTTCGGACGCTTTCCGAGAACGCTCGCAGGTTCGCCACGGGCACGGCCGCGCCGTCGCCAGCGATGGCGTCGTCGACCGGATGCCGGTCGTCGATCTCGCCGAGGATGGCGTACTTGAGCAGCACCTCGTGACGAGCGGCGAGCACGGTCTCCGGGTCGAGCAGGCGTCGGAAGAACAGGTGGCCGTGCTCCGCCATGGCTGCTCGCAGCGCAGGCGGGTCGCCGAGCAGGTGATTGGACGCGATGAGCTCGCCGAATCGGTCGGGATGGGTGTCGACGGCATGGCCGTTTGCGGTGAGGTGCATGAGTGGAGGTCGAGTGTGTCGTGTCCGGGCCGTTTCGAACAGGGAAGTGTGGTCGAGTTTCGCGGCTCGTGTTCTCATACGGTGTCGAGCCTGGTTACGTATGTCAATTCGTGTCGTCACGTGAGACTCCGAGGGGCAGCGCACCCCACGAGGATGGCGTGACGACTGGCGCCTCCGATCCGGCCGCCATCGAGTCGCTCGCGCAGCTCGTCGACGTGGCCCGCCTCGGCGGTGGCGCGTCGCCGCTTCCGCAGGTCGACCCGGGGGCGGAGGCGCTCACCGACGGAACACGTTCGCTCACCTGGGCCGAGTTGATCGATGAGGTCGCCCGTAGCGCTGCGACGCTCGTCGACGTCGGCGTTGCGCCGGGCGACCGCGTTGCCGTGCACCTCACGAAGTCGGTCGAGTCGTTCGTCGCCGTCCACGCGGTCGTGCGGGCAGGTGGCGTCATGGTGCCGCTCGACCCGTTGGCACCGAGCGCGCACCTCGCCAACGTCCTCGTCGACGCAGGCGCCGTCGTCCTCATCACCGATGCCAGGTCGTCGGCGCTGCAGGCGCTGTTCGCCGAGGAAGGTGTCGCCGGGCAAGTGACCGCCGTCGTGCGTCCACGTGCCGATCAACCGATCCCACTCGGCCCGGGAGTCGTGGAAGTGTTGGCTGACGCGATCGCCGGCAGCGCGGCTGCACCTCGTGTGCGCACGGGGCCGAACGACGCCGCGTACATCATCTACACGTCGGGTTCCACGGGTCGACCCAAGGGCATCGTGCACACGAACGCCAGCGCGCTCGCGTACGCGATCGGTGCTGCTTCGGCCTACGGGCTTCGAGCCGACGACCGCCTCGCCAACATTGCGCCGCTCCACTTCGACCAGTCCACGTTCGAGCTCTACGCAGGCCCGGTCGCAGGCGCGTGCACGATCGTGGTGCCCGACCCGATCCTTCGGTTCCCGGCCAGCCTCAGCGCGTTCGTCGAAGCGCACCGTGCGACGGTCTGGTACTCGGTGCCGTACCTGATCGGTCAGCTCTCCACCCGGGGCGCCCTGAACGAGCGCGATCTGTCCTCTCTGCGCTGGGTGTTGTTCGGTGGAGAGAGCTTCCCGCCGGGTCAGCTCGCCGCCGTGATGCGTCAGCTGCCGGCGGCGAGGTTCTCCAACGTCTACGGGCCGGCAGAGGTGAACCAGTGCACCGCACTGAACCTCGACGATCCGCCTGGTGGCGATCAAGCGGTGTCGATCGGGCGCGCGTGGGAATGGGCCGACGTACGGATCGTGGACGGGCACGACTCGGGCACGAGCGACGAAGGCTCGCAGGCCCCGGGAAGCGACCGGGTCGAGGTCAGCGACGTCGACACGGGGGAACCCGGCGAGTTGCTCGTGCGCTCGGCCACCTTGATGCAGGGCTACTGGAACCGACCCGACCTCACCGCCAGGTCGATCGTGCGGCTCACCGATGCCGATGGCCGCTGGTACCGAACCGGCGACCTCGTCGCGCGACGGCCCGACGGCGATCTCGACTTCCTCGGCCGCATCGACAATCAGATCAAGCTCCGCGGTCACCGCATCGAGCTGGAGGCGGTCGACGCGGCACTCCGCGATCTCGACGGCGTCGCAGCAGCGACGGCTGTCGTCGACCGGCCCGAGGGGGCCGAGCACCGGTTGGTCGCACTGATCGTCGCCGACGCGCCGCCGCTCGACCGGCGGCGCGTGCTGTCCGAGCTGGCTCGACGTCTTCCTCGATACGCCGTCCCGGCCGAGGTGATCGCCGTAGCCGGGCTGCCGAGAACCGCAACCGGTAAGGTCGATCGCAACGCCGCACACGACCTGCTGTCCCAGCCGGCGGATTCGTGAAGTCGTCCCCCGTGATCCTGACATGGCGGCCCGTACCAACCAGAGGTGACACCACGTGAGCACGCCCGAACACACCGCCACCAGCCCCGAGCAGGGCGACTCCGGATTCCAGCGCGAGCTCATCGACTTCATCTCGGGGTCGGTGGCGCTCGCCGATGACCCCATCGATGCAGAGACCGATCTGCTGCTGACCGGTCTGGTCGACTCCCTCGGCGTGGTGATGATCGTCGGCTGGATCGAAGCCGAACTCGGCGCGGCGATCGACCCAGCCGACGTGGTGCTCGAGAACTTCCAGACCGTCGGCCAGATGGTGGCGTTCGCGGCCACGCTCGCGCCGAACGCCGCCGGCCCCGCATGACGAAACCGGCATGAGCGACCCGTCGTCCGCCGCACCGACGCAACCGGTGGCACTTCGCCTGCCGAGCGACGAACGTCGCCGGAGGCCGTTGACGCGGACACAGGCGCTGATCTGGACGAGCCAGCGGCTGCATCCCGACTCGCCGCTGGCGAACATGGGGAAGCGCTCCAGGATCGAGGGGCCCCTCGATCCCGCCCGATTCGTCGAGGCCTTCGACGCCGTCGTGCGGCGTGCGGAGCTGCTGCGCGCCGTCGTGGTCGAGGGCGATGCGGGCGTACCTCACCTCGACGTCCTCGATGACACCCCTCGCTCGACCGAGATCATCGACCTGCCGGCCGGCGAGCTGGAACACTGGTGTGACGAGCGAATCGCGGTGCCGATCGACGCGACGTCGTGCATGTACGACTCGGTCCTGCTGCGCCACGGACCGGATCGATGGACCTGGTGGCTCGATCTGCACCACCTGGCCACCGACGCATGGAGTTCGGCGTTGGTCTTCGAGGCGACGTCGGCGGCCTACGACGCACTCTCGGCCGCGTCGCCGAGCGGGTCCGCGCCGAACGGGTCCGCGCCCAGCGGACCGGTCGACGATGCGATCTCGGCCGTGCTCGACGGATCGTTCCATGCCGCACTCGCCAAGGCCGAAGAGGCTGCCGCCTCCGCCTCGCGTGACACGTTCGACGAACGGGCCGCTGCGTGGGCGGCCGATCTGGCTCCAGCCGAACCGTTCGGCACCGTCGCGCCGTATGGCTCTCGCGGCCCGCGGACGACAGCCGTCGAGCGGATTCCGGTTCCGCTGGACGCGGACGTGACCGCAGCGTTGGACCATGCGCTGCAGACCTCGTACCGCACCATCAGTCGCGAGCTCGGGCTGTTGACGATCTCGGCGATGGCGACGGCGATCACGCTCCACCGTCTCGACGGTCGTCGCACATTGCTCGCCGGGGTCCCCGTGCACCACCGGTCGTCTCGGCACACCCGTCGGTCGTTCGGCCCGATGATGGAGCTGTATCCACTGGTCATCACGGTCGAACCAGCGGAGACGCACGCCGAGATGTTCGCCCGAACGCTGCGCTCGATCACCGACCTGCTGCGCCGGGCGAAACCGGGGGAGAGCCCGGATGCGCCCTTCGAGGTGGTGTTGAACGTGCTGACCGCTCGGTACGGCGACTTCGCCGGTCTTCCCACGACAACCGAATGGATGCGATCCGGCCACGTCGAGCCGAACCACGTGCTGCGCGCGCAGGTCTTCGACTACGCCGCCACGGCCGACGGGTCGCCGGGCGAGCTGCACTGGGAGCTCGACGTCAACGAGTCGCTCGTCCCCGACCGCTCGCCGGCGCGCCTCGCGCACTACGTGTCTGCCGCCGTCGCCTCGATCGCCCGGACCCCCGAGGCCTCGTCGGTCGACGTCGATCTGATCGACGCCGCCGAACTCGACGAACTCGCCCTGCTCGAACCCCAGATCGCACCCCGACCACCCGGGCGTCCGGTCCACGAGCAGATTGCGGATCGGCTTCGCGCCGACCCCGAGTCGGTGGTCGTCGAACACGGAGCCGTCTGCCTCACGGCATCGGAGTTCGATCGCCGAGCCGACGAGGTCTGCAGCTCGCTGCTCCGGGGCGGCATCACACCGGGCCACGCCGTCGGGTTGCGGATGGGCCGCGGCGTCGATGTGCTCGTGGCGATGCACGGCGTCCTGCGCGCCGGCGCGGCCTTCGTCATGCTCTCGCCCGATGACCCGCCAGCGCGACACGAGGCGATCGCCCGCGATGCCGACCTGTTCGACATCCTCGACACGCTGCCGTCCTCCGAGCCGGACGCTCCCGCACCCGAACGGCCCGCGGTGGGCCCTGACGATCTTGCCTACATCCTCTACACGTCCGGCTCCACGGGGCAGCCGAAGGGTGTGCCGATCACACACCGGGGGCTTGCCGACTACCTCGCTTTCGCGGTCGAGGCCTACACCGATTCCGCCGTGCCTCCCGTTGTGGCGCTCCATTCGTCGCTGGTGTTCGACCTCACGATCACCAGCCTCTTCGTGTCGTTCCTCACCGGTGGGCGGCTCGTCGTGTTCGACGCGGACCCGGTCACCGCTCTCGGGCAGGTCGCCATCGACGATCGCATCAGCTGGCTCAAGGCGACGCCGTCGCAGCTGGAGATCTACAACCGTCTCGCCGCGCCCTCCCGGTCGCTCCGCAACGTCGTCGTGGGCGGTGAGGCCTTCCGTCGCCCGGTCGCTGAACAGCTGCGCGAGGTGTGCGGCTCGGACGTGCGCATCTTCAACGAGTACGGGCCGACCGAGGCGGTCGTCGGCTGCATGATCCACGAGTGGGATCCGGTGGCCGACACGGGGGCCGATGTGCCGATCGGTCACGCCGCGCCGGGCACGCGGCTCGTCGTGCTCGATGAGGCCGGCAGCCTCGCGCCGTCGGGCACATGGGGTGAGTTGTATGTGCAGCGACCCGGCATGGCCGCCGGTTACCTCCACCTGCCCGAGGAGACCGCCGAGCGGTTCGTCCTCGTCGACGTCCCGGACCACGACGGCGTCTGGTACCGGACGGGCGACCGGGTCAGGGTCGAGCGGCCGGGTGTGCTCACGTACGGGGGCCGGATCGACGATCAGATGAAGGTCGACGGCGTCCGCCTCGAACCAGCGGAGGTCGAGTCGGCGCTGGTGGCGGTCGAAGGTGTCAGTTCGGCCTTGGTGCGGGTGTGGCAACCCGCCGATCACCCCCCGACTGCCGACGACCAGCGGTGTCGTCGTTGCGGCCTCGGCATCGAGGTCCCCGGCACCGAGCTCGACGCCGAGGGCATCTGCCAGGTCTGCCGAACGTTCGACGAGGTCGCACCGCAGGCCGAACGGTGGTTCCGGACGGCGGAGGATCTCGACGCCGAGCTCGCCGACGCCCGGTCGCGTCGCCGCGGCGACATCGACTGCCTGCACCTGCTGTCGGGTGGAAAGGACTCGACGTACGCGCTCTACCAGCTCGTCGAGCGCGGCTGGAAGGTCCACGCGCTGACGCTCGACAACGGGTTCATCTCCGAGGGGGCGAAGGAGAACGTCCGGCGCAGCATCGCCGACCTGGGCATCACCCACGAGTTCGCCACGACCGAGGCGATGAACGAGATCTTCCGCGACAGCCTCGACCGATACTCCAATGTGTGCCAGGGGTGCTACAAGACGATCTACACCCTCGCCGTGGCGCGTGCCCGCGAGATGGGCATCCCGGTCATCGTCACCGGACTGTCGCGGGGGCAGTTCTTCGAGACTCGGCTCGTGCCGCACCAGTTCGAAGCCGGTCGGTTCGATCCTGACGAGATCGACCGCACGGTGCTCGAAGCGCGAAAGGTCTACCACCACACGCCTGACGCGGTCACGAAGTTGTTGCCCGAGCAGCGGGTGTTCGACGATGACACGATCTTCGACGAGGTCCGATTCGTCGACTTCTACCGGTACGTCGACGTCGACCTCGCCGAGCTGTACGACTTCCTCGAACACCGTGCGCCATGGGTGCGCCCCGCCGATACGGGGCGCTCGACGAACTGCCTGATCAACGTCGCCGGCATCGACGTGCACACCACCGAGCGCGGGTATCACAACTACGCCGAGCCCTACGCCTGGGACGTACGGCTCGGTCACAAGACGCGGGCCGAGGCGCTCGAAGAGCTCGACGACGTCATCGACCCCGACGAGGTCTCGGCGCTGCTCGAGGACGTCGGCTACCTGCCCAAGTCAGGCGGCGTGCTGACGGCGTGGTACGTGTCGGACCGCGAGCTCGACCCGGCAGACCTGCGATCGCAGCTCCGCCGGCTCCTTCCCGAGCATGCGATCCCGTCGGCATTCGTCCGCATCGACGAGATGCCGCTGGCTGCCAGCGCGAAGGCCGACGCCTCACTCCTGCCGGCACCCACCCGCTTCCACCGGGCGGGATCCGAAAGCGTCCCACCGTCGACCGACATCGAGGCGCAGCTCGTCGAGATCTGGGCCCGGGTGCTGGGTCTCGACGAGATCGGCGTCACCGACGACTTCTTCGACCTGGGCGGAGCATCCCTCAGCGCCCTCGAAGCCGTTGCGGCGGTCGATGCCGCGTTCGCGACCGATCTTCCCGACGCCGCGGTCTTCCGCCACCGGACCGTGCGAGAACTCGCAACTCGAGTCGAGCTCGAACTCGCCGCTCCTGGCGTCGGTGGCGCGCAGCCGATTCCGCCGTTGCCCGCAGGCGCACCGGCGCCGTTGTCGGCGGGGGAGGAGGCGCTCCTCTTCGACTACCGGCTCGACACGGCGAGCGCACGCCACAGCGTGATCCGTCGCTACATCGTCGACGGCGCCCTCGACGCCGACCGCTTCGAGGGCGCGGTGCGGCTCGTGGCGATGGCGCACACGCCGTTGCACACCTCGTACTCGAACGACCGCCGGAAGCTCGTCGGGAGCGAAGCGGTCGCCGTCGTCCGGCTTCCGCAGATGTCACGCGACGACTTCGACCGGTTTGCCGACGTGCAGCGCACGGTGCCGTTCGACCTCGACGCTGGCCCGCTCGTGCGCGTTCATCTCGCGCCGATCGACGATGGGGCCCACACCGCCGTGCTGCTCGCGCTGCATCACATCAGCGTCGATGCGGCCACGTTCGACCTGCTCTGGGACCAACTCGTCTCGGCCTACGAACACGGCGTCGCGCCAGAGCTGAAGGTCACTGCCGCCGCGCACGCCGCGTGGCAGCGGGAGCGCGACCACGCGGCCAGCCGCGAGTACTGGCTCGACGTCGCTGGGTCGAGGGTGGAGACCGGACGGCTGCGACTACCGGCGCCGACGACCCCCGAGCCGGATGGCTATCTCGCCGTCGCCACATCGCTCGATGCCCGAACGCTGTCGGTGGAAGGTGCAACCCCGTTCGCGACGGCGATGGCCGCCACTGCGCTCACGCTCTCCGCGTTCACGGCGCGTCAACATGTCGAGTTCGGAGTCACGTTCTCGACGAAGGACCATCCCGACGTGGCCGATCTCGTCGGCTACTACCTCAACACGGTGCCGATGGCGCTGACCGTCACCGCCGACGGGCCGGTGCGCAGCTTGCTGGAGGCCTCGTCGGAGACGATCGCCGACGTGATCGATCACCGGACCTACCCGTTCGCATCGATCGTGCGCGATGCCCGCGGCGCGGGCTTCGTTGCGCCCAACGTGTCCGCCATGCTCGCCTATGAGCAACTCGCTCCAGCGACGTTCGCCGGCGGGGTCAGCGAGCAGCGGTTCCTTCCGTCCGGGGTCGCCGTCACCGACGTGACGTTCTTCGTGCACGAACGGCCCGGACACATGGAACTCGGTCTCGAGTATCGGGGTTCGGTCGTCGGACGAGACGACGCCGAACGCCTGCTGGGTCGCTTCGAGCAGGCGCTCGAGTTCGTGACGCGCGCTCCCGACTCGACGGCGAGGTCGTTTGCCGCCGGGCTCGGTGCTCCCGATCTGGTCGGCGAGTCGCTCGATCCCGTCGACGCGACAGTGCTCGAGCGGATCATCGGCCACGCCGCCGACGACCCTCGGGCGGTGGCGGTGGTCACCGGGTCAGGTCAGGTCAGCCGGGGTGCACTCGCAGCTGCGGTCGCTGACACGGTTCGGCGACTCGACGAGGTCGGCCTGGGACGCGGCGCACGTATCGGCCTCGAGGTCGGCCGCACGGCCGATCTGGTGGTTGCGGTGCTCGCCGTGCAAGCGGTCGGCGCGGCCTACGTGCCGCTCGATCCTCAGGTTCCACTCGACCGCCGTCGGCGGATCGCGTCGACCGCCCGCCTCGACGGACTCGTCGTGGGGTCGGACGCGAGCGCCACGCGAGAACTCGCCGACCTCGACGTTGCTGCACCCGCAGTGTCGGTGGTGTCGCCCGGTGTGAACGACGTCGATCCGGCCGCCATCGATGCCCTCCGGGCCCGTGTCGCTGACGTGCAACTCGACGACACCGCCTACGTGATCTTCACCTCGGGGTCGACCGGAGCGCCGCGCGGCGTCGAGGTGTCGCACCGCAACCTGGCGTCGAGCACGATGGCCCGCGATCCCTGGTACGGGTCCGGGCCTCGGCGCTTCCTGCTCACCTCGAGCATCGGTTTCGACAGTTCGATCGTCGGGCTGTTCTGGCCGTTGACGTCGGGCGGCGCGATCGTGCTGCCCGACGATCGAGACGTCGGCGACGTCGACCGGCTCGGACAGGTGATCGAGCAACACGATGTGTCCCACGTGCTGATGGTGCCGAGTCTGTATGCAGCGCTCCTCGATCGATCCGCCGACCGGATGGGCGGGCTCGAGGTCGCCATCGTCGCCGGTGAAGCCTGCCCGCCGGCGGTCGTCGCGGCGCACCACCAGCG
>Ga0316197_10002423_pt1 | contig 13325 bp, 9 predicted proteins | sample OudBiesiAoxic_MG_FD_204939 | JGI IMG/M metagenome (GOLD analysis project Ga0316197, IMG submission 204939) | Coastal sediment microbial communities from Oude Bieten Haven, Netherlands - site A oxic | ecosystem: Environmental > Aquatic > Marine > Coastal > Sediment | place: Netherlands...
ACCAGACTGCTCGCATTTGTACTGCTGGCACTGCTTGCCTCACTGGCGCACGGCGCTGACGAGTCGACGGTCAGCGTACCTGATCCGGTCGTCCTGCCCAGCGACTGGTGGACCTATTTCGAGGCGAAAGAACCGATCGACGATGAGACACTACAGAAGCGGGTGGAAACTGCAAAAAAGTTCTACAGCGAATTGCGCCAGCGCCTGCTGAGCGAGGGAGACACGCGGGACGCACAACAGATCGACAAGATTCTCAGCCATATAGATCACTTCGTGGAACTGAAAAATACCCCCGCCCCGGCCCCCTCCCCCGCCGCCGCACCGCAAGACAGCTACACGCTCGATGAAGCGCTTAAGCGCTTCGAAGAATGGCTGGCGCTAAAACAGCGTGTAGAGGCTGAATCCGAGGAAACCGCCTGGTTGACGACAGTCCTCGGCGAGCGGCGCAAACAGCAGTCCCGCCTGCGCAATCAGTATCTTGAACTGGATGACCAATCCCCCGACCGTCTTGCCCGGGGACTCGACTTGATGGGCAAGCGCCTGTCTCTGGAATTGCAGCGCCTGGAACTCGATCGGCGCAAAATCCTGTTGAAACATGCCAGGGAACAGCTGGACCGCCAGCGCGCGGAACTGGACAGCATGTCCGGGCACCTTGTCGCCACGCCGGAGGAGATACCACGCTGGGAACGTGAATATAGCGAAGCACAGAAGACTCTCGACAAGCTGCGAAACGAGATCGACCTCGTCAAGCCGGTAGACGCCCGGTCAAGTTCGTCATCACAGGATCTGTCCGCGCCTCAGTACACGGCGCTGGTTGCAGTGCGCAAGGCTATCGATATTCGTATCCACGAACTGACAGCGCTGCGCGCGCAGAATGCACTGTCACTGATCCACCTGGTGATTGGTGAATCAACGTTCGACAGCAAGGCAGTGCGCAGCCAGATCGACGCGTTTGAGACACTGCACGCAACCCTATCCGAGCAACGCAAACGCTGGCAACGGGTTATCGAACGAGTGCGCAGCATGCTGTCAGGGCCCGATTCGGGGGCGTCACAAGCCACCGGTAACAAGCTGTATGCCAACATACAACAGGAACTGGAAAAGACCGACCAGTTACTGCACCGCCTGCAACGGGAAAATTCGACCGATGAATTTGTCGCACAGATGCTGAGCGAACGGCTGCGCGCCAGCGAAGGCTGGATGGATCGTAATCTGGCCGATTTTTCAGACAGCTTCATCAAAGCCGGCGCAACGACCATCAACCTCCTGGGCGCCACCATGTTCGAGATAAACGAGACCCCGGTCACTGCACTGGGGCTGCTGCGCGTAGCGCTGATACTGACCGTCGCGCTGTGGCTGTCGCGCATTATACGCCGTGCCATCCAGCACGTCGGCGAGCGGCGCGGTGGCCTGAACCAGAGTTCACTGTATACCTTCGGTCGCCTGGTGCATTACCTGGTTCTGACTATTGGTATCATCATCGGTCTGTCCTCGATCGGCATCGACTTCACCAAGTTCGCGCTGTTCGCCAGCGCCTTGGGCGTGGGTATCGGCTTTGGCCTGCAGACACTGATCAGCAACTTCGTCGCCGGTCTGATTATTCTTTTCGAGAAAAGTCTCAAGGTGGGTGATTTCGTTGAACTGGAATCGGGTGTCACCGGAGAGGTCAAGGAGATCAATATGCGCAGCACCCTGATGACCACCAATGACAACATCGATATCCTGGTGCCCAACTCGGAGTTCGTCGGCGGGCGCGTCACCAACTGGACCCTACGCGAGGCTTACCGCCGTGTTCGCGTGCCGTTTGGTGTGGCTTATGGCACTGACAAGGAAGTGGTCAAAAAAGCGGTGCTCGAAGCCGCAGACAAGGTACCCTGGACACTGACGAAGATCAAGAATCGACATCCGCAGGTCTGGTTCGTCGCATTCGGCGACAGCAGCCTCAATTTTGAACTGGTAGTATGGCTAACCCCGGAGGCAGTGAAACGTCCGGGATCCGTGACCGCTGCTTACCTGTGGGAAATCGATACCAAACTGAATGAATACGGTATCGAGATTCCCTTCCCGCAGCGGGATCTCCACCTGCGCAGTGTATTTGGACTCAAGGACGACGCCGCAGTCAGTGTCTTTGCCCGTCCGGCGACCGTCGATCCGCAAACCCGCGGCTAACGACGCACTTCCTTTTTCAACTTGAACTTCGAGTCAGAGCAGCGGTGGTGGAAAGTATCTTTAGAATACCACCAACAGACAAAATGAGGGCCACTTGATTTTTTGTTACTTTTGTCCAACACATATGACTGTGCGGCGTGAACCAGAAACCTTCCTTCCAGCACGGTGCGCTCGAGCAGCATATAATCACGCGGTAATGCCGGCGCAACCGTTGACATTCACCGGGGCATAGAAGATTTCTGTATCGATGAAGCGGTTACTCTATCGCGCGTTATGCACCCTGGTGGTGCTGACTACGACCGACACAGGGGCTATGGGTGATTTCGGCCTGTTGCCGGACCGGGGTGATGCGCACTTGAGTTTCTACCTGGACAACGACCTGTTCGCCGGCACCGACGAGAACTACACCAATGGCGTTCGCATCGCCTGGATCTCGGGATCGCGCGATCCGGCGCAGTTCGGTGTAGTACAGCGCGGCCTGCGAAGGTTGACGGGCGACGTTAAGAGTCTAAAACAGTTCAGGTCTGTTTCGGGATTTCGGGACCCGGCAACCATTGAGTACAACTACGGGACCTCGATCACCCAGTTGATGTTTACCCCGCAAGACCCGGATGCACGGAAATCGCCTCCGGGTGAGAGCCCTTATGCCGGCTGGTTGGGGCTCGGCTTTTCCCTGCACGCCAAGGACGCCCATGCACTCAATTCATCCGAGCTCAGCATCGGAACGGTGGGCCCGAATGCCCATGCCAAGGAGGTGCAGGACTTCGTCCACGACCTGAAGGGTGTGGACAAGTTTAAGGGATGGGACAGCCAGATCCCGAACGAACCGACTCTGAACCTGTTCTTCAGCCAGAAGCGGCGTTTGACTTTTCTCGAGTCCGAATGGGGCGAATTTGCGGTCGACGGTTTTAGTGACTGGGGATTCGGGCTCGGTACCTTCCGAACCGATCTCTATCTGGGTGCGCTTACACGTTTTGGCTGGAATCTGCCGGTGGATTTCTCCGATCCCCGTTTGTCCCCAACAGCTTATTCACATGAACCTTTCAAGACAGACCGTCGAGAAAGTGGTCGATGGTCTCTCTTTGGTTTGATCGGCCTTCGTGGGTCTGCCGTGGCTCATGACATCACCCTTGACGGCACGGTGTTCCGCAACTTTGATACCGGCGTCACCCGCAAGCCTTTAGTCGGTGGCCTGTCTGTTGGCTTTGGCATACGTTACAGGGATTTGAAGTTTACGTATGTGCAAACCTACAGCAGCCGAAGATTCAAGGAGCAGATCAGGGGTAGAAGTTTTGGCTCCATCGCGGTTAGCTATCGAATCTGACATCATACGTCGAACCAGTGTCACTGGTCCCGCGAACGTTTGTGCCCGTTGATCGAGTTATAGCACTCCGAATCTATTGTCGTTAATGTATCCTGTGGCAAAAAGCCAAGCTCCAGGGCGTCCTGTCTGGCGCGCTGGGCCCTGGCCGCAAGGCGGGCGGCACGGCACCGGGCTTTTTCCGCCTGCAGCTCCAGCTCGCGCCATTGCGCAGTCAGTACGTCGACAGTATCGCTATACGCCGGCTTGACCGTCTCGCGCTCCAGATAGGCCGCACATTCCTCCGGTTCGGTTAACAGCTGCTCGCTATACTCGCTGTCCGTGTAGTCCGTCAGCAGAATCTTAAGTGGCGCCCGCTCCACCTTGTCATGCCTAATCAAAGTCCCCGGCGAAGTACCGGGTGTGTGGTAGCGTTTGGTAAAATAAGTCATTTATCACCCCAATTGACGCCGGAGTCCACGCTGCGCAGGTGCAGATCGCGCTGGGGAAACGGGATTTCGATGTTCGCCTCGCGCAGCCCCTTTTCAATGGCGAAATTGAGGTCACTCACGGTGGCGAGCCGTTGATCCACGATGCGGATGAAGAAACGCAGCTCAAAATTCAGCGCGCTGTCGCCGAAGCCGCGGAACAGGACCCTGGGCGCACCGACCCGCGTGCCATCGCCGATAACCAGAGGGTGTTCCCTGGCGGCGTGCAGCAACACCTCGCGGACTTTCTCGACATCCGAGCCGTAGGCCACCCCCACAGGGACGATCACCCGGCCCCAGGGATCGCGCAGCATCCAGTTGGTGACCTGGTTGGAGATGAGTTCCGAGTTCGGCACGATGACATCGGCGCGATCGAAGGTCTCGATCTGCGTCGAGCGGATGCTGATCTTGCGCACATAGCCCTCCGTGCTGCCGACGACGATCCAGTCGCCGGTACGGATCGGGCGTTCGAACAGCAGAATATCGCCTCCTGGGCGCCACGCTCGATCCTGGATTTTTTTATCCACCCGGGCAGAACCTCGTTCCGAATCCAGCGTACCAGGGTGACCAGACCGGAGAAAACAACGATGCCGATTGCCCAGTTGATCGGCACGATACGCACCGGGCCGAGCTGAAACCCCTCGGTGATGCCCTGCCTGGCCAGGCTCCAGAAGGTGTCCGAATAGCCCCATAGACCAACGACCGTGACGCCGAAGATCAGCCAGATCAGTAACACCGTCAGCAGGCGCAGCCAGATCAGGCCGGGCACCGGTTCGCCCTCACCCAGGCTCAGCCGGTCGCGCAGCTGACGTTCCCAGGCGTAGCGCCCGGTATCCACACCGTCGAAGGAATCCTGCAACAGACTGTTGAGGAGCCAGAGACCAACCCCCAACAGGGCGGTGCCGAGCAGCCCCTTGAACAAGTACAACGACAGGTTACGGAAACCCAGCAGCTCGATGATAAAACCGGCCAGTAACAACAGCACGATCAGTCCGCGCAGTTTCGGGCTGTTTAGCGGCGGCGGGGCACCGCGGACGGTGGACACCAGCCACACCAGCTGTCCGGTGGCCACCGCAAAGAACACGGCCCGAATCAGATACCAATGTTCCGCTGCCATAGCGGAACGAATCCCGGTGCTGAAGACCAGGATCAGGGCAAGCACCAGAAACAGAATACCGTGGATACGCCGGGACAGGACCCGTACATAGGCCGGGTCGATGGTGAGAAAATGCGCCGCGGGCGCACAGGGGTTGAGCAAGGCCTAGTTGACCGTCAGGCCGCCCGTTCCGTAAAAATCAACCGCTGCGGACTCAACTTAACCGTCAATCCCCGCACGCTTCCCGTCGATGGTTAGCCTTAGCCCGCTGTTGTTTTCAGTTTCTTCCACTAAAAGACGATTTCCCTGCCGACCCGACCACAGGCATCCCTGCTCGACTGCTTCCCCACGCCTCGGTTAAACTTGGGCCGGGCGTGGTGTGCGGGCGCCACTGAAAAATAAAACGGAGAAACACGCATTGATTCGGACTCTTCTCTATCATCGGACTCTTCTCTATCAAAAGACCAGCATGGCCTATACTTGTACTGGCCTTGTCGTAACCAGGCGCAGCTGCACACGAAAACGATGTGGAAACCAGCATAGATTCGCCCGCATCGTATGATAAGGCAAACCAATAGATACATAGAGGCGGCCAGTAATGTACAACCAGATTCGCGTTTATTCCGGATGTTTATCCAACATTTGGTATCCTCCTGTTAAGCTCGCAGCGACCTTTTTCCTGATCTCGTCAGTAGTACTGCACAGCCCGTTTAGCAATGCGGAACAAAAAACATCCGCCTTTCAGAATATCATCAATAAGGTGTCGCGATCGGGCAGTCTGCTGATGCTACAGGCAGTCTGTGACATGGGTAAATCCGAACTCAGGAACGGCGTTGCATTTTGTAGTGCCTGTCCTACCTTCACTTCAGCAACGGGTGATAAAACCGGTTTTGTATTGGCTGATGTTGTGCTCGGAAGCTTCACGCAGGCGCGCGAGCCTGAGGCATTGCTCTACATGAAAGGTTGCGAGCCGGATGCGATGGTAGACAGCGGTGTTGTTTTGCTGCAGCAGACGGCCAACGGTTGGTCCCGTTTGCAGTATCAAAAAGGGCTTGGCTTCACCGAATGCCTGAAGTTCAGGACCCTGAATGATGTTTCAAACTTGCTCTGCAACCACTCGTCCTCGGTGGACGGAATTCAAGTCGGGAAAATATTCTGGATTGATATGACGGAAAACAAGTTTTCCCGGATGCCATTATTGCGCTGGTATGACAATACCAGCAGCAACCCCCGCGAACTTGTCAGCGTATTCCCCCACCGTTTTCTGCGCTCTGACTTTAATCAGGACGGGCGCAGCGATGCACGCATCAGTTTTCGTATCAGTGAACACTTCATACCTGAAAAATACTCGGGTGCTCTGCATGCTATCAATTCCGGATATAAAATCGATCCACCGCAATCCGTGAGCCTGACTTATCTTTTCAACGGCGTAGCGTTGATACTCCAGAAAGACAGCCAGGAGAATTCTGCAAGAATTAACCAGATAGTGAACAAGCATCTGCCAACAACTGATCCGTGACAAACGCAGACACCGTTGTTGTTACCCGTTCAGACCTGGTGTCTCGCCTTTTCAGATGTCGATTTCGCGCAATGCTGCAACTGATATACCGGTTTGGCGGCGCTGATCGCTCAAGCGTTAAAGCATCGCCATTTCCACATTGGCGAAGTTGCGGTGGTAGTGGCTCATGTAGGCAACTTTTCGGTGCAGGGCGTTTATCACGGCATCGTTGAAATTCACCTTTTCAAACTGCTGTGCGCTGCCGAGTCCGCCGGGGCTGAAGACGTTAATCTCCATCAGCTTGTCACCGACGATATCCAGGCCGACCAGAAACATGCCGTCCTGAACCAGCTTGGGGCGCACGATCTCCGCCAGGCGCAGGTGAGCAGCGGTGATTTCGGCCTTGGCTTTTTTGCCGCCGGCATGAATATTACTACGCAGATCTTCGCCCAGGCGCAGACGCCGGAAAGCCGCGTATTTGCCCCGGTAGCGCAGCGGACGCCCGTTCATCATGAACAGGCGGGTGTCACCCTCGGCAGCCGCAGTCAGGTATTCCTGCGCGATGACATAGCCGTCACGAATGAGCGTATCGATCATCTGATTGATATTGGAGCGGTCATCCACTTTTGCCATGAACACGCCGGTGCCACCGGAACCCGACAAAGGTTTTATCACAGCATTGCCACCCACCTCGGCGATGAACGACTTGATATCATCGCGATTCCTGGAAATCAGCGTCTGCGGCCGCACCTCCTCCGGAAAATGCTGAAAATACATCTTGTTCATGGCCTTGAGCAGCCCCTCGGGGTCGTTGAGTACGACCACACCCCGCCGCATCGCGGCACGACCAAAGGTGATGCCCGCCGTCTGGGCCCAGACACGCTGTCCGGTATCGATAGAAGGATCACTGCGCAGCATCAATACGTCAAAATCGTCAATCACAACCTTTTGCTTGACCGCACGCGGGCCCTGCAAATCGGCCAGGTAAGCGCTTTGACTGCTGTATTTCTTCTTGGCTACCGATGTGCCCTGAGCGTGAATCTTTTCATCCACGCCGTAGGTGAAATCCGCTGCACTGAAGTACCATACCTCATCGCCGCGGTTTGTCGCAGTCAAGGCGAGACGCGTCGTCGTATAAGCGGCGAGTTCGGTCATGACATCGTTTACAAAGAGACCCAGTCTCATAGTGCGTTCTCCTGCCTTGTCAAAGCGTCGCCATATCCACGTTATCGAAACGCCGCCGGTAGTAGGCCATGTAGTCCACTTTCTGTTCCAGGGCATGTATGACGGCTTCGTTGAAATTGACTTTTTCAAACAATTGCGCGGTACCCAGTCCGCCTGGGCTGAAGACGTCGATATCGATCAGTTTGTCATCGATGATCTCGAGCCCCGCCAGGAACATGCCGTCCTGTACCAGACGCGGCCGTACAGCCTCTGCGATATGGAAGTGGGCATCGGTGAGCTTTACCGCTTCCGTTTGGCCGGGTTCATGGATATTCGTGCGCATACCCTCACCGGTGCGCACCCATTGGAAAGCAGCCACCTTGCCCTTGTAGCGCAACGGCTCGCCGTTCACCAGGAACAGCCTGACGCTGCCCCGCTCTGAAGCAGGTAGATATTCCTGAGCAATGACATAGCCGTAGCGGACTATCGCATCGATCATCTGGTTGAGATTGGCACGATTGCCCTCTGTGACCATAAACACCGCCTGGGAACCGGTTCCCTGAAAACCTTTCAGTACTGCCACGCCACCCTGGTCACGCACAAACGCCTTGATCTCTTCCCGGTCACAGGATATCAGGGTCCTGGGACGGATATTCTGTGGTAACAGCTGCATGTACATTTTGTCCAGTGCACCAGCCAGTGCTGTCGGGTCGTTGAGAACGATAACGCCGCTACGCAAGGCCACATTGCCGAAGATGATGCCGGCGGTCTTGGCCCAGGCACGCTGGCCGGTTTCGTCTGCCGGATCAATCCTGAGCATGAGTATATCCAGATCGTCGACCGTGATCCGTTCCACTTTGGCCGTTTCGCTCCTGAGCACCTTCAGATAACTTACCGTGGTTTTGTATTTTTTTCCTGACGTGGTGCGTGCCCAGGCACGAATTTTTTCATCGGTATCGAAAGCAAAATCACCCGCATTAATGAACCAGACATCGTGCCCCCGGTTAGCCGCTGTCATTGCCAGCCGCACTGTAGTGTAGCCGGCTTTCTCGGTTTCGATTTCATTGACTAAAAATCCGATTCTCATCCTTATGCCCTCTTGACCAGTTGCAGAACCGTCGTGCCGTTGCGCAGACGAGCCAGTCGCTCGGCAGCCTGCGGGTTTTCGAGATAACGCGGTGTGAGCCGTGGCGCCGAAAGCACCTTGCGCCATTGCAGCTCCTTTATGATCGGCAGGTGGCTGGCGCCGAACTTCCCCACCAGCAAGGGTTCGAGTTCTCCGCCGTCGCCAAGGTACTCCATCAGGTGTATGAGTCCACGAAGATACACCATGTCTTTGAGCAGCCCGCCACCACGAAAGACCCGCAGGCTGATATTGAACGCTGTCTTCTGCGGAAAATCATGCGTGTGGTTCAGGACCCTAAACACCTCCGGAAACGTCGCCCCTTCGCTGGTCATGTGCGCCGCCAGAACTCGTCCCGCGAGCATCCGCAGCCTGGAACAGGTCAGGCCACCGACCAGATACTCCGCCAGCACAGCCAGCCCTTCCTGTAACTCCTCGTAATCCGGTAATCCAGTACTGAGCTGCTGAAACGGTTGCGCACGACCGTTGAAAAAGGTGACAACGTGGGTACCAATCTCGTGTGCCAACAGCGCCTCGACGCGGCTCTCCGGAAATTTCTGGCGTTTGTTGATCAGAAGATTGCCGTGTGAAACCATGACGCCCACGACGTCATCGCGTATTTCCACGCGACTCCAGACGCGTTCGTCCCTTTCCCGGTAATAGCGGATGTCCGCCTCTGCTCGGCTTGCGAGTGCCTTGGCATCCAGACTGGAGGCAGTGCCACCCCCGCGGCCGCGTGATGGCACTTTTTCCAGAATTTCCCGGGCGGCCTGTAACAGGGTATCGTCCACCCTGCCATAGAGTTGCAGACTCCCGTATAGAAAATTCCGGGTACCGCGCTCGCCCAGCATCGTCAGCTTGCGATCGAGCTCCCTCTGCTGGGCACGGAACAGGGCTTCCAGTGCCGGGTCCTCGATCTTCTCGATGGGAATCCGGTAGAGTTGGCGTTTTACCAGCGCTGGATCGACCGGTAACGGGCGGTAGACGAAACTGGGCATGACCTCGAAGCGCTGGCGCTTGAAAGCGTTCCAGGCACGGTCTGCGTTGGTCGGTGTTACACAGAGTAGAAAATCGAAATCGTTGGCAATTTCCGCCAGTTCCAGGTCGACCTGCCAGACCAGTTTCACCAGGCTGCGCGGCCCCAGTGCGTGGAAATGCGGAGGCCGCTGGGTGGTCTGTTCACTGATAAACTTGAATACCGTGCGCCGAATGGCGCGGCCAAATCCGCGATGCAGGATGCGTCGGTTGAGCGGAAACTCTTCACCCGTGTCGGGATCATGGAGCACGGACCGGATGGCGATACCGAGCCTGTGACAGCTGATGCGTCTCGCCAGCTCGGGCGCGATCAGCCCCGGCAGACCCGGCGCCCATGGCTTGCTACTCTCGACCGGCTCCACCTGGGCGGTCATTCGTTGCACTTTGATGCGCGCCAGGGCCCTTTGCAGGGTCCGTGACAGAGAACTCACGACATCATCGGATCGTGACAGGATACGGAAAGCCGGGCGAATGCTGGGAGTCACCTGGGTGAACTCGGTTTCCTTGCCGCTCCAGATTTCAATGATCAGAACGGCCCCAAAGCTGTCCGCCAGCGTCTCGGCGATGGCCGAAACCAGTTTGACCAGACCTTTATTAAAACGCCGCCGGCTATTGGCGATGAGATAGGAGGATTCGCCCTGCAACAACTGTTCCGTAACCGGGTCCTCTTCACTGGCGGGTCGTCGGTAAACCAGAAGAAAAGGCAACTGCCGGTCGATGTGCAGATAACCACCGGTAGGCAGCGTGCGTCGGATGGGCTTGCCGGTTTCCAGGCGTTTGACAATCGCCGCAATCAATGGCTCGTCAATCAGCGTTGACGGTCCCAAACGCACGCCTGTTTGGGCGGTCTGCGTCGATCCTGTTTGTCGCATCGCCATGGTCACTGGACACTCACTGCCTGATACTCAATGATGAGCACCGTATCTTTCCAGCTCCTCCACCAGGCCTGGTAGCGTTGACGCCAGCGCGTCCTGAATGGCACGGTGTTGTTCAGAGTATAGTTCACCCGTCCATTCATCCATAAAGAATTTTTTGAGCTCAACGGCAATGGCGCAGCCCGTGTCCGGATACATCGTATGCACCCACCTGGGAAACTGCCTGCCGACGAACTTGACGTTTTCGCGCACGTCCAGATGACGCCCCAGAAAATCAAAATCCCGCAACTCTTCGATGAAACGATCCACCAGGCCACCCCAACGTTGGCGGTCCATGGTGCCGGTACCTATATTGACGTCGGGATTCCCTGCCGGATCAGCTTCAGCGCCGGACGGCCCGTCTCGCCGATAGTTATAGCTGTGCAGATCCAGCACAACGAAAGCACCGTGCTGCTGCTTTTTCTCTCGGCACAAGGACTCGAGTGCCTCATAGTAAGCGTCATACTCGGAAAGCGATACGTCTATCACCGCTTGTGGCAGTGTAGTGTTCCACAATTCGAGCCCCCAGGCATCGTCAGGGGTCAGGTAGACCGCTGTTTCCCTGGGACGGTTGAGGTCCACCTCGAAACGTGAGCGTTCCGCCACCAGGCTGGTGGGTACAACTTCAGCCCACTGTCCCGTGAACGGGTCTTCCTCGCGTAGCCGCGAGGCTTCATCCAGCGCCGACAGGGCAGCCACTTCCGACCTCAGTTCGTGACCATTGTGGTTGGCCACCGCGATGACCGGTCCCTGTGAACACCTGACTCGCCAAAATTTATCTTCCATAGTTTTATCCAGAACGATATACCCGGAAACATAGCATAGCTTCTTATAGTAGACTAACGCGTTTTACCAATAGTCACATCCAGTAGGTGATCAGGACTGGGATTTTTTAATCTACCTGAATAACGCACATAAATGACGACCGTGGAACGAAAAAAACGCCCATCGATAAAACTCAGACTTTTCCTGTTGCTATTCATAGCCCTTTCATCGCAGCTTAATGCGGAGACCGTCACAGTATCCATCAAACTGGATTACCCTGTATTGCAACAGCTGATGCTGAATCGGCTTTTCAGCGCTGCCGATCACAGCGCTGAAATTCTGAACGACCCGTCTGGGTGTAATGAACTTTTTCTGTCCAATCCACGCCTGGGCGAACAACGGCAGCGGCTGGAAATTGTTACCGGCGTAAAGGCCAGTTTAGGCACCGCTTTATTGGGACGCTGTACCAACCTGTTGCACTGGAACGGTGAGGCCAGATTTCTGACCGAGCCGGTTATCGTCGCCGGGTCCCGTGCGGTAAAACTCAATGTGCTCGATTCCCGACTGTATAACCGGCAGGGCGAAATGATGACCTCCGGCCGCCTATGGGACCTTGCCAAGGGTCGCTTTCAGCCCTTGCTCGGTCAGTTCCGCGTCGATCTTGCCCCATCGATCAACGAATTAAGCCTGTTGTTGCCCGAAGTGCTTCCCCGGCATTCCGCACAACAACTGCAGGGTGTCGTCGACAGTCTGAAACTCGCGGGTATCCAGGCCGGACCTTCCGGTCTTCATGTCGACGTCAGCTTTCAGGTTGAGGAACCACCGGAACAATCACAAGTTGAAACGCTGCTTAGCAAACAGGAAATGCAGCAGTGGGAAAGCCACTGGCAGATGATGGATGCCGTGATCACCTTTGCGGTTAAACACTATGCAAGCAGGACAAAACACCAGGAACTGCGCACGACGTTGCTGGAGATACTTCTCGATGCCCGCTATCAATTAAAGCAAGCGCTGACGACGTCCGCCAGCCAGGCACACGACCCGGTCCGTCACTGGTTTGTCAACAGTTGGGAGCGCCTGGGCCCGGTGATTCAGCAAATCGGCCTCGAAACCCCGGGGCAGGAGTCCATGCTGTGGATCAGCCTATTGACCGCCACTGACACCCTGCGCGCACTGGATCGACTGAGTCCCGCCATCGGCCTGGATATTTCGGCGGGCGGTCTCAGGCGGCTGGCGCGTATGGTCAATCATCAACCGGGCATTGATCCGCTTCGCTACGAAGAAGCCGTTGACCCTGAACTGCGGCGCCTGATGAATTTACCGTCATCACCGGAACCACCCGAACCGACCAGTCTTCGCTTCGACTTCTGGCCGATGCGTTCCGCCCACGCCGACACAGCAGTCGACCGCCTTAACCACTGGGTGCCGAAAAAAAACGAGCTGGACGAATATTTACCGTTGGTGCACCGTTTGCTGAAAACGACAGCGGCGACAACGGTACGAAATACAGGTCTCGATCCTCCGGTTATCACACTGTATCAACAACTTGTCATGGCGACCGGCTGGCAGGAGAGCTGCTGGCGGCAATACGTGGTCCGGCAGAAAAAGATAGTCCCCCTACGATCAAACACCGGTGATATTGGTCTGATGCAACTGAACGAAAAGGTATGGCGCGGATTCTACGACGTTCAGAAGCTGCGTTGGGATATCGCCTATAACATCCACGCAGGGACTGAAGTACTGCTGAACTATCTGGTCAGATATGCGCTTAAA
>Ga0316197_10002424_pt1 | contig 13324 bp, 15 predicted proteins | sample OudBiesiAoxic_MG_FD_204939 | JGI IMG/M metagenome (GOLD analysis project Ga0316197, IMG submission 204939) | Coastal sediment microbial communities from Oude Bieten Haven, Netherlands - site A oxic | ecosystem: Environmental > Aquatic > Marine > Coastal > Sediment | place: Netherlands...
AAACTCACTGGTGGTTCCCGGTTCCAGTTGTGACACCCTGATTTTTGGGATTTTGAGCTTCTTGAGGTCATTGCGCTTCGCTACATCGCTGTCATCTTCTATTAGAAAGGCAAAGCGGTCGCTGTATGTTTTGTTGCTGTCTGGATCAATGTAAGTCACGTTCAGGGGGCGAACGCGGAAACTGTAATCATTGATCAGGTTGTACATTTTATAGGACAGCATTTCCAACAGGTAATATTGTTCAAAACGTGAAGATTTTTCGCAGTGGGTCACCATTTTCAGTGACTTCTGGCCACGGAAAGTTGTCCCTTTCACGGTCTCTTTCTTAAAACGCAGCTTGATGGGTGGAAAATCACAGACTTTTTGTCTCGTTATTCCGCGCCGCTCAACGGTCATTTCCAGGGTATGCGTTTTACCTAGTTCATCAGTGTATTTGAGTGTGGCAGGGTAGGGTTCCTGATTTTTCTTGTCACGTTCAATTGTTCGCCAGCTTGCCGTCAAGGTCAGGTTCATGGTGTCGTCGCTGGTGAAGAGCTTGGCCGGCTTGTCCTGTGCCGCCAATGGCTGTGCAATTGACAGGAGAAAGAGAATCGTTGAAATGAAAAAAACCGGGGCCCGGGTGGCGCGCGCGATCTGAGCAATTTTTGTCAGCATAATCTGGGTCTCGTGAATTGGCTTTACCTGACTATTATAGAAGGATAATCCTGGGTTACCCGGCACTTCGCCTTCAATGAAGAATTCGGGCCCGAATGGTTGGAGGAATTCGGCGCAGGCCATTGAGCAGTTCAATCGGTTTTTCCGACTCCACGTCCATCACGACGTAGCCAATATTGTTTCGCGTTTCCAGGTATTGAGACGCAATATTAACCTGGTGCTCTGAAAAAACCTGGTTGATTTGCTGCAATACGCCCGGTTCGTTGTGATGAATATGCAGGATACGGCTGGCATTTTTGTGGTCGGGCAGAGAAACCTGGGGGAAATTTACCGCGGAACGGGTCGTGCCATTATCGCTGTATTTGACCATTTTCCCTGCAACTTCAGTTGCGATATTTTCCTGGGCTTCGACCGTGCTGCCGCCAATGTGGGGGGTCAGAATCACATTGTCCAGACCCCGTAGCCTGGATTCGAAAGTTTCCGAATTTGATCCCGGCTCAACCGGAAAAACGTCAATTGCTGCACCGGCGAGGTGGCCCGATTCGAGTGATTCTGCAAGCGCATCAATATCAACTACCTGTCCGCGCGATGCATTGATCAGGAAACTACCCGGCTTCATGGCTTCCAGAAATTCAGTATCTGCCATGTTCCTGGTTAGCCGGGTTTCCGGAACGTGCAGGCTGACGACTTCCGCCTCTTTGAGCATTTCCCGGAGACTGGAGCAGCCGTTGGCGTTACCCAGGGGCAGTTTGTGTTCAATATCGTAATAGACGACCCGCATGCCGAGTCCTTCAGCGAGGATGCCCAGCTGTGAGCCGATGTGTCCGTATCCGATAATGCCAATGGTTTTTCCACGGATCTCGTGTGAGTGGGTTGCTGATTTGATCCACTCGCCACGGTGTGCAGCAGCATTCCGCCGGGGAATGCCCCGCATCAGCAGTATCGCCTCCGCCAGTGCCAATTCCGCTACGCTCCGGGTGTTGGAAAACGGTGCGTTGAACACGGGAATACCGTGGGCAGCGGCGACCTTCAGGTCGACCTGGTTGGTGCCGATGCAAAAACAGCCAACGGCGGTCAGCCGGTCTGCCTGTTCAATGACTGCCTGGTCAAGTTGACTGCGCGAGCGCAGGCCGAGGAAGTGCACTCCCTGCAGGGCTTCAATGAGGTCGTTGCCGGTGAGTGCATGTTTCAGGATCTCAACGTTCTGATAACCCTGCTTCTGGATCAGATCCCTGGCAGTCTCGTGTATTCCTTCCAGTAAAAGAAACTTGATTTTTGACTTGTCGAGGGAGTAGTTTCGTGTTCCGTTAGACATTTTTTTAAACCGTGAAAACCCTATGAATGATATTCCAAATCCGGGTGGAGTGGCAGCCCTAAAAAATGCCTGCCCTGATCTGAAAATCAGCACCGGGCCGGATGTCCTTGAAAGTCATGGGCAGGACTGGACCCGGTTCAGAAAACCGGCGCCATCCGCCATTGTATTTCCTGAGACTGCGGAACAGGTGTCCCGCCTGGTCGAAACAGCGGTCCTGCAGGGGATTTCACTGGTTCCTTCCGGTGGACGGACAGGGCTCAGCGGAGGGTCTGTCGCTGCAAACGGTGAGGTTGTCGTCTCATTTGACCGCATGCGGAAAGTTTTGGATTTCAATCCGGTAGACCGGACGCTGACCGTCGAGGCGGGTGTTGTTACCGCAACCGTACAGGAACTGGCGCGCGAGAAAGGTCTCTATTACCCGGTTTCATTCGCTTCTGAAGGTTCCAGCCAGGTTGGGGGTAATGTCGCAACGAACGCCGGTGGTATCAGGGTACTGAAATATGGTCTCACGCGTGACCGCGTGGTGGGGCTCAAGGTAGTGACAGGTCGGGGAGAAGTTCTGGAACTCAACCGTGGCCTGATCAAAAACGCCAGCGGTTATGACCTGCGGCACCTTTTTATTGCGAGCGAAGGCACGCTGGGCCTGATTGTCGAGGTTACCCTGCAACTGGTTGATCCTCCCTTGCCGAGCCGGGTGCTGTTGCTGGGTGTTGAAAGCATGGATTCGCTGATGAAGGTGTTTGACTCTTTACGATCAAACCTGGAATTGTCGGCGTTTGAATTTTTCACCGACCGGGCCCTGCACCATGTACGACACGCCAATAACTTGCCCGCTCCCTTCGATACGCCATGTCCGCTTTACGTGATCAGCGAGTTTGATTGCCCGGATGAACGCGCTGAAGAGAAGGCGATGGAGTGTTTCGAGTTGTGTGCTGACCAGGGATGGTTGCTGGATGGCGTTATGAGCCAAAGCGACCGGCAGATTGAAGACCTGTGGCGGTATCGGGAAGGAATTTCCGAGTCCATCAGTCACTTTCCGCCCTACAAGAATGATTTATCAGTGAGGGTTTCCCGTGTGCCCGAATTCCTCGAGCGGATGAACGGCCTGATGGCTGAAATTTGCCCGGATTTCGAGGTGGTCTGGTACGGCCACATCGGAGATGGCAATTTACATATGAATATTCTGAAGCCTGCCGGTTTGGACCTGGTGGAGTTTGAAGCCCGGTCGCATGAAATCAGCGAGAAAACCTATGCCCTGACCCAGGAGATCGGTGGCAGTATCTCGGCTGAGCACGGTATCGGTCTATTGAAACAACCCTGGCTGGGGCGTTCCCGCTCAGAAGCGGAAATTGAGTCCATGCGTGGAATCAAGAAAGTGTTTGATCCGGCCGGGATTCTGAATCCCGGAAAGCTTCTTTCCTGAGGTTTAGAGAAAGCTTTCGATATCCTGCATCACACGAAAGCTCGGTCATGGAGTTATCCCGTGAACCGCATCGAAAAATCAACTGCGCGCACGCTCTTGGTGATATCACCGGTGGAAATGAAATCGACACCCGTTTCAGCAACTGAACGGATCGTGGTCAGTTCAATGCCGCCTGATGCCTCCAGTCCGATCCGGCCTTTGAATTGATCGACGGCCGCCCTCAGCAAATCCAATTCGAAATTATCCAGCAATACACGCTGTGCACCGGCTGCATGAGCTTCCTTGAGTTGCTTCAGATTTTCAACTTCGACCTCCAGCAACAGTTCCGGATAGAGGCGCAGTGCCTCTGCCACGGCAGCCGTGATGGAACCTGCTGCCGATATGTGGTTTTCCTTGATCAGGATCGCATCGAACAAACCGATCCGGTGATTCCGGGCACCGCCGCAAAGCACAGCGTATTTCTGCGCCATGCGCAGGCCGGGAACGGTCTTTCGGGTATCCAGAATAATCACGCCGGTTCCTGCAACGGCATCCGTGTACTGCCGGGCACGGGTCGCAGTGCCGGAAAGCGTTTGCAGGAAATTTAGCCCCGTTCTCTCGCCACTCAAAATAGCTCGTGCAGAGCCCCGTAATTGACATACCTCCTGCCCGGGATCCATCAGGTCGCCATCATTAAGCGACCAGGAAATTTCGACAGGACTTCGGAGTTGGTGGAAAGTTTCCTCGAACCACGGTCGCCCGCATAACGTGGCGTGCTCCCTGCAGATGACACGGGTCTGAAGTTCATTTCTTTCCGGTATCAGTGACGCTGTGCAGTCGCCGTCGCCCAGGTCCTCTTCCAGGGCCCTGGTGACATCGGACACCACCGATGGGTAGGGTGCCCGGTGCATTAAAAGTTTTGGAACTGCGTTGTACCGATGCCCCGTTCTTCCAGCAAAACCGGGATTTCATCCATCACAGGATAAATCACTTTGGAATCCTCGGTGATCAGGGCTTCGCGTAATTCCTGTTCGACCTTCTCGCCCCGGACGGTTTGAACGTCTCCGGCGGCTATGGCCTGGTTTAATGTTTTAAGCCGGCTGCCTGTGAGACGGGTCAGGGGGGTCTTGCTGACCGGGCAGCAGAGTATTTCCAGTAATTTCCCGTCGATGGGCATGTCAGGCTCCGATTGAAAGTGAATAGGCCACCATTTTACTGGAGACGAAGGATTTCTCACAGCATAATCGGGCGCGTTCACATGCTACAATATTCGGCTTACATTTTACTTTTGAACAGGAATTGAAACATTGGGCAATCAAGTGCTTGTAGGCATCATTATGGGATCGCAATCGGATTGGGAAACCATGAAAAACGCTGCGGATACACTGGAAAGTCTGGGCGTGTCTTATGAAACGCGCGTGGTATCCGCCCACCGTACCCCTGACCGGATGTTCGAATATGCAGAGCAGGCAGCAGAACGAGGCCTCCAGGTGATAATCGCAGGGGCCGGTGGCGCTGCTCATCTGCCAGGCATGGTCGCTGCGAAAACCGTGGTTCCGGTGCTGGGTGTGCCGGTTCAGTCCAGGGCCCTTAACGGAATGGATTCACTCTTGTCGATTGCGCAAATGCCTGCGGGCATCCCGGTGGGCACATTGGCCATTGGCGCCGCCGGCGCAACCAACGCCGCTTTGCTTGCGGCGGCGATCGTCGGTAATACCTCGGATGAAGTACGTGCAAAACTCGAGGCTTTTCGGAACAGCCGAACCGAGGCTGTCCTGGCCCATCCTGATCCGAGCCAGGTCTGATTTTATGAATGGTCAGCCAGGACAGGGTGAAGAACAGGTGAAACGGATTGGAGTGCTTGGTGGCGGGCAGTTGGGCCGGATGCTCGGCCTGGCCGGCCTGCCACTGGGTTTTCAGTTCTTGTTCCTGGATCCGGCTGCTGATGCCTGTTCCGGTGCGACGGGTGAACTGCTGCAGGCGGGTTTTTCAGATGAAGACGCTGCCCGCAAGTTGGCAGCCCGTGTTGATGTAGCGACTTTTGATTTTGAGAACGTTCCGGAAGCGACCGCCAGCGCGCTTCAGGAAGTATGCCCACTGTACCCTGCGCCTAATGCTTTGGCCGCGGGCCAGGACCGGATTTCTGAGAATACCCTGTTTACGCGACTGGGCATCCAGGTACCTGATTACCATGCGGTGTCGAGTCGAACGGATTTGCTGGAAGGCCTGGACAAAATCGGTTATCCGGCTGTTTTAAAAACCCGGCGCCTGGGTTATGACGGGAAAGGACAGGCGGTCCTGCGCGATTCTGAGGACCTGGAACGCGCCTGGCAGCGACTCGGGGAGTCTGAGCTGATCCTGGAGGCATTCGTTCCTTTCCAGGCCGAATGCTCACTGGTTGCGGTTCGTGGTGCAGGCGGCGAAATTCGAACCTGGCCATTGACCCGGAACGTACACTCAAACGGGATTCTGAAGCTCAGCCGTCCCAACGGCCTCGATAAGGCTCTGCAGGTCAAAGCCGAAGAGAAGGTCAGGGCGCTGTTGGAGCATTTTGATTACACCGGTGTCATTACGGTCGAGTTTTTCCTGTTTAACGGCGAGCTTCTGGTCAATGAATTTGCACCCCGTGTCCATAATTCCGGGCACTGGACGATTGATGGATCCACTTGCTCACAGTTCGAAAACCACCTGCGCGCCATTACCGGGATGCCGCTGGGGGAAACCGACATGACCGGCTATTCGGTTATGTTCAACTGGATTGGAGAAATGCCGGATAAGCAACAGGCGCTGGCGATACCCGGGCTGCACTGGCATGACTATGGCAAGGAACCCCGGCCCGGCCGAAAAATTGGTCACGCAACACTCACTGCTGATTCACTGGACGCACTCCAGCTAAACGCCGTCCAACTGGCAGACCTGGCCGGCGGAGAGTTTCCGGAGTTGTTAGCTACGTTGTTCGACTAAAGCGCAAACGACATCAACGATCTGCTCGGCTTGTTCCTCGTCGATAATCAACGGCGGCAGCAAGCGTATGACCTTGTCCTGCGTGATGTTTAACAGCACACCTTTATCCAGGGCCTGATTTTTCAGCTCATTGGCTTCAGCGTCCAATTCGATACCGATCATCAATCCGCGGCCGCGTATTTCTTTTACCTGCGGTACGCCATCGAGCCTTTCATTAAAGGCAGTCATCATCCGGTTACCCGTTTTGGCTGCCCTTTCGGCAATGCCTTCATCTTGCATGACGTCCAGAACCGTACACGCTGCGCGTGAAACCAGTGGATTACCACCGAAAGTAGAACCGTGGCGCCCTGGCGTCAATGCCTCAGCTGCCGCTCCGCTGGCAGCGCAGGCACCGATTGGAAGGCCGTTGGCCAGTGCCTTGGCGGTTGTAAGAATATCCGGCCGGATGTTTTCGTGCTGGTGGGCATACCATTTTCCAGTGCGGCACAGACCGGATTGGATCTCGTCGACAATCAGCAACCAGCCATTCTCATCACAAATGCGCCTGAGCGCGGTAAGGTAGCCACTCTGCGGTACGCGGACCCCGGCTTCGCCCTGAATCGGCTCCACCAGGATTGCAGTTATGTTTTTGCTGTGTGAGGAAATTTTTTCGATCGCATCGGCATCACCGAAAGGCGCCCGTATAAAACCGCTCACCAAGGGTTCAAACCCGGCCTGGGCCTTGCGACTACCGGTGGCAGAAAGTGCTGCCATGGTGCGCCCGTGGAAACTGTGGTCCATGACGATTACACCCGGTTTCTCAATGCCTTTCTGGTGGCCGATAATACGGGTGATTTTCAATGCGCACTCTATGGCCTCTGCCCCGGAATTGCCGAAAAAGACCCGGTCCTGCCCGGAGATCCCGGCTACCCGTTCGGCCAGTTTTTCCTGCCACGGAATACGCACCAGGTTTCCGGTATGAATCAGGGTGGATGCCTGTTCAGCAATGGCTTTGGCGAGCGCAGGGTGTGCATGACCCAGCGCACAAACGCCCAGGCCGCTGATTGCATCCAGTATCCGGTTTCCATTCTCATCCCAGAGCCAGGCGCCTTCGCCACGCTCGAAAGCGACAGGAAGGGGGGCATAGGTTGTCATCAGGTGGGAGCTCATACCTTTTCCTCTCAAAAACCGGTCAGTATTTTCCACCGATTAACGATGGCGCAGAATAATGCGGCGGTGCGTTCGGTATCGTAAATCGCCGAATGCGCTTCGGATTCATTCCACTCCAGTCCGGCCGACTGTACGGAACGTGCCAACACGGTTTGCCCGAAGGCCAGGCCGGCCAGTGTCGCCGTATCAAAGGAACTGAACGGGTGCAGGGGGCTGCGCTTGAAATCGGTGCGCTCGATCGCGGCATTCATAAAGGACAGATCGAAAAATGAATTATGACCAACCAGTATCGCCCTCTGGCAGCCGGTAGCGCGGACTTCCTTTCTGATCGGCTGGAAAATTTGCCGCAATGCTTCAGTTTCAGGCAACGCATTTCGAAGGGGGTTATCCACCTGGATGCCGGTGATTTCCAGCGATTTGGCACTGATGTGCGCGCCATCAAACGGCTCGACGTTTACGTCAATGGTTTCGGCAATGAACAGGCGCCCAAAGTCATCCATCCGGATGATACAGGCAGCAACTTCGAGTAGTGCGTCTTTTTTTGCGTCGAACCCGCCGGTTTCAACATCAATCACCACGGGAAGAAATCCCCTGAATCGATCGGCAATGCGCGGCATAATGGACCCCAATAAATAAGAATTGGAGCATAAGGGATTGCACCCAAAATTGCCATGAAGATAGAAATCAGAAAACCAATCGGAAGCAGGATTGCCCGGGCAGCCTGGATTATTACACTGGCAGTGCTGGCCCTTCATGTGAGTAAACCGCTGCTGGCCGGGGAAGACTCGGCTTTGTTCTGGTCTATCAGCAAACAGGGTGAGCCGGCAGGTTTCCTGTTGGGAACAATTCATAGCGAGGATCCACGGGTAGTGGATTTTTCTGTTGAGTTTATGGACCTGGTTGCAAGCAACCAGGTTTATGCGATGGAAATGGTGCCAAATCTCCCTACCCTGAAGCAGCTGACAGATTTTATGCACTACCAGGACGGTACGACTCTTGAAAGCCAGATAGGCGCCGAACGCTACCGGCGCGTAAGGGAAGCACTCCTGGATTTCAAGGTCCCCGGGGACTGGGTACCCCGGATGAAGGTATGGGCAGTGATGCTGACCCTGAGCGCGCCACCGCCGAATACCGGGTTCTTTATGGATTTTTCGTTGTCGCTGCGCGCGTCCGGTGCAGGGATGAGAGTAGTTGCGCTTGAAACCCTTGAACAGCAATTGTCTTTCCTGGAAAACATGCCGCTTGAGCAACAGTTGATATTGCTGGACCAGGCCTTAAAAGAGTCTGCGACGGTGCAGGACATTCATACACAAATGGTCGACAGCTACCTGGAAGGAGATTTAGCAGCGCTGACTGCGTTGGCGGATGAACAGATGAGCACGGTAGCGTCGGATCTGAAGAATTACTTTATGGTGCACGGCGTAGAGATGAGAAACCTCACGATGCGGGACGCCCTTCTCTTGCAGATGCAGGAAAATCGTGTTTTTGCTGCGGTGGGCGCATTGCATTTACCAGGTCCGACCGGCCTGATTCAGCTATTGCGGGATGAGGGGTACACCCTTGAGGCTTTACCCATGCCGTTTAGCGCCGGAACGCAGGAGTCATCCCGATAATTACTGCAATAACAAAGAAGGTGATTCCCCAGGCCGGCTCCAGGAAAAACGTGGCAATGCCCATCACGGCAAACATCAGTGCCGCGGCAATTCCATCGCTGATCCGGTCGGTGATATAGCTTTCCCGGCCGGTTAACTTGAGTAACAGGTGGTCCAGGCTGATTTTTCCACCTCCGTGGAACACCAGTGGCAGCAAAATGACCACAAACAGCAGTGGTAGCTTGTAGTTGCCGGCTTCCTTGGCGGTGATCACATAGCCTTCCCATAGTTGACCCAGCGAGTTCCACTCAGCAGGCCAGTGCACTGCTGCAGTGGCCACCATGGTGATAACCAGGAGTGACAGGGCTGCGAAACGCGTGAACAGCCCCAGCAGAATCATCACGGCGAAAACGAGTTCTCCCCAGGTTGCCGCGAGCCAGTTAAGTTCGGTGGGAACCAGGTCGAAAGGCCAGGGGAAGCCTTTCTGCCAGTCGGCCCAGGGAATATCGGCAAACCAGTTGCTGCCGTGCAATTTTTTTGTTCCGGCTTCCCAGAATTCCCAGAACATCACCAGTCGCAGCAGCAGTGGCCAAAGGTAATCGCCGGAAACCCTCAGACGCGCAGTGATGTTGTCGTAGCTGTCAAACATCTGAATTATCTCCTGGTGCCAAGCACTATGTCCCGGCTCCTCAAGTCGTTGAGCAGGTCAGCCCCGGCAGCTACCACACGCTCCGGTTGTGGATGAGAAATGGCGGTGGCAACCTGGTTCAGAAGAACCCTGCCTGAGGCTTCGGGGTCTTTTCGCATGATCTCAAGCAGCAGTCGGCTCACATCGTTAAGCTTCATGAACTTCACATCATCCTGGCGGTTCCTGTAAACCAGGATATGACTGGCATCGGAAGGCGGTTCCTTTGGCTGGTAGTCCGGTTTGATCATGTGCACCGGGTAGCGATAGCTCAGCGGCCAGGCCAAAGGCGACAACACAGGTATTCCTTCCAGCAGGTCTCCCTGGCGATCGACGGCGATATCCGTCAGTTCGCGTTCGTCCAGCGACAACGCCAGTTCCACCCATTCATAATGAGCGAGTTCCAGTAAAAAACCGGGATCGTCCTTCGCGATTTCCCTTTCATCCTGCAGGTAGCGTAGAAACTCCTTCGCCAGTTCCGGAAAAAGGGGTGTCTGGCAACGGTGTACTGAATAAAAATCGCGGACGAGACCAGACCATTGCTGATCGTCGCAAATTGCGCGTAGTACCGGAAAGTTTCCGGCCAGAAGGGTTTGGATGCTGTTGAAAAACAGGTCGCGGTAAATTTTCATCCGGCGGTCTTCAATACCGTCGGGAACGGGATTGCTATCAGGATCCCTGATATGGGCCGCGAATGCAGTCTGAAGCTTTTTCATGTGATCAGGCTTGCTTTCTTCCAGGCCGATTATCACCGGGGAGTAGACCATGGTCCCGCCATTTTTCCTGCAGGGTTTTGATCTTTGTTACCTCAAGCATCAATTCCTCTACCGGCGGAATATTGAAATCGCGTTCCAACAGCGTAGGAAAGACACCGAAAGTTCTGTAGGCCTCTTCAAGGATTTGCCACACGTCCGGAATGACATCAGCGCCGTGTGTATCGACAATCAGGTCTTCCGCCTCGTTGTAATGTCCTGCAATGTGGCCGTAAGCGATGCGCTCACCGGGCAGGCCTTTCAGGAACTTGATGGCGTCGTAGTCGTGATTGATGCTGTTGACGTAAATATTGTTTACATCAAGCAGCAGGTCACAGTCAGCTTCCTCAAGCACTGCTGTGATGAATTCGATCTCTGCAAGTTCTGCACCGGGGGCGGCGTAATAGGAAACGTTCTCGATGGCGATTCGCCGTTCCAGGATTTCCTGTACCCGGCGTATTCTAGCCGAGACGTAAGTAATGGCCTCTTCAGTGAAGGGAATGGGCATCAGGTCGTACAGGTGGCCATCGTCGGTACAGTAGCTGAGGTGTTCGCTGTAGCAGCGGATATGGTGCTTATCCAGAAATTGCTTCAGCCGGTGCAGGAAGGTCTCGTCAAGGGGGGAGGGGCCGCCTATCGACAGAGAGAGCCCATGACAGGCAAACGGCAGTTGCTCGGTTAGTTCCCTGAACGCGCGTCCAAATCGCCCGCCAACCGTCATCCAGTTTTCCGGTGCAACTTCCATGAAGTCAACCGGTCCGGTTCCGTGAGAGCGAAGCGGGCTCAAAAGAGCCCGCCTCAATCCAAGCCCGGCACCCTGCACGGGAAAACCGGGTTGATGACTATTCGGCATCAATGTCTTAGTGGTTGTCACCACCACAGCTGCCTTCTTTGGCTTTGTCAGCGCCGCATTTACCTTCTTCGCCTTTACCTTCACCGCAGCTACCTTCTTTGGCCTTGTCGGCGCCGCACTTGCCTTCGCCGCACTTACCTTCTTCGCCTTTACCTTCGCCGCAACTGCCTTCTTTGGCCTTGTCAGCACCGCATTTACCTTCACCGCACTTGCCTTCTTCGCCCTTGTGACCGCCGGCCAGCATGTAGCCGTTATCGAGGTCTGCTACTTCGAACGGGTTGTCTGCAGCGACTGCCGTGGTGGATGCAGCGAGTGAGGATACAAAAGCTACGCCAACAGCAGCAGCAACAGGTTTGGTTACATTGTATTTTTCAGCCATGTTTAAAACTCTCCAAATTGTGACTCAGGGGCAGCAAGCCCGCTGTTTGATTTAAATTAATCGTGTGGTGTTCCCAGAAATCTACACGACTCGAGGCAGTTGACCGGAAACGACTGGGGATTATTACATTATGGTCTTGGATTTGAAACTGCAAAGGTCCCTGACAATGCATTCGGGGCAGTTGGGTTTTCTCGCTTTACAGGTATAACGGCCGTGTAAAATCAGCCAGTGATGTGCATCCTGCATGTACTCATTGGGTACCGCCTTGATCAGCTTTCGCTCAACTTCCAGCGGTGTTTTTCCCAATGCCAGACCGGTGCGGTTTGAGACCCGGAAGATATGCGTATCCACCGCGATGGTCGGTTCGCCAAATGCCGTATTCAGCACAACATTGGCCGTCTTGCGGCCGACGCCGGGCAGGGCCTCGAGCGACTTACGGTCACGCGGAACCTCGCCTTCGTGCTGTTTGAGCAGGATGCCACAGGTCTTGATGATGTTCTCGGCTTTTGAGTTAAATAGTCCGATCGTCCGGATGTAGAGCTTGAGGCCATCAACACCCAGATCAGAGATCATTTTGGGGGTGTTGGCCACCGGGTAGAGTCTGCTGGTTGCCTTGTTGACACTGACATCGGTGGCTTGCGCAGACAGGATGACAGCGATCAGCAGTTCAAAGGGCGAGTCGTATTCCAGTTCGGTTTCCGGAGCGGGTGTCACGGATTGAAGGCGTCGGAAAAACTCTTTTCGATCTGCAAGTCTCATGCGGCAACCTCATTGGTGCTATCACTTTGCACTGGTTTGACGGTTCTTCTCTTTCGCCCCGATAACCGGGCATCGAGCCAGTTTCTGCCTGCAATCAATAAGCCCAGTCCGATGAAAGCACCGGGAGGGAGCATGGCCAGCAGGAAACCCGGATGATCCGGGATCAGCGTGAGTTGCATAGATTCACCCAGCCCGCCAAACATCAGGTGGGCGTGGGTCATCAGGGTGCCGTGACCGATGACCTCTCTCAGCGCACCCAGTGCAACCAGTGCCAGGCAGAAACCGAGGCCGGTCGCCAGGCCATCCAGTGCGGCAAGCCCCGGCGTGTTTCTGGAGGCAAAGGCTTCAGCGCGACCAATAATCGCGCAGTTGGTGACAATCAGGGGAATGAAGATGCCCAGCACGCGGTAGAGGTCGTGGAACCAGGCCTGCATCAGCAACTGGATAACCGTTACGACGGTGGCGATTATAATGACGTAGGCAGGTATCCTGATCTCGGGCCGCAATAGGCGGCGGGCCAGTGACACCGCGAGATTGGAGAAAACAAGGGTCAGTGTGGTCGCCAGGCCCAGGCCGAGCGCGTTGACGACCGTACCGCTGACCGCGAGCAAGGGGCACAGGCCCAGCAACACCACCAAACCGGTGTTTTGTTGCCATATGCCATCGAAGAGAATTTTTCGGTAACTCATGGCACCGCTCCTTGCCCTGGTTGAGCCGGTGAGTCAAACAGGTAGTCTTTGTTCCGTTCAAAATACTCCAGGGCCATACGAACCGCATTGACGATGGCGCGCGGTGTTATCGTCGCACCGGTAAACTGGTC
>Ga0316197_10002425_pt1 | contig 13316 bp, 10 predicted proteins | sample OudBiesiAoxic_MG_FD_204939 | JGI IMG/M metagenome (GOLD analysis project Ga0316197, IMG submission 204939) | Coastal sediment microbial communities from Oude Bieten Haven, Netherlands - site A oxic | ecosystem: Environmental > Aquatic > Marine > Coastal > Sediment | place: Netherlands...
CCGTGAAACAAAGATGTAGAAAAATTACCAAAAAGGACTTGAAACTATCTGATACTACTGACCCGCTCAACAGACACCGGGGACGCCGGGTTCGGAAAAGCAATTTTTCGCCATTTTTTCTGGGTCAGACGAACAGCCGACGCAGCCCATGGAAGATAGAAAAATTTCTGAATTTTCAATGGTTGCCAGAATTGTCACTTTGATCTTTCCGGGCATCTTCGGGGCTTGCCATCGAGTTTCGGGCTCGTCCGCTGCGCCACTGATAGATTTGCGGCTTTTTCCTATCGCTTTTCCTCATTGAGGTTGGCTAGAATGAAGAAGTATTTCGCTCTAGAGGGTGATTCACTTGTCCGCCTTTGCGAAGTGCTGAATACTTTCGTCGAGGGCTGCGAATACCATTTTTCTGGCGATCGATTGAATGATGATTGCGGAATTTCCAGCTCTCCAGTTACGTCCATAAAAATCAGGCAAACCCAATCCTAATGAAATCCTCAATCCCGCTCCTAGTCGGTGCCCTGATGTTGGCGTCGCTCGCTCTCTCGAACGCCCAGAACGTGGTCATCCTCATCGAGGAAGACTATGAAGATGGTGGCGGAGCGCTGAATGCTGGCAACCCGGGGGCGATGGTGAGCCAGGTAGCTGATCCGGCAGCCGGCGGAACCAACGGGACTGTCGCTGCGGTCGATATCGGTGGTGCTGGGCAGTGGGGCGAGATCCGTGGTGTCACGCAGAACATTCCACTGCCTCCAGCAGCGGTGCCCGGCACGGACACCTTCGTCGCGACTGTCGATGTCTTTATCGATGTGCCAAACACCACTTTCATCGTCGGCGAGGCTGAGGATCGCTTCAACCTTATCCTGCGTTTCAATAGCGGCACCGACAATGCGGATCGCGTCTCTCCGGCGAGCGCTAACGCCTGGGAGACGCTGCCCGCAAACGAGTGGACGGAGGTCACCGTCTCCGGGACTCTCCCAGATTTGGACAATTCGGGCGCGCCGATCACCCATGTGCTGCCGATCATCAGCCTGCGGGATCAGGACGACAACGCCCTGGCAGGGACAGCCGCCTACTTCGATAACTTTAAGATCGAGGTCTCGGTCCCAGACGATGACCCGAACCTCGGCGCGACGAGCCTCGCCTTCGGACAGCTGGTCCAGGGGGAAGGGCCGCATGTGGGTAATATAACACTTTCGAATTCCGGTGTGCTCAATACCCTCACCGTGGCCGGTGCCATGGTATCCGGTGACGACGCGGCCCAGTTTGCCGTGACCAATGCCATCTTCCCCTTCGATATCGCCCCCGGTGCGACCACCGACCTCGAGGTCACCTTCGACCCTGGCTTCGCCATCGGCGTCTTCAGTGCAATGGTCGATATCGCCAGTAACGACGAGAACGATGACATCGTCTCGGTTGTCCTGAGCGCCGAGGTACTGCCGCCGTTCAACGGTGAGGAGCTCATCATCAACGGTGATTTTGAATCAGGAGACCTGACCGCGTGGCGAGACAACGATAGGTTCGATTTTGCCGAAATGCCGACGCACAGTGGGGAGGGGGCAGCCGTATTCAACCTCTCCGGTAGCCAGGAGTGGGGCGAGGCGCGCATCAATGGCCCATCGCCCCCGACAACCTTCGATGACCCGCAGGCGATCGAGATCACTCCCGAGATGATCGGCAAGCCTTACGAGTACAGCGCTTGGTACTTCCGCCCGGCGGCAGGTGGCATGGCTACGGACGACACGATCCGAACCATCTTCCGGTGGAACAAGAGCAACACTGACAACCATACCCATGGCTTTTTGACGGTTGGCAATATGCCTGTCGATACCTGGATCGAGGTCACCGGATCAGGGATGGTGCCCGAGCTTGGTGGTGACGGCCTCGCGACAACCTCGGTGGTACCTCTGTGGAGCTTCCAGGACGTCGCGCGTGACAACGTCGGTGGAGAGATCATGTACATCGACGATGTCAGCTTTAAGATCGAATCGCCGCCAGCACCACCAGATCTGGTGATCACCGGTATCGAGGTCGATACCGAAAACGATGTGGTAAGCATCAGTTGGCGATCGGTGCTCGGGGCGACCTATGCGCTCGACCGGTCGACGCAGCTCAGCCCCAGCGGCGCGTGGCTCGAACAGGAGGACAGCATCGTCGCAACTGGCACGATGCACACCTACGAAGACGCCGGCGCGATCTCGCTCGGCGAGCCGCGACTGTTCTACCGGGTGAGGCTCGTGTCCCTGCCGTAGGTGCCCCAGATTGCCTTGTGGTGCGCAGCGCCCCTGGGCTAGAGTGCAGGTCGTGGCTCATCGCTCCCCTAAACTGAAGTCGGTCGCGCTGGTGCTAACGATCGGCGGTGTCGCTTTCTGTGACGGCAATAACCCGGCAGCGGCGCAATCTCCCACCCCAGAAAATGCCAGCCCATGGGTCGCGGCCGAGTGGCAGCATGTCGGCGAGGGCATTGAATCGCGCGCCCTCGAGCCTGCCGCTGCCCCGGGGCAGGGGAAGAGATTCTCACGCGTTGATGCAGCGGCGAGTGGTGTCGAATTTCATAACCAGCTCGATCGTGAGAATATCAAGAACTACCTGTTGAGCGGAGCCGGGCTAGCGGTCGGGGATGTCGATGGCAACGGCTTGCCTGACTTGCTCCTGGTCTCGCAGGACGGGCCGAACCGCTTGTTCGAGCAGGTGGCGCCCTGGAAGTTTGAGGATGTGAGTGATGCCTCTGGGATCGTTGATACCAAATCCTGGGGTGCTGGCGCGGCATTCGTGGATATCGACAACGACGGCGACCTTGACCTCTACGTGTGCAACAAGGGGGCGCGGGACGAAATCTATCTCAACCAGGGCGATGGTAAGTTCAACGGGGGATCGGTCGGTGGGGCGAAACCTGGCCTGCGCGCACCGACGATGGTGGCTTTCGCGGACTACGACCGGGATGGCGATCTGGATTTCTACCGCACCGAGACTCGCCTGCTCTCCATCAAAGAGATGTTCGCGCACAAGGTCCTGATCAAGAAAGATGACCAAGGCGCGTGGCAGGCGCACCCATCTCAGGCGAGCGAGTTCGAGATGATCGCTGGCGTGCCGCGCGAGCTAGGCACCCAGGACCGGCTGTTCCGCAACGAGGGCGTGGCGCCGAACGGCATGCCGAAACTGGTCGAGGTGACACGCTCGGCTGGGATCAAGATCGCGCGCGAGCACGGGCTGGCGGCGGTGTGGTGGGACTTCGACAACGATGGCTGGCCGGATCTGTATGTTTCTAACGATTTCCACACGCCGGACCACCTCTACCGGAACAACCGGGACGGCACGTTCACGGAGGTGACGGGAGATGCGCTGCCGTACACCTCATGGAGCTCGATGGGCAGCGATTTCGCCGATATCAACAACGACGGTTGGTTTGACTACCTGAGCACCGACATGTCGGCCACGACCCACTTCAAGCAGAAGACGATGATGGGCGCGATGACCGACACGGCATGGTTCCTCGACCACCTCGAGCCGCGCCAGTACATGCGCAACGCGATGCAGGTCAATACGGGGACCGGCAAGTTCATCGATGTCGCGTTCTACGCCGGGCTCGATAGCACCGACTGGACCTGGGCGGGTATCTTTGGCGACCTCGACAACGATGGCTACGAGGACGCATTTTTTACCAACGGGATCGAGCGCAACGTGCAGGATTCCGACCAGAGCATCCGCATGAACAAGGCGAAGGACGCGGGTGCAAGTTTCGAGGAATTACAGCAGGTATTCCTCGCTGGACCGCGCTTCACAGAGCGCAACTTGGCCTTCCGAAACATGGGCGGTTTCCGCTTTGAAAGTGTCGGTGGCACGTGGGGCATCGGTGACGAGACGGTGAGCCACGGGGCGGTGATGGCCGACATCGACCGCGATGGCGATCTCGATCTGGTGGTCAACAACATGAATGATCCGGTCGGGATCTACCGCAACGACAGCGGCGGGGCGAACGCGATCCTGGTGAGCCTGCGCGGGACGGCGAGCAATCGCTACGGGCTGGGGGCGAGGATCACAGTCCGCCTGGCGGGCGGCCAGCGGCTGACGCGGATGCTCACCAGCTCGCGTGGTTACATGAGCGGCACCGAGGCGCTGGCGCACTTTGGCCTGGGGGATCAGTCCAGTCTGGAAGGGATCTCGATCGACTGGCCGAGCGGGCGACAGCAGCGCTTCGGCAAGCTCCCAGCGGGCCAACATTACAGGATCACTGAAGCGGGGGAGGAATCAATGGCGGCGGTGGCGCCCGCGCTTCGAACGGCGATGTTCTCCGAGGCCGATGGCGCCCTCGGGCTCAGCTTCGAGCACTCCGAGAACCAATTCGACGATTTCGATTTGCAGCCGCTACTGCCGAACCGGCTGTCGCGCTCTGGTCCCGCAGTGGCGGCCGGCGATGTTGATCGCGACGGCGACATGGATGTGTACTTTGGCGCGGCGGCCGATCGGGAGAGCGGGCTCTACCTGCAGGTGGAATCTGGTGGTTTCCAGCGTCGCGCGGTGCCGGTATTGGAAGCTGATCAAAGCTACGAAGATGTCGATGCCGCCTGGTTCGATGCTGATCGTGATGGAGACCTCGACCTCTACGTTGTCTCGGGCGGTGCTAGCAGGCCGGCTGGCGATCCACACTACAAAGACCGCCTCTATCTAAACGACGGCGCTGGATCGCTAAAACAGGCACCGGCGGGAAGCCTCCCCGACTGGAGCGCTAGCGGCAGCTGCGTTGCACCCTGTGATTTTGATGGCGACGGTGATACCGATCTCTTCGTCGGCGCACGCTGTGTGCCTGGCCGCTACCCGACGCCACCGGAGAGTGCCTTGCTGCTCAATGATGGAGGCGTATTCACCAGGATCGCGGTCGCAGCAGGCATGGTCACTGGCGCCGCATGGTCGGACCTCGATGGTGACGGCCATCCGGAGCTCGTGGTTTCGACCGAGTGGGGGCCGCTGCGTCTCTACAAGGTGACCGGCGCTGGTGTTGAAGAACTCGCCGGTAGCGGCCTGGCCGAGCACAGCGGCTGGTGGACCTGTGTCGTCGCTGGCGACATCGATGGAGATGGGGACGAGGATCTGTTGGCGGGCAACTTTGGCCTCAATACCAAATACCACGCAGACCGGGAGCACCCGGCCACACTGTTCGCGGCAGACTTCGGCAAGCGCGGCGAGCTGCAGCTGGTCGAGGCGCAGCACAAGGAGGGCAAGCTCCTACCCGTACGCGGTCGTAGCTGCTCCACCTCTGCCATGCCCCACCTGCTCGAGCGCGCACCAAGCTACACAGCATTTGCCAGCAAGACCCTGCGGGAGATCTACACCCCCGAGGCCATCGATTCCGCGCAGCGCTTCGAAGCGAACACTTTGGCCACTACCCTTTTCCGCAACGATGGATCTGGGAGATTCAGCGCCGATCCGCTGCCGGTCCTCTCGCAACTCGCGCCGGTGATGGACATCGCGCTCGGCGATTTCGACCGTGACGGCTTGATCGATGTCGCGCTAGCGCAGAACTTCAATGCTGCCCAGCGGGAGACCGGCCGAATGAACGCTGGGCTCGGGGTGATCTTGTCAGGTCAGAAGGATGGGCAATTGTCAGAGATGTGGCCGGCAGATAGCGGGTTTATTTCCCGCTCAGATTCCCGGGCTCTGGTGGCTATCGATCTAAATGGCGATCGTGGGACCGGTCTGATTCTTGGTGCAAACGGGACGGCGGCGCGGGTTTTTGTGCGGGCTCGGCTGAGGTAGGAAAGAGTGTGGATCTGCGGCTCGGGGTAGGTCGAGGGCTTTGAATGGAGTTGCTCGGCTTCCAGGCCCAAAACGTAGACGCGCTTCATCTTCCCATTCTGCGACCGGCTTGAGCCTGTTCAAGCACGGAACATCCGAGTCACCTCCGGCATTTCGCTTTGGAATTTTCGTTTCTTTCTTTACTTTCGAAATTTTCGAAATAAATTGAAAATATTGAAAGAAGTTGCCTTAACCGATGAGTCGGCACGGAGCCGGCACGGAGCCGGCACGACTACGATGAATCCGATGGATCTTGAGATATTACTTATTCTTGCTGGTGTTGGTCAGCTCGTTTTGTGTCTAGCCAGTTTGGCGATTCCTGGTCAGCTGGGTTGGCGGAAACAACTGGAGGCGGTGCGACCATTGACGCGACAGGTCTTCTGGACCTACGCGCTCTATATTCTGGGCACGAACATGGCGATGGGTCTGCTCACGATTTTGGGTGTGGGTGAGTTGCTGAATGGAACCTTGTTGGCCAAGGCGGTGTGTGGGTTTGCCGCGGCCTGGTGGGGCGGCCGAGTGTTGATTCAATTTGTCTATTTTGACCGGAGTGACACCCCGCCTGGACGAAAATATGCCCTCGCCGAAATCTCTTTAGTTGCTCTGTTTGTATTTTTGGCAGGAACCTATACCGCCGCTCTTTGCGTCAATTTTACCCAGTGAACACCTTTGCTCCGATCGCTGAAATGACGATCCCCTTACTGGTGGGGATCGCTGGTATTCTAGTACTGATCGGCTGGGGAAATCGCTCCGTCGCAGTGGCGTGGGCGGCATGCATTTTTGGAGTTGGAGCGGCGGAATGGACGCTTTGGGATGAGCCCGGTGGCCTGCGGATGTTGGGTTTGGTTTTTATCCTGTTGTTAGGAATGAAAGCGGTCGTGCATGCTCACCACGCGGAACGACTCTCCTTTGGTCGCTATCTAGCGTTTGCGTTGCTGTGGCTGGGGATGCGCCCGCGGGTGTTTGCGACCCAAGCGCGTTTGGATTGGAAGCGGCTGTTCTTGGAAGGAGCGGGCTGTTTTATGGCAGGGTTTGGGCTGATTCAGATTGGCAATCTCTGGATTGGGCTGGCGGGATTGAGCTTGATGCTCCACTTCGGTATCATGGCGATGGCGAGCGGAGGCTGGCGTCTCCTGGGGGTTCCCGCGAACCGCCTGTTCAGGAATCCTCTCAAAGCCACAACCTTGCCGGACTTCTGGAGTCGCCGCTGGAATCTTGGATACGTCGAGATGATTGCGGTGGCGGTGTTTCGACCGGTACGGGATCGATTTGGCAAAAAGGCGGGGTTGGTCGCAGCCTTTGCTTTTTCAGGCTTGCTCCATGAAGTGGCGATCAGTCTGCCGGTGCATGCCGGATATGGGCTGCCGATGCTCTATTTTGTGATTCAGGCGGGACTGCTGAGCCTCGAGGCTAAATTCGAAATACGCTCACGACTCTGGGTTCTAGCGGGGCTGCTTTTGCCAGTTGGCTTGCTTTTTCATGAGGCATTTTTAGAAGACGTGATTGGACCGGCACTAACTGATCTCAACATTGTTGGACTGTAAACGATGCCAAGTTCCCGACCGCTGGATCGTTCGCAACCGCCGTGTCGTCGCCCGACTAGGGCTTTCGAAACTGACGAGCGAACCACGCCCACTGCTAAGAATTAACGGGACAACGGAAGGCCTCTCTGTCGCTAGGACTCCTTTTTGGCTTTCTCTAGGCTTTTGAAAGTGTCGGCTGGCTTGGCTAATACCAAGCTTAAGTCACTGTGAAATGTGATCGGTGTTTGAGCGCTGTTTGCGCAAGCAGCTGTGAGGCTGCAGAGGCAAATGGCGAGGGTGGCAGAGAAGCGGATTCGATTGATCATGATTCCGCTAGGGTGTTGAAAAGTCGGGGGCCAAGCGCGTAAGCCGATGTCGCTTGATCGACCTGAGCCTTAGCCGTTCATGACCCAACCGTCACGGTAGGGCTTGGAGAGAAACTGGTTGGCTTCCTCATTGTTGGTGATCTTTCCTGCGTTGCCGTCGTACTCGAGTTTCCCACCAGCCCGGTAAGCGACCAGGCCGAGGGACATCATCTCGATCATATTCGCGCTATACTCGAAGTTGCAGGCAGTGTTCGAGGGGTTCCCGTTCTTGCAGGCGCGGGTCCAATCTTCGTAGAAGTCGCCGAGATCTGGGGTCAGGTCTTCTGCCCTGCGAGGGCGGTAGTAGCTCATGTCCGAACCTTTCCCGTAGGGCATCAGCATCCGACGGTTAAAGTCGGCGACCATAAACCCTTTGGTCCCTTTGAACATCGCGCCGTGGCCGATCTTGTTGAGATCGAGGAACGGCTGTGGCGATTTTGGCATGTCGCCCCCCTGATACCAGGTCACGCGAATCGGTCCGCGCCAACTATTGGCTGGAAACTCCCAAGTCGAAGTGAGTCGCACTGGGGTGACATCGGGATTGAACTCCTCTCCCTTGGAAGTCACCGAGGAAGGCAAGCCGGCGTCGATGGCATTCCAAGCCAGATCCATGGTGTGGCTTCCCATATCTCCCATCTGCCCGATACCGAAGTCCCAGTACATGTTCCAGTTGAGGCAGTTCGCGCCTGCTGCTGCGTAGTCGAAGTAGCCTTTGTTGTATGGGTGGAACGGCGAGGGGCCGAGCCAGAGATCGTAGTTGAGTTTCGCAGGTGGATCGCCACCGGCCGGGAGGTATCCCGGTTTCGGGATCTGCCGGTTCCCCCACACAAAGACATCCTTTAACTCGCCGATCGCGCCGTCCTTGATGAGCTCGCGAACGCGGTTGAAGTTTGGATCCGCATGGCGTTGCATCCCGACTTGGGTGGCTAGTTTATCTTTCTTCGGCAGGTAGGCGGCGCGGAGGGTGCGGGCTTCGTTGACGGTGATGGCGACCGGTTTCTCGATGTAGGCGTGGAGGTCACGATTGATCGCCCAGTTGGTAATGAAGGCATGGGTGTGGTCAGGCGTGCAGCAGACCACGGCATCCAGATCTTTTTGTTCGATGCACTTGCGCCAATCTTCGTAGGTCTTGGCTTTTGGAAATTGCTTCTTGGCGAAACCTAGGAATTCGGAATCGACATCACAAAGCGCGACGACGTTTTCTTTTTCGAGGCTCTTCCAGTGGCGTTGTCCCCGGCCGTAGGCTCCGATGAGGGCGATATTGAGCCTGTTGTTCGGAGAATTGGCACCACCGAAAACCCCGCTCGGAAGAATGGTCAGGCCGGCTCCAGTAGCGAGGCCAGATTTGAGAAAGTTGCGCCGGGAAGAAGTGGATTGCTGTGGGTGTTTCATGACTTATTGGTGCATCGATTGCCGCCTTCAACCATGGATGCAATTGCGATTCTGAGCAAGGATTCACGGTCATTCAGTGAACTTGATTCATCTTCAATCCGGCATGTGTGGCCGATATGGGATGCTTTTGGCTTGCGCGCCAGCCGCCGGGCCTGTTACAAAGCGCTCATGCCAGACGAAATGACATTTGACTGCCCCTGCGGCGAGAAATTCTCCGCTCCTGCCTCCGCGATCCAAGGTGGCGAAGCCCCAACCTGCCCCAAGTGCGGTGCTGCCGTCACCCGCGACATGGTCGGAGCGGCCATCGGCAAGTACGAGCAGGCGAAGGTGGACGACGAGCAGTCCGGGTCGTAGGCACACTCGGGTGCGCATCTAGCACCCATGTGATACGCGTACCGCGCGGCCAGGTCATTTTTCAACGCCTAGGCAAGGAATTTCCTTGCCCGCGAAGGGGGGCTAATTTCGTTAAGGCTCGGGTCCTGCTTTTCAATTGTGTACAAATTTTCAGGCCTTCGCGTCTCTTCGCGCAACTTCGCGGGCAAACTATCTACTCAATTCAACCACTGGGTTACGGTGCCGAGAATACGCTTTTGAAGTAAATGCCATTGATAGCGCCGGGACAGATACGTGGCGGACACTGGACAAAGTGTCCGTGTCAACAATCTGATGAGTGAAATCCGGATCCGAATTTACGCCGCCGTCGCTGCGATCCCACGAGGATGCGTCGCGACTTACGGTCAGGTCGCCGCGCTGGCGGGGGCACCTCGGCATGCGCGCCAAGTTGGCTATGCCCTGTTCGATCTGCCGGAAGGCACGCAACTTCCATGGCACCGCGTCGTAAACGCGCGCGGCGAAATTAGCCGGCGCAGTGAACCCAGTGAACCCAGCGGTGGCCGCGAGAATGTCCAACGCTCGAAGTTGGAAGGGGAGGGAATCGAGTTCCGCAACGGACGCGTGGATCTAGGGATTTGCCGCTGGGAACCCGATCTCAAGCCGGGCGAGAGATTTCCCTAGAACGTCGATGGGTAAATTAGGGGTAAATTAGTGTCAGACACTTGACAAAGAAGATTGGCCTGATACGATGGGCGGATGAGACGCTTGCGATCATCACTTCTGGGAGATTCTCCCAAGGCCAACTGCTACCACGTCGTTTCTCGAGTGGTGAATCGGGAGCTGGTTTTTGGGGATGCGGAGAAGGAGCGGTTTTTGAAGATTCTGCGCAAGCAGTTGGAGTTTAGCGGGCTGGAATGTCTCTCTTGGTGTGTGATGGGGAACCATTTCCATCTACTTCTGCGGGTGCCGGATAAGGAGACTGCTCTAGAGGGTTGGACGGAGGAGGATTTCATTGCGCGGCTAAGTGTGCTTTCTGAGGAGAAATACACGTGCCAGTTGCTTGGAAATGTGAAGATGTGGCGCGGCAATAGTTGTGAGCATCTGGTGACGGAGCTGGCTGGGCGGGTGCGGAATCGCTTGTTCGATTTGTCTTCGTTTATGAAGGAGGTGAAGCAGAAATTTTCCGCTTGGTTCAATCTGACTCACGGCCGGACGGGGACTCTTTGGGAAGATCGTTTCCGGAGTGTGTTGATTGAGGGTACGGGTGGTTGTTCGGCGGATGGATTGAGTGGGCTGTTGGCGGTTGCCGCGTACATTGACTTAAATCCGGTGCGGGCTGGGATTGTGGATGATCCGAAGAACTACCGTTGGGGGAGCTATGCTGCGGCGGTCGCGGGGGATAAGGCGGCGCGATCGGGGATTGGTGTGTGTTTCGGGGCGGCGAAGAAGGCGACTTGGCGTTCTGTTGGAGCGGGGTATCGGAAACTGCTTTTCGGTGCCGGTGCGGAAGAGGTCGGCGAGATAGGGCCGGATGGGAAGACCCGTTCGCGGCGTGGCTTCACGCGCAAGGAGATTGAGGCAGTTTGGGAGGCGGGCGGCAAGTTGACCTTGGCGCAGGTGCTGCGTTGCCGGGTGACGTATTTCACTGAAGGAATCGCTCTTGGTGGGAGAGGGTTTCTAAGCTCTTTGGGCGATGGCACTGAGGAGGGGCGTGGTGGGGCGGCGAAGAGCATCGGTGGGGCGGATCTGGGTGGTCTGATGTTCCTTGGCCTGCGGAAAGATAATGCCATTCAGGCGCCGGTTTGATTTCTGAAATCGGGAAGCTGGGCGTCTGGAAGCGAGTGGCTTTGGACGTCCCACCCGGGATCCGTTCGAGGCTCTGGAGCGTTGCGGTTTGGCTGTGCGGTTGGCCAACCACGCCTCGCCGAAGGTCTACGACTTCCCCGTGCTCTGTGGATGGAGCGTCAGCCACATCAGCAAGCTACCAAACGTCAACAACTCCACTAGGCTGATCGGGGAGCCCGAGCCCGCCAACAAGTGCGGGTTGACCAAATACGCCCAGGTCTCGCTACGCCTCGAGCCGGACAAATAGCATCGCGATACGGAACAGGGATGGTGGGATGATGCCCACATGCGCGAATTCAATCACTTGGTCTAACCAAACGAATCGGTCGCCGGTTTGGGCCGCCTGATCAGAAGAGTGAAAACGGTAGCCGAGGGTCGGCCATCGATGCTACAAGGAAGGACGATTGACGAGGCTAACACGTGTTGGGGGGGGCATATTCCGCACGCTCGATGTCTGGCCGGGGAAGCCTCCTAAACATCTGTGGGCTTTGGATTGGCTGCTCAGGTTCTGGACAACTATTTGCGGGAACGGTATCCTGCTAGGTTCTTTTCAATCGCCTCCGCCAGAGCGGTCTGGTTTTCTCTACGCGCCAGTTCGATCGCGTGTTCTGCGGTTTTGATCGCCAGTGGGAGGTTGGCATTCTCAGCGTATGCGGCGGCAAGTGTGTCGAGCAGGTCGGCGCGTTCTCCTGCGATGGCGATGGCTTCGCTGGCGATCTGGACTGCATTGGATCCGCTGCGGATGGCGGGGGTGTCCGCTGTGGCCAGGATCCAGGCGAGGTTGTTCATCGATGCGACGTCGCCGGGATAGATCTCGATGGCGCGGCGGTAGTGCGGGATGGCATTGGGGAGTTGGTCGAGTGCGCCGTAGAGTTCGCCGAGGCGGCGGTGGGCTTCACCGTAGTCCGGGTGGATACGGATGGCGGCCTGGAGGTGGTGGAGTGCTATCTGCAGTTCTCCGCGGGTCTTTGCCAGGCTGGCTAGCTGCAGGTGGCTCTCGGAGTGGTTGGGGTTGTGGCGCAGGGCTTCGCGATAGTATTCCGCTGCTTTATCGGGGAGTTTCGAGCGCTCGGCGGTCTTGGCTAGTTGTAGGAAGATCCGGGCGTTGGAGAGCGAGGATTTGCGGCGGACCTCTGGGAGCCTGATGGCGGTGCCACCGACGAGGGCTGCAGCTTCGAAATGCTCTGCCGTTGGGAGATCGAGCTTTCTGAGGTCTGCTAGGAGTTGATCAGGGTCGGCGCGACCTTTATAGATGGCGGTGAGGCGACCTTCTCCATTGATCAAGAATGAGGAGGGTAGGGGGATCGGTCGGGGAATGGAAGTCGCTAGGTCGGTGAGGTACTGGAAGTCACTGACGAGGCCTTCGGTGGCCATGCCGATCGCCAGGTGGTCGCCAAATTTTTGTGTGAGCTCGAAGGCGTCCATCGGGTTGGAGTTGTCGGTGCCGACACCGTTGACCGACAGTGCGATGACGCGCAGCCCGGCGGCTTCGAGTTCAGCATGGCGGCTGTGGAGTTCTGTCAGCTCTGCGATGCAGGGTGCGCACCAGCTGGCCCAGAAAGTGACCAGGAGCGGTTTGCCGTCGCCGGAGGGGAGCAGGATATTGCGACCGTCGAAGGTCTGGAAGCCTGCCTTTGGGAGGGGGATTGGCGAGCGTAGAAAGATGCGCCCATTAGGTTTTGGGTTGATCTGCTCCACTGCAGTCGATGCGACGCGGCTTTTCGACATCTCTCTGTGCTGCGGCTTTTGTCCCTGAGTGATCGTGTAGCGGTGTCCGGCCTCTAGTCCGGGAACCAATTGTGTGCTGCCGTCCGGCCAGCGGATCGTTAGTTCCATCGGGGCGTCGTTGTCGCCGAGACCGAAGTGCTGCCACGTACTAGACTGGGTGAGGAAGCCGGCGCCACAGTGGATGGTGCGGATCTGCGCGCCGAGCTCGATGCGTGTGCCGATCGCGTCGCGGTTGACGGTCGTGCCGTTGCCGATCAGGCGGACACCGAGCGAGTGGCCAATTTCGGTGTTGTTGCGGAACAGCCGCAGCTGCGGGCCGGTGCGGTTGGAGATCCACAGGTCG
>Ga0316197_10002426_pt1 | contig 13316 bp, 7 predicted proteins | sample OudBiesiAoxic_MG_FD_204939 | JGI IMG/M metagenome (GOLD analysis project Ga0316197, IMG submission 204939) | Coastal sediment microbial communities from Oude Bieten Haven, Netherlands - site A oxic | ecosystem: Environmental > Aquatic > Marine > Coastal > Sediment | place: Netherlands...
GCGATGTTCCCGAGGTCGGCGGCGACCGCGAGCACCACGGGCACACGATCGATCCCCGAGAGCAGGTCGTTGTGCTTGCCGGTCGTGACCACCTCCGGTCGGGCATAGTCGACGACGTTGAACGGCGTGCCGCCGACCATCGCAGTCTCGAGGTATTCGTCCCACACCGGCTGCATGAGCGCGGCGATCTCTCGACGCAGCAGCGAGTCGTCGACGACAGCGACCTTCCACGGCTGGCGGTTGCCGCCGGAGGGCGCGAATCGGGCATCGTCGAGGATCGACGTGATGGTCGTGTCGTCGACCGGGACGTCGACGAAGGACCTGACGGCCCCGTTGGTGCGAATGGCGTCTCTGAGTTCCACGCCCGCACGGTAGTTCTGGATGTAGCGGTGGTGTCTGACACCACTGTTACGTCAGTGGTTGGCGGCGACCTTCTGACGCACGATGTTGAGCGCGGAACCGGCCTTGAACCACTCGACCTGCTCGGGGCTGAACGTGTGCACCGCCTCGAAGTCGATCGCGCTGCCGTCGGGCTTCACGATCTGGCAGCGGACGTTCTGGCCAGGCACCGGAGGCAGGCCGAGCACGTTGATGCGATCGTCCTCGCCGATGAGGTCGTACGTGTCGGGGTCGGCGAATGTCAGCGGCAGCAAGCCCTGCTTCTTCGCGTTGGTCTCGTGGATGCGGGCGAACGAGCGGGCGAGGATCACGAGGCCGCCGCGGAAGCGGGGCTCCATCGCGGCATGTTCACGCGATGAACCCTCTCCGTAGTTGCGGTCGCCGATCGCGACCCAGTTGATGCCCGCCTCGTGATAGCGCATGGCGATCTCGGGGTAGGGGCGGGTCTCGCCGTCGGTGATGTCCTTGCCCGTGCCGGCTTCGCCGGTGTAGGCGTTCACGGCGCCGGCGAAGAGGTTGCCCGAGATGTTCTCGAGGTGGCCGCGGTACTTCAGCCATGGCCCTGCCGCGGAGATGTGGTCGGTGGTGCACTTGCCCTGCGCCTTCATCAGTACCGGCAGGGCCTGGTAGTCATCACCATCCCAGGCGAGGAACGGAGCCAGCAGCTGCAGGCGATCGCTCGACGGGGACACGGCCACTTCCACACCGGATCCGTCGGCAGGTGGCGCGGTGTAGGTGTTCTCGCCGGGGTCGTAACCGGAGTCCGGCAACACCTCGCCCTCTGGCTCGTTCAGGGTGATCGCGGTGCCGTCGGGCGCGGTGATCGTGTCGACGGTCGGGTCGAAGTCGAGTCGGCCTGCGAGCGCGATCGCCAGCACGGTGTCCGGCGAGGTGACGAAGCTGAGCGTCTTCGGCGAACCGTCGTTGCGCTTGGGGAAGTTCCGGTTGAACGAGTTGACGATCGTGTTCGGCCGGCCGGTGATCGACTCGGGGCGCGACCACTGCCCGATGCACGGGCCGCAGGCGTTGGCCAGCACGGTGGCCCCGATGGCTTCGAGGTCGGCGAGGAGCCCGTCGCGTTCGATGGTCGCGCGGACCTGCTCGGAGCCCGGCGTGATCAGCAGCTCGCACTTGGCGGTGAGCCCTGCGGCTGCAGCCTGTCGGGCGATCGACGCCACACGGGTGATGTCCTCGTACGAGCTGTTGGTGCACGATCCGATCAGGCAGGCCGACGGCTCGAGTGGCCATTCGTTCTCACGGGCGGCTGCGCCGACACCGTCGGCTCCCACCTTGTGCGCACGGTCGGGGGTGTGAGGCCCGTTGATCAGCGGCTTCAGCTGGTCGAGATCGATCTCGATCACCTGGTCGTAGATCGCGCCGTCGTCGGCACGGAGGTGCTCGGCGACCTTGTCGGCGGCGTCGGCGATCGCCTCGCGGCCCGTCGCCTTGAGGTAGGCGGCCATGTTCGCGTCGTAGGGGAAGTGCGAGGTGGTGGCACCGATCTCGGCACCCATGTTGCAGATGGTGGCCTTGCCGGTGGCGGAGATCGAGTCGGCGCCCGGGCCGAAGTACTCGACGATGGCGCCGGTGCCGCCTTCCACGGTGAGCACGCGGGCGACTTCGAGGATGACGTCCTTCGGGCTGGACCAGCCCGACAGGGTGCCCGTGAGCTTGACGCCGATCACCTTGGGCCACCTCACGTTGAACGGGAACCCGGTCATCACGTCGACCGCGTCGGCGCCGCCCACGCCGATGGCGACCATGCCGAGCCCGCCGGCGTTCGGGGTGTGGCTGTCGGTGCCGATCATCATGCCGCCGGGAAAGGCGTAGTTCTCGAGCACGACCTGATGGATGATTCCCGAGCCGGGACCCCAGAAGCCGATGCCGTACTTGGCCGAGACCGAGCGGAGGAAGTCGTAGACCTCCTGGTTCGTGTCGATGGCGACGCCGAGGTCGATGCTGGCTCCGACCTTGGCCTGGATCAGGTGGTCGCAGTGCACGGTCGAGGGCACTGCCGCCTCGGGAAGGCCCGCGGTCATGAACTGCAGCAGGGCCATCTGGGCGGTGGCGTCCTGCATCGCCACGCGGTCGGGGGCGAAGTCGTTGTAGCTGACGCCACGCTCGATCTCCTGATCGGTACTCGACAGATGGTTGATCAGGATCTTCTCGGTCAGCGTGAGCGGACGGCCGAGACGGTCGCGCCCCAGCGCCACGCGCTCGGGAAGGGTGGCGTAGACGTTCTCCACGAGGTCGATGGGGGTGGTGGCGCCGTTTCGGCTCGCATCGGTCATGTAGACAACTATAATACAAGTTGTGGGTCGCGCAACCGGCGGGACCTGATCGACGGTACGAACCCGGAAGCGACCTCAGCATGCGCCACATCCGATACCAGGAGATCGCCGACGAACTGCGACAGATGGCGGGGGAGTCACCCGCGGGCTCGGTGCTGCCGTCGGAGGCGGAGATGTCGCGACAGTTCGACGCGTCACGAGTCACCATCCGACGAGCGCTCGAACTCGTCCGCGACGAAGGGTTGATCGCGGCCCGTCAGGGGTTCGGCTGGTTCGTGGCGACCGAACCCGTTCGCCAGAGCCTGCAGTCACTCGGCACGATCGAATCCGAGGTCGAGGGCGTCGGCAAGCTGTCCGAGCGCAAGATCGAGGAGTTCGCCTACGAACCGGCACCCGACCGGGTGAAGCGTGTGCTCGCCGTCGACCAGGTGTTGCGCGTGAAGCGGGTGAACCTCGCCGACGGCGAACCGTTCGCCGTGGTCACGGTCTGGTGCCCGGCGGAGCTGGGGGCGAACCTGTCGCGCCGCGACGTCGAACGCAGGCCGTTCTACGAGCTGCTCGACGTCGAGTTGCGCGGCGCGACCCAGACCATCGCCGCCGACCTCGTCGATGCCGACGACGCAGTGCTGCTCGGTGTCCCCGTCGGCTCGCCCGTACTGCGGTGCCAACGGACCACGACCGACCGGCACGGTGACCCCGTGTTGGTCAGCGAGCACGTCTTCCCCGCCCACCGCACCGAATTCGTGGTCGAGCTGCCCCAGGCCGAGCCGTCGATGACGCCGAGTGGGTTGCGGATCGTGGAGTGATGCCGGGGCGGCGAGGACGGTTCCGTACGCTCACCACATGGGGATGATTCAGACATTCCGGTCGGTGGTGCAGTTCGACCGTGTCTCGCTCGATCCGGTCGAGCGCCGGTTGAAGCGTGCTGCGTCGGTCGACGACCTCCGTGCGATCGCCAAACGCCGTCTCCCGCACGGCGTGTTCGACTACATCGACGGCGGCGCCGAGGACGAACGCTCGTTGGCGAACAACAGCTCGGCGTTCGGGCGGTACCAGTTCCGCCCCAGGATCCTGCGCGACGTCAGCGACATCGACACGTCGACGACGTTGTTCGGCCGCCCGACGACGATGCCGATCGTGCTCGCCCCCACCGGCTTCACCCGAATCGCTCACTCGCAAGGTGAGTTGGCGGTGGCGCGGGCGGCCGAGCGCGCCGGAATCCCCTGCTCGCTGTCGACGATGGGTACCCGATCGATCGAGGAGATGCGAGACGCGGCACCGAACGGCGACCACTGGTTCCAGGTGTACACCTGGCGTGACCGAGGTCTCGTGAAGGAGCTCGTCGATCGCGCCGCAGCCGCTCGCTACTCGGCGATCTGGCTGACGGTGGACACTGCGATGCTCGGTCGTCGTGAGCGTGACGTCCGCCGTGGGATGACCCTTCCGCCGAAGATCGGGCCGTCGACGCTCGTCGACGGTGCACTCCACCCGTCCTGGACCCTCGATTTCCTGCGCAATGATCCGATCACGTTCGCCAACGTGGTCGGCCTGAGTGACGAAGACGGCAGCACCGCCGTCAACCTCGCCGAACACATGGCTCGCCAGTTCGATCCGGCGCTGTCGTGGGACGACGTCGACTGGCTGCGCTCGATCTGGGATGGTCCGATCGTGTTGAAGGGCATCCAGACGGTGGCCGACGCGCAGCAGGCGGCGTCCGTCGGCGTCGATGGCATCGGTCTGTCCAACCATGGGGGCCGCCAACTCGACGATGCACCGGCGCCGATCGACCTGGTCGAACCCGTCCGCCAACGCGTCGGCGAGCGGCCGACCATCATCTGCGATGGCGGCGTTCGGCGGGGGAGTGACGTCGTCAAGGCGCTGGCCCTCGGTGCGGACGCGATCTCGATGGGCCGGCCGTACCTCTACGCACTCGGTGCCGGCGGCGAACGAGGCGTCGACCACGTGCTCGACTTCTTCCGTGACGGCATCGTCCGCACGATGGCCTTGAACGGCGTCCGCTCGCTCGGCGAGATCGACGGGTCGCTGGTCGCCGCCGCTCGCTGAGTCGACGCCCGACCGACGCGTCGTGCACCGCGTTCGTGAGGGCAGCAGCCAGGATGCGAGACTCGGCGCATGTCCGATCGTGTGCTCATCACCATCACCGACGGCGTTGCCGACGTCGTCTTCAACCGCGCTGACAAGCGCAACGCGCTCGACAATTCGATGTTCCTCGCGATCGCTGAGGCCGGCGAGCGACTGAAGACCGAGCCCGGCCTGCGCGCAGTGGTGATCTCCGGCGACGGTGCGTCGTTCTGCGCGGGGCTCGACTTCTCGTCGTTCCAGGCGATGGCGGGTGGGTCGGAGGCGGGCGACAGCGATGGCTCCCAACCAGACACCGCCGCCTCAGAGGGCAGTCCCGGCACGATGGAAGACGGGCGAATCACCCACCTCGGACAGCAGGTCTGCTGGGTGTGGCAGGAACTCCCGGTGCCGGTGATCGCTGCGGTGCACGGCCACGCGCTCGGAGGCGGGCTCCAGATCGCGCTCGGGGCCGACATCCGAATCGTGCACCCCGACACCAAGCTCTCGGTTCGCGAGGTGCATTGGGGCTTGGTGCCGGACATGACCGGGACGTTCGTGCTCTCGACGCTGGTACGTCCCGACGTGGCCAAGGAGTTGACGTTCACCGCACGGGTGTTCTCCGGTACCGAGGCTGCCGAGCTCGGACTCGTCACGCGGTTGAGCGACGACCCGAAGGCTGATGCGATGACGCTCGCGCGCGAGATCGCTGGGCAGAGTCCGGGCGCCGTCCGGGGCTCGAAGGAGCTGTTCAACCGGATCGCCAACGATGGTGCCGCTGAGCAGTTCGCCGCCGAACGGCGCGTCATCGGCGCCCAGATCGGCTCGCCCAACCAGATCGAGGCAGTCATGGCGGGGTTCGAGAACCGTCCGCCGGTGTACGTCGACGTCTGAACAGATTCGACGTCCGTCCCCGGGGCGACGTGCGAGCGCGTTCGACGTCACCGTCGCCAGAAGTCGCGGAGGCGCTCGACGAATCGGTCGGGGTCGACGAGATGCGGGTAGTGACCGTGCAGCTCCCACCGCTCGACGATCGCTCCGGGCACGCGGGTCGCGAGCCACTCCGCGTAGTGCTCGCCGGGGTCGATGCCGAACAGCGCCAGATAGGGCACCGGGTTCGCTGCATAGCCTGCGAGCGCCGCATCCACCGTCGCCGCGATCTCGTCCACGGGCGCTGAGAGCAACAGGTCCCAGACGCCCAGTACGACCCGATGGTCCGTGCGACGCAGCTCGTTCAACCGTTCACGTTCCTCTGGCGAGAGCAGCTCTCCGGACATCGTGTCGAACATCGCGTCGACGACGAGTCGGTACTGCTCTGCGTCACGGAGCATCGGCTCTGCTGCGATGAGCTGTTCCTTGAAGGCGTCGAGCTGGAGCGACTGATCGACATCCACGATCGAGGCGACCTCGGCGGGCCGTGCGGCGCCCGCAGCCGTGACGACGGCCCCGCCGAGTGAGTGACCCACGAGATGTGGCCGATCGAGGCCGGCCGCCGCGACGACGGTCAGGACATCGCCCGCCATCGACGCCAGATCGTAGGTGGAGGCGCCGCTCGACTCGCCGTGACCGCGAAGGTCGAGCGTGATCACCTCGTTGCCACCGACGAGTCGCTCGGTGACCGGCTCCCACGAGGCTGCCGACTCGGTGATGCCGTGAACGAGCACCACCGGATCGCCAGAGCCGGCACGGCTCCATCCGATCGTGGTGCCGTCAGGTGCCCGTGCATGGTGATCGTGAGACATCGGACGATTCTCGCGCGGAGCATCACGATGCGATCGGGCGGAACCTCGGAACCGCCTGCGACACCAGCCTCGAAATGGCCTCGAAGTGGCCTCGACACGGTCGCCGACCGGGGGCGATTCGTGGGATCACGAGCGAACGATCTTTCGCGTCGGCGCTGACACCATCTATGCTGGGCTCTCCCCGCCTCGAGTCAGCGTTGCCTCGGGCACCCCGTGTGAGCAGGTCATCGTCGATCGCTCCTCCCGGTCAACGGCGACCGGCGACATCACGGGATCCGTGCACCTTCGAGACTCGTGGATGTGATGATGCAGAAGCCTCCGGGCCCAATCGGCCTGTACGACCCCAGGAACGAACACGACTCGTGTGGCGTCTCCTTCGTCGCCAACCTCAAGGGCGTCCGCTCCAACGATCTGGTTGTGACGGGTCTCAAGGCGCTGACCAACCTCGAGCACCGGGGTGCCACAGGTGCCGAGCCGGATACCGGCGACGGCGCCGGCATCCTGATCCAGGTGCCCGACCGGTTGTACCGCGAGGTCACCGACTTCGATCTGCCTGCGGCGGGTGCCTACGCCACGGGTATCGCCTTCCTTCCGGCCGATCCCGGCTCATGCGAGAAGGCGATGGCGGCGATCGAAGCGACCGTCGACGAGGTCGGGCTCCAGGTGATCGGCTGGCGTGACCTCCCGATCGCGCCCGACTGTCTCGGCGCCACGGCCCGTCGGGCGATGCCGACGTTCAAGCAGTTGTTCGTCGCTGACCCCGCCGGAGCCACCGGAATCGAGCTCGATCGCAAGGCGTTCGTGGCCCGCAAGCGCAGCCGGCGAGAGTTGGTCGGTGACCTCGACACGTACTTCGCGTCCCTGTCGGCCCGCACGATCGTCTACAAGGGCATGCTCACCACGCCTCAGCTGAGCGAGTTCTTCCTCGACCTCACCGACCCGAGGGTCGAGTCGGCGCTGCTGCTCGTCCATTCACGGTTCTCCACCAACACGTTCCCGTCGTGGCCGCTGGCGCACCCGTACCGGTTCGTGGCCCACAACGGCGAGATCAACACCGTGCAGGGCAACCAGAACTGGATGCGTGCGCGCGAGGCCATGCTCGAGAGCCCGCTGCTGCCGGGCATCGAACGGGCCTTTCCGATCTGCACGCCCGGGTCGTCGGACACCGCCCGATTCGACGAGGTGCTCGAGCTGCTGCACCTCGGCGGCTACCCGCTGCACCACGCCGTGCTGATGATGATCCCCGAGGCATGGGAGAACCACGAGACCATGTCGCAGGAGCAGCGCGACTTCTACCGATTCCATGCGGCGATGATGGAGCCCTGGGATGGGCCGGCGAGCGTTGCGTTCACCGATGGTGAGGTCATCGGTGCGGTGCTCGACCGCAACGGTCTTCGACCCAGCCGCTACTGGGTGACCGATGACGACCTCGTGGTGATGGCCTCCGAGGTGGGTGTGATCGACGTCGACCCGTCGAAGGTGATCGCCAAGGGGCGGCTGCAGCCCGGGAAGATGTTCCTGATCGACACCAACCAGGGCCGCATCGTCAGCGACGACGAGATCAAGTCGGAGCTCGCGGCGCTACATCCCTATGCCGACTGGTTGCGCGACGGCATGATCGACCTGCCCGACCTTCCCGAACGTGAGCACGTGGTGTTCAGCCACGACAGCGTGCTGCGTCGGCAACAGATGTTCGGCTACACGCACGAGGAACTCAAGATCCTGATCACCCCGATGGCCGGCAAGGGCATGGAGGCACTCGGATCGATGGGTACCGACACCCCGATCGCCGTGCTGTCGGAACGGCCTCGTCTCCTGTTCGACTACTTCACCCAGCTGTTCGCCCAGGTCACCAACCCGCCACTCGACGCCATCCGCGAAGAGGTCGTCACCGCAGTGGCGTCGTCGGTCGGGCCGGAGGCGAACCTGCTGGCCCCGGGGCCGGAGAGCTGCAGGCAGCTGGCGCTTCCGTTCCCGATCATCGACAACGACGAGCTGGCCAAGATCATCCACATCGACGACGACGGCGACCACCCGCTCCTGCGGGCGCAGGTGATCTCCGGCCTGTACCGCGTCGCCGAAGGTGGCTCGGGTCTCGGAGCTGCGCTCGATCGGATCTGCGACGAAGCGTCGACGGCCATCGACGAGGGCGCCCGCATCATCGTGTTGTCCGACCGCAACGCCGACACCGTCGACGCGCCCATCCCGTCGCTCCTCCTCACGGCGGCGGTGCACCACCATCTCGTGCGCACCAAGCAGCGCACGATGGCCGGACTGATCGTCGAGGCAGGCGACGCTCGAGAAGTGCACCACATGGCACTGCTCATCGGATACGGCGCCGGGGCGATCAACCCATATCTCGCCTTCGAATCGATCGAGGACCTGATCGCCGAAGACATGCACGGCCTCGGCGGGATGGATCCCCGCGTCGCGGTGAAGAACTACATCAAGGCCTGCGGCAAAGGTGTTCTCAAGGTGATGTCGAAGATGGGCGTCTCGACGGTCGCGTCCTACACGGGCGCTCAGATCTTCGAGGCGATCGGGCTCGGACCGGACGTCGTCGATCGGTACTTCACCGGCACGGTCTCACAGCTCGGCGGCATCGGCCTCGAGCAGATCGCCTCCGAAGTCGCAGCGCGTCACGCGATGGCCAATCCGAACCGGCCAGAGGATCGCGCCCACCGCAAGCTCGAACTCGGCGGTGAGTACCAGTGGCGCCGCGAGGGCGAGGTGCACCTGTTCAACCCCGAGACCGTGTTCAAGCTCCAGCACGCCACCCGCGCCAAGCGCTACGACATCTTCAAGGAGTACACGAACAAGGTCGACGACCAATCCCAGAAGTTGATGACGCTGCGCGGGCTCTTCGAGTTCGCCGGCGAGCGGTCGTCGATCCCGATCGAGGAGGTCGAACCGATCGGCGAGATCGTGAAGCGCTTCTCCACGGGTGCCATGAGCTACGGGTCGATCTCGGCCGAAGCCCACGAGACGCTTGCTGTCGCGATGAACAGCATCGGTGGCAAGTCGAACACTGGCGAGGGGGGCGAGGACGTCGAGCGCCTCTACGACCCCGAACGACGATCGTCGATCAAGCAGGTCGCATCCGGGCGCTTCGGGGTGACCTCGGAGTACCTGACCAACTCCGACGACATCCAGATCAAGATGGCGCAGGGAGCCAAGCCAGGCGAAGGCGGCCAGCTCCCTGGCCACAAGGTCTATCCGTGGATCGCCAACACCAGGCATTCCACGCCCGGCGTGGGGCTGATCAGCCCGCCGCCACACCACGACATCTACTCGATCGAAGATCTCAAGCAGCTGATCCACGATCTGAAGAACGCGAACCCCGAGGCTCGGATCCACGTCAAGCTGGTCGCCGAGACCGGTGTCGGAACCGTCGCCGCGGGCGTGTCGAAGGCGAAGGCCGACGTCGTGCTGATCTCCGGTCACGACGGGGGCACCGGCGCCAGCCCGTTGACATCGCTCAAGCACGCCGGCGGGCCATGGGAACTCGGCCTCGCCGAGACCCAGCAGACGCTGATGCTCAACGGTCTGCGCGACCGCATCGTGGTACAGACCGACGGACAGATGAAGACCGGCCGCGACGTCGTGATCGCTGCGCTGCTCGGCGCCGAGGAGTACGGCTTCGCGACGGCTCCGCTCGTCGTCTCGGGCTGCATCATGATGCGGGTCTGCCATCTCGACACCTGCCCGGTGGGGATCGCAACGCAGAACCCGGAGCTGCGCTCCCGCTTCAGCGGTGAGCCCGAGTTCGTGGAGACGTTCTTCGAGTACATCGCCGAGGAGGTCCGCGAGCTGATGGCCGAACTCGGATTCCGGACGATGGAGGAGATGATCGGTCACGTCGAGGCACTCGACACCCGTCGGGCAGTTCGCCACTGGAAGGCCTCTGGGCTCGACATCGCGCCGATCCTCGAGGTTCCCGAGAACCCCTATGGCCAGACGATGGTGCAGTCGGTGGGCCAGGATCACGGTCTCGCCGACGCGCTCGACCAGCAGCTGATCGCTCTCGCGCAACCGGCGATTCACGACGGGCACCACGTCTCGATCGACCTGCCGGTACGGAACGTGCATCGCACGGTCGGCACCTTGCTCGGCCACGAGGTGACCAAGAAGTGGAGGGGTGCGGGCCTTCCCGACGGCACCATCGACATCACGCTCACCGGTTCGGCGGGGCAGAGCCTGGGCGCATTCGTTCCGGCCGGGATCCAGATCCGGCTCGTGGGCGACGCGAACGACTATGTCGGCAAGGGGTTGTCCGGCGGCCGGGTGATCGTCCACCCGCATCCGTTTGCCCCGTTCGTCGCCGAGGAACAGATCATCGCGGGGAACGTCATCGCCTACGGCGCAACCGGGGGAGAACTCTTCCTGCGAGGAGTCGTCGGCGAGCGCTTCTGCGTCCGCAACTCGGGCGCCACAGCGGTCAGTGAGGGCGTTGGTGACCATGGCTGTGAATACATGACGGGTGGGCGAGTCGTGATCCTCGGGCCGACCGGGCGGAACTTCGGTGCCGGCATGTCCGGCGGCATCGCCTACGTGTACGACCCCGACGAGGTGTTCGCGGCCAAGGTGAACTACGAGATGGTCGACCTGGAGGGTCTCGACGAGAACGATCGCCAGTTCCTTCACGACACGATCACACGACATCGCGACTTGACCGGATCATCCGTTGCGGATCGGATCTTGGTCGACTGGGACGCCTCGATCGGGTCGTTCCGCAAGGTGATGCCGACCGACTACAAGCGTGTCCTGACGGTCATCGAACAGTCCAAGGCCGCCGGCCTCGACGAAGACGCCACGGTCGAGAAGATCATGGAGGCAGCCCGCCGATGAGCACGACAGCGACGAGAGAGGGCATCGAACATGGGTGAGCCGACGGGCTTTCTGCACTGGGACCGTGAGCTCCCGCAACGCCGGCCGGTTCCGGTGCGCCTGCGCGATTGGAAGGAGGTGTACGAGGAATTCGACGCGGAGACACTCACCCACCAGGCGGGCCGTTGCATGGACTGCGGCATCCCGTTCTGCAACAACGGTTGCCCCCTCGGCAACCTGATCCCGGACTGGAACGATCTCGTGTACCGAGATCACTGGCAGGACGCGATCGAGCGGCTGCACGCCACCAACAACTTCCCGGAGTTCACGGGCAGGTTGTGTCCCGCTCCCTGCGAGTCCGCCTGCGTGCTCGGCATCAATCAGAGCCCGGTGGCGATCAAGCAGGTCGAGGTCGAGATCATCGATCGCGCCTGGGACGAGGGTTGGGTCACCCCCCATGTGCCGTCGGCGCGCACCGGCAAGCGGGTCGCTGTGATCGGATCGGGCCCCGCTGGGCTCGCCGCAGCGCAGCAGCTCACACGTGCGGGTCACGAGGTGGTGGTGCTCGAACGCGCCGACCGCATCGGGGGATTGCTGCGCTACGGCATTCCCGAGTTCAAGATGGAGAAGCGCCACATCGACCGCCGCGTCGAGCAGATGGAGGCCGAAGGGACCGAATTCCGTACCAACGCGATCGTCGGCGAGAACGTCGACATCGAGGTGCTGCGTGCCTCACACGATGCGGTCGTGCTCGCATGCGGCGCCACGCAGTGGCGTGATCTGCCGATCCCCGGACGGGAACTCAGCGGGATCCACCAGGCGATGGAGTACCTGCCATTCGCGAACCGGGTGCAGCTCGGCGATCTCGAGCAGTCGCCCATCGACGTCCATGGCAAGCACGTCGTGATCATCGGCGGTGGCGACACCGGTGCGGATTGCCTCGGCACGGCGCACCGTCAGGGCGCAGCCTCGGTGACCCAGTTGGAGATCATGCCGAAGCCCCCAGAGCACCGGGGTGCCAACAACCCGTGGCCGCAGTTCGCCATGACGTACAAGGTCACGTCGGCCCACGAAGAGGGCGGCGAGCGGTTGTACTCGGTCAACACCGAGGAGTTCCTCGACAACGGCGCGGGTGCGGTCCGCGCGCTTCGTCTGCACGAAGTGGAGCTGGTCGACGGAGCATTCGTCGCGGTCGAGGGCACCGAGCACGAGATCCCCGCTGACTTCGTGTTTCTCGCACTCGGGTTCGTCGGTCCGGAAAAGGGCTCTTGGCTCGACTCGCTCGAGGTCGCCTACGACGCTCGCGGCAACGTTGCCCGCGACGACCGGTACATGACCAATCAGCACGGAGTGTTCGTCGCCGGCGACATGGGCCGTGGACAGAGCCTGATCGTGTGGGCGATCGCCGAGGGACGTGCGTGCGCGGCGGGGGTCGACGCGCACCTCATGGGTGAGTCGCGCTTGCCGTATCCGATCGCGCCGACCGAGCGTCCGCTCGTCTGAGCGGGTCGGTCTCCGAGGGTGTTTCACCCGTCACACCGACCTGACACCACACGAACCGGGCCACGGCATACGCTGTCGGGTATGAAGTCGACCAGTGCTCGCCGCTTCGCGGCCATCGCCGCGCCCGCGATCGTCGGCGCGCTCGTGCTCGCGTCGTGCGGCGGCAGCGACGGTGCGGCGACCGTGTCCACGATCGACCTGAGCGAGGGCTCGACGGCATTCGTCGTGCGCCCTCCTGCCACGACGATTCCCGACGTGAACGTCGACGGTGCAGGTGTGATCATCACCACCGAACAGGAGTACACGATCCAGGCTGGCGACTACCCGCTCGGCGTCGCCGCGCAATTCGGTGTCAGCCTCGACGATCTCGTGGCATACAACGAGTGGGGGAGCGCCGACGCGGCGCCCTTCTTCGTCGGCAACACGATCAAGATTCCACCGGGCGGCACTGCGGTAGCCGTTGTGAGCAACGCCG
>Ga0316197_10002427_pt1 | contig 13313 bp, 10 predicted proteins | sample OudBiesiAoxic_MG_FD_204939 | JGI IMG/M metagenome (GOLD analysis project Ga0316197, IMG submission 204939) | Coastal sediment microbial communities from Oude Bieten Haven, Netherlands - site A oxic | ecosystem: Environmental > Aquatic > Marine > Coastal > Sediment | place: Netherlands...
TGCAACTTCGGATCGGTAATCGAAACCTCAACCAACGATAGAAGCGTGGAGCGCCGCAACCGGGCTACAATCACGACGTAACCTGCGGAGGAACGAACATGCGAAAAATCGTCATCGCTATCAGTCTCACCCTGGCAATTACGGTCCCAGCCGGCGCGGTAGATTTCCTCGGCGTTGAACTGTGCGCAGAACAGGTCAACACCAGGGTCGTTCTCCCGGCGGACTCGCCACTGTCGCTGGAGAGTGCCGAAGTCGGCAGGCACGGCGGGCTGGTATTGCTGCTTCACTCGAAGAAGGCTTCGGTCCTCGAGCAGGTCGACGATCTGATGGCATCCTTCACCGGTGATCGCGGCGCAGGCGACGAGCAACGGCTCGAGTGGTCAGGCAACCAGATCACCGCTTTCGCCCAGGTCATCAAGAAGGGTTACGTTGCCCTCGCCGTCACCGCCGCGGAAGACTGCACGACCGAGCCCACACCAACAGCCGTCGCCTTGGGTATCGGAGTGGCTTCAAAAACCGAGGCGACCGTCGATACTTTTGATGCAGACGCAACCGCGGCGGCCGCGGCGGCCGTCGTGGCAACCGAGGTCAAGGAAGAGCCTGCGTTCGATCCTCCGGCGGTGGTCGAGGATTTCGAACTCGAGGGGCGTCTCAAACACACCGCGGCGGAGGATGGGTGGGTCGACGTCATGGGCGTGGTGACCAACAACTCTGGGGCGTCGTACGCGGTCGCAAGCTTCGACCTCAGCCTTTACGACACCGCCGGAGACCTCATCTGCGTTGATACCATTTCGGTCAACCAGTTGAGAGAGGGGCAGGAGCGCGCTTTCCGGGGCGCCATCCGCTGCGGCGATTACGCTTCAGAGGAGGTCGCGAACTGGAAGCTCCAGTTCGCCGGCGGGCATTAACTGTCAATCGCTCGAGCCGCGGAATTTTGTGACGTTTTATGGTGCAGGCGAGACGCCTGCACAGTCAGCCCACCCCGGTTGTCATCCCGAGTGAGCGTCTTGTCACGGCGAAGCCCAAAGGGCGAAGCCGGAAGCGAACCGAGGGATCTATGGAGAGGGCGACAGGAAAGATTAGAGGTTATCCCTCGATCTCGATCGCGAGGACCGAAACATCGTCGGCGGGGCCGGTTCCGCCCATCCAATCCCAGACATCATCGAGGAGGCGGGCGATGCTTGCATCGAGATCCATATCGAAGCACCCTTGCAGGGTGCTGGAGATCCGTTCTTCCCCGTATTCCTCACCGCCCGGCACGTGTGCCTCGGGGATGCCGTCGCTCATCAGGTAGAACCGGTCTCCAGGCTCCAGCGTAACCGTCGAATCCTCGTACTCGCTCGGTGCCACTTCGGCCGGCACCAGGGCGATCGGCGGCCCCGTACTGGTGTGGAGAACCGGGTCTGAACCGCGCCGAATATGGACGATGGGCGTGTGGCCTGCAGACACATAAGTGAACTGGTGTCGTTCCATATCGAGGATCGCGTAGACCATCGTGAAGTACTGAAAGGTCTCCTTGTTATAGGGGAAGCGTCGTGAGAGCTCTCGAGCCACCTCCGCCGGGGTCGCGATACTGATTTCACATGAACCTGAACCGTCTCGCAGAGTCCGCAATACCGACGACGAGTCCGGAACACCTGTCATGAGCCTACTCAAGATCACCGACAACAGAGACGAGGGAACACCATGCCCGCTGACGTCCAGCACGTATAGACCGGTGATTCCTTGGTCCAACGGAATGACGTTGAGGGTGTCACCGGCCAGCTCATCACACGGCACGTAACGCCACACGCACCGAACGCCCGGAATGTCGATTTCTTGGGCCGGAAGGAGAGTCTGCTGGATCCTGGCAGCCGCCTCGAGGTCTTTTTTCATCCGACGGTGGGCTTTGGCGAGTGCGTCTCGGCCTTTTTTGACGGCGAGCTGAGTCTGAACCCTTGCCAGGACAACCGGGAAATCGAACGGCTTGGTGACATAGTCATTGGCACCCAACTTGAGTGCCTTGACGATGTCCTCGCTTTCCGTTTTTGCCGTCGCCATGATGACGGGGAGCTCGTCCGGACCGTGATCGCCACGAACCCTCTCGAGGACCTCCATACCATCCATCCCGGGCATCATGATGTCGAGGAGCACCACGTCGAACGCCTCATCTACGATCATCTCCAGGGCCCTTGCACCGCTCTCCGCGACCTGGACCCGGTGCCCCTTTTTGCTCAACCGCCGCGACAATAAATCGCGGTTCATCTCATTGTCGTCGACAACCAGCAGGTATCCGGGCTCGGAGTTCATGGATGATCAGAGATCGAGGAGATCGTTGATCTTGCCCAATAGCCTTTTGAAATCCACCGGTTTGGTGTCGTAGTCGTCGGCGCCGGCCTCGATGCATTTCTCGCGATCACCGGCCATGGCGTGGGCAGTGAGGGCGATGATCGGGATACTGCTGGTCGTCGCATCGGCCTTGAGACGCTTCGCCGCCTCCCAACCGTCCATCACCGGCAGGCTCATGTCGAGCAGAATGATCTCGGGATTCTCCGAGACCGCCATGTCAACGCCCTCTTGACCATCGACCGCGATGGCCACATCGTGACCTCGCTTGACCAATCGTCGCGACAGCATGTCGCGGTTCATTTCGTTGTCTTCCACGAGCAGAATCTTCGCCATTCAGATCACCTCACACATTTGCATCATCTCATTCTTCGTCGCCTGCCGGAACACCATGTTGTGACACCAGCTCGCGAACCTGTTTCAGAAGCTGCTGTCTGGTCAGCGCTCCCTTCTCCACGATTCGCTCGACGCCGCCGAGCAGTCTATCTCGATCATTCTGATCGAGGTCCTTTGCGGTGACGACGATGATCGGCGTCCCTGTACATCCCTCGAGCTTGCGGTAATGCATCACGAACTCGAAGCCGTCCATCACCGGCATCATCAAATCCAGGAGCACCAGATCGGGACGGTTTCTCCCGGCCAGGTCGAGGGCGACGGCGCCGTTCTCGGCCTCGTCCACCGTCCATCCGTCGTCTGCAAGGGAGCGCTGAAAGAGCGAGCGAATCCCCTCGTCGTCATCCACCACCAGGGCGCGTCCGCCACCGGCGGGTGAGGCGAACTGGCTGGCGAGCTGGCGCAGCTTGTCGCGATCGACCGGTTTGGTAAGGCACTCGACCGCCCCAAGCGTATAGCCGAGGTCCTTGTCTCCAGCGATCGAGATCATCATCACCGGAATGTCCTTGAGCTCCGGGTCCGCCTTGACCTCCTGCAGCACCGACCACCCATCCATGGTGGGCATCAGCACATCGAGTGTCATCAGGGAAGGTTTGAGCTTTCGGGCGAGCTCGAGGCCCTCTTCTCCGGTCGCCGCGGTGACGACCGCAAAACCATCGGATTCCAGCGTTCGCTGCAGAAGCTCGCGGGAGTCGGGGTCGTCGTCGACCACCAGAATTGGTTTCATACCCGGCGCCGTCTTTTTGGAAACCGGCCGCTCCGGTTTCGCGGCGCTCCTGGCTGCCTCCAATGCGTCGATCCGGGTTGGCAGCTCGATGGTAAAGGTCGCTCCCTTGCCGAGCACGCTGGAAACGATGATGTCGCCACCCATCATCTGGCAGAACCGGCGGCTGATCGGCAAGCCGAGCCCGGTGCCGCCGTAGTCGCGCGTGGTCGAATCGTCTGCCTGTGAGAATTCTTCGAATACCTTGTCGAGCTTGTCCTCGCCGATGCCGATGCCGGTGTCGGAAACGCTCAGTTTGAGCCACTCATCCTCGTCGCGCATTTCTTTTTCTGCTCCGAGCGTGAGCGTTCCTCCCTCGGTGAACTTGGCGGCGTTGGAGAGGAGGTTGAAGAGTGCCTGTCGAAGCTTGGTCAGATCCACCCGGACGTTTCCGAGGTCATCGGCGAACTCGGTCTCGAGGGTGTTGCCGTTCTTTGTAATCAGCGGCATGACGGTGGACACCGCCTCGTCCAGCATCTGTCGCAGATCAAAGGTCTCGAGGAAAAGTTCCATGCGTCCGGCCTCGATCTTCGACAGATCGAGGATGTCATTGATCAACGCCAGCAGATGCTTGCCGGCGGCGTTGATTTTTTCCAGATCCGGAACCATGTCGTCGTGGCCCTCGTCCTCGGCGTCCTCGGCCAACATCTCGCTGTAGCCGATAATCGCGTTCATCGGCGTCCGCAGCTCGTGGCTCATATTGGCGAGGAAGGTGCTTTTGGCGCGGTTGGCGGACTCGGCAGCTTCGCGCGCACTCAGGAGCTCCTCCTCCATGCGCTTTCGCTCGGTGACGTCATCCTTGATTGCGACGTAGTGCGTGATCTCGCCCGACGAATCGCGGATCGGCGAGATCGAAGCGGACTCCCAGTACAGTTCACCGTTCTTTTTCCGGTTGCAGAATTCCCCGTGCCATTCTCGGCCCGAGGAGATCGTTGCCCACAAATCGGCGAAGAACTCCTGTGGCTGGGTTCCGCTCTTGAGTACACGCGGGTTCTGACCCATCGCCTCCTCGAGCGCGTAGCCGGTGGTCTCGGTGAATTTCGGGTTGGCGTATTCGATGCTTCCAGCCAGATCCGTGATAACCACGGTGCTGGAGCTCTGCTCCACAGCTCGCGACAGCTTTCGAAGCTCGCCTTCCGCCTGCTTCCGCTCGGTGATGTCGATCGAGTACTCGATCATCTGGATGACGTTGCCGTCGTCATCGAAGATCGGGTAACCGTTGACCTCCATGTACCTCGGGTTGCCGTCGGCATCGTCGTGGATGTGCTCGACGATCACCGGTTGCTTCGTCTTCTTGATTTCGACCAGGGGGCAGGCATGCAGGCTGGTGTTGCACGGCGTATCGCTCTTGTGGGTGAGCGCGTGGCAGGTTGAGTTCCCCGAGGCTCCCAATGCTCGTGCCGCGGAGTTGGCGATCTTGATGGAGTAATCCTCGGCGTCGATGACGTAGAACGGGTGGGTCAGAGACTCGAGGGTGTTCTCGAGTAGTTGTTTCTGTTCGGCGATCTCCTGCTCGATCCGCCGCCGCTCGGTAATGTCGATGCCGATGGTCAGGATTTCCCGGAGGCTGCCATCGTCATTGATGACCGGAGTATTGCGCCATGCCATCCAAACTCGATCGCCGTTCTTGCGTTGGTTCTCGGTCTCGTCGTCCCCGTACTTTGCGGGATCCCCGGCGATCTCATCGATCATGGTGCGGACATTCTTCTCGACAATGTCAGAGGCTGGAACGATGGAACCGACAATGGGCTCCCCGACCAGTTCGTCAGCCGAGAAACCGAAGAGCTCGAGGCCAAAACCGTTCATGAACACGATCCGGCCCTCTGTGTCCCAGCGGAGGATGACACTGCTGACGCCCTCGAGCTCTTCCGCCGTCTTCTTGAGGTCTGTGGTCTTCTGACGGATTGCGGACACCATCTGGTTGAAGCTCTGCGCCAGCCCGCCCAATTCATCTCCGCTCCTGACCGGGACCTCTACATCCTCTTCGCCCTCGGCAAACCGGTGGGCCGCGCCATCGAGCTCGACGATCGGCGCCACGAATCGTCGGGAGAGGAACCAGGCGGCTACCAACACGAGCGCCAGGAGTGCCGCAAGGCGCAAAACCAGATTTCGGCTGAACACCCGGACGCGGGTGAATGCTTCGTCGGCATCGATCTCCGACAGGATGGCCCACTTCACACCCTCGATGTCCACGGGCGCGTAGGAAGACAGCACGTCCACACCGCGGTAATCCTTGGTTGTTGTCGTCGCCGTTTCGCCGATCAACGCCGCGATGGACGCCGGAGTCCGCACATCCTGGATCAAGATGGTTGTTTCGAAGTTTCGGATCTTCTGGATATCGAAGGGCGAGACACCTACCCGCTCGGCGGCTTCGAGATAGCCCGCCGAATCCTCCAGGAAGAACCGCGAGTTCGAGCGCATCTTGAAATCGGGGCCTACGAGATAGGATTCACCGGTTTCTCCGAGCCCATCGATCTGCCAATTCCGGCTGCTGGTCATGACCCCGTCGATCTCACCCACCGACACCTGGAAAACCAGGACGCCGAGCAGCCAGGCTCCATCGACGATAGGCGCCGCCATGAACGAAGACGGTTCCCCGAGCGATGGCGCATAGGGGGCAAAGTCAACCAGCTTCACCGCGTCGCCTAAAAAATCTCGCTGAGCTTCCTCGAAGACGGTCGCCAGGTTCGAATCCTGGTACGGGCCGTCGAGCAGGTTGGTCCCGAATTCCGTCTCCTTGGAAACCGAGTAGACGACGTGGCCGCTGCCAGAAATCAGGAGGAGGTCGTAAAACCCAAACTCGTGGACAAAGTCCCGAAGGACTGGATGAATTGTGCTGTGCACTTCTGAGTAGAAGCTGTCGTCACCGGCGTCGTCGAGGAGGTCTTTCTCGCCTACCGGATTCGAGTTGTTGACGATGTAGTGGAACTGGAGGAAGAGATCACCATCGTCCGGCGGTAAGTAGTCAGCGGCATCAACCTGAGTTTCCGTATTTGTCGCGAGCTGCGGAAGGAACTCCTCGGTGTAATAGTCGACGACAGCGTCGCGCTGCTCCGAGGTCAGATCGAAATCGTATAAGGCCTGGTGCGCGTCGTCGAAATCTATCATCGCATCGACGATCATGCGGTTTTTGGCAAAGCTCCGCGCCTGGCTCCGGATCTGATCGAAGTACTCCTCGATCCGGTGTGCCTTGCCCGCCCGCACCGAGGTCAGGCGTTCGAGAGTCGTCTCTTCGACCGCAGCCCTGCCACTGAGATACGACAGGACACCGATCAAAACGAGGGCCGGCACCGCCAGCGCGAGCACCGTCAGAAAGAGCTTCCACCGGATGGGTACATTCTTTAGCACGACGTGGCCACCTCAGCTCCTCCTCGCAACCTTGTTGGCGAGAATCGACAGCAACAGACCGAGGGTAACGTAACCGAGGATCCGTTCGCTGATCAGAACGATCTCACCGACCCAGTGGGTCGGGGTGATTCCGCCCGAGCCGAGACGTGTGTATGTAACGATCGAATAGTAGTAAGGCGTCAACGGGCTGTCGGCGGTTGACGGCAGATCGAAAAACTGCCAGCCGAAAAGCGAATCGAGGTGGAAGATGAAACCGAAGATCATCGTCACGACGAACGCGCCCAGAGCTAACTTGACGAGGCTCCGCCCATAGTCGATCAGACCCCAGGCGTTGAACCAGAATCGCTTCCAACGCCTCGACGCGGGCGATGGCGTTTCGTCTATGGCAACCTCGAGCGTATCCAGATAGTCCTGGTCCTTGGCGTCACGGACGAAGAGCGGGTCCCCGAAGCACGAATCGAGGCCCCGGATCCCGTAATAGCGGCCCCTCTTTTCCTTGAATCCGCCGTCCTTCATGGCTGTGAGATTGGTGGCTGCGAGGTTGGCGTTGCGGAGATTGGCGCCGGTGATATCGGCATGGCTGAGGTTGGAACCCGTGAGGTCGGCCTCGCTCAAGTTCGCATCTGAAAGATCCGTTCCGTCACAGTCAGCCCCTCGCAGCTTGGTGCCCCGGAGGTCGGCGCCTCTGAAATTAGCGGCACCAAGGCTGGCTCCAGTGAGATCCACCTCGATCAGACACGCACCGCTGAAGTCCGCCTTGTAGAGCGCCGCGCCTTTGAGATCCGAGCCCGCCAGATCCGCCCTCGTCAGCACCGCCATCTTGAGGTTCGCTTCCGTCAGGTCGGCCTGGAAAAGCTCGGCATCGGTGAGATCGGCCTCTCCGAGGTTGACCCCCGTCAGATCCATCTCGCTGAGGTCTTCACCTACGAGGTTCGGCTTTTTGCCCGGGTTCTTGCGGCGCCACTCGTTCCACGCCTCGACCCCCTCGTACAGTATGTCGATGTGCGCCGCATCCGCCATGGGTCACCGTCCTTGGATCCAATACTCTACTACTGAACCCTCAGTCAGCGATCGCGGGGCACCGAGAATTCTGTTCAGGGTGTGATGGTGCCGGCCGGGGTGACCCGCAAACCTCCGCGGCGAATGACAACGCTGCGGCTTTCGAGCTCACGCTTGATGAGGTCGCCGTCCGCCTGAGAAATCCCCGCCGAAGGGATGGTGACGGTCGCGTCATCACCCCCCATCGGAGGCAGACCGTTCGGGTCATTGTTGACGACGAGGACCGCGACCGCCCCCGTAAGCTGCGCGTTCTTAACCTTTTCGGTGAAAAAGCACTCCCCGCGATCAACGACGGCGATCTTACCCGCTATCGCAGAAGCATTGACCAGGGGATTGCATCCCAAGGTCGACGCTTCAGACCCGTCATCAACTACCGCTAGATCCCCGCTGATTCCAGTCAGATCGATGGCCGGCCCGAACTGCGCGGGCTGCACGGCGTAGCTTCCCTCGATGCTGCTTGGCGAGTTGATTGTGAGAGCCGGCGCGTTGTCGAGAAAGGCGGGCGCCGCGCCGGTCGTCTGGGGACCATCCCACACCACTCGGTTGGTGTTGACCGCCGACGCGCTGCGTTGTGTATTCGTCATCTCCGACCAGTGGAGCCCTTCATCTTTGTCGAACGTATAGACCGAATAGATGTCCGGCATCGGCGGGATGCCGGTGAATACCGGTGGCGAACCGGTCGCGTCATTGATGAAATTGGCAAAACCCAGCCCGTGGCTTATTTCATGGAGGGCAACTGAGGAAAAGGGGGCCTGCCCGGGAGGGGTGTTTCCGTCCAGCCCATAGTAGTAGCGATAACCCGACGCCAGACATTCTTCGTCGATCTGACTATTGAAGGTGATGATCAGCTCACCGGCGTCCGGCGGGTATCCGTCCTCCGTGGTGCTGAGATTCTCGCCGGCAAGGGCTTCGGCAAGGGCTCCGTGGTACCACGTACCCTGCCTCGGTGCGTTCGGAAAATCGAAGAACAGAAACTGGGAGCCCGCCGCGGCCAGCACCGCGCCGTCTTCGGGGTTGGGGCCGCAATCGAGTTCATCAAAAGCGGCCTCGATATTGATCTCGACGGAGCTGCCGAGTTGGGCAGCCCATACACCCGCGACCCACTGCAAGGCGGCCAGACGCTGACCACCGAGGGTTGTTCCACCGGGATTATCCGGAGCTGCGGCGACGACAGTCGGGTCGTTGAAACCCTCATCCTCGGGGTCGGTGACCCGTATCGTGATGACGGAGGAGCCCCGGGGCCAGCCAAGGTCCCTGAAGTGCGGCAGGGTCAGGTCCACCTCGCCCAGTGGAACGGTCGGGGAGGCGAAAGGCTCCATCAGCAGATCCGGGGTCGCAGAAATATCCCAGTGGGATATCGAGGAGCCCTGCTCCAGAGGATTCGGGGTGTAGAGAAGCAACCGGCCCAGTTCGTCGGCGCCTGAGATCCGGGAGGGATCGACGGCAAGGGTGCCGCTGACTTCGGCCGCTCCGGCAGTTACCACTGAAGTCAGGACCAGCACGGATAGAAGACGCCCGACGCGTATTGCGATTCTCATTGGCAGCGCCCTACTTGTCCCGGCGCTTTTCATTCGTCTCAGCCGATCTGGCCTTCATGAATTCCTCAGCCGCATGTGAGTGGCTCGTACAAATAGTCTCCAGAGACCCATCCGGCCTTACCTGTACCATCAACGCATGTTGGAAACGGCCGTCCAGATACACACCCTTGCCACCGCTAGACAACTTGAAGACCTGAAGGCCTTCGGTCGAGCGGGTCAGTGCGTTGGCAAGAGGGGCCGATAGCACCGCGGACTCCTGGAACGGAACCGAGATGATCTCACCGGATTCCGGGTTGTAGATCACCCGAATTGTCTTTGTGGTGACCGTCTCGGAGCTCCCGACTTCAGACGCTTGCCGTTTGCGCCCCTCCTCCTCGTCCGGGGAGGAAGCCGCGACCGGCAATGCGGTGGCCATCATCAAGGAGACCGCACACAGTACCGAGAGGTTGCGGATCGTCGTCACCTTTTCACGAAATAGCTTATTCATCCTTACTCCGTCTTGGCCCAAAGAGATTATGCCGGTCGTACGTCTCAGGATACCTTCTCACGAAGCTTGCGTCTCAGGCCGCAGGTTAAACAACAGTCAAAAGGCAGTCAGTAATCCATAGGGAGGGATCGTGGCGGGGAGAGATTTTGGCGGAGCACGGTCCGTCGTGGAAAATTACCCGGCTTCCCGAGTCCCCTTCCCTCCCCCTTCGTACACACCGGCGCCGACAATCATCGCGATCGGGAACTCGATAGTCTCGAAGATAGCTTCCATCAAACCAAGTCGAACGGGAAGCAAACCCAGATTGATGAAATTGATGACCAAAGAGAACCCCAAGATGACGCCAAACGCGCTGGTGATGAGAGCGGTTCTGGTCCCGACCCCGAACATCGGACGCAACGAGGCGTAGAGCCAGATCAGAATTGTGCAGTTCAACAGGGGGAGGAGGCCGCTAACCCAGTAGTTGAGGGCGGTCCAATGGCTCAGATCAATCGTCTGGAGCCACATATCCGAGGTGGTCTGCCCGAACAGGAACTGGCTGATCACGCGCTCCACCAGGATCTCGACAGCGATCCACACGACCAACATCGCCAGACCGGCAAGCAACATTCTTTTGACATTGATTTGGTTCATGAGTCCCTCCGATTTCGGAAACCAATAACTCCAAGGAAATCTCGGGCGAAATTCGGCCTACACATTCGAAGCGACCTCGTACTGAAACACATCCTCGATACCGACGCCGAAGACCTCGGCGATCCTGAAGGCAAGTTCCAGCGAGGGCCCGTACTTGGCCGCCTCGATCGCGTGGATCGTCTGCCTCGTGCAGCCCGACCGGCGCGCCAACTCCTGTTGTGTCATCTCACCGTTTTCGAAGCGCAGCCTGCGAATTTGATTCCGGATGACGATTTTCATCAGCCCTGTCCTCGATATGTTGAGTAATACATTCTTTACATAAAGTAAATTCTATTTTACTTTATGTCAAATATATCTTCCTCACCGAGCGACTCGCATACAAAGAGCGCGGGCAACTCCAGCTCCTCAAAAAGATCGTCTACAATTGCCTCCCGCACCGCTTCGCAAAACCAAGCCTCGTTGAACCAAAGGAGATCTTTGATGCCCCTCAAACAAACGGTCACGCCGAATCCGTCCAACTTCCGTTCCGTCTCAATCCTCAGTCTTCTGTGCCTGATCCTGCTCGTCGGCTCGGCGACGACCGGGTTCGCGCAGATCGTTCCTTCAAAAGAATCATTGTCTGACGTCTATCCCGGCAAGGCATATTCGCCCTACGCGCAGCGCAGTTTTCCCTCCCACGTTTTCTGGGGCGACACCCATCTGCACACCGGTCTCTCGGTGGATGCCGGTCTTTTCGGTTGCCGTCTCGGTCTCGACGAGGCCTATCGCTTTGCCCGCGGCGAAGAGGTGATGGCCTCGAGCGGTCAGTCGGCAAAGCTCAGTCGTCCGCTCGATTGGTTGGTGATCGCCGACCATTCCGACGCCATGGGCTTCTTCAACGATCTCGCAAAAGGTGACCCCGACATCCTCAAATTTGATCAGGCCAAGCCGTGGTATGAGGGTCTGATGGCCGGTGGCGATGCCTCAGCCGAAGCCGCGCTGAGTCTGATCGGAACCTTCTCTCAAGGCGAAATTGATCCGGCGATGATGACCGAGTACTCGCCGGGCGGGAAGACCTACGCATCGATCTGGGAGAGGGTAGTCGACACTGCGGAGCGGTTCAACGACCCTGGCCACTTCACCGCCTTCATCGGCTTCGAGTGGACCTCACTCGTCGCCGGCAACAACCTCCACCGCAACGTGATCTTCCGTGAAGGCGCCGAAAAAGCAGGACAGGTCGTGCCATACACCACCCAGGCGCCCATGGGCTCGACCGATCCACTCGAGCTATACAAGTACCTCGAGAACTACGAAGCCAGAACCGGTGGTTCAGCGCTTGCGCTCGCCCACAACGGCAATCTATCGAACGGCATCATGTTCCCGGTCGACGCCCAATACACCGGCCGCAAGCTCGACAAACACTACGTCGAGTCGCGAGCCAAGTGGGAGCCGATGTACGAGATCACCCAGATCAAGGGTGACGGCGAGGCCCATCCGTACCTTTCGCCCGATGACGCATTTGCCGACTACGAAACCTGGGACGCCGGAAACCTCGATCTTTCCGAAGCCAAGACCAACGACATGTTGCAATACGAGTACGCCCGCGAGGCACTGAAGAATGGACTCCTGCTGGAGAAACGTCTGGGCACCAACCCCTATAAATTCGGTCTAATCGGCTCCACCGACAGCCACACGGGCCTTGCGGCTATCGAGGAGGAAAACTTCTTTGGCAAGGCCACCAACGCCGAGCCCTCGCCGACGCGCATGCACCATCCGTTCACCAAGACTGACAACGGCGTCTTTGAGGGCTATGAGCTTGTCGCCTCGGGTTATACCGCCGTCTGGGCGGAGGAAAACACCCGCGCATCGATCTGGGACGCGATGGAACGCAAGGAAGTCTACGGCACCACCGGCCCGCGCATCCTGGTGCGCTTCTTCGGCGGCTGGAACTACACAGCGCAAGATCTGAACAGCCGCCAACCAGCCTTCAGGGGCTATGAGAAAGGCGTGCCCATGGGCGGCGACCTCCGCGGATCCGGCAAGGCGCCGACCTTCATGGTCTACGCGTTGCGTGATGTGGTCGGCGCCAACCTCGACCGTATCCAGATCGTCAAGGGCTGGCTCGACGCTAAGGGCGAAACCCATGAAAAGGTCTACGACGTCGCCTGGTCGACCGGACGCGAGATGGACGCCAACGGCGTGCTGCCGCCAGTCGGCAACACGGTAGACATCGAAGCGGCCAATTGGAGCAACACGATCGGCGCCTCCGAACTCGGCACGGTCTGGACCGACCCCGACTTCGATCCGAAAGAGACCGCTTTCTACTACGGCCGCGTGCTCGAAATCCCGACCCCGCGCTGGGTGGTCTACGACGCCTTCCGCTACGGCATCGACATACCCGAGGGCGCCGAAACGACCCACCAGGAGCGCGCCTACACAGCGCCGATCTGGTATAGCCCCTGACCCCAGGGCGGTGAAAACGGATCGGGGCCGGATACGTCGAACAGGATCGTATCCGGCCCTTTTCTTCTTGGAATTGAAGTGCCCACACCCAGACAGTCGACGATTCTTATTCTGATGAGCCCAGCCCGGGAACTTTCCTCAGCTCGGCGCTGGCGATCGCCTTCAAGATCTGCACTCTGGCGATCGGATCGAGGGCGTCAAGTTCGGTCCGGATGTTTTCTTCGGCCGCAACCATGTGGGTCTGGCGTCGTTTGAGGAGAACACCGGAGCCGATGGCGACGAGGCCGAGGGGCGCGGCGATATCGACAAAATTCCGCCGATCCCT
>Ga0316197_10002428_pt1 | contig 13312 bp, 14 predicted proteins | sample OudBiesiAoxic_MG_FD_204939 | JGI IMG/M metagenome (GOLD analysis project Ga0316197, IMG submission 204939) | Coastal sediment microbial communities from Oude Bieten Haven, Netherlands - site A oxic | ecosystem: Environmental > Aquatic > Marine > Coastal > Sediment | place: Netherlands...
GCATCAGCCAGATGCCGGTCACACCGAGGTCGTCGGTGGTGGATGCATCCCCATCGTTCAGATAGTCGAGCGAAGCCGTCAGCCCGGCGAAGTCGCCGACGCCATCGCCGTCGGAGTCCTTGAAGGACCGCACGAAAACCTCGTAGAACACGCGGTCGTTCCACCACGGCAGCAGGCTCTCAGGTTCCTGAGGTGCGACGGTGGTGACGGCGACGGTCGACGTTGGAGCACTGGTGGGCGCTGGCCCGTCGGTGGTTTCGGTGCTGCTGCCGGAGCAGGCCGTCAACGCTGTGGCAACGAGCACGAGAAAAGCAGAGCGACGCATCTGTCCAGTGTCGGCCCGCGGGCGCCGTGGGCATAGGGCACTTCGACCCAGGAGGGCGTCAGGCGTCGGCAGAATTGTCGCCGGTCTCACACCCCGGTGTCGGCGGGGGACGTCCGGCGGCGATGGCCTCGCGGTGCTCGTCGAACGACCTGGTCGCCAACGCAACGACGAGTCCAACGCCGATGAATGCGCCGATGGCGGTGACGACGGCGGCGCCGCTTTCGGCAGCAGGGCATTCGCTGGGTAGACACAGTGCGTGGACGATGCTCTTGCCGAGCAGGGCTCCGATCACGGTGCCGAAGGCCACCGAGAGAGCAACGACGGCCCGGATCTTCAGGGCGACGACGGCAATCCCGAAGGCGAGGCCGGCGACAGCGCCCACGACGATCCAGACGCCCTCAGCCCCGAACAGCAGCATGCTCACGATCCCGAGGGCGGCGGCGGCGATCACCGTGAAGGCATCCTGGGCTCTCACGACGGCGTGTCCTTGCCCGAGCGTGGTGCGGCAACCCGGGGGCCGGGGAGGTGTGACATGAGAGGAGAGACGGCGAGCAAGGCTTCGCGGGTCCACGACAGCCCAACGGTGATCCCGACGACGACGGCGAGCAAGACCTTGCCCGGCCACGGCGAAACGTAGAGCGCCGGCAACGCGAGGATCGGAAGCGCCAGGCGGATGCCCCACAACGCCCAAAGCTGGGCACGGGCATATCCCCAGGCCAGCAACAGTCCGGCGCCACCCAGGATTCCGTGGGCGGGCTCGAGGCCGCTCGGGGACGACAGTGCGACGGCGGGGACGAGCGCCAGGGCGCCGAAGGCGACTCCCATTGCCTTGGGTCCCGGGCCCTGAGCTGAGGGCCGTTCCCGAATCCACCCTTTGAGCCAGGGTCCGGCCAGACCGATCAGGGTGAGGATCCCTGCCACCAGGCCGACGATGGCCCAGGGGGTGAAGTCCTCGATCACGATCGCCAGCGCCATGGCGGCGAGGGTGACGATGATGGCAAGCCACGGCGCCCAGCGGCCCCGCGACAGGAGCAGTCCGGCGGCGGCAACAACGACGAAGATCAACAACCCAAGGGCGAGCACGGCGGCGGCACCCGGAGCAAACGGTTCTGGGGCTACTCCGAGTTGGATCGCCCACGCCGCGCCGCTGAGCGTGAAGAGGGCGGCAATGATGTAGGGGGCGCGGCTCATCAGGTGATTATGACCTGTCCCGGTGTGGCTCGGTTTGTCCGCACCGTGGCGGCTACTGCTCCGGTCGGGTATCGATGGTCCCGGGTACCCGGGTCAGCCCGATGTTGGCGCCGTAGCGGTAGATGTCGAGCTCGAGTTCGCTGAAGTCGACCTGGAACGTGTCCCCGTTCTGGAGTGTCTCGCTCATGAAGGGGACCTCCCCGCCGCGAGCGCGAGCCTCGATGACGTACTCGCGTTCTTCTGAGTCTTCATGACGCCACTCGACGATGGGGGTCACCGTAGTGTCGATTTTGACGTTCGAGGGGCGGAAGGCGCCGTCGATGATCGACACGATGACCACGCCCTCAGGGGGAGGCTCGGTCGTTGTCGTGACCTTGGCACGCCTGTCTGCAGCCAGCACCTCTGCGCTGGGGCCACTGCCGCACGCGACGGCAACTAGGCCGAGTGCCACGGCCAGCAAAGTGATCCAAATAGCTCGTCGCATCGGTCTCCTCAGCTGCGGTCGCCGCAGTCTATCCCGGCTTGCTAGGTATCGCTCGAATCGGCGAGCGGAGGGAACGCGGGACCCTGATCCGGCTCCCACCAATGTGTCCGGCGCCAACGGGATTGCGGCTCGGCCGGCGGTGTCAGGGTGATCACCGCGGCGTGGCCCGGCTTGTGCTGATGGAAGTTGTCGAAGCTCCGGCCGGTCAAGGTGAGTCGGCCGGCCTGGACCGGGTCTTGATGTGAAACGACCACGACATCGCCGGAGCGAATCGACGCAAATGCCTCTTCCGCCGCGGCAGCAAACCGCCGACCGGCGGCTTCGAGCGGCTCGGGGGAGAACGCCAGATCCTCGGGGTGGGCCAGGTAGGCCTCGAGTTCACCGGGGAAGCGTTGCGGGAGGTCCTCCCACACCGTGCCTGCCCAACGTGAGCCGAGCCGCCACTCGGTCAGACCTTCGTCCACGAGGAATCGAGCATCCGGGTGAGCCGAGGCAATCACCCGTGCCGTCTCCTGGGCTCGCTGCAGAGGCGATGCAACCACCAGCGCCACCGGAGCCGAAGCCAGATAGTCCCCGGCCGCCTCCGCCTGTGAGACGCCGCGCACGCTGAGCCCGAACCCGTCGAGGTCGGCGTACACCACGTGGTCGGGGTTTTCCACCTCCCCATGACGAACCAAGTGCAGAAATCGTGGTTGTGCTTCGTGGACCATGGAGGAAGGCTAGAGCCTCGACCGTCGCACCCCGCCCTCCGACTGGCACCCGGCGCCCGGTACCCTCGCACCATGGCCGACCACTTCTCCGAGCCGATCCTCCACGTCGACATGGACGCCTTCTTCGTGGAGGTGGAGCGCCTCACCGATCCAACGCTGCGCGGCGTTCCGGTGATCGTCGGCGGATTGGGCAACCGCGGCGTGGTGGCGGCGTGCTCCTATGAGGCTCGCGCCTACGGCGTTCACTCCGCAATGCCGATGGTTGAGGCGCGTCGGCGCTGTCCCCGGGCCCGCTATGTCACGCCGACCCACGGCCGATACGGCGAGGTGTCCGGCCAAGTGTTCGAGGTGTTGCGTAGTTTCACACCGCTGGTCGAGGGCCTGTCGGTCGATGAGGCCTTCCTCGACGTTGCCGGCCTATGGCGCCACTACGACTCCGCAGTTGCCGTTGGCGAGACCATCCGGGCCAAGATCCGCGCCGATGTCGGGATTCCATCCTCGGTCGGGATCGCGGCGAACAAGTTTCTGGCGAAGCTTGCCTCGGAGGAGGCCAAACCCGACGGTCTGTGGGTGGTCAAGCGTGGTGAGGAGCTCGAATTCCTCCATCCGCTGCCGGTGCGCCGCCTCTGGGGAGTTGGGGAGGCCACCTATGCCGCGCTCGACGCCCTCCGCATCGCGACGGTGGGTGACGTGGCGGCCGCCCCGCTCAGGCTGCTCGAGGATCGACTTGGACCGTCCCTGGCGAGGCACCTCCATGCGCTGGCCAACGCCGTCGACGACCGGCCGGTCGAGCCGGGAGGAGAGGCCAAGTCGATTTCGGTCGAGGTCACCTACGAAACCGACCTCCTCGAGGCCGACGACATCGAACGTGCACTGTTGCGCCACTGCGACCGCCTCTCGGCGCGCCTGCGCCGCGCCGAACTGGCCGGCAAAACCGTCACGCTCAAGGTCAGGTTTGGCGACTTCACGACGGTCACTCGGTCCCACACCGATGAGGTTCCGATCGAACACACACCCGATCTGTGGGATGTCGTCCAAGACCTGCTGGGGCGGGTCGACGTCGCCGGTCGTGGCGTGCGTCTGCTCGGGGTTGGTGCTGCCGGACTCGTCGCGAGCGCCGACCCGCGTCAACTGTCGCTGTCGCATCCCGCTCGTGACGCCGTCGCCGAGGCCGCCGAACAGGTGCGCGCCCGTTTTGGCGACGATGCGGTTGTACCGGCTCGCCTCATCGACCCTCCCGAATCAGACGAGACCCGCACGTGAGGGACACGCAGAGGGTGGGAAGACCCCCGTTGGATACGGCGTCTCCTGGGTATACTGTCGGCGTCGAACCACGACGTCGGAGGGAGCGGCGATGCCGCTGAACGAGCGAGAGCAGAAGATCCTCGAGGAAATAGAACGTCAGTTCTATCAAGAGGATCCGAAGCTCGCGCAAACCGTGGCCAAGACCACGCTTGAGTCCGTCAAGCGCAAATGGTTGCGGCTTGCCGTGGTTGGCTTTGTTGTTGGTGTCGCGGTAATGCTTGCCTTCTTCACGAGCTCGACCGTGATCGCCATCGGCGGCTTTGTGGTGATGGTGGTTTCAGCCGGATATCTCGTTATGAATCGGCGCCGGAGCAAGGCCGAAGCAACACGAGATTTCTCGCTGGAAAACTGGATGGATCGCGTCCGACAGAGGTGGCGTCGCGACGGCTAGAGTGGCGGCCCTCAGGTGAGGGGTACAAGTAAGAACGCTGGGTGTGTGCCGGTGTCCGAAACGCCTAAGTAGGGCAGCAGCACACGTGAGATGTTGGGAGGAGCGTGTTGGACGGTTTTACCGCGCAGCAGGCCTCGAAGCTGACAAAGTGCACGGCGCATCAGCTGCGCTACTGGGACAAGGTAGACCTGGTCAAGCCTTCACTCCAGAGCACCGACGGTCGTCCGGGAAGGCGGCGGTTGTATTCATTCCGCGATCTGGTGGCGCTGCGCGTCGTCAAGAGCCTTCTTGACAACGGGATGTCGGTGCAACGGGTGCGGCGAGCATGGGACTACCTGCGGCGCACCGCCGACATGGACACCCACCTCGCTGAGGTGCGGCTCGTCACCGATGGCCACACCATCTTCCGGGTGGCCCAGGACGAAGACGAACTGCTCGACGCCTTGCGGCAGGGTCAGCTTGCCTTCTTCGTCGCCATCAACGAGATCGCCCGTGCCGTCGAAGATGACGTGACCCGTTTCGAGCTCGATCGGGAGCGATTCCTCGAGATGCTGCGACGGGTCGAAGACGACGTCAACTTGGAAGCAGAATCCGCCAGCGGCTGAGCGATCGACCGGCCGATCAGGTGTCTGGTCGACGTACCGGCGAATCGCCTCGAGAGAGTCCGTCCTACTTCTTGGTGCGCAGGTTGCGCATCCAGTCCGGTATCAGGGTTCCCGGCCGGTACAAGGCTGCAACCCGCCGTCGCTTCGAATAGCGGGTTTCGAGCCGAGCCGTCATCTGCTCCAGAGAGCGGGTTGCCGTCTCCAGGTGGTCGGCGGTGAGGGTCTCGGCCGGCCCGTAGAGCGCCCGGCCATACACCGTGGCCAGCGGCGCCATCGCAGGGTCGAACTCCGCAGCCAACTCCTGTGGGGTGAGCGTGCCGTCGACTGTCTCGCCGAGGTCGCTGAGCCGGGTGACGATGTCCTCCCACGCCGCAGTGATGTCGCCCTGCTCGAGACGTTTCATGCGGCGGCGCCGCTGCCACCACTTCACCAGGGGGATCCCGGCCAGCAGGATGAGAGTGATGATGACGAACGGCGCTGCGGTGGTGAGCCACCCCGGCAACGTGAAGCCGGTATTCGACCCCGGGTCTGGGTTGTTGTTGAGCCCGGGCGGCTCAAACGTTTCGTTCGGCAGTTCGACGGGGGGCAGGTCCAGGCCGCGTCGCGTAAGGACTTCGGGTGGGGGAACGTCGAGGTAGGCGGTCAGATCGAACCCGAGGTCGTCCTCGATCGCCTCGAAGGTTTGCGGCGTGTCGCGCTGGGAGCGAGGCGTCGGGTCGAAGCGGACCCAGCCCTGGGTGGGCATCCACAGCTCAACCCAGGCATGGGCGTTGCGGTCCCTCACCACGACCTGGTTGGTTTCGCCGGGGTCGGCGGTGCCCGGGGTGAACCCGAGCACCACCCGGCTGGGGATGTTGAGGGTGCGGGCCATGACGGCCATGGCCGTGGCGAAATTCTCGCAGTAGCCGACGTGATGGTTGACGCTCTCGGGGTCGAGCAGCCAGGCACTGAGGTCGGTGGCGCCGTGCCCCGGTTCGATGTCCGTCGAGTAGTCGAAGGCGTCCGAGTGGAACCACGACTCCAGCGCAAGTCCCTTCTCGAAATCGGTGACCAGGTTGTCAGTGCGCAGCCGCGCCTCGGCGGCGATCCCCGGATCAAGATCCTCGGGGAGTGCCAGGAACACGTCGGCGTCGGGTGGCTCCTCGCGCCTCTCGGGCACCGCTACCAGTCCGATCGCATCTGGCAATTCCTCGCCCTCGTCGACGGCGCTGAGGAACGACGGGGAGAGTTGTCCGGTGTCATCGAGCGCCAGTACGTTGATGTTGGGTTCCGGCACTTCGGCGGCGATGACGTAGCGCATCCCTTCGTAGGACAGGCCGCCGTCGAGGATGATCGAACCGTCCACCGGTCGTACCCGCAGGCTGCGAAACAAGGTCTCGTCGGCGACCAGGTCGGTGGGGGAGTAGGCACTCGGCAGCCAATCCTGACTCAGGAAGGCGATCGAAATGTCGGCCGTGATCGAGTTGGTCTCTCCGGCGAACGCGTGACCCTGCTGCTCCCAGGGCCGTTCCTCCAGCGGCAGGGCAACGAACCTGTCGGCGTAGAACTGTCCACCGTCGTAGCTCTCCATGGTGAGTAGCTTGAAGTAGACCTCGTTCGGGGCGAGGTCGCCTTCGATCTGTGCAACGAACAGCGGGGTGTTGGAGTTCGACACCAAGGTCTGTTGGATCGAGATGAACGGGTTGTAGCTCACGCTGCCGAAGTTGTCGCCGCCGTAACCTCGTCGGTTGCGCCAGTCGAGCACCCCGTCATAAGGCACCTGGTTCTGGAAGAGGCCGACTGCCAGGATTGCGCCGACCAGCGTCACGCTGAGCAAGGCCGAGGCCGATGCCCCCATCTTCGGGTGGGCGGATGGCCATGCGCCGCGCGGTGCCATCCGACCTGCCGTGCTGTCGCGTTCATCGGACGTGATGGCGAGGATCATGCCGGCGACGAGGAGAATGAACACCACGGTACGGACCAGGCCGGTGCCGGCGCGGTCCATCGTGGCGAACTGGAGTGAAAGAACCAGCGGTGGGACCAGCGCAACGTAGGGGTGGCCCTTGAGGAGGCCCCATGCCAGCAGGGCGCCGGCCGTCCAGAAAACCAGTGTGATAAGGATCACGATGCCGGGCACCGGGATGACCGGCTCGATCCCGCTCTGGACGATGGCGACGGCCTGGTCGAGTTGAGCTCTGATCAGTTCGAGACTCGACGCCGTCGGCAGGAAGAACGCAGTAGTTTCGGGGGCGGCCACCCGAACGACGGTGATCGTCATCGCGATCAGGTTGGCGGCGACCAGGAACCAGTTGTTGAGCCGATATGAAACGGCGGTCCAGGTGATGATGATGCCAAGCAGCATTCCGGCGGCGACGACAAACTGCCAGGGCACGCCCGAGATGGTGGGGCGCAGCAGCTGGTTCATCATGAAGAACGCAAACGCCAGCCCGGCGAGGCCGGCTAGCCAGCTGTTGCGGTAGACCATGCCGTCTCCATTGCCTCATGCCAGGCCGGCGCCCATGTCGCTCCCGCCGCAGAGAGCACGGTGATGGCGCCGGCCCTCCTCAGCTGCAGTATGCCTTCATTGTCCTTCTGGGCGACCGACATTGCCACCGTTTTGACGTAGTCACGACTCAGCAGTCGGAACACGGCGAGGTCGGAGTCGTCGGGTGCGCCGGTGACCATGATGAGTGCCCCGCCGCTCAGCCCGGAGCGCCGCATCCGGCCGACCAGCTTGCGCAGGTCGATGTCGGCGACGGCCTGCACCGTTGCCAGTTCCTCCATCCCGAGCGCATAGGCCTCGATCGAGGCCACGGTGGTGCCTTCCGACACGCCGGTCCACAGTGTCGGGCTGAAGCCGGATTGAAAGAGATGCCGCATTGCCGACGCCGCCCCGCGGACTGCGTGCTCGAAGGCCTCGGCGCCGGCATAGCTGCCTATCCGGGGATCGAGCAGCACCAGCGCTCGTGACTGCCACGGCATCTCGAGCTGGCGGATCATCAACTCGTCACGTTTTGCCGACGATGGCCAATGGACACGACGTAGGTCGTCGCCCTGCTGGTATTCGCGCAGGGTGAAGAAGTCCTCGCCGCCGGTCTGCGAGAAGTTGGCCCGAGAGGTGTTCACCGTGGGATCCTGACCCCGCACGATGGGCAGCCCGGCGAGTTCCTCGACGGCGGGAAACACCACAAGACGATCGGCTCGCCCGGCGGTGCCACCCGATTCGGCCATCGCCAGCGGGTCGCGCACCGACACCGCGGCCGGTCCCACCCGGTAGACGCCCCGAGGCCGGCACAACACCTCGTAGCGGGCGACGACGGGGTCGTTGGTGCCGACCGTATCGGCGGTGAAGGCGGCTGCTCCCAAACCGTGGACGACGTCCTCGACGTTCACGTCGTTGATGCGGCGGCGGCCCGTCATCGCGATCTCGACGATCGCCCGGTCGCCGTCGTGGACCTGCGCGGGACTGATGCGCCGCTCTACCGCCACGCGGGGGACCGTGCGGCGGACGTGGATGACGCCGACGCCAACAGCCAGCAGCAGGAATGCGGCGGCGGCGAGGAGCAGTTGCTCTCCGAAGGCGATCCAGAGAACCACGAGTGCCAGAGCGGCACCGAGCGCGGCCCACCCCCGGATCGTCGGCATCAGACGCCGGCCTTGGTGCCGGGGACGTCAATACCGTGAGCGATACCGCTGACGATGTCGCCAATGGTGACGCCGCGCATCTGGGCTTCTGGTCGCAGGATGAGGCGATGGTTGAGGATGGGCTGGAGCATCGCTTTCACATCGTCGGGGGAGACGTAGTCGCGTCCTGACGTAGCGGCATGGGCCCGCGCGGCCCGTTGCAGGAAGAGGGTGGCGCGTGGTGACGCGCCGAGGAGCAGTTCGGGGTCGTTGCGGGTGGCGTCGGCGACATCGACCAGGTAGGACTTGATCACGTCGGCAACGTGGATCCGGCGGGCGATGGCACTCATGCGGGTGATGTCGTCGGCGTGCACAACGGCCTTGAGATCGTCGTAGGTCGAGTGGTCGCCGTGAGTGTCGAGCATTTCGAGCTCTTTGTCCCGCTCCGGGTATCCCATGGTGATCCGCATCATGAAGCGGTCGAGCTGCGCCTCGGGGAGCGGGTAGGTGCCCTCGTGCTCGATCGGGTTCTGGGTGGCAACCACGATGAAGGGGAGGTCAAGGGGCCGGGTGACCGCGTCGACGGTGACCTGGCGCTCCTCCATTGCTTCGAGCAGCGCCGACTGCGTCTTGGGGCTGGCCCGGTTGATTTCATCACCGAGCACGACGTTGGCGAACACCGGCCCGGCTCGGAAGACAAAACTGGAGGAGTCGCGGTCCCACACGGAGACACCGGTGACGTCGGACGGCAGCAGGTCTGGGGTGAATTGAATGCGCTGGAAGCTGCAATCGATCGAGCGCGCCAGTGACTTGGCGAGCAGTGTCTTGCCGACCCCAGGCACGTCCTCGATGAGGGCATGGCCACTTGCCAGCAGGCACATAGTGATCAGCTGAATCGTTTCGCGTTTGCCCTGGATCACCTTTTCGATGTTGTCGGTGATCTCGCGATAGCGCTCGCTGAACCACTGCAGGTCCTCAGCGGAGACCGTCACGCCTGCTCCTTCCTCCGGTGGCGAATGCCGAGGTTACTCACCCTTGCGCGGTTGCGTTCCCCAGTCGTGGTGGAACCGGCGAATCTCTCGTGCAACGGTTTGTGATTACGATCCGTTCCCATGGTGGGTTGGAGAGCGATCTGGGCAGTCATGCGGCAACCGCGTTTGTGGCCCGAGGCGTTGCGCGCAACGTCGGCGTTGGCGCGGGACGGCTGGTGGCGGCGCCCGCCGTTCCTCCCCCTTCCGAATCGGGCCTACATGCGCTGGCGGGTTGCGACCGCCTACGGCTCCTCGGCCAGAGCGATTGATCCCCGCGACCTGGTGGCGTATCTTGAGTGGCGCAAGCGCCAACGATCTTCAGGGGCCAAGTGAGGGGAGATCCGGTGGTGGATTCGCTGCAAGAGGAACTGCTCGCGATCCCGGGCGTCGATGGAGCCGACTTCGACGGCGGCGTCGTCGCTCCCGAGGGAGTTCGAGTACGTCTCTCGGCTGGTGCTGATCCGATTCGGGTTGGTGAAGACGTGCGCAAGGTTCTCGCCGAGCACGGCCTTCGTTCCCAGATGACCTCACCTGCGGTGGCCCCCGAGGTGCCGCCGCTGCCTCCTGCCCCGATAGAGACTCCGACCGCTCCGACACCCCCGCCGGATGTCTCGGCACCCGTTGTGGCGATGCCTGACCCCCGGGAACAACCAGAGACCTTGGTTGTTGCTGTTCCAGGATCTGAGAACGTCGCGCCAACGGCCGAAGCGGACGTGGGTGAAGCGACGGCTGAGCCTGGCCAGGAGGTCGAGGTTGTCGAACCTGAGGCGGACCCGGAGTCGGCTGTTGCCGTTCGCGCTGCGCCGGTGGGTTTGCGCAGCGTGGCCGTTGAGGAAGCGCGCGAAGGGCTCACCGTGGTGGCAACTCGAACCGACGGTGCGAAGGTTCAGCGCCCGGCGCGTGACTCGGCGAAGGGTCTCGATGCCGCGGTGGTCGCCGCGGTAGCCGAATTGGCCGAGGACGGGACGCGTCCCCGCCTGGTCGGGGTCTTCGATGCCGAGGCAGAAGGCGTCGCGGTGGTGACCGTGGTCGTCGAAGTCGACGACGGTTCGCTGCGGTCCGGGTCGGCCGTCGTGGCCGGCGGCCGAGCGTTTGGGGTGGCCCAGGCGACCTGGCGGGCGCTCAGCGCGCCGGTCTGACCCGTTCCGACGGGTCAAAAGCCCGAGTCGGTGGGATGAGTTCCACGATGACGTCGGAGGCTTCATCGACGCGCAAGATGGTCGGTCCGGCAGCTTCGCCTTCGGTGGCGCCGATGGCTCCGACCAACTTGTCGTGGCGATCGGCCTTGGCGAGCACGTCGCGTACCAGCATCCGGATCTGGTCGGTGGAAGGGTCCTTGAAGAGCGGCAGTTCGTCTTCGGCGGTGCTGAGCACCGCGATGTCCCGGCGCCGCAGGTCCCAGACCATCACCTCCTGGATGACCTTGTCCGGCGAAAAGGTTTCGAGCGAGGGTACGACGACGGCGTCGACTTGACCGGCGGCCACGATGCCCACAAGTGCCTGGAAGCCTTCGCGCCCGTGCGAGTGGCCGAGGGCGCGCACGTCCTGGCAGACCGCGACGAGACGATGGCCGTTTTCGTTGACCCAGCGTCGAATCCGTTCTGCTTGGGCAAAACCAGCTTCGCCTTCTTGTGGGTCCGGGGATTCCCGGATGTACCCCACCGCACGCACCGCGATGCTCCGTTCATTGCTACGCCGAGTCTCGCATTGGCACCGAAGGTGGTCAACCACCCGGCTGGAAGGAGCTGATCACCGATAGCGGACGGGGTTTCGCACCGAACCGCGTTTCCACTCAGTCTCCCACTCTGCTCGAATCGATGAAGGAGAGAAGCGCCCGGCTGCCTGCCTCCGGCTGTTCGGTAGACGGGTAGCGGCCGCGATCGGGAATGAGCGTGAGCTGAGAGTCGGGGATGAGTTGTCGAGCGAGCTCCGGTGCTGCCGGCACGATGAAGTCCTCAGTGCCGTGCACGATGGGGGTCGGGCAATCGATCTTGCCCAAGTCGTCCTGAACGGTCACGTTCTGTTTGATGCGGCGCGCAGGTTCGGAGATCACCACCATGTTGCGGACTCTGACGGCATCAGAGGCGACGAGATCGAAGTACGTTTCGCGGGCCGCAGCGACATGAAACGTGACGCCTTCTAACAGCCGCATGGCGGCGCCGGCGCCGCCGACATCGGTAACCTGGAGCCGATTCCAGGTGAGGGGACCGATCATGGCGGCAACACCCAACGGGCGGTGGCGCTTCAGCGAGTTCGAATGTTGAGTGGCCGGAGCCGGTCGCTTCCACCGCGTTGGGTGGACGTTGCTGTGGCCGTCGTTGTCTTCGCCTTCAGTGTCGTGAACGTGGCTTCCCAGGATGAGGCCGGGATCTCGGAGATCCCCGCTGCCGGGTTTCTCCTGCTGGCCAGCGGCAGCATCGCTCTGCTCTGGCGACGCAGCCGGCCCCTCACCGTGTTGGGAGTTGCGCTCGCAATGGCGGTCGCCTGGACGATGCTCGGCTATCCGGGCAATCCGGTCTTTGTCAGCCTGGTGTCGCTGTATTCGGTTGGCCGGTACGTCCTGGACTGGAGGGTCAGCTCGGCGGCGCTCGCCATCGCCCTCTCCGTTGTCGGTGTCATCCAGGTGACGGATGGCGACCCGGTCTCTGACGTAGTCACGGCGCTGGTTGTGACAACGTTGCCGTGGTACGTGGGTCGTCGGGTGCGAATCCGTGGCGACTACGCGGCTGCGGCTCGGGAGCTAGCCGAGCAACTCGAATGGAAGCGGGCTACGGAGGCCGAGCGGGCCATCGCCGACGCCCGCACCGGTATTGCGCGTGAGCTCCACGATGTTGTCGCCCACAATGTGAGCCTGATGACTGTGCAGGCGGGTGTCGCCCGGCTGGTGGTTGCGGACGATCCCGAACGAGCTGTGGAGGCGATTGGTGCGGTGGAGGTGGCCGGGCGCAGGGCTCTCGACGAACTCCGCCATCTTCTCGGTGTGCTTCGTCCCGAGACAGCATCCGGTGAGCTCGGGCCACAGCCGGCCCTGAACCGGGTTCACGAACTCGTGGATCAACTCAGAGCGACCGGGATGAGCATCTCGTTGGCCGTGGATGTCTCGTCCGAGCTTCCCGTCAGGGTGGATCTGTTTGCGTATCGCATTGTCCAGGAAGCGCTCACCAATGTGCTCAAGCATGGCGGCGTCGACGCCGCGGTACAGGTGCGTATCGAGGAAGCCGACGGTCACCTCGACATCGAGGTGACGGACACGGGGACGACGACAAGCACGCTGCCGGGATCGGGCCAGGGGATCGTGGGAATGCGAGAACGCGCGACGTTGCTGGGCGGTATCTTCGAGGCCGGACCGAGGCCCGAGGGCGGATTCCGGGTCTTTGCACGATTGCCGCTGGGAGATCAATGAGCATCAGGGTTGCCGTCGTCGATGATCAGGCTCTGGTGCGAAGTGGCTTCGCCGTGATGCTGGGTCTTCAGGAAGATATCGAGGTCGTTGCCGAGGCCGGCGACGGTGCGGCCGCGATCGAGGTCGCCCGTACCTATCGCCCCGACGTGATCCTGATGGATATCCGCATGCCGGAGATGGATGGCCTCGCCGCTACCCAGGCCATAGTTGACTCCGCCGATTGGCCCGTGAAGGTGTTGATCCTCACCACCTTCGATCCGGACG
>Ga0316197_10002429_pt1 | contig 13309 bp, 15 predicted proteins | sample OudBiesiAoxic_MG_FD_204939 | JGI IMG/M metagenome (GOLD analysis project Ga0316197, IMG submission 204939) | Coastal sediment microbial communities from Oude Bieten Haven, Netherlands - site A oxic | ecosystem: Environmental > Aquatic > Marine > Coastal > Sediment | place: Netherlands...
AAGACCTTTGCATAAGTCTAAATCATGTAATATAATTTAGTATTAAAGTTTAGGAGTGATTAAAATGGTAAGAAAGACTAAAGAAAAATATAATTTATCTTTTGGTGAAATGGCTATTTCTGCAAAAGGTGAAAATAAATTTTTAAAAGCTGTTGATTTAGTTATGGATTGGGAAGCTATCAACTCAATTTTCAACAGATTTACTACGCCTTCACAATATGGGGCTACTTCATATTCTAAATTATTACTTTTTAAAATTATGCTTTTACAAACTTGGTATAACCTTAGTGATCCTATGGTTGAAGAGCAAATTAATGATAGAATTTCATTTATTAAATTTTTAAAAATTTCTTTGGATAGTCCTACTCCTGACCACTCTACAATTTCTAGATTTAGAAATTTTCTTTTAGATAATAAAATGTATGATCAGTTGTTTTATGAAGTTAATCGACAATTAATACAGAATAGTTTAATTGTTAAAAATGGTGCTATTGTTGATGCTACCGTGATTTCTTCCGCGAGAAGACCAAGAAAAGTTATTAAGGGAGAATTTGCTGAAGATAGAAAAGAAGGGGAAGTTTCAACAATAAATAAGGAAGATAGTAATCTAAATATTGTGACATATTCTGATGACTCTGACGCAACTTGGTTGTTTAAAAGAGGCAAATTTCATTATGGGTATAAAGCTCATAATCTTGTTAACTATGATGGTTATTTTTTAGGCGGGCATATTACACCTGCAAATATAAGTGATATAAACCAATTAGAAGAAATGATTTCTGAAAGTAATCTTGATTCTGGTATTTTTGTTTTAGGAGATAAAGGATACATGTCAAAAAAAAATGTGAATTTACTAGAAACATTAGGATTTAAAGATGGATTAATGCGAAAAAAAGTAAAGAATAAAGATATAACAGAAGAAGAAAAAATTAAGAATAAAGAGATCAGTAAAATTAGATATAGAGTTGAACAGTCATTTGGATTATTAAAAAAACATTTTGGATATGAGCGTATGAGGTATATTGGGCAAGAAAAATGTACTTTAGAAAATACATTAAAAATGTTAAGCTTCAATATTAAAAAAGGTATTTATTCTATCGCAAGAGATTACGGTAATAACAATAAAAAAATTTATTTGGGAATTTAAAGGGGGTCGTCTGCCCAAAATCTAATGAAATTTAGATTTTGAGGGTAGAAATGATTAAAAATATGAAAAAAACATGTAGATTTCAAAAAATATCATATATTTTGTAAAAAAAAAGATAATATTCAAAATTTCAAAAAAAAAGACCTTTTTTTCAAAGGTCTTTTTTATGAAGTTATCTTTCATTTCAACAACTACACTTTTAGGTTTTAAAATAACAGCATCTGTAATACTTTCCTTTATTTTATCTCCATAAAAAAACCTTACTATTTCATCAGTATAAAACTTTACATATAGTTTTTTCCCTTTATTTTCAAATACATAAATATCTTTTTGCACTTTTATCCCCCTACTAAATCTTCATTAATATTTTTATTATTACTGAACTTGTGCAAAAAACTTAAGAAATTTGCTCGCTAAAAACGGGCAAACAACTCTTTCCTTTATAATTACACAATTTCTATTAATTATTTAAGTTTTTCAAAATTTATCCCATCTTGCCATTCACCGTTTATTTTGATATCATCTCAATACTTATATTTACCATAATTTTCTCCTTCTATTTCATCTGCATATAGAGGGTATTTGGATAGAATCCTAGTTTTTTATAAAACCCTATGGCAAGGTTGTTTTCCTGTGATACTGTCACCCCTATTTCACAACATTTTTTCCCATCCATCCATTCTATATGTTTCCCTACAAGTTTCTTTCCAATTCCATTTCCCCTCACAGTCTCATCAACATGTAGAGTTCCTAGTTCTCCCTTATTGCCATCTATTATTGATATGCAATACCCTATATATTTCTCCTTTTCTTTAACAACACTTATTTTTATCTTATCCTCACTGTAACCGCTGAAAACCTTTATCCTTTCTTCAAATTTGATAGAACCATATGATTTTTTAAAATATTCCGAACTATCCTCATGATATCGTCTGTTTTTTTCCCAAAGATCTCTAATTATTTCAACCTCAGCATAAGAAATATCAAAAATTTCAATCATAATTATCCTCTCCTCTCAATAATTTTTTTCATCTTCAATTTTTTTATACGCTATTTGTTCTACAATAATTTTAATTCTATGAGTTTTTCTTTTAAAGACTCTGGGCTTTTTAGATGTATTCCAGATATCCCAAGTTCTTCAGCTGATCTTATATTTTCTAATTTATCGTCTATAAAAATCGTTTCCTCTGGATTTAAAGAATAATTCATTAGAAGTTCCTCGTAAATAGCTTTTTCAGGTTTTAGATGTTTTACATAGGCAGAAACAACCCCTCCATCGAAATATCTAAAAAATTCATCTCTTTCCCTTATTTCCTCAAATGGAATTTTTGGAAAATTTGATAGTATATAAAGGTTGTACCCTTTTTCTTTCAATTTTTTAGGAATTTCCTTATTAAAATCAAATGGAACCATAATGTCCTTTCTTACTTTCATAATATCCATTACTTCATCATAGGTAAACTTTCCATTTTCATCTAATTTTTCTGCAAGTTCTTTTTCTGTCAGTGTTCCCCTATCTAATTTTAGCCAGTCTTCGTGCCCAAATATATATTCCATAATTTTTTCTTTTTTCTCATAGTTGTTTATCTCCAAAAATTCTTTGGGATTAAAGTTAATCAACACCATTCCCAAATCAAAGACTATATTTTTTATCATAATTCCCCCTGCTCTTTTTACCTTTTGTAACTATTTTCAAATAATATTTATATTTCAAAGTTTAATCTAACCCTTATATATCAGCTCAAATTCTTCACAGACCACCAGCATATCTTCTGAAAAATCTATACTTTCTTCCTTTAGTCCCCTAATAAAAAAATTTCTATGTTCATCTTGCCAGTATTTTAAAGATTTATCTCCTTCTCCCTCTCTTCTTGCAAATTCTTCACTTACTTCATTAAAAGGCGTAATACTGACTTTTTTGGTCTGGATAATACACTGAGCTTCATTATCCCAATTTAAAACTATACTAATCTCTCCAACTTCAGGTAATTTATCCCCCTCTACTTCGTAAGAATAGTGTAATCCTGTTGTGGCTCTTTTTATACCTTGTTTAACCAATTTTGCTAGTTCATCTGCACTCTTTTTATTGTCACAAAAATACCATGAATCATATTTTTTATGTGTATTCTCTAGGTTTTCACCTATTGATTCTAAATAATTTTCCCACATAATTTCTACTGTTCTGTTCTTTGAATCCATATTTAAATTCTCCTCACTACCTTTTAAATTTTCTATTTTTTTAGTATTTTCATCATGTTCATAACTATAGTTGCTGCATTTTGTGCTGTAATTTTTTCAAATTTTTCATAACTCATAGTTGCTTCTCCATCTGCCTTATCAGAAATACTCCTAATCACAACAAAGGGTACATCATTTATATAAGCCACATGCCCTACAGCAGCTCCTTCCATCTCTACACAGTGGGGAGAGTAGTCTTTCATAATCTGTTCTTTTAGCTGAGTATCATCTACAAAACATTCCCCACTTACAATTCTTCCCATATGACAAGAACTATTTATATCCTGACTATTTTTAAAAGCTTGCTCGGCAACTTCAATTAACTTTCTGTCCCCTTCAAAATATTCCTGATGAGGAAACCAATTTTTCATCTGCCTTTTTCTTACATCATGATGGGTAACGTCCCTAGAGATAACCACATCACAAACTTCTACATCTTTATGGAGTCCCCCTGCAATACCGGTATTTATAATCCCCTGGGCTCCTAATCTACTAATTAATATTTGGGTGCAAGAAGCCGCATTTACTTTTCCTACCCCACAAGATGTTATTGCCACATCTTTTCCACACAATTTACCCATATGAAATACAAAGCCTGCAATTTTTTCTTTTTTGAATAACTCTAGGTTACCTAATAATAATTCAATTTCTATATCCATAGCACCAATTATTCCTATTCTTTCCATTCTTTCCCCCTAAAGCCTTATAATCTAGGTCAGCAATTCATATAACTGACTAATAGAATCCACAATATATGTCGGTCTAGCCGCCTCTAATTCTTCTAAACTACCATAGCCATATAGGACTCCAATTGAATCTATATTATTTTTTTCTGCTCCAATAATATCATATTTCCTGTCACCAATCATAATAGTTTCTTCTAAGTTTTTTATTTTTAAATTCTCAATTACATAATTAATTATTTCTGCCTTATTTCCAAGGGTTCCATCTAGGTTACTTCCCACCACCAAGTCAAAATATTTCATCATTCCAAAATTCTTTAAAACGGTGTTTGCAAATACTGTAGGCTTAGAAGTTGCAACTACAACTTTACAATCTCTATTTCTTAACTCCCCTAGTAGATCTAAGATTCCAGAATAAATTTCATTTTCAAATATTCCATTTTTTCTAAAATATTCTCTAAAATATTGAATTGAATCTGAAACCATTTTTTCATTAAATGAATAAAACTCAACAAAAGAATCTTTTAATGGAGGCCCTATAAATTTTTCCAGAGTGCTCAACGATTCTTCAACTATATTATTTTTTTTCAATGCATATTGTACTGCTTTTGTTATCCCTACTCCTGGATCTGTAAGAGTTCCATCCAAATCAAATAAAATATATTTATACTTCATTAACCCCTCCTTTTAACCATTGTATAAACTTTTATAACAGTATTTTAAAGATGTTTTGCATAAATTAAACTTTTTATTTTTAAAGATTCTTTCTACTATATCCTATAATTTAATACTATATTGTAATACTTTCTCACCTGTATCTTCATCTATAAATGAGGATCTTAATTTACCATTATTCTTTTCAATTATTCGAACAGAACCAATATTTTTTTCATCACAAGTGATTAATAAATTATTGATCCCCATCTTACTAGCTTCCAATAATCCCATCTTTAATATTTGATTCCCATTTCCCTTTTTTCTTCGAGTCATTTTAATTTCATAACCTATATGACCAATGGTTTGCAGATAATCATTATCCACTCTATGACGAATTCTTATCACACCAAGAACTTCACACCTTGAGTCAATAAGCCAGTAACTACTAGATGGAACCCACCCCTTTGGTAATCCGACTCCTAATTCTGCATTTTTTAATTTTTCTATATATAATTTAAAATCTTCTTCTGCATCCTTATATAATTCATATGTTTCTGAACCACTCTTTTTTATTTCTTTAATATAGTTCAAAAATGAAATCCTATAATGTTCATTTGGCTTAATTAATTTAATATTTAACATTTTGCCCTCCCCCCCATTATATTTCTTGTTTTTATATCCTTTAAAACATTAATCTCTTTATTTAATGCTCTTTAATTATTATTTCTATCTTTTCACCTGATGATATCTCTGCATAACCTCCTACAGGAAAAGTAATATGCGGTGTAGTATGTCCAAAATCAACTTCATATATAATCGGCATATTTTTTAATTCTGCCTTTGTACTTATTATTTTTTCAAATAAATCTTTTTCCATCTTTGATTTTATTTGAAATCTTCCAAATACTATTCCTCTAATCTTTTCAAAGTTTGGCTGATGGATTAGAGACTGTAGATCTCTATCAAATGTTTCAGGAGAAGTCATCTCATCATCCTCAATAAATAAGATTGTATCTGTTATATCTGGCATATACTCTGTTCCCTGCAATAGATTTAGAGTACATAAATTACCACCAATTATTTTACCCTCTACCTTCCCAGTTCCCAGTGATTTATAGCCATTGTTCCTATAAAACTTTCTCTCTTCTTGATCTAAAAACCACAGATCATCACTCCACATCTTTGAAGGCTCTATCTTATATTCGTCTTTTGAGAACAAACACCTTTTAAAATATTCAACACTATAATCAATACCTTTTTTCATTCCAAAAGTAGAATAGGCAGGCCCAGAATAAGTTACCAAACCAGTTTTACTGTAGATAGCATTTGAAAGAGCAGTTATATCTGAATAACCACAGAGTATCTTAGGATTATTCTTTATCAGATTATAGTCTATATATTTCAAAAGCTGATTTGAGTTATATCCTCCTATCACACTGAGGATACACTTGACATTTTTATCAGCAAAAGCTTCATGTAGATCTGCTATCCTCTCCTCAATAGAAGAAGACATGAAATCATCGATTACCTCGCAGTTTTTAGAAAAAGTTACCTTTAATCCCATCTCAGTGAGACGTCTAGTAGCATAATCTCTGCATTCTTCACTTATTATATTTAAACTCCTTGCTGGAGCAATTATTCTTACTTCATCGTTACATTTTAATTTTTCTGGTATTATCATCTAAACTTCTCCTTTTTCACATAATTTATTTTTTCCCTAACTTTAATATTAAAAAACTAGGCTTATGAAAATCTTGTACCATCTTTGGAATAAGTTTTATGTCCTCTTCACTAGGTAATGGCTCTAAAATCTTCTCTATTTGAAATCCACATTCATTCACTGTATTTATGATCTCTGAAAATGTCCTGTGATATTTTATTACACCGTCAACAAACCACGTAGTTTCCCTTTTGCCACTTTTCATATAATTAGCTAGGTTATAGTGGACTCTCGTCCCATCTTCATCTCTCGTCCATCTCAGCCCCTTTCCATGTGCTGTACTCAAGGGATGCTCTTGGGAATATATGAATTCCCCATCCTTACTCAGTAAATTATTTATATCTCTCAATAATTTACCAAAATTTTCCATATAATGGAGTGCCAGTGAACTGTATACTAGATCAAATTTTCCTGATAGGTTTTCTATATCATCCATACTTTTTTCTAAATACTCAATATTTTCATGGGAGTTTTCTTTTCGTGCAACTTCTAACATCTTTTTAGAAATATCAATACCCACGACTTTTTGTGCTCCCTTTTCTATAAAGTAACTACAGCTTTCCCCATAACCGCAACCTAGATCTAAAATTCGTTTTCCTTTTAAATCCGGTAATAAACTTTTTATTGCTGGTTGTTCCTGTAATTTATTATAATTATTTTCCTGTTCTCTGATACCCTTATATCCTTCAAAAAATATCTCATTGTCATAAACATTTTGATTCTTTCCCATTGCTTGCCACCCCTATTTTTTATTTTTATTAAAATATTATTCCCATCATAATATCCCTTTTAAATTAACTCTTAAAAATTTTATTTTCCTACTTTATATCTAAATCTTACTTATGTCTACCTTTTTATTTTTAAACCTTAATTTCCCCCTTGTATATTTTTTATATTCTATAGCTTCAAAGGGGCAATAGTTAATACATCTCAGGCATCCTTCACAGTGATCATCCCAAACAACTTTATCTCTCACCTTTATATTTCCTACCGGACATATTTTTTCACAAAATCCACACATGGTACATTTTTCATTGGTTTTAAACCCTCTTTTGGCTCCTCTAAAATACCACATGGCTAATTTATATACAGGCAGTAGTAGGTAATATTCAAAACTCCTACTTATTTTATTCTCTTTCATAGTTTTTATCTCTTTTATAACTTTACCGATCTCTTCGTCTGCTACCCTATAGATTTCATCATTTTTTTCATCTCTACTTTTTTTACTGGTAAATACCGTATCTGATCCTGGCATCTTGATTCCTTTGTTGTAATTAAAAGGCATTAGATTATCTACCTGCTTGAATGTTCCACCATAATAACCGGCATATGTAAGGATAAAAAAAGAATATGTAGATTTATTTTGAACTCTTTTTAAAAATTTTAACACTTTATCTGGTACTCCAAAAGCATAGCAAGGAACTACAACTCCTACTTTGTCCTCTAAAATTGGGTTCCCTTCTATTTTTGCTATATCTACCAAAATTCCTTTAGTTTTTTTAGCTATTTTTTGGGCTATATAGTACGAATTTCCTGATCCACTAAAATAATATATCTTCATAGTACCTCCTGATTTTTATATAATTTATTAATTTCTAATTTTTTGTCCAATTCTTTGAGATATTGAAAGAAAAGTATGGCTGACCCCGTAAATATTAATACTCCTACTACAAATGAAATGATATTAGGAGAGTATCCCATATATTCTTTCGCTCCCCCCATAATCATTGCAAATATATTGTTGGTCATATGTGCAGCGATACACAGGATCAAAGAGTTAGTTTTATAATAAATCAACCCTAAAACTAATCCTATCAATGTAGTATTAACCGATTGTACAATGTTAAAATGCGATATCCCAAAAATCAATGCTGAGATAATTATAGCTTTCTTGGGTCTGTATCTATTCAATAAACCTGTAAGGATGATCCCTCTCATAAAAATCTCTTCAAAAATAGGAGCTCTTATTGCCAGAGAAAAAAATGCAGAATAGGGATGAAGCTCCATCTCTCTCTCTGCTTTTTTTAAAAATTCAGGGAGCGGAATCTTATCTGTGATTACTCCGATGGAACTGTGATACCAAAAATAGTATCCTATCATCAAGAAAATTATAGACAACAATAATTTATAATTTAATTTTCCTATATACTCTATTTTAAAATTATTATCACTCATTTTTTTGGCTTTTTTCACAGCTACTGCTATTGCTATCAAATAAAAAACAAGACCACTCACTAATTTTGCACTTTCTTTTAAAGTTTCAAGACTTATAGGAGTGAACTCCCCAATGAGAAGACCTATAGGGACCAAAAAAATTACTAAAGCTCCAAAAATTATTAAAACATAAAGTATTAGCTTTCCTATGAATCCCAAAGCTCCTAAAATAGACAATTCAAATTTACTTTCCCTAGATTGGTTTTCCATATTACTCCCCTTTATTTATATATTTTCCCCATATAATATTCATCTATAAATTTTCCATCCAAATAATATACTCCCTTCCTTGACACCCTCCATTTTAAATCCCATTTTTTTGTATAAATTAACAGCTTTTTCATTATGAGTCATTACAGTCAATTCGAGTCTCTTGATATTATTCGTTATTTAATTTCCGTAATTCAGTTTCATTAAGATTTTTTTTTTGAAAATATTTTTATTATTCCTATTATCATTAAAACAGTCACAAATATTAAAAATAAATTTGAATAAGTTTTTTCTATAGGTCTCCAAAAACCTACAATATTCCATAATGGTTCAACAACTTCTTTAGCTAATTGTGGTACAGCAAATATTCCAAATAAGACAGTTAATTTCCCATCGATTTTCCTAGTGTGTCTAGCTTCTGCTAAAGATGAGCTCACTCCTTTTATTTCTAACATTTCTAATATATCTTTTTTTATTTCTTTTACTCCCATTTCATTCCATCCATGTTCTAATAAATCTCTAATTTCACCAAAATAACTTGATTCTCTCATTGCTTGAGAAAATTTAACTAAGTATTCCCTTGTAATTAATACTTCATCTAAATCCTTATAAGATAAACACCTTTCATATAAACCTTTATGAAGTATATATCCATACTCTAACATCTCTATTTTTACTTGTTGACCATATATTAAATGCCCTCTATTTAAATCTTTAAATTTTTCTTCTTTTAAAATACCGCTTAATGACCAAACACATAATGTTGTTGAGGCATTTATATACGTATTAAAATCATCAAAAAAACGATAATCTTTAGATATGTAATCTGAAATATTATTATCATCAATCATTGATCTTGTCATTATTCTTGAAAAATCTTTTTTATAAAGTTTTTCATTTTCTTTTGCTGTTTTCTTTTGATTGCTAAAATTAATTAAATGAATATTAGGTTTCCCAGCCCAAAAATTTCCTCGTCTTATTAATTTTTTCTGACCTAAAAATACATATTCTATCCCTTTACGTGGTTTACTTATTACGTAACCAATTGTAGTAAAAATTGTTTGTGCTAACGAGCTCAAAGTATCATAACCTTCATTACTTAAAGGAGCACGTTTGAAAGTAAAACTACTTTTCCCCTCAGAAATTTCTGTCAAGTCATCAACGATTTTATCATGTTCTTTACTTAAATATAAAATTTTTGCTCTCAAAAAAATTGAAGGTTTATCTAAGGAATACTGATAGTATGAATGAGTCGAAAGTTTTGATAATGTTGGTGGAACTTTTATTTTTTCAAAAGATGTATTAAAAAGATTTACATGATTCTTAATAAATTTATCAATCATAATTGGTCTATCTGAATTCATAGTTCTGAATTCTACTATCATAATTCCAGATTCAAAAAGCTTAACTATTGGATAGCAAATTATAATTCTATTTTCTTCTTCTGAATATAAAGAACATTCTCCTAAAAAAAATCTTATATAAGATGGAAGAGCAGGAGATTCTTCCACAAATAACCTCATTTCATTAAATTTAAAATAAGATGCTTGATACCAAGCTTCATAAGTAAACCCTTCGAAACTATCAAAATCACCGTTATTTCCCTTAAAAATAATTTCTGCTCCAATTTTTTTAGAATTTATTTTAATTATTGTATTTCCTTCTAAAATATCATCTTCTATAAGTAAAAATGTTTGTCCATCTTTATGCATTGCACAATAAGCTAATTTAGATTTCACCAATTCTTTTGCTACGGTTAAAAGGTCAATCTTTTGGCAATTTAAATAAGTATAGTAGCTATGCCATATTTCCCATTCATTTATTTTAATAATAACCCTCCTTTTTCTTTCCTTCATTTATTAAGTATACCCTTCTTAAAATCAATTTCAAAGTAGTAATTAAAAAATACTTAAATTTTAATTATACCAAAAAAATTAAAATTCTCCATTAACTTCTCAAACGATAATCTAAATTTATCTTTTAAAAATAAATTCATGGAATATAACAAGTTCTTTAGTAAACAATATCTTTCATTTTATGATATAATTAAGAGTAAAAAATAAAAACACTCTTTCCCAGTTGTCGTTTTATCGATTAACGAATATTACATAAAAAGAAAGAGTTAGGTTAATTTGGAGGTAAAGATGAAAATAAGTAAGAAAGAAGCATTGGAATGGTTCGAATATCTAGCAGACGTTCCTGTAGATGCAAAAGAAGTTTTTGAGGAGTGCGAAGATATAATTAGATCTACTCAAAGACAGATCGAAAGATCATACCTAAATGAAATAGCTGAAATCCAAAGTAAGATAGATGGATTAAAAGATATGAAAGGCCGTACATACTATGTAGGAAAGAAGGAGAAGTTTCCTCCAGGATGTATATCTTGCCTATTCGGTGATGGACTTGGAGGAGTTAGAAAAACTCATACATGTAACCTAACTTGTGAGTTCTGTTACTACCATGATTCATTAGATTCGGTAGAACCTATCCCTGAAGATATGTGGGATATCGGAGAAGAATTATATGAACCTGAAGATATCGATTTATTGTTATCTATTCAGAAAAAACCATCTGGAATCGCCTATGTATATCTAGAGCCATTTATGGAAATAGAAAAATACTATGATGTAGTAAAAAAATTCTCTGATGCAGGTGTTCATCAACATATGTATACCAATGGTACCCTATGCACAGAAGATAATTTAAAAAAATTAGCTGAAGCTGGACTAGATGAAATTAGATTTAATCTAAATGCCTCTGATACCTATGATCAAGTTATCGAAGCTATGAAAATTGCTCGTAAATATTTTAAATGGGTAGGAATAGAAACTCCTATGACTCCTAAATTCTATGATAATTTCATGGCTAAAAAGGAGGAGATCCTTTCTATCGGACTAGATTATATGAACTGTGCCGAATTACACTTAGGAACAGACAACTTAAATAACTATATAGGTGAAGATTTCTATACATATAGAAATGGATATATGTCTCCACTTTGGTCTAGAAAGGTTACTCTTAAGTTTATGGAAACTGCTGTAAAAGAAAATTGGGATATGCTAATCCATGATTGTTCTAACCATACTAAGTATGCTAGAGAGATCAACAAGATGAAAAATAGTGGTCAATTTGGTTCTCATACCTATGTCAGTGAATTTGACAGACCCCTTATTGCTGCATTTTTACCTATCTTAGAGAATGAGAATTTTAAATTTCTAGATTCTACTCCTCTACCAGCTAAATATAAGTTGGAAAACTGTAAAGAATATCTAGGAGAGATCTTAGAAGATTTTTCTTTTGACGATGAGATCTATGAAGGTTTCGAAGGATAAATAAATAAATAAACATATATATAAGAGGATTTTCTCCTCCTAATTGGTATTATTATGATAGTATCTATTAGGAGGGGATTTTTTTATGCATGAAAATTTTTACATAGCTTTTGGCCTCACCTTGTTTGCAGGTTTAGCAACAGGGATAGGTAGTGCATTAGCTTTTTTTACAAAACAAACAAATAAAAGATTTTTATCTTTAGCTCTTGGATTTTCTGCGGGGGTAATGATCTATGTATCCTTTGTAGAGATCTTCGTCAAGGCAAAGATCTTTTTAGTCGCAGATTTAGGAGTAGTAAAGGGAACTTGGGTTACTGTAGTTTCTTTCTTTGGAGGAGTATTTTTAATAGCTATTATAGATAAAATGGTTCCGTCCTTTGAAAATCCCCATGAATTAAAAGGGGTTGAAGAAATTAATCAGATTACCGAATTAGAAAATGACCTAAAAAAAATGGAAAAAGGTCATAAGAGTGAAGGAGAACCTCATGAATTCAACCATGCCATGATGAGAATGGGTATGTTCTCTGCTCTTGCCATAGGGATACATAACTTTCCAGAAGGACTTGCTACCTTTGTAGCAGCATTAAAGGATCCTTCACTAGGAGTTCCCATTGCAGTTGCCATAGCTATCCATAATATTCCTGAAGGAATAGCTGTATCAGTCCCTATCTATTTTGCTACAGGAAATAAAAAGAAAGCATTTTTTTATTCTTTTCTTTCTGGGTTAGCAGAACCTGTAGGAGCTTTGGTAGGTTATATGATCTTAATGCCATTTCTATCTGACACAGTTTTTGGGATTATCTTTGCAGGTATAGCAGGTATCATGGTGTTTATCTCTTTAGATGAACTCCTACCAGCAGCACAAAAATACGGTGAACATCACCTCTCTATCTATGGACTGATCAGTGGTATGGGAGTCATGGCTATCAGTTTATTATTATTTATTTAATTTTGTCTTATTAAGGGATATATGATAAAATGTTGAATAATAAATTTTTATAGATCAAGGAGAAAAAACATGTTATTTAATGAATTAAATTTAGTTGAACCATTATTAGAAGCCGTTAAAAAAAAGGGCTATATAGAGGCCACACCTATACAAGAACAA
>Ga0316197_10002430_pt1 | contig 13308 bp, 7 predicted proteins | sample OudBiesiAoxic_MG_FD_204939 | JGI IMG/M metagenome (GOLD analysis project Ga0316197, IMG submission 204939) | Coastal sediment microbial communities from Oude Bieten Haven, Netherlands - site A oxic | ecosystem: Environmental > Aquatic > Marine > Coastal > Sediment | place: Netherlands...
TCGGCCGGTTCAAGGACTACATCGCGATGCCGAAGTTCAACCTCTACCAGAGTCTGCACACGACTGTGGTGGGGCCATCGGGCAAGCCGATCGAGGTGCAGATTCGTACCATCGAAATGCATCAGCGAGCCGAGTGGGGGATTGCCGCCCACTGGGCCTACAAGGATCGTTCGGGCGAGAAGGCCGGCGAGGTCGACTGGCTCAGTCGGATCATCGACTGGCAGGAGGAGGTGACCGATCCCGCACAGTTCATGCAGAGTCTCAAGACCGACCTGGAGCAGGACGAGGTCTACGTCTTCACGCCGAAGGGTCGCGTGATCAGCCTGCCGGTCGGCTCGACGACGGTCGACTTTGCATACGCGGTTCACACCGAGGTCGGCCACTCGACGATCGGGGCCAAGGTCAACGGGCGACTCGTCGGGCTCGACCATGTGGTGCAGAGTGGTGATTCCTGCGAGATCTTCACGTCGAAGGTCGAATCGGCGGGGCCCTCGCAGGACTGGCTCGGTTTCGTGGCGTCCCCACGAACGCGCAACAGGATTCGTCAATGGTTCAGTCGTGAGCGACGCGTCGACATGGTCGAGTCAGGGCGCGACGAACTGCACGCCGAATTCCGACGCGAGTCGCTTCCGGTGCAGCAGGTGTGGAAGTCCGAAGAGCTCGCCGCCGTCGTTGCGGAGATGAGCTACGTCGATCTCGACGCGCTGCTCGCGGCGATCGGCGAGCACCACGTCTCGGGACGCAGTGTTGCGCAGCGGGTGGCGCGCGGTTTTCACTCCGGTGAACAAGACGTTCAACTCCCGGCCACCGTCGACCGGCCGCGCCGCGAGAAGCGCGTCGGCCATCGCCAAGAGGTCGGCATCCATGTCGAGGGGCTCGACGACATGCTCGTTCGCCTCGCCCAGTGCTGCACCCCGGTGCCCGGAGACGAGATCACCGGCTTCGTCACCCGTGGTCGCGGGGTCAGCGTCCATCGTGTCGGCTGCGCGAACGCTGGGTCGCTGATGGAGGAGCAGGCCACGCGGATGATCGAGGTCGACTGGGACGGTGAGGGGCAGTTCAACAACACCTTCACCGCCGGGATCGAAGTGGTGGCACTCGACCGATCCAAGCTCCTCGCCGACGTGGCGACGGCGCTCGTCGAGCAGCGGGTCAACATCGTGTCGTGCGAAACCATCACGAGCGCCGACCGGGAGGCCAAGATGCGCTTCGAGTTCGAGTTGGCGAACGGCACACATCTCGATTCGGTCATCAATCGGATCAAGGGCATCGACTCGGTGTACGACGCCTATCGCACGGTGCCCGGCGCCGCAGTGGCAGAGGGCTGATCAGCCCGGCCGGCACTCGCGGCCCGCGGCCATGTGAGCAATGCGCGCGGTGATGCGCAGGGCCGCTGGATAGTCTGATCGGCCGTGCCCGCCTTCCAGACCAGTCCCGGTATGCGGGACATCCTGCCGCCCGACAGTGCCCGGTGGCGTCGGCTGAACAGCGTGTTCGCCGACGTGGTCGAGTCGGCTGGGTACGGCCAGATCATCACCCCGCTGATCGAAGACGTCGGTGTGTTCACCCGGATCGGGGAGGCCACCGATGTGGTGACGAAGGAGCTGTACGCCTTCGAGGACCGCGGTGGGCGTCACGTTTCGCTCCGACCTGAGCTGACAGCGAGCGTGTGCCGTGCATTCGCGCAACACCGGCCGGTGGCGCCGTGGAAGGTCTGGTACTCGGGGCCGAACTTTCGACAGGAGAAGGCCCAGCGTGGTCGCTACCGTCAGTTCGATCAGGTCGGCATCGAGGTGCTCGGGGTTGACGACGCGAACCTCGACGTCGAGGTGGTCGCACTGGCTTGGGAGTTCTATCTCCGCCTCGGCCTGAGCCAGGTCACGTTGATCCTGAACAGCCTCGGGGATCCCGAGGATCGGGCGCGCTATGTCGATGCGCTCCGCCAACACTTCGAGGCGTCGGAGCTCACCGACCAGAGCCGCGAAACCCTTGCGAAGAACCCCCTGCGGGTGCTCGACTCGAAGCGCGAGCCCGATGCCCCGGCAATCGCCTCGGCGCCGCAGATCGGGGAGTTCTATTCACCCGAGGCCGCCGCGCATTTCGAAGCGGTTCAGGCCGGGTTGACCAGGCTCGGGATCCCGTTCGAGGTCGAGCCCAAACTCGTGCGCGGGCTCGACTACTACCGAAGCACCATTTTCGAGTTTCAGGGCGGGACGCTCGCCTCCGCGCAGAACGCCCTCGGGGGCGGCGGCAGGTACGACGGTCTCGTCGAAGCGCTGGGCGGGCCGGCAACGCCTGGTATCGGATTCGCGCTCGGTGTCGACCGAACGCTGCTCGCGTGTGACGACGAAGGCGTGTTCGCGGCAGCGCCGCGACAACTCGACGCCTTCGTGATCGATGTGACCGGTGGACTCGAGGCGGTTTCGATCACCGGCGAGTTGCGCGCCGCCGGCCTCGCGGCCGACCGCGGCTTCGACAATCGCAGCATGAAAGCGCAGATGAAGCTGGCCAACCGTTCCGGTGCTGCGTTCGCACTCATCGTCGGCGACGACGAGTTGGCCGCCGACACCGTCGTCGCCAAGCCGATGCAGGGCGGTGGCGCCCAGCAGACCATCGCCCGATCCGATCTGACCTCCCACCTGAAAGACGAGTTGAGAAGACAGCAATGAGCTCCACATCGATGCGCACCCACCTCTGCGGCGAACTTCGCTCCGACCAGATCGGCGAGACGGTGAGCGTCTGCGGCTGGGTCGGCCGCCGACGCGAACACGGCGAGCATCTCGCCTTCGTCGACCTCCGCGACCACTCGGGCATCGTCCAGTGCGTGATCAACGACGACGTCGACGTCCGCAGCGAATACGTGCTGCGAATCACGGGCGTCGTCCGTGAGCGCCCCGAGGGAACGATCAACGACTCGCTGCCGACCGGCAGTATCGAGATCGGTGATTGTGAGGTCGAGATCCTCCGCGTCGCCACACCCCCGCCGTTCCCCATCGATGCCCGTGCGGACGACGTGGACGAGAACATCCGCCTCCAGTATCGCTATCTCGATCTGCGTCGGGAACGGATGCAGAAGAACCTCCGGGTGCGCTCCAAGATCAATGCTGCGGTCCGCACCGCGATGGACAAGCAGGGCTTCGTCGAAGTCGAGACACCGATGTTGGTGCCGTCGACCCCTGAGGGTGCGCGCGAGTTTCTCGTGCCGTCGCGTAAGGAGCCCGGATCGTTCTACGCGCTTCCCCAGTCGCCGCAATTGTTCAAGCAGCTGTTGATGGTCGGTGGTGTCGACCGCTACTACCAGATGGCCCGATGTCTGCGGGACGAAGACCTGCGCGCCGACCGCCAGTACGAGTTCATGCAGCTCGACATGGAGATGAGCTTCGTCGACCAGGACGACGTGCTCGACGCCGTGTCGGAGTCGGTCCTCGCCGCTGCTGAAGCGGCGACGGGGGAGCGTCCGGCGCCGATCGAGCGGATCACATGGCACGACGCGATGAACCGGTTCGGCATCGACAAGCCCGACCTCCGCTTCGGGATGGAACTGGTCGAGCTGACCGACGTGTTCGCCGGCACCGAGTTCAAGGCATTCAGCGGAGCGGACGCGATCAAGGGCATCAAGGTCGACGGTGGCGCAGCCGACTACGGCCGCAACCAGCTCGACAAGATGACCGACCGAGCCAAGGGTGCCGGCGCCAAGGGCCTTGTTTGGATGAGGGCCACCGACGAAGGATTCGACAGCCCGGTCGCGAAGTTCCTCAGCGACGGCGAGGTCGCCGCCCTGAAGTCGGCGATGGCCGCCGAAACCGGCGACCTGGTACTGATCGTCGCGGACGAATGGTCGACCACCTGCGAGGTGCTGGGCATGCTCCGCAACGACATTGGCCGCCCGCCGGTTCACCAAGGGCCGTACCGGTACGTGTGGGTCGTCGAGTTTCCGCTGTTCGTCGGGCGTGACAAGGAGACCGGGGCGCCCAAGTCGGGTCACCACCCGTTCACGATGCCGCACCCCGATGACATCGACAAGTTCGACACCGACCCGATGGCCGTTCGCTCGATTGCCTACGACCTGGTGCTCAACGGCTGGGAGCTCGGCTCGGGTTCGATCCGAATCCACGAGCCCGAACTCCAGCGCAAGGTGTTCACCGCGCTCGGGATCAGCGATGACGAGGCCGAGCGCAAGTTCGGATTCTTCCTCAACCCGTTCGACTACGGGGCGCCACCGCACGGTGGGTTCGCGTTCGGACTGGACCGCTTGGTTGCGATCCTCGCCGGGGAGGAGAACATCCGTGAGGTGATCGCCTACCCGAAGACGCAATCGGGTCAGGATCCGATGACGAACAGCCCGATCCCCGGCGACCCGAAGGCGCTCGTCGAGTTGGGCCTGAAGGTGCTCCCGCAGATCGACTGAGCACTCCGTTTGCGTGTGATTCTCCGCCCCACGAGTGGCGGAAAATCACACACAGAAGGCCCGATCTCAGCGCGGGCCGCGGACGAGGCGTCCGGGGAGCTCTCCGGTGAATTCGTCGTTGTCGACGGTCTGGATGCCGTTGACGAACGTCGCGACGTAGCCGTTGGCTTTCTGAACGAGTCGCCGGGCACCGCCCGGCAGGTCATACGCCATCCGGGGTGGGCCGAATGTGAGCCGGTCGTAGTCGATCAGGTTCAAGTCAGCGCGCAGACCCGGTGCGACCAGACCGCGGTCACCGAGCCCGTACAGCTCGGCGGTCTGCCGGGTCTGGCGCTGCACGATGAGTTCGAGGGGCAGCGTGGGTCCTCGACTGCGGTCGCGGGTCCAGTGGGTCAGCATGAACGTCGGGGTGCCCCCGTCGCAGATCACGCGGCAGTGCGCGCCGGCATCAGCGAGTCCCATTCGGGTCGACACGCGCTGGTGTGCTTCGTACTGAAAGGACAGGTCGCCGTATGCATAGTTGAAGAACGGCGTGAGAATCATGCCGTGGCCGTCGTGTGCCGACAGTTGGTCGACGATCAGGTCGATCGGGTGGACCCCCGTTCGTCGAGCCATTGCAGCGATCGAATCGTCCGCTTCGGGCTCGTAGTCGATGTCGCCGTCGTCGACCGCCCACCACGAGTCGATCGCGTCGAGCACGACCTTGCGGAACAGGCCTCCGTCGTCTGGTTCGACTCGCAATGCCTCGCGCAACTCCGGCTGCTGCAGGGCGCGGACCCGCTCATCGAGCGGCAAACCGGAATATGGGCCATATGCAGGATGGAAGTCGAGTGGATTGAAGCTGCCTTCGAGACACATCAGGAGCCCGACGACCCGACCCGCGACTTGGGCAACGATGTCGAGCCCGTCGGCGCGCGCCGCGTCGATCAGGTCGAGCACGTCGCGCCACAGGTCGGGCGCACTGTTCGGCTGGTTCAGATTGACGCTCACCGTCCGACCCGTCCGGCGTGCCAGCTCGCGCATCCACGGCATCTCACGCGTCGGGACGTCGAGATGCTCGGGAGCGAACTGGAACACGCCGTGGCCGACACGTCCGAGGGCGTCTGCGATACCGAACAACTCGTCGGCGCCGGCATGCGTGCCGGGAACGAGTTCGCCTGACAGCGACTTGTGCAGCGGTGTTCGCGAGGTCGAGAACCCCAGCGCTCCGGCGCGCAGCCCCGACTCGACGATCGCGGCCATCGCCGCGATGTCGTCGGGGGTGGCGGTCTCGTTCGCTGCCCCCCGGTCGCCCATCACGTAGCCCCGCACCGGTCCGTGCGCAATCTGCGCTCCGAGATCGATCGCATAGTGGCGGGCATCGAGCGCGTCGAGGAACTCCTCGAAGCTCTCCCACTCCCAGGTGATGCCTTCGGTCATTGCCGAGCCGGGGATGTCCTCGACCCCCTCCATCAATTCGATCAGCCAGTCGTGCCGGTCGGGCGCCGCCGGGGCGAAGCCGACACCGCAGTTCCCCATCACGACCGAGGTCACGCCGTGCCAGGACGATGGCGTCAGATACGGATCCCATGACGCCTGTGCGTCGTAGTGCGTGTGCACGTCGACCCAACCGGGCGTGAGGAGAAGGCCATCGGCATCGATGACGCGGTCGGCGGTGCCCGCCGACCCGGCGGTAGCGACATCGACGATCAACCCGTCGTGCACCTCGACGTCGGCCATGCGAGCCGGGGTGCCGCTCCCGTCGACCAAGCGGGCGTTGCGGATCACCAGGTCGTTCATGGATCGAGAGTACTGCGTGGCCACCGACGCGGAGATGTGTGCGCTGCCCGCTCTGGCTGATACCTTCGGTTTCTGACCGTGAAGCGAGTTCAGAGAGGCTCGCACGGAAAGGACAACATGAGTGAGAAGCGGGTGCTGGCACCCGACGACGTGCGCCGAGCGACGACTCGGATGGCACATGAGATCATCGAACGCAACCAGGGCCTCGACGGCGTGGTCCTGATCGGGATTCAGACCGGCGGCGTCTGGTTGGCGTCCGCTCTGGGTGCCGAGATCGCCCGGATCGACTCCACGATTCCCGTCGGATCGATCGACGCCTCGCTCTACCGAGACGACATCGGGCTGCGGCCCGTGAGCCCGGCCGCGGTGAGCGACATCGGCTTCGACGTGGACGGTGCCACCATCGTGCTCGTCGACGATGTGCTCTTCACGGGGCGGACGGTCCGAGCGGCGCTCGATGCGCTCGGGGACTACGGGCGCCCGCAGTCGGTCCAGCTCGCAGTGCTCGTCGACCGGGGCCACCGTGAGCTCCCGATCCGCCCCGATTTCGTCGGCAAGAACCTGCCGACGAGTGGCGACGAGAACGTCTCGGTCACCGCTGACGGGGTGGTCATTTCATGACCGCAACCGATCCGGTCACCAGCTGGCGCGGGGGTGGCGCATGAGTCGCTCGTTGTTGTCGATCGACGAGCTGGGAGTCGCGGGTATTCAGCGGATCCTCGAACTCGCCGACACGATGGCCGAGGTGAATCGGCGACCGAATCCGAAGGTCCCGGCGTTGCGCGGCAAGACCGTGTGCAGCGTGTTCTTCGAGGACTCGACTCGCACCCGGCTCAGTTTCGAGACAGCGGCGAAGCGGCTCTCTGCCGACACGATGACGTTCGCCGTCTCCCAATCGAGCCTCAACAAGGGCGAGAGTCTTCGGGACACGATCGAGACCATCGCCGCGATGGGCGTCGATGCATTCGTGATCAGGCACGCGTCGACCGGTGCCCCGTGGCTCGTCGACGGCTGGACCACGGCGAGCGTCGTCAATGCGGGCGACGGGTGGCATGCCCACCCGACACAGGCGCTGCTCGACGTGTACACGGTTCGCACGGCACTGAACCGGACCGGTGGATTCGAGGGACTCCGCGTCGCGGTCGTCGGCGACATCAAGCACAGCCGCGTCGCCCGCTCGACCACGGCAGCGTTCAAGGCGCTCGGAGCCGACGTCATCTGGGTCGCTCCCACCACACTGCTTCCTCCGGTGGTGGGCGAGACCGCGACCGATCGCCTGGACGACGTGATCGGCGGTGGAGACGGTGTCGACGTGTTGTACATGCTTCGGATGCAGAACGAACGGATGACCGAAGCGCTCGTGCCGAACCTGCGCGAGTACACGACGCGATTCGGTCTCACCCCTGAACGAGCGGCACGCCTGGCGCCGCAGACGCTGGTGATGCACCCGGGGCCGGTGAACCGCGGCGTGGAAATCGCGGTCGACCTGGGCGAACTCCCGGGCTCGGTCATCAACCAGCAGGTCACGAACGGCATCTCGGTTCGGATGGCCGTGTTGTACGACCTGTTGTCGGCCAATCCGGATTCCACGTCCGACATCGAGATCAACGACGCCGTCGCAGCGGCGCGAATGGAGCAACCGTGACCACCATCTTGATTCGGGGCGGAACGGTGGTCGATCCAACCGGCACCCGTCCTGCCGACGTGTCCATCGCCGACGGCGTCATCGTCGAATCGATCGACGGTGATCCCGACGTGACGATCGATGGACGCGGGCTCACCGTGACGCCCGGTTTCGTCGATCTGCACACACACCTGCGCGAACCGGGCAAGGAGGAAGCCGAGACGATCGAGACCGGGTCGCGGGCCGCCGCCGTGGGCGGATACACGGCAGTCGTCGCGATGCCGAACACCGACCCGACTCAGGACTGTGTGAGCGTGGTCGACTTCGTGCGCCGGCAAGGCAAGATCGCCGGCTTGTGCGACGTCCATCCGTCCGCTTCGATCACGGTCGGCCGGGCGGGGCGGCAGTTGACGCCCTTCGCCGAGCTCGCCGAGGCCGGAGTCCGGCTCTTCACCGACGACGGAAACGGCGTTCAGGATCCGTTGCTCATGCGTCGAGCGTTCGAGTACTCCAAGGGGTTGGGCGTCACGATGGCCCAGCACTGCGAAGTCGAGCAGCTCACCGGGGGAGCGGTGATGCACGAGGGTGACTGCTGCAGCCATCTCGGGTTGCCCGGTTGGCCGGCGCTCGCCGAAGAACTGATGGTGCACCGAGACATCGAGCTGGTCCGCTTGACCGGAGCGCCGGCCCATTTCTTGCATCTCTCGACCGCCAAGAGCGTCGAACTCGTCCGGCGGGCGAAGTCCGATGGGCTCCCGGTCACCGCCGAGGCCACCCCGCATCACATCAGCCTCACCGACGAGCTGCTGCGTTCGTACTCGGCGATCTACAAGGTCACCCCCCCGTTGCGGACCATGGATGACGTGGTCGCCGTGCGGGACGGGCTTGCCGATGGAACGATCGACGCGATCGCCACCGATCATGCGCCACATGTCGCAGAAACGAAAGAACAACCGCTGGACCAAGCACCTCCCGGGATGCTCGGGCTCGAAACCGCGCTCGGCGTCTGCCTCGCCCATCTCGACATGGCGTTGGCCGACGTCGTTGCCGTCCTTTCGTGGAAGCCCGCGGCAATCGCCGGGCTCGAGGCACTGCATGGCCGCCCGGTCGTGCCCGGTGAACCGGCCAACCTCACGGTCTTCGATGCCGAAGAGGAGTGGGAAGTGATCCCCGCGCAACTTGTGAGCAAGAGCCGAAACACCCCCTTCGTCGGTGTTCCCCTGCGCGGCAGGGTCAAACACACGATCCTGGGCGGCGTCGTGACGGTCGAGAACGGGATCGCCACACGATGATGAATGAACATTCGCTACAATGCATGATCATGCAACACGAAGGGGACGGAACCCGATGAGCAATCCGCAGGGACGAGTCGACGGGCAACTGGTGCTCGCCGACGGGAGCGTGTTCGAAGGCGACCTGATCGGGGCCTACGTACCGATCGCCACCGGCGAAGTCGTGTTCAACACGGTGCTCTCCGGCTACCAGGAAGTCATCACCGATCCGAGCTACGCCGGCCAGATCATCACGTTCACGTACCCCCACATCGGCAACTACGGCATCAACGCCACCGACTTCGAGTCGGTCGGAACCTTCTGTCGCGGCATCGTCGTGCGTGACCTGGCTCGGCGGCACAGCAATTTCCGGGCGCAGGCCGACCTCGGTTCGATGCTCTATCAGCAGGGGGTGCCCGGAATCGCGGGGATCGACACGCGCCGGTTGACTCGTCTGATCCGTGATCACGGTGCGATTCCTGGCGCGTTCGGCTCCGCCCCGCACGACGAACTCCTCGCAGCGGCGCAGGCCGAGCCCGGCACCGACGGCGTCGATCTCGTCCGCACCGTCACCACGCCGGTCGGCTACTCGGTTGCCGCCGTCGACCCTGACAGCCGGCGCCGGATCGTGGCCGTCGACTTCGGGATGAAGCGCAACATCACACGCAGCCTTGCGAACTACGGCCATGTCGACGTGGTCCGCGCCGACACGAGCGCTGCCGACATCTTGGCGATGGGTGCCGACGGCGTGTTCCTGTCGAACGGACCCGGCGACCCCGAGATGGTGCCCGACGCCGTCGACACGATCCAGGGGTTGCTCGGCGCCATCCCGATCTTCGGTATCTGCCTCGGTCACCAGTTGCTCGGCCGGGCGATCGGCGCCGACACCGTGAAGCTGCCGTTCGGGCACCACGGCGGCAACCATCCGGTGAAGAACCTCCATACCGAACGGATCGAGATCACCAGCCAGAACCACAACTTCGCCGTTGACGCGAGCAGCCTGCCCGTCAACGCCGAGATGACCCACATCAACCTGAACGACGGGGTGTGCGAGGGGTTCGAAGTCGCTTCGGAGCGCGCATTCAGCGTGCAGCACCATCCCGAAGCGAACCCTGGCCCACACGACGCCAATTATCTGTTCGCGCAATTCGCCGAACTGATGGATGACCGAAAGGCGGTCGGCTGATGCCGCGGCGCAACGACCTCGAATCGATTCTGATCATCGGATCTGGCCCGATCGTCATCGGCCAGGCATGTGAGTTCGACTACTCCGGCACGCAGGCGTGCCGTGTCCTCAAGGAGGAAGGCTTCCGAGTGATCCTCGCCAACTCGAACCCGGCGACGATCATGACCGACCCTGACTTCGCCGATGCGACCTACATCGAGCCGCTCACGTGGGAAGTGGTGTCGGCGATCATCGACAAGGAGCAGCCCGACGCCGTGCTGCCGACGTTGGGTGGGCAGACCGGGCTGAACATCGCGATGGAACTGTTCGAGCGCGGCCTGATCGGCGTGCCGGGGACGCCGGAGATGATCGGCGCCAATGCCGAGGCGATCGCCACGGCGGAGGACCGCGAGAACTTCAAAGTCGCGATGACCGAGATCGGACTCGAGTCGTGTCGGTCGCGGATTGCGCACTCGATGGACGAAGCGCGGATCGCGATGGACGAGATCGGTCTCCCGACCATGATTCGACCGGCGTACATCCTCGGTGGGCGGGGCACCGGTATCGCCTCCACCGTCGAGGAATTCGAGCGAATGGCGGCGACGGGAATCGACGCGAGCCCGATCAGCGAGATTCTGGTCGAGGAGTCGATCGTCGGCTGGAAGGAGTACGAGCTCGAGGTCATGCGGGACCACGCGGACAACTGCGTGATCATCTGCGGCATCGAGAACGTCGACCCGATGGGGGTTCACACGGGTGACTCGATCACCGTTGCCCCGATCCAGACGCTGACCGACGTCGAATACCAGCAGATGCGTGATGCGGCGATCGCCTGTATCCGCCGCGTCGGCGTCGAAACGGGTGGGTCGAACGTGCAGTTCGCCGTCGACCCGGCGACCGGCCGTCAGGTCGTGATCGAGATGAACCCGCGGGTGTCGCGCAGCTCGGCGCTGGCGTCGAAGGCGACCGGATTCCCGATCGCGAAGATCGCGGCGAAGCTCGCGATCGGTTACACGCTCGATGAGATCCCGAACGACATCACGGCAACCCAGGAGTCGTCGACACCGGCGTCGTTCGAGCCGGTCATCGACTACGTCGTCACCAAGATCCCGCGTTGGGCCTTCGAGAAGCTGCCCGGCACGACCGGGGTGCTCGGCACGCAGATGCAGTCGGTCGGCGAAGTGATGGCGATCGGGCGGACCTTCCCCGAGAGCCTCCAGAAGGCGCTGCGGTCGCTGGAGCAGGGCCGCCTCGGTCTGAACTGCGATCCCGGCGAGGAGGAGTACGCGTCGATGGCCGACGACGAACTGCTCGCAGCCTCCGCGGTGCCGACGCCAGACCGGCTGTTGCAGGTGGGCGACCTGATCCGACGCGGCGTTCCGCTCGAGGCGATCCATGATGCAAACAAGATCGACCTGTGGTTCCTCGATCAGATGGCCCTGATCGTCGAGGAGCGAGTCGCGCTCGCGTCCACCGGCATGGCCGGCATGACGAAGCGCGGCTGGAAGCGTGCCAAGCAACTCGGTTTCTCCGATGCCCAGCTCGGCTACCTCTGGGACCTCGCGGAAGACGACGTGCGCGGTGCGCGTATCGCCGCCGGTGTGCTGCCGACCTACAAGACCGTCGACACGTGTGCCGCAGAGTTCGCTGCCGAAACGCCGTATCACTACTCGACCTACGAGGACGAGAACGAGGTCCGTCCGTCCGACGGCAAGAAGGTTGTGATCCTCGGATCGGGCCCGAACCGAATCGGTCAGGGCATCGAGTTCGACTACTGCTGCGTGCACGCGTCGTTCGCGCTGCGTGAAGCCGGGTTCGAGACGATCATGGTGAATTGCAACCCCGAAACGGTGTCGACCGACTACGACACCTCCGACCGGCTGTATTTCGAACCGCTGACGAAGGAAGACGTCCTCAACGTGATCGAGGCCGAGCAACCGGACAGCGTGATCGTCTCGCTCGGTGGCCAGACGCCGCTGAAGCTGTCCGGGGAGATTCCGCTCGAACTCGTCGCCGGCACGTCGCCCGACTCGATCGATGCCGCCGAGGACCGCGAACGCTGGAACCAGATCTGTGACGAGCTGCTCATTCCGCAGCCACCCGGCGGGACCGCCATCGACCTCGAGCAGGCGCAGACCATCGCTGCCGACGTCGGGTTCCCCGTGCTCGTCCGGCCGAGTTACGTGCTCGGCGGTCGCGCGATGCAGATCGTGCACGATGGTGAACAGCTCGCCCGGGCGATGGAGGAGCTGGCCGGGTTCGGCTCGCTCGGCAAGGAGGGCGGTCTGTCCGCCGAGCGCCCGGTGCTCGTCGACCGATTCCTCGCCGACGCCACCGAAGTCGATGTCGACGCGATCCGCGACGCCACCGGCGAGGTGCTCATCGGCGGAGTGATGGAGCACGTGGAGGAAGCTGGGGTGCACTCCGGCGACTCGGCCTGTGCCATCCCACCGCAGACGCTGCCGACGTGGGTGGTCGAGGTGCTGGAGTCGTACGCGGCGGCGATTGCGAAGCGGCTCGACGTGCGCGGCCTGATCAACGTGCAGTTCGCAGTCGCGGGGACCACCGTGTATGTGATCGAGGCCAACCCGCGCGCCAGCCGAACGGTGCCATTCGTCGCCAAGGCGACCGGCGTGCCACTCGCGAAGGTCGCCACGCGCGTGATGCTGGGCGCCACGCTCGCCGAACTCCGCGACGAAGGGGTGCTCAAGCCGCCCGTCGGAGGCGGACACCATGGTGTCGGCGGCGGCGCCGAGGGGGGAGCGCGGCACGTCGCGGTGAAGGAAGCGGTGCTTCCGTTCACCCGTTTCCCCGAAGTCGACCCGGCGCTCGGACCGGAGATGCGGTCGACCGGCGAGGTGATGGGTATCGACACGACGTTCGGACGGGCGTTCTACAAAGCCGAGTTGGCGGCGGGAACGGTGCTGCCGACGACGGAATCCCACGGGATGGTGTTCCTCTCGCTCGCCGATCCGGACAAACCGGCGGGGCTGGTGGTCGCGCAGCGACTCAAGGCGCTGGGTCTGGGAATCGCGGCGACGTCGGGCACCGCCGAGTATCT
>Ga0316197_10002431_pt1 | contig 13306 bp, 12 predicted proteins | sample OudBiesiAoxic_MG_FD_204939 | JGI IMG/M metagenome (GOLD analysis project Ga0316197, IMG submission 204939) | Coastal sediment microbial communities from Oude Bieten Haven, Netherlands - site A oxic | ecosystem: Environmental > Aquatic > Marine > Coastal > Sediment | place: Netherlands...
GGGACCGACCGTGCCCGCCTCGAAGCCCTCTGGGACTTCGAGACCAGCGAACTCTTCGACGAATCCGAACGCGTCGCGCTGCGATTCGCCGTCTCGGCCGCAGCCTCGCCGAACGGTGTGACCGACGAGGATTTCGTGCGCATGAGTGAGTATTGGGACGATGGGCAGATCGTTGAGATCCTCGCCGTCGTCGCGCTCTACGGCTTCCTCAACCGCTGGAACGACTCGCTCGCCACCACGCTCGAAGAACCGTCACAGACCGTCACCGAGGAGGTCCTCGGCTCGAAGGGTTGGGATGTGGGCAAGCATCGCCGCGACGAGGCCGCCGACCTTGACTAACTCCACCTCCTCCCCCACCGCAACTGTCACGGTCGACGGCGCGCCGAACTTCCGCGACATCGGCGGCTACGAGACTGGCGACGGACGCCGCGTCCGATACGGCAAGCTGTTTCGCTCGGGGATGCTGGTCGGCGTCACCGATGACGGTGTAGCGGCACTCGAGGACCTCGGTATTCGCACGGTCGTCGACCTGCGCACCCAGGTTGAGGTCGACGCTCTCGGAAACGACCGCCTGCCAGACGCGACTAGCGTCGTACAGATCAGGATCCCGAGTGCTGGCGCCGACCCGATGGTCGCTGAAGCGCTGAAGACCGGCCACTTCCCCTATCTGCCAGACCTCGTGTCGGTGAACCGCGCCTACCTCACCGACGACGCCGCCGAGTTCGGTGAACTCCTCACGTTGCTTGCCGACGGAGCCAACCTCCCCGCCATCATCCATTGCCTCGGAGGGAAGGACCGGACCGGTGTGAGCACGGCCCTCCTCCTGACCATTCTTGGCGTGCCGTGGCCAACGGTGCGGGACGACTACCTCCTCTCGAACGCCCACTTCGCGAATGCGGGCGGCGACCAACCGGACACGCTGAATCGTGCCATGGAGAAGAGCCTTGGCCGAGTCCCGGACTTCGGCGACGAGCAGTCGAAGAAGGAATTCTTCGTCCTGCAACCCGAGTACATCGACGTGGTGATCGAAGAGATCACGAAAGACGGGCGCACCTTCGAAGAGTTCATTCGAAATGAGCTCGGACTCTCGGATACGACGGTGGACCGCCTGCGAGCAGAGTTCCTGGAGTGACCGGAACGTCGGTCACAGAGACGCACACAACGACCAACACAATCGATCGAGGAGACTGACGAGATGACCTACGTCTATGCATTCGACCACGACCATGAGGGCTCGATTGACGAGACCAAAGCCCTGGTTGGGGGCAAAGGTGCGAACCTCGCCGTGATGACGAGCGAGTTGGACCTCCCCGTCCCTCCCGGATTCACGATCTCGACCGAAGCCTGCCTGCGCTACCTCGCAGAAGGCTGGCCCGCCGCTCTCGATGCGGAACTCCGAGACCACATCGGCCGGGTCGAACAGGCCGTCGGCCGCCGATTCGGTGATCCTGCCAACCCGTTGCTCGTCAGCGTCCGATCCGGGGCGCCGATCTCCATGCCGGGGATGATGGACACCATCCTCAACCTGGGCATCAACGAAGCCACCGAACAGGGCCTCGTTGCGCTCTCGGGTGACCCGGCGTTCGTCGCCGCCTGCCGGGACCGTTTCGTCTCGACGTATCGCGAGATCGTCGGGGTCGACCTCGTGCCCGAGGATCCATACAACCAACTCAAGGGGGCCGTCGAAGCCGTGTTCCGTTCATGGAACGGCGATCGGGCACGAAGCTATCGCGCCCACGAGGGGATCTCCGAGGATCTCGGCACCGGCGTCACCGTGCAAGCGATGGTCTTCGGTAACAGCGGCCCCGACTCGGCGACAGGCGTGGTCTTCACCCGGAACCCGGCATCCGGCGAGCGTGTGCTCTACGGCGACGTGCTCTTCAACGCGCAGGGCGAAGACGTCGTCGCCGGAACACACGCCACCGAGCCGATCTCCTACCTCGACGAGCGACTCCCGGCTATCGCGGAGGAACTCAAGACTCACTCCGACCGTCTCGAGCGTCACTACGCCGACGTGTGCGACATCGAGTTCACCATCGAGTCGGGGAAGCTCTGGATGCTCCAGACGCGGATCGGTAAGCGTTCTCCCGAGGCTGCCGTGCGCATTGCGGTTGAGATGGCAGACGATCCGGAATTCCCCCTCTCGCGGGAAGCGGCCGTCGACCGCGTCATGGAGCATCTCGTCTCACCACCCACGGCGGCCGCGAGACTCGACGGCGACGCCCAACCAGTCGCAACCGGTCTCGCCGCCTCTCCAGGTCTCGCCGCAGGCTCGATCGTGACGACCCCGGATGCAGCGGTCGCAGCCGCCGCCGAAGGGCGATCGGTCATCCTCGTCCGCAAGGAGACCTCCCCGGATGACGTGCACGGCATGGCAGCCGCCGCTGGCATTCTCACGACGACCGGCGGTCTCGCCTCCCACGCCGCGGTGGTCGCACGAGGCTGGGGCATTCCCGCGGTCGTCGGGGCAGACACCATCGAGATCGGCGAAGCCAGCGTGACAATCGGCGACGAAGTGGTCGCCATCGGCGACTCGCTCACCATCAACGGCGGCACCGGGAACGTCTTCCTCGGCGAACTCGTCGGTGAGACGGCTATCGTACCGGAGGCTGTGAAGCTCTTGTCGTGGGCGGACGAGCTCGGCATCGAGATCGCGACACCGGCCGATGATGAAGCGCCGACCGGGGATCAGGCTGGCAACGCCCCCGACGGTGGAACGGCCAATGCGGAGTCAATGATCCGACTACTCAGCATCAAGGGATTCGCGACGCCCGATGCCACCGCCGCTGCTCTCGACACGACCGAGGAGGACGCCTCCGCGCTTCTCGACAGGATGACGGCGGACGGCCTCATCTCGATGATGGGCACGATGTTCAGCCTCTCGGACGATGGCAAGGCCGTCGCGGCGGAGTTTCTCGCCGCCGATCGCGAGGAGTGGGGGGCGGAACGCGCCTCGGCGGGACTCGAAGGATTCATTCCACTGGACCAGCGGATGAAGGTGATCGTCACGGCCTGGCAGATGATGGAGGTGGACGGAGCGCCCGTGCTCAACGACCACACCGACGCCGACTACGACGCCGCGATCCTTGCGGATCTCGCAGCGCTCCACGTCGACGCCTCGGCCTGGCTCGCTGATCTGCACGACGAACTTCCCCGCCTTGCCTCGTACTCGGCGAGGCTCGGGCGAGCCGTCGACCTGGTGGAGAGCGGTGATCACAATTACATCGCCTCGCCGCGGCTCGACAGCTACCACAACGTGTGGTTCGAGCTGCATGAGGACCTGATCCTGCTGGCCGGCCGCACCCGTGAGGATGAGGTAGCGTCGGGTCGAGCGTAGGTTCAAGCGCAGCGACCCCCGCACCCGAAGGAGCCTGACCGGATGGCCACCGTTGTGCTCCTCGGAGCGTTCGATACCAAAGGCACCGAGTACGCCTTCCTCCGGGACCGGGTGATCGCTGCCGGCTGTGATGTCGTGATGATCAATGCTGGCGTACTCGGCGACCCCGACTATCCGATCGCCTATGGCCGGCACGACGTCGCCGGCCAGGTCGGTGGCGACCTCGAAGCCCTGGTTGCGGCTGGTGATCGTGGCGCCGCGGTGACGGCCATGGCCGAGGGAGCCGGTGCACTGATCCTCCGTCTGTGCGAGGAAGGAAAGATCCACGGGATCCTCGGCATGGGGGGATCCGGCGGTTCCTCGATTATCAGCCACGCCATGCGGAAGCTCCCGATCGGTTTCCCGAAACTCCTCGTGTCGACCATGGGGGCAGGCGATGTCAGCGCCTTCGTCGGGACGTCCGACATTGCAATGATGTACTCAGTGGTCGACATCGCTGGGATCAACGCCGTGTCGTCGAGCATCCTCGGAAACGCCGCGGCCGGTCTGGCGGGCATGGCGAAGGCCTACGAGGTCCGCGACCCATCCGTTGACGGCCGCCCGCTGATCGGCGCCACGATGTATGGAACGACCACCCCCTGTGTCAATGCGGCCCGTGCCGTGCTGCAGGACCTGGGGTACGAAGTGCTGGTCTTTCACGCGACCGGGACCGGTGGACGGTCCATGGAAGCGCTCATGAAGAGCGGCTACATCACCGCGGCGCTCGACGTGACGACCACGGAACTCACCGACGAGGTGGCGGGCGGCACGCTCACGGCAGGCCCCGACCGACTCGAAGCCGCCGGTGATCTTGGTCTTCCGCAGGTTGTCTCGATCGGGGCGACTGACCAGATCACGTTCACTCCCCCGAGCGCCGTTCCGGATGCCTATCGGGACCGCAACTGCTACGACCACAACCCCAGCATCACGCTTGTGCGCACCGACGTCGCGGAGAGCATCGAACTGGGTCGCAGGCTCGCCGAGAAGCTCAACCGCGCCACCGGCCCGGTCTCGCTATTCGTCCCGCTCCGGGGCGGGTCGTCATATGCCATCACAGGGGCGGTTTTCCATGACCCCGAGGCCGACGCGGCGCTCGTCGAGAGCATTCGCACCCACCTCGATCCGACGGTGGAGTTGGTGGAGATGGACACGGACATCAACGATCCGGTATTCGCCGAGGCCATGGCTCAGCGCCTCCACGAGCACTACCAGACATGGCTCGAGCAGACGGCTGATCCCGACGACCGGAGCTAGGTGGTCGCGGGCTACGCTCGATCGCGGGAGGCCCCATGACGAACGACACAGCCCCACCGTCACCGGCAGAGAGCCGCCCGATCTACATCGAGCGGGTGAACGCAGTCATCGACTACATCGAGACCCACCTGGCCGACGATCTCTCGCTCGCCACGCTCGCTGAGGTGGCGCACTTCTCCCCCTATCACTTCCATCGCGTGTTCGGCACCCTCGTTGGTGAGACCCTCAGCCGGTTCATCAGCCGCCTGCGCATCGAACGCGCCGCGACGCTCCTGATCCAGCACCCGCAACGGACGATCACCGACATCGCCGTCGACTGCGGTCTCACCAACCCCTCGTCGTTCGCCCGGGCGTTCAGGGATGCCTTCGGCATGAGCGCCAGCGAATGGCGGGACAGCGGCTTCCGGCAGTACGAGCGAGAGCCGGGATCCACCATCATGGACGTCATCGGCAACGTCGGACTGATCGACGAGCGCTACGGGATCACCACCTCCGGGCTGCAGACGACCGATGGCGACCCTCGTTGGGAGGTGCGCGGCGGCACGCTCGGCTCCGTCAACATCACACTCGAGCAGATCCCCGACCTGCATGTTGCCTACGTGCGGCATACCGGTCGATATCAGGGTCTCGCCGACGTATTCACCGACCTCTTCGACCGCCTGATGACATGGGCGCAGCCTCGAGGCCTCGTCCAACCGGATAGCCTGATCCTGTCGGTCTATCACGACAACCCGAGCATCACCGAAGACGACAAGCTGCGGGTCAGCGCCTGCATCACGGTTCCTCCAGGAACCGAGACGTCCGGCGATGTCGGGCAGTTGATCGTTCCCGGCGGGCGGTTCGCGGTCGGCCACTACGAACTCGGTCACCAGGACTACCCGGAGGCCTGGTACACGCTCGCCGGTGGCTGGCTTCCGGACAGCGGCTACGAACCGGACGACCGACTCCCGTATGAGCGATACCCGCTCGACGGGGAGTCGACCGATCCGGACAAGCAGCGGGTCGACATCTGCCTCCCCGTGCGGCCCCTCAGGCGCTACTGAGCGTTCACGAACACGGCACCCCAGTCGAAGGTCGCAGAGTCCTCGTACCACTGAGGCCAGTCCGCACACCACGCTGGTGTGGAGACCTCGCGGATCCGATCCACCGCAGGGTGATACGGCTTGATGTCGAGGATGGGGGTCTCGTCCTCGGCGTCGATCCACGGGACACGGATGACACCGCTGTCCACATCGATCGACATCACCGGGACCGCGGAGATCGCTATCGGGTTTGGGCGCGCCGGCGACCGCGTGGCGAAGATCCCGATCCGGTCTGGCGCGTCGCGATAGGGTCGCTCGGCGACCGTCATCTCGCGGTACATCGGGTCATCAAGAAGATGGCACCACCAAAGCACGTTGACGTGACTGAAGCCCTCGACCTCGATGAGCGCCGGTCGATATGGCTCGTCGATGACGAGAGCGAACCCCTCGTCGTCGATCGTCACATGGCCGATCGATTCGACAGCGAACTGGTTCTTGGGCATGGGGCCTCCCTCGTTGGGTACGTCCATTGGAACGTACGACAGGACGAGCCTCCCCGCTACGCGAATCTTGCGATTGGCTGTGCGCCGCTTGCGCACCGGCCGCTTCAGCAAGCAGCGCTATGACTCGGTCGCGTCCGGTGCGCCAAGCTTCTTGAAGAGCACCTCGAAGAGGCGTCGCGTGATCATGAGAGCAAGCACCAGGGCCACGACCTCGATGAAGTGCCCCAACTCCACATGATCGCCGAACACGAAGTTCACGACCTCCAGAATGAAGAGCTTCCCGAAGAACAGGATTGCAAACAGTGACACCGTCCCGAGCACCTTGAAGAACGCCCCTTCTTTCTGAGCGAAGAAGTGGTGCACCCGGTGCTCGAACCGCATCACGATGTCGAGGAGGATCTTGAGGAGCACGGCGGTGAAGATCGAGATCGTGAACGAGTCGATGATCACCGCGTCGACGTACTCGACGAAGAGATTGAGTACGACGGTGTAGATCAGGACGTCCGACATCCACGAGAAGAAGATCTCCTGCTTGCGCGTGATCGTGACGGTGCGTGTGGTGTTGAACGATTCCATGTGTTGTTCCTAGTTTCGTGATCTGATGAGCCGTGGCTGAACTGGTGTCGCGAGAATCATGCTCGTCGAAGATCAGCCAAGATGCGGCGGCTTCGCCACGAGATCACCGCCGTGGCGCCGGAGGATATCCGCCACCTCGTCGGGGTGGTCATGGCCGGCGATCACCACCAGCACTTGTCCAAACTCCAGAGGAACTCGCTCCCAATCCAACTCCTCGTCTAGTTCGTGCTCCTCGGTCGCGAGGCCCAGGAGCGCACCGAAGTACGTCCCGGCGAGCGCCCCAGGGATCCCACCGGCGGCCAGCATGCCACCCACACCAAGGAGGCCGGCGCCGGGGATGGCGAAGACCATGATGGCCATCCCCGCGATCGCCCCGATGGGTGCGGCGATGGCGATGCCCTTCTCGACACCGTGGGAGATATCAGCGCTCACATCGTCCTCGAACACGTACGTGTCCGATTGCCGGATCGCGACACCCAAGTGGTCATCTGCCCAGCCGTGCCGTCGCAATTCGTAGACCGCCGACTCGGCAGCGGCACGATCGTCAAAGACAGCTCCCAGATGGAGTTCGGTGGTCATGCCTCTCGCCTCTCGCGTCTCGTGTATCGGGCAACGCTTCATCAACGACACTAGTTGAGATCAGCGGACCCAAGGCCGGGAGTCACGGCCCGAAACTGATCGGCGAACTGTGGGTGGGTGCGGTCCGGGACTTGGAGATGAGAGCGAAACGCTCACGGATCCAGCCGAGTACGGCGAACGTATGCTGGGACGGTCGAAAGGAGCCGACCGATGTTCGAGGCCACGTTCGCAGGTACCGAAGGCAAGGTCTTCTACCGACGGTGGGATCCGCCGGCCGAGCCGCGACGCATCGTGCAGATCGTCCACGGATATGCGGAACACGGCGGCCGCTACGGACATGTCGCGACGGCCCTTGCCGCTGATGGCGCCGTCGTCTACGCCGATGATCACATCGGTCACGGTCGCTCCGACGGAGAGCAGGCCGTCATCACCGATTTCGACCATGCGGTCGAAGACCTCCACACGCTGTCGGCGATCGCCCGCGACAGCCACGGCGATCTCCCGCTCGTTCTGGTCGGACACTCGATGGGAGGGTTGCTGTCGGCGCGCTACGCCCAGCGGTGGCCCGATACCGTTGCCGGGGTAGCGTTCTGCGGAGCGGTGATCGGTGACTGGCAGTGGGCTCGCGACGTGCTCGCCGACGCCGAGCTTCCCTATGTCCCTTTCGACCCTGACGACATCTCGCGCGATCCGGAGGCCGGCGCCTCGTATGCGGGCGATCCCCTGGTTATCACGGCCAGTACAAGCGACCGTTGCTCGTCGCCGAGGTCGAAGCACTCGACGCCTACGCCCGGGATCGCGATCGGCTCACGATGCCGGTTCTCCTGCTCCACGGCACCGCCGATCCCTTCGTCCCCTACGAGCGGTCGTTGCGGGCGGTCAACGACATGCCGACTGATGATGCGACGGTCCATCTCTACGACGGCGGCCGGCACGAAGTGCTCAATGAGACGAACCGGCACGAAGTCATTGGTGACCTGGCCACATGGATTCGGCAAGTCGCATGACAACGTGCGGTGCCGCCGAGGCCCCACCCCCCGTATTCGGCCCCGTCCCCTCACGGCGTCTTGGGCGCAGCATTGGTATCAACAACATCCCGCCCAAGGTCTGCTCGTTCGCGTGTGTGTACTGCCAGGTAGGACCCACGCTCGACCGGGCCGTTGAGCCCAGGGCCTTCTTCCAACCCGAGGCGCTCGCCGATGAAGTCGCGGCCCATGTTGAGGGAGTGAGATCCCGCGGAGAGACCATCGACTATCTCACATTCGTACCCGACGGTGAGCCGACCCTTGATGCGGGCCTTGGGGAGACCATTCATTTGCTGCAGCCGCTCGGTATCAAGATCGCGGTCATCACCAACGGAACCTTGCTGTGGCGAGACGACGTCCGAGCGGCCCTCGACGATGCCGACTGGGCCTCGGTGAAGGTCGACGCCGCGGATGCCAATGTCTGGCGGCGCGTCAACCGGCCCCACCCCGATCTCGACTTCGCAGTGGTCCAGGACGGAATCACCCGCTTCGCGGCAACGTTCGATGGCCGCCTCGTGTCGGAAACCATGCTGGTTTCCGGCCTCAACGACGGAGTTGAGACAGTTGACGCCGTCGGTGCGTTTCTCAGCAGCATCAATCTGAGCACAGCGTATCTCTCGATTCCGACCCGTCCGACCCCCTATGCGGCCATCACCGCGCCGGATGAGCAGACGGTGAACCGGGCCTACCACGTGCTTGCGGAACACGTGGCGCAGGTCAAGTACCTCGTCGGCTATGAGGGAGACGAGTTCGCTTCCAGCGGTGACCCTCGTGCCGACATCCTCAGCGTCACGGCCGTGCACCCGATGCGGGCCTCAGCCGTCCACGAACTCCTCGACCGAACCGGTGCCCCGTGGGATATCGTCGAAGGTCTCGTCGCCGATGGCGATCTCGTTGAAGCCCCCTATCGGGACGAGACGTTCTATCTGCGGCGTTTCACGGCTCGCCTCAGCCGGCCTGCCGAACGCGGCTGACCGCGTAGGGAGGCTACCCCTCGGACGTCGACCCGCTCACCCCGCCGATGTGCCGGTCGACTCGATCGACAGCGAACGCGACGCCCTTGCCGAGGAGCCAACCGGCGGCGACATCACCCGGGTAGTGCACACCCGTGTAGACCCGCGAAAACCCGATCGCACCCGCAAGTGCGTTCAGCGGGAGCCACAGTGCCGGGTAGGAACGGCCGACGACGCCAGAGAACGCCGCAGCCGAGGCCGTGTGACCGGACGGGAACGACGAGGAGTCGGGCTGCTTCAGCCTGCGCTCCTCGGGGACCGGATCGGTTGGACGCGTGCGACGCGTGAGTCCCTTGAGGACCACGTTGGCGAGGAACGACGTCACGCCGATGGCCGCCATGCCTTCAATGGCTGTTCTCCGACCCTTCTTCCCGCCGAACACGGCGAGGAGCGCGGCAATTGCCATCCAGATTCGAGAGTATGAAGCGGCGGTCGACAGACCCGGCATCACCTTGTCGAGGGCCTGCGACTCCCAGCCTGCGACCGTATCGAACACCGACCGATCGATGTCCTCGGCCTGATCGAGGAGCGACGCCGCCTGGCTCATTCCTCGTCGTCCGATACCGGGGCGCCGCTCAGGTGGGCCAGCGCCTCTTCCGTCATTCCTGGAGCGTTCTGGATCTGACGTTTCACGACGTCGGTTGGCAGCACAATGCGCAGCGCGGCACGCTTGATCCTCACCTTGACCGGCGCCTTCAGCTTGTGGAGCGAACCGTCGATGCCGACCGGGACCTTCTTCTCTGTCGACCCGACCACGAGTTTCGGGGTCGTCCACTCCGTCAGTTCGCGGCGGCCACCCTCGCCGCCCTCCTCGCGATTGGCGACGATCACGCCGAGCGTCCCCGTGTCCAGGGCGGCCCGTCCGGCGAAGTCGGGGGCACCGATGTACTGATACGGGTTGTTCGACGCGAGCAGCATCCCGATCTCGTCGTGCACGTTGCCGTCCGGATCGGTCACCGACAGCCCAATCTCGGGGTGCTCGGCGTTCGCGGCCGCAGCATCCGCGATGCTCTTGGCCTTGTGACTCCGGTAGTCCGGATCCGCAATTGCATCGGCGTAGACCCCGAATGAGACGTTATTGACGAAGACACGCTTGCCGATCTTGCCGACGTCGATCATGAATTCCACCCCATCGAACGCCGCCGACAGGGCTTTCGCCGGATCCGACCGGTCGAGGCCGAGGTCCATCGCCAGGTGGTTACGTGTACCCGAAGGCACCACCGAGAACGCAACGTCGCGCTTGATCGCGACCTTCGCAATGCGAGCTTGGGAGCCATCCCCGCCTGCGATGATCAGGTGATCGCAGCCGTCGTCGATAGCGCTCTTCGCGAGGGCTTGAAGCTTCTGGCCCTTCTTCCTGACGATCGTCTCGATCCCCAGCTTTGCGGCCGACCCGACGAGGTCGATCTTGGCGGCCTTTCCGCCGCCACTTCCGGGATTGATGATGAGCACCGGCCGCTTCGACGAGACCCTCCGCTCGGGTGTCGCGATGAGGTGCGGCTGACGCCGCTTCCACAACACGTAGGCCACACCGGCGACGGCCGCGACCGCCGCTACCGAGAACATCAGCTGTCGGCGACGCCGCTTCTTGGTGTCCTCGGGGCGTCCTTCGCTGCTCATGGTGCCTCCACCGGTTGGCTCGTGAACTGGTCGGTGCCACAGTACTCGGCCCGAGACATCCGCATTTGCAGCCGTCATGTGCCCGCGTCAAGGAGGTCGAGATCAGGCAGGTTCGCGGGCGACTATGCGTTGACCGTCACACTCTTGGTCTTGACGTTGTCAACCGGATTGGTGTCTCCAAGGACGACGGCTTCGGCTTCGAGAACATGGACGCCGAGCGATGCCGCTGCGGTGTCCCAATCCACGGTGAAGCTCTCGACGTCGGCACGCGCCACGGTGACCGAACGGGTCTCGATGATCACGTTGTCGGTCGTGTCGCGCAGCACCAGGTCGAACGTCGTCGCGATATTGCCCTTGTTCTCGAGGTCGATTTGGACGGACACCACGTCGCCCTGTGACACCGGACTGGGTGCAGCCACACTCGTCACGCTGATGTCGTAGTCCACCGCCTGGACATCAACCGTCTTCGTCCGCACGTTGTCGCCCGGATTCGCGTCCCCAACAACAACCGCCTCAACCTCCAACACATGAGCACCAATCGACGCCCCAGACGAATCCCACACAAACGCGAACCACACCGTGTCACCGCGATCCACCGTCACCGAACGCGTCTCGACCGTCACCCCCGCCGTCGTATCGCGCAGCACCAGATCGAACGTCGTCGCAATGTTCCCCTTGTTCTCCACCTCAACATCGACCGGCACCTGCTCACCAACCCCAACCGGACTCGGCGCAACCACGTTCGCGACCCTGATGTCGTAGTCCACCGCCTGGACATCAACCGTCTTCGTCCGCACGTTGTCGCCCGGATTCGCGTCCCCAACAACAACCGCCTCAACCTCCAACACATGATCACCAATCGACGCACCAGACGAATCCCACACAAACGCAGTGTTGACCTTCACACCGATCCCCACGGTCAGTTCTCGGCGCTCGATCTCGACTCCAGCCGTAGCATCTGTGAGTACGAGGTCGAACGTCTCTGTCCGGTTGCCCTTGTTCTCCACATCGAGCGTGAGCGTCAGCGGAGCACCCTGGGCGATGCTTCCGGGCGCGGTAACTCCACCGAGAGCGATGTCGTGGACGGGCACCTTGACGTCGACCTCCACGTTTCGGATGTTGTTCGTCGGATCGATGTCGTCCGCGACCACCGCCTCAACCTGGAAATCATGTTTGCCGAGCGATGCCCCCGTGCTATCCCAGACGAGGTCGACGGATTGCGTGGCGAAGACGGCGAGAGAGACAGGGACTGTGTCCAACACCAAGCCGGCTGTCGCATCGGTCAGCACGAGATCGAACGAGGTGTCGTCGGCCCCCAGGTTCTCAACATCGGCCCGAACGGTCACGAGTTCACCTCGCCCGAAAGGTGTCTCGACATTCAGATCCGTCACCGCAATATCGAGAGCTTCCGGGAAGACGACGAACGACGGATACGCGGCAGTGTCGTAGGCAAGATTGGCGTTGGCGTGACCAGCCTCGGCTTTGAGTTCGATCACGTGTCCCGGCGCAAGCACGTAGTCGACATCCTGGAACACGGTGGTGACATGGATCCACCCGCCGGACGGTCCGAGCGGCTCCTGAACGAATTCGATCTCTTCGATCTCCGCATAGGAGCCGTTCACCGGATTGAAGTCCCGCAGGAACCACTTGATCTTGGTCTGATCGGTGTTGACGAATCCGTCCTGCGAGGTCCAGTAGTCGACGGTGATTCCGCCAACGAGGTGTTGGGAGGTCGTTGCCGGCGGAAGGCGCCACGTAACCGCCTCCGCCGGATCGGTGCGGTTCTTGTCGTAGCCGGCTTCGTCGAGGTGCCGACCGGGTTCGCTGTCGAGATCAGTGGAGTAGTTGTAGAGGCTCGGTGCCGTCGGAACGACCTGATCGGCCGTGAGCAACAGGCGCGCTGCCGTGTTACCAACCGGCGGCGTTGGATCGTCGTGGAGGTAGTACGTGCGATCCTCGAAGGAAGGTGCCGCGCCGAAGACGTTTCCAGCATTGTCAATCTGATCGCTGTAGACGGCCTGGGACGAATCCATGGCCCCGAAGGCCGCAGCCGTGGCGGCGATCACCAATGAGACCAGAGCTACGTGAAGCCCGCGAGACCTACCCACCGTCGGGGCCTCTGGCGAGCGGTTTGAGCACTGCCGGCGAGGCGTCACGTTGAGAGCTCGCGGTGGGGACGGTGATCTCGCTTCGCCTCGGCCAGGGGTTGTACTTCTCGGCCAGGGCGAAACGTGCCGACCACATGGCAACCACCATCAGAGCGACCCACACCCCGAAGTTGATCCACGCCCCGGTTCTCGCCCACAGAGCCGGCAGGCCGGCCATGGGCACCAGTATC
>Ga0316197_10002432_pt1 | contig 13303 bp, 17 predicted proteins | sample OudBiesiAoxic_MG_FD_204939 | JGI IMG/M metagenome (GOLD analysis project Ga0316197, IMG submission 204939) | Coastal sediment microbial communities from Oude Bieten Haven, Netherlands - site A oxic | ecosystem: Environmental > Aquatic > Marine > Coastal > Sediment | place: Netherlands...
AGGTAACTCTGATACATGCAGGCGCTTACCGCCATCGAGCGTGGTGCTTAGAATGTTTAAAACATTACCATTCCATTTACCTGCTTGTGCTTTACGTTCCCACATTGAAACACCTCATCGTCATATATTCACACAGACCATCAAACTAAAGAAAATCAGCACACCTCCCCCTCCGCACCGAAATTGCCCTCGGAAATTGGCGAAACCAAAAAGCGAAGCGTTAGTACTAAAAAATTATCGTTAACCCGCAATATGCATGGGTTCTTGAGGTAATAAATCCATTTGTAGGTGATCCTTCACAAGATCGCATTGGATCGCAGAATTAGGCGGAAGCGATCCCTCCTTAGGAGAACGAATAACATTCTCTAAAGTAGTTAAAGTGGTAAAGGTCACACCACAATTTAAGTTAAGGCATTGACAATATTGACGGCGCGTTTCAATCGTCATTGATTCAGATGCAGCAATTCGACATTTAACAAAACAGACCGGGCAATTCACTAAGGACATAAAGCCTCCTAATTCATTAAGTTAATAATAACGAGTCTGTAAAAAATTGAATCAAAGCCGTTATTTAATGAGGGGATATAAAACTGGATTTAAGTGTTTTTGCGGTTAAAAGGTTGAAACCATAAAAGCGACTTAAACGATATGGGAGATTATAACGGAGCCGCCCAAAACCAATAAGTTGAGAGCATAAAAAAACCACTATAAAGTGGTATTTTTTTTGTTGATTGTTCGGGTTTTGGTGTTTGGGTTATTCGTAATAATGGTAATTAAATGAATTTTAAAATATTAGCCACAGCTATTACTTAGCTTAATGGCATTAAGGTCCATCAAACCTCCCCACTTTTTTTCAATTTCTTGACATTCAATGCTTTTATTATTATGAACAAAGTATTCATGTAATAAGAACGTGAATTTAGAAACCGACTCATTTCCTTCATCAAACTTCTTACCAACCAACCTTATAAATACAGCATGATCAAACTTTGCTGCCAGCGCTTCATCACTCCATTCAAAATATGGATATTCTTTCATTTCAGGGTAATATTTCCCTCTATCAATCCAACTCCTTTCCGCACTATTGTTGGCATTTGACACCGCCTTGTAAGCCTCGACATATTCTTTAAATTTTTTACACTTATTTTTTTTCATATTTATTCACCATTGCATTGAATACTCACTGACCTAAATCGACCATTAACCTATTTTAGATTCCTCCCTTTCTTTTTTCGGAGTCAATTCCTGCCCCCAAAAATTTACACGCTTTTCATATTCATCAGTCAGTGGTTCAAGTTGCTTTGTAAACTCACTAAAGCATCCCAATTTCCAATGCCCCTGAGCAAATGCGCCATATTCCTCATTAAAGTTAAGCATTTCATCCATGTATTTAATAAATCCACTTTCTGGCAATGAACCTTCTTTGAATAAGGAATAAATATAACGGTAATGAAACCCTTCGTATCTTTTATGAAAATCAAGGTAACTATTAAATGCATTTCCTGACATTACTCCTTTTTCAACCGCTTCCGTCATACTTTCAATATTGCTTTTAACCGGTGCAATATATTTCCCATTTTCAGTTACATTCTCTTCGTACATATCCCACGTCAATGGATGCAATGCCGACTGGCGTTCGTCTCGTAATGTTAAATATTCATCAGTCAAAGGCTTAACATCAAGAAATGCATTCCTTCTACCCGTTACATCATTTTTAAAGCGCTGCTTAGGAGGCTCAATATAAGTAACATTCCGCTTAACATTCACCTCCCAAGTACGAAGCCTAAAATTACCGCCAATATTTAACATATTTCTCTTCAATTTACCCCAAATAGTACGCTTAACATCACCTCGCCATTGCTCATCAAGCACAGTATCTTGGAAGGTAAATAAGTCATTAATTATTCTGTCACTTACTTCCTCGCCTTTTTCTTCTAACAAGTTACTAACCTCTTGTTTTTCATCTTCATTTACCGAAACCGTACAGTTAGTGTCAGAACTCCAAGGGCGCGATGCGCCTGTTTTAAAACCAGCATCTTCCGCTGATTTCTGTGTGAATTCCCACTCTTCAGTGCGTGTTAGAGCCGTTTTAAGGCCATTAGTTAAACCCTCAACCTTTTTAACCGCTTCGCCATATCGACTCTTAGCATCTTTATAAGATATTTTTATAGGGTGGTCTTTACGTTCGCAAAAAATGCCACCCATAGCATGAATATACATACTCCAATTACCTGCATTTGCACTAATACGGGCAAGCTCTATCGAATCGTTCTCTTTCTGAAGATCATAAAATGACTTCACTTTACCTGCAGGAATATATTTAGTGCCGTTTTCTTTAGCGGCTTTCTTCGCTTTCATTTCAGCAACTTCATCATCAGTTTGTTTCATTCGTCTAAGCTCACGCCAAACGGTGACAGAAGCGCCACCGATTTGTTGAAACTGCCTAACATTCCAAGTACTTGCCCAACCTTGAACGGCACGTGCTTTTTCATCTGCAGTTGTCCCAGTATCTTGATCATCAGATAGTTGGTAACCATCAATATTTTTAGCAATGTATTTAGCAATGTAGCCTGTAGCACTTCCCTTTTTAGGGTTGATTCGCTTGTAATCAAATCGTCGTCTAATGCGCTTTGCTACGCTAAAAATATGACGTCTTTCGTCTGCTCTATCAGGATTGAACATATCACTGGTGGAAAACCCTGTTTTGATGGATTTATTCCATTCTTTAAAGTCTTCACGGTCGACATGTAATTCTGCACGGTCTTCCCTAGTGAAATAATCAGCAAGAACAGCACGTATAGCTTGCTCATTCTCAGGCTTAAAAAAGAATAAAGCATGCCAATGAGGCGTTGCGTCATGGTGTGGCTCACAAACTCGAAAACCGAAAATATGAAGATTCATTCTTTTCAATTTAGCTCTAGCTTGAGACCATATTTTTGATAGGTATTTTTGTGCTTGTTTTGGTGTAGCGCCTCGATATTTATCATTATCAAACGCTCTTCGCTTATCTTTTGAGGAGGTACAAGGGTGAAAGCGACTAGGCGTAGTAAAGGTGAAAAAACCACCAATAAGATTGAACTCTTTAGCTATTATTTCAAACCCTGCACAACGCACCATTAACTCACAACGTCGAATGGCTGGATTACCTGTGGATTTTTTAATAATTTCAAGGGCAGGTACTTCTTCACCTGTTTCAACATTCCGAGCCACCATTTTAGAAAGCGCCAACACATTTGCATCTTGACGCTCTTTGTAATCAGCTCGACCTGCCATACTTAAATATTCAGAAGCATTTTTGCGAACACGACCAGCAATGATCTGACAATGTTCGCAAAATTGCCTATAACTCTTTTCTATTCGTCGCTTCCACCACGATTCATCGATTAAACGCTCTGTATGAAACCACGCATTATCTTCATGAATTCGGAAATTATAATCAGCATCACTCTCCCCTTCAAAAGGCTCATCTTGCTGTGTTGGCAATTGCGGTTTAAATCCCCATTTATCAGCAAGCAATTGAATTTCTTTTGCAGTATCTTCAACCGTTAGACCATCAAGAGAGCATTCACGTGCAAGCTCTATACACTTCAACGCCCAAGACTGAGCTTCTAACGTCCTCACCCCATCATTTTTTAGACGAGGCAAAGCAACGGGGAATTTGTCGGCATGTTTTTTAACCATTTTGATGCGGGCACGTAACCACTTATTAGGGTTTTTATGTTCCCAATAACTACGCTGCTTTGGTGTGCCCATTACGACTGGCTTCTCTAAGTAATAGCTTTCCCACTTTCGGACAAATCCAGAAAACAAACCAATCGCCACACCTTCTGCTAAATTTTTATATAACGTAGTAACTGCAAAATGCTGATCAATTTCCCATTGATCAGCACAATTGATTTTAGCTAATGCTTTTCCCGGTACTGCATAAAAATCACGGTACTTAGTAAGCAGCTGCTGTTGAAATTTACGTATTTGTTGGCGGTTACTCATTGCTTCATATCCAACAAATGACTAACTGCATTCATTAATTCATTACCGCAAAAAACGTCATTTGTTAACGCTTCATGCATTGATAATAAGCAAGGGTACGTTTTAACAACTTCTCCTTGCTGCTCTTTTTCATTTTCAGATTCAACAGTATGAAAAGTGCAAATCCATTGACTTTCAGTGCGTGAAATTGAATATTTTTCATTCACCTTAATTTTTTTATGGAACATTATTTACCTATCTAAAATCAAACGGTGAAATGTTGTTGAAACGGTTTGCTAACTTTTCTAGGCGCTTAGTGCCTTGCCTTAATCGTTTAACTTCAACATGTGAAAAATTTTTGATTGAATGAGTGGCTAGGTTTGTATCAATATCAGAGAATTGGCACAGCGTGATACGATCTTGTTCGGGTAACTTACTCCACAACTCGACGCCCTCTTCAGACGTTTCAAATAACCCCTTAATCTTATTAAGATGGGCATTAACAACTTCATCTGAAGCTACATTTGGAAATATCATGCGGCCCCCATTGCTTTATCTTTTGCATCAGCAATCAGTTCAATCAATTTATCTTCTAATGCTGATAATTGTTCAGGGGCTGTTTTTGCATCCAAATAAACACTTCGGCCAAATGCCTGTCGGTATATATCAAAGTAATTTGTATTCACATCAAACACCTTTACTTGTAGCTCTTTAATGTGAGCCGAAAAAGTGACTTCAATGTGGATATCATCAGCGCTGACGATAGCCAAAGTAGTGATAGCAGTAACCGAATCACAAATTTTACGATCATCTTTTCGATGTACTGTAGGCACACAATTAAAACCATGACGAACGGATTGATCAGAACCTTTTTTTGCAGGATCAAAGCCTATGTGAATATGATTCTCGGTTGTTACCTTTTTGCTTATAAATGCTCTTGGATTTGAAATTCCCATCTTAAACGCCTCCATTTACTTTGACGCCGCAGAACGGGCAATAATTATGCGCAAAACTCACAGTTTCAGTTTCACTCTCTCCTATGAACTTGATTTCAACATCGCTGAATGCTTCATCTAATTCGCATTTCGATACTTGCCCGGTGCACTTCATTTTTACACTTTCAATTTCTTTATTAATTACAGGCATATTCAATTTAATAGCATCAAACTCCATACACTGACACTTTCTGTTATTCGACATAATTAAGCCCCTTTCAAAGCTGCATTTTTAAATGCGGTTGATAATGCTGGCGTAACGGCTTCAACAAACGATGCACGTTCATTCACAGGTAATGCCATGATGGTGGTAAACGGCGCAGTTGCGCCAAGTTTTAAAGCTGTGTTATATTCTTTCGACATAATTAATTCCTACTGGTATGGTTTTTATGTACGTGGCAATCAAAGTCTCACCTTTGGTTGTCACACTCTCTTCAAATAAAATCTCTTAACAACATCCCTTTTTTACCCCTTAGCTTTTGTAATCCATCTCTTATTAGTTGTGATATGTAGGATTGACTGCACCCACACAATTCGGCTATTTCATGCGTTGTTAATGTTTCATCGCGTTCAGCAGTGATGCACATCACATCTAAAGCGGCATCAATTTCATTGGCTCTCGCTTTCACTTCTTTACTCGAAATCATAATCAGGCCCATCTCCATCTAAAAAATCACCTGGATTACTTGTCACTTTCAATTGCACCTGAACCACTTCACCATTCATGCAAGTCAAAAAACCTAAAGAGATTTCGTTATCTTCATGTTTCCCTTCAAACATATCTGTTAATAGTTCTTCTATTTCTGCTTCTGCACGTTGCGCTACTTCAATCGCTCCACTCATAAATCCCCCTTTATCCTATTAAACCTGGTGCGCCATTCGTGATCACAAAATCAGTAGCCATTGATAAAAATGGTGTTGTGCCACTGGTGCGGTTTTCTAAGTCATTCGCTAACAGCACTAAATTTGCAATACCTGCATTACACACATCTAAAAGCTGTTGAGCTTTACGACGTGGCAAACGTGTTTCACCACCATTTTCAAGCGTTAATTCCGCAATCAAACCAGCCGCTTTACTATTCTCAAGCGCATAACGAACAAGCGTTGCATCTTCACCATTGGTATCAATATTGGCTGCTACTAAGTCGAGTTGACGTAACACACTATTAATAATTGTGTAGTTACCGCTCTCTTTAGTGATCAGAACTAATTCATCAACTGCTAAACGGTGCACTTGGCTTGGGTTTAATTTGTTGCGCAACACTGACTTGCCTATTCCCGTCTTTACTGACAGTTGCAACATGTTTTCTTTTTCTGCAAATGCGCAGTAAGCATTGTTTAATGCCTGCTGTGCAGACTCACGGAAAGTGCACGTATTATTTATTTGTTCCATCCTAGATACTCAACATTAAGAAAAGGGAATCAACCAACGCTCTGGCTGATACTAATTAGGTTGGACTGATTGCCATTCTTGAGCCGCTGCTTGATATTGTTTATCAATATAAGCAGCTAAATCTTCAACCTTAACCATGGTTGGTGAACGCTCAGAGGCGCGGAGTTTGCAAGTAGGAAAAGGTAGTGCGCATGCTTTTGCCTGAGCTTCGGCTGTAACAGGCGTAATGCCTAAAAACTCTTTACTGATCACTTTCAGTTGAACGAAAGGACTTTCAAAACGGGCTAGTAACGCAAAGTTTGTGTTCATAAATCACCTATGAGATTATTGTTAATTAATTCAAAGCAATTAACAGTACTCCGAGGTTTGTTTAATTGCTTTAGTTTACATAACTCAATTAAAAGCAATTAAGCAAACAATGTCAAGCTGAAATGAAGCTTTAGTTTGCTTAATTGTCATAAATCACTTGGTGGCATATGCGTGAATGGTTTTTAAGTACGGAATTAATGGGGCTCAATACCATGCCAGGCTCTACTGCAGGTATTTCTCAAAAAGCGAGAAGAGAAAGTTGGAAAAGCCGTAAAGCAAAAGGTGGCGGTCGTTCACTTGAATACCATATAAGTAATTTTGAGTTAGACGTGCAATACCAGCTTTACTGCAATGAATACGGTAATACTGACTATAAAGAATGGGAAATAGAGCAAGCTATATTAAAGACAGGCGCTTGTGAAAAAGAAGATATTGATGCAGTAACTAACGCCGTAAAGCAAGGCGAAAATACCGATGAATTATTATCTTATTGGATGGATAATGGGCTCCCATCAGAAAAAAACACCTTTGATAAACACACGACAAGCAACTCCCAATCAACAGCCATTTCCGATTCGGTTTATAGCTTTCTAGAAAAGTTTATTGATTACCCAGCAGAAACAATTAAAAAGTGGGAAACAGAAGGTGAATTAGCTAGAAAGTTGGATGATAAGCTTTTCTCTATTCAGTCAGAACAACAAAAATTAAAAGAATTCCAAGATAAAGCTAGCTGGGCAGGAATGAAGCTCGATAGGGGCGTAAGCCAAATAACTAATGATTCATATATAAAACTAGATTATTACGACATTGAAGTAAGTGCAGGTCATGGCGCATTAGTGATTCAAGAAGAACAAACTGATTGCATTTCATTTAGTAAAACGTTTATTACTAACGACATTGGCGTAAATGCAAAAAACGTATTTTTAATGCCCGTTCGTGGCGATAGTATGCACCCCACTTTAAAGAACCAATCAATTATCATGGTTAATAGAATTGAAGAATTTTCTGGCGATGGTATTTATGTCTTCAGGTTCGACAGTCAATTAATGGTTAAACGATTGCAATTCACCAAAACAGGATTAAACGTCGTAAGTGATAACAATACTTATGATGCTTGGGAACTAACACGAGAAGAATTAAACACAGCTGATTTTGAAATAATCGGCGCAGTGGTTTGGTCAGGACAGAGAATGTAATCAATGCAATCAAAAATCCCGACTGGCACCCTCAATCCAACCAATCAACGGCAACTAGGTAATAATAAAATGTCGGGAAGATTTATGAATAACTCAGTTATACAGAATGATTTACAGGGGCGAATATAGCTCTAAATTTATTCCTTAGTTTTTCTATTTTTGTAATTCGTTGCATACTTTCTTCAGATGTTCTATTCCCGTCAGAATGTGCCTGCAGAGTTTCTGCTGTAAGAGCTGCCATGAGGTTATCAATCTTTTTACTTAATTGTTTTACAATTCTTTGTTGCCGTATATATACGCGGTTTGGCCTATTTAAGTGAAGACGCTCTATCATATATTTAGCAGGATTTTGAGCGTAACCAATGTTGTTATTTGTAATAGCTACCCTGCCATTTTCTTGTACGCACATATATTCAATAATATTTTTTTGAAATCTATCTACATAACCTTTACCTAAAGCATAGGTATAGCCATCAATAGTTATTTGACAACCTTGCCAGTCTTTACTTTTGAGAACATTGCATTTTTGACATGAAAGATGAAGATTGTAAGGGTGCCTAACTAATATTCCATCGAATTTATTAGCAAATATATCTTTAGGTCGAAAATGATCTAGAGAGAATTTTTCTCCGCCACATTCCTTCTCTGTAGCATCACAATAAACACATCTGTATTTACAATTTTCAGCTATTTGATCATAGTTACTCTGATAGTTGCTTGCTGAATAGAAGGCACCCTTTTTGTTGTAATACATATATGCAGGATGACGATTTAGCATAGGGAAGAAAAGAGAATTAAGATCCACGTGTTTCATCCCTAAGGTCCTTTAACTCTTCATATAGTTTTTTTAACTCAGATGATTGCCTGTCTAGCTCAGCAACACTTTCTTTTGAAAGAATAGCTTCATCAACAAGTATCTTGCTACGCGCCACATTAAGTGAATCGTACTCTGCTTTTTCGCCTTCAGTTAAAGGCTCTTCTAAAGATTTTGAAAAAAGTTCATCAAACCTTTTTTCTCGCTCAGTTCTAGCTCTCTTAAGTGTATTTAGATGCCTAAAAAACCTTTTCTGATATTCTTCTTTATTATCAGTCAAACTCGTTTTATCAATCGCAAACTCAATATTGCCTAAGTACTCATCAACACTACTGAGGTCACTGGTTAATATGTATATAGGAATATCTTGATCTATTACTCGAATTCTCTCAATGAGTTCACTTCCTTTGAACTGAGCATCGCTTTCATGAACAAGGTTTTCATCAATAAAGTAAGTAACTTTATTTTCTATTTGTTCCAAGTTATGAAGCATTTCTTCAATATCTGAAACCACATCTGGACACTCAACTTCATAACCTTCACCAAAAATTCGACTAAGGCGGCGTTTAAAGGTACGACGTGCTTGCGGACTGTCATCAATAAATACAATATTTTCAATCATTATTTATCCTGTATCACTTCAATATAAAACCCTGCCCCGCCAAGAGAAGAAAACTGTTTTGCATATATTCTCCCACCCATATTATTCTCAAGTTGCCCCTTGATAATAGCCAGTCCCATCCCAGTACCAATAATATGTCCTTTTCGATCTGATTTAGAACTTTGCATTGGCAGGAAAATTGACTCTTCTTGACCAGACTCTAAACCGCATCCTGAATCAAGAAAGATAACTCTTAACTTGGTTCCACCGACTCGCTCAAACACAACTTCAATCTTCCTTTGTTCTCGAGGCTTCTTAGATACTGCCCATATTGCATTTGTTATAAGGTTAATAGTTATGCTCTCCCAATCAATCCTGAATGAGCGTACATTAAAATCACTTTCTAAAATTCCTTGAAACCTAATGTCGTATACTAACCCCATGTTTTCAAATGTCGAATTCATTAACTCAAATATATACCTAAAAATCTCTGGGACATTATTTTTTTCTCGTTTTCTTTTATCTGGTTTTACATGATTGATCGCTAGCTCAGAAAAACTATTTACATACTTACTCCCAATAATTACATCATTAGTAATTTCAGTTAAGGCATTAACATCTAACTGAACAGCCCCACTTCGACTATCTTCAAAAACATCTAATAACTCTCGAGCGTTTTCTAGGGCAATTGCGGAGTGGGTCTTAATTTCATGGCCAAAACATACCGTTAATACACCAATAGAAGCTAAGTTAGTTAAAGTGTCCTTCTGCTCTTCTAATTTTTTCCGGTCTTTTTCCAGCGATTGATAGTATGCTTCAACTGCTCGGTCATGTGCTGCCTTAGCTCTTTCTAAATCTCTAATTCGTTGATAAAGGGTATGGGCTGCTGGCATTTTTTGTTTTTTCTTTCGTCCCTTTCTACTAAAGGTATTTTTTAAACCCTCAATTACATCTGATAACTTTTCATCTGATTGTAAAAATATCTTTTTTAGTTCTTCAGATAAATCAATTTCTTCATCCTCTTGAGCATCTTTATGAGCCAACAATTCAAATGCTGAAATAACTTTAATGGCAAACACTCTCAACTGCATAAAAGCATCGTTTTCAACAATACCTTCACGGTTTGCTTGATCGTTCAATATAGCATTATTAGTTTTCGATATGCTCACTGCACCAATAATCTGATTTGGACCAATGCGCCAACCACCTTGTTTAATACCACCAGGGCTAGAAGCTTTTCTTAAACCAATATCTAACCAGTCTCCTTTACCAACTGGCTCACCGTAAGGTCTAACTCTAAAATCATCACGATAAATTCGGATGCCTTGATTACGCTTCATGAATTCAGACCAGTTCGTTCTAGACATACCAGCTTTAGTCCAATATTCTCTCGTCGTAAGCATGTAGTAAAATTCAAACTCTAGTGGACCAAACAAAGGCATATCACCTTGATTAGATATCCAATGTTTCCATGGTGTTGGGATCAGAGTTACTTCCTCCCCACTATTATTATTCGAAAATGTTAACTTTACGCTTCCAGAGTCATTGATAATAGCTTTCACTTTCCAACTTGCAGCATCCAAAATATCCTGGGAATCAATTTGAACTCTTTTCTCTTTTTGTCCTTTTCTAATTTGAGTAAGACTAATACTAAAATCATTAATAGAACGGTAAGGTGAAATTAATAAGCGGAGCTCTTCTTTTAAGTCTTTTAAGAATTCTGTATCCCAATTGTCTCTCAGACCGACCAAAACCATATATGTGCCTTTTTCTTCGGCAGAAACAAAAATTTCCCCATACTTGTCTTGAATTGGAAGTGTTAATTCGTATACCTCATGCGTAATATCGAAAATTGAAGCATCAGTTCCTTCATATTTTCGCCAATCAACAATCAATTGATTTACCTTATCTGCCCCCTTAATTTTGGTATAAAGCACAACTTTTTTACATAGTCTATCAAGACCAAGTCGACCTAACCCTTTCGCTCCAGTCATTACTCTATGCTTATTCTTAGAGCGGTCTACACCGAGTTTGGAATCAGTTCCTATTCTTAACCAATGTTTGTAAAGAGAGTCAACAGTCATACCATTTCCATCATCTTTCAAAACTATAGAAGACAATGCAGGTTGCTCTCGCAAATAGAATTCTAACTCCACATTTTCAGCATCAGCGTCATAAGAATTTTTTATTAACTCTGAAACGGCTACCGTCGAACTTGAAATACTCTCTCGACCAAGCTGCATTGGAACACGAGCAGACATATCAAAAGGCTTTTTAGCTAGTAATCTACGTGTCATATTTAAGCTCCAAAGAGAGGGATATCTTTAATTACACCAACAGTTAAATGTCTTAACCGAATGCGTTCATTTAAATAGTCATTAGTTTTTTGGTTCTGCAGTACACGCATAAGTCTTTTGCATGTATTAATTCGTCCATCCCTTGGAGTAACGACAATCATATGGTTTTCAATCGCTACGGGTTCACGGAGGTTAATCAAGGTTGCTGATGCTCGATTCCTATCTGATGGACTTGAGGTTCTTTTGATCACAACAAATGGTGGTGTAAGTGCTTTCCCATTGAAGCGCCTTGTTTCCAAAACTTCACGTACAACTCCCCATTGAGGACATATTTTGGGATAGAAATAAGGATACTCAGGTCCCTCTTCAGGATCTCTGTATGCGACTAGTGGGCCCGTTCTAACTTCAAAATAATCTGAAATGGTAGACTCGACATTCTCAGTACAATACCAGGCAGAAACCTGAGTATTTTCACCCACTTCTCCTGAAAGCAAAAACACATCTACATCAGTTTTATTGTTAAATTGCCCCCATATGTTTATTTCTGTTTGCATGGATTCCGATACAAACTGCCGAAACTCGCCATATCGACTGCCAGAACGAAGTACATCAGGCAAAATAGCACTCACTTTACAGCCTTTTGGCAACTTTCTTAGGTACTTATCAAACACAACACCTGCAGAGTTAACCTTCCCTTGTTTCCAATAGTTTTCTTTAGGGGATAGCATAATAGTAAAAGGAGGATTCATTAATACATGTGTTACATTAGATAGCTCCTTATTATTGATAATGAAAGCATCTCGAACTTGTATATTTGGAAGTAGTTCGAAAGCCTCATCTACATCACAATCTTGTTCAACACCTTGATTAAGAGCTTCAATAATAATTCTTAGTTTTGTTGCTTCGATAAAGTGAAGGTGAATATCAAAACCCCAAAGCACTTGCCCCCAAACTTTGAGTGTTGCCGATAATGTTGCCTCAACCCCTAGCTTTCGCGAAGTTTCAATTAGCAAATTTCCTGCACCACAGGTGGGGTCTAATACAACAGAACTTGAGGTAATAGCAGGTAATAAATTAACCGCTCTAGTCGCTAATTTTTGCCCTGTAAAAAAACTACCAGCTTCTCTCATTTCTTCAATAGATAATAATTCCCTCAAGACTAAGTCGATATTATCCAAATCAACTAGATCATGAAGTTTCTCTTTATTTTTAGAGAGTAATTGATTACGCATATCTGCGTTATGTAAAGTCAAACCGTTCATTGCTTAGCTTCTGCAGGAATTTTTTACAGTATATCATGATACTGACATTTTTATTGAAACCAAAATGAACCGTAAGCAGCTGATTAATAGACACAAATAAAAAATATTAATTAATAAATCTGCAGGTAACAAAGCTTATCAATAAAGACCTTGGACAGATGTTGCCTTTAGCTATTACTCTCAATTGAGAGAAACCAACATAAATTGGGTATTCCAACAGATAATAGGACAAACATTTTATCGCTTTGGGGGGCGAAAGCAGAGCAACATTATTTAGTACACCTTTGACTTTAAAACAATAATAAAAATCCTATCACCCCCCTAACCAAGCATATCATCAGAGAAATAAGGTAAATTGGTCCAATCAAGCATAGGAGCAATAGAGAAACGGTTTGTAGGGAAATTTTGCATAAAACACCAAGAATAAAATAAGGGACGATCAATAAGCCAAATCAGAGTGTTGTACC
>Ga0316197_10002433_pt1 | contig 13296 bp, 10 predicted proteins | sample OudBiesiAoxic_MG_FD_204939 | JGI IMG/M metagenome (GOLD analysis project Ga0316197, IMG submission 204939) | Coastal sediment microbial communities from Oude Bieten Haven, Netherlands - site A oxic | ecosystem: Environmental > Aquatic > Marine > Coastal > Sediment | place: Netherlands...
GATTGAATGTGTCTCGCCATGCGCGAACAGGTCGAAGCCACCATCGCGGTCATCCGCCCGGCACTGCAGGCCGACGGCGGCGATGTCGTGCTGCGTGACGTCGACGTCGCGACCGGCGTGGTGTCGGTGGAGTTGACGGGGGCGTGCGTCGGCTGTCCCTCGTCGAACCAGACGTTGAAGGCGGGCATCGAGCGGATCATGCGTGACCGCGTCGACGGTGTCACCGAAGTGGTCAACGTCGCCGTCGAGGCAGCATGAGGCCGGCTGGATGAGTCGTCGCAACCGCCCTGTCCCCGAGCTGTTCCAGGCCGCGATCGACGGCGACCGCAGCGCGCTCGCCCGCCTGCTGTCGTTGATCGAGCGAGGCGACGACGATGCCCGGGTGATCGGACGCCTCGCGTATCCACTGAGCGGGTCGGGTTACACGATCGGACTCACGGGTGCCCCGGGCGCCGGCAAGAGCACGTTGACGAGTGCGTTGATCGGACACCTGCGGGCGCAGGAACTGGAGGTCGCCGTGTTGGCGATCGATCCCTCGTCGCCGTTCACGGGCGGGGCGATCCTCGGCGATCGGGTGCGGATGCAGGACCACGCGACCGACCCGGGTGTGTTCATCCGGTCGATGGCCACTCGCGGTCATCTCGGAGGCCTGACGCTCGCAACCCCGGAAGCCGTGCGTGTCCTCGACGCGATCGGTCGCAAGTGGATCCTCGTCGAGACCGTCGGGGTCGGTCAGGTCGAGGTGGAGGTCGCCGGCAAGGCCGACACCACGGTGGTCGTCGTCAACCCGGGTTGGGGCGACAGCGTTCAGGCGAACAAGGCGGGGCTGATGGAGATCGCCGACGTGTTCGTCATCAACAAGGCCGACCGCAAGGGGGTCGAGGAAACCAGCCGCGACCTGATGCAGATGCTCGACCTGTCGGATCTGCCGCTCGACACCTGGCGACCGCCGATCATCCCGACGATCGGATCGACCGGCCAGGGGGTGCCCGAGCTGTGGGATGCCGTGCTCGCTCATCGCGCCCATGCGGAGGCCTCGGGGGAGTTGCACGATCGGCGCACGTTCCGTCTACGCGAGGAGCTGCGCGAGATCGTGGCGACGCGACTGGGCCTGCGGGCCCGCCAGATCTGTTCGGGCGAACGCTGGGACGAGCTGACCGACGCCGTCGTCGCACGCACCACCGACCCGTGGACTGCTGCCGACGAGATGCTCGCAGCCGTCGATGCCTGAGCACCCCGACGCCGCCGAGCGATGAGCGGGCGGCCACCCTGTTGCTTCGCCATCGTGTTGCTTCGGCCATCGGTCGGGTTCGGGTGCTGGTGACCGATCGGGCAAGATGATGCGATGCAGGCACCCGTTCTCGTCGCAACGCACGACTCGGCGTCCGACGCTCAGGTCATCGACCGAGCGGCTCGGCTCGCAGTGGCGCTGGGCGCCCCGCTCCACGCCGTCAGCGTCGTGCCGGATCTCGCTGTCGGAGCGGCGGTCGGCAGTGCGGGCGCCGAGGCCCTCACCCGACAGGCCGATGCTCATCGCCACAAGTGTGTCGAAGCGTTGGCGCAGGCAGCGGAATCGGCCCGAACGCTCGGGGCCGAGGTGACCGAACACATCAGCCAGGGTGAACCGGCCGCACAGATCGCCCAGGTGGCGGACGCGATCGATGCCGATCTCATCGTGCTCGGCAGCCGCGGGCTCGATGCGGCCGGCCGCTACGTGTTGGGCAGCGTTCCCGAACGCCTGCTGTTCGACCCGCACGGCCACGACGTGCTCGTTGTCCGGACGACGCCGTGACGGAAGACGCCGTGACGGTCGAGGCCATCGGCAAGACTCGGCCGATGAGCGACTACGAACTCCTCACCCTCGAACGCCGAGCCGACGGCGTCGCCGTCATCACGCTCGCGAACGGCAAGGTCAATGCCCTGTCGCAGGAACTGCTCGCCGAGATCAGATCCGCGGTCGCAGACCTTGACGCCGACCTGCCCGGTGCGGTCGTGGTGAGCGGCGGCGATCGCCTGCTCGCGGCCGGGGCCGACATCTCGCAGTTCGGTGGTCCGGACGAAGCCGCGACGATCGCTGCCGGGTTCCACTCGGCGCTCGATGCGCTCGCGGCGCTGCCGAGGTTCGTCATCGTCGCGGTCAGCGGGTACGCGCTGGGTGGAGGGTGCGAGTTGGCGCTCGCGTGCGACTACCGGATCGCGTCGGAGAAGGCGGTCTTCGGCCAACCGGAGATCCTGCTCGGCATCGTCCCGGGCGGTGGAGGGACCCAGCGGCTGCCGCGGACGATCGGGGCCAGCCGGGCCAAGGAGATGTGCATCACCGGCCGCCAGGTGCGCGCCGAGGAAGCGCTGCGGATCGGTCTCGTCGACGAGGTCGTCCCGCACGGTGAACTCCACGACCGGGCGTTCGCGCTCGCCGCCGACATCGCGAAGGGAGCGGTCGCCGCCCAGGCGATCGCCAAGCGCCTGATCGACCAGGGTCTGTCGACCTCGCTGGCCGACGGACTGCAGCTCGAGCGGGATGGATTCGTCGAGGTGTTCGGCACCGAGGACTCGCAGATCGGTGTGGCCAGCTTCCTCGAACACGGCCCCGGCAGGGCGACGTTCACCGGTCGCTGACGATCATTCCGCAGCGTTCCGGCTCGATTCGTGCCGGGCTCCGGGGCTCCCGGTGGGTCGATGCCGTCGGGTAGCGTTGCCAGATGGGCGAGGGGGAGGCAGCGGGAGTCGACGAGATCGCTGACGCGTTGCAGCACTGGTCCGCAGCGGCCTCGGAGATCTTCGACCGGTGCCGTCGCCCCGACCTCGCCGAGTCCGCTCGCTCGCTCGGCGAGCGCGCTGTCGGCCGCCTCGTGCGGGTGGCCGTGATCGGCGATTTCAAGCGGGGGAAGAGCACGCTCGTGAATGCGATCGTCGGCGATGAGCCCTGCTCCACCGAGGTGGTCTCCTCGACCGTGATCCCGACGGTGTGTCGTCACGGACAGCGGCGCACCGCATGGGTGGTCGAGCGCCGGGACGGCGTCCTGCGACGTCGCGAGGTCTCGGCGTACGAGTCGCGTGCAGCCCAGGAAGGCGGGTGGCCCGAGGCGGTCGCCGCCGAGATCGAGATCCCGTCCGGAACGATCGCCGACCGTATCGAACTCATCGACTGCCCGCCCGCCTCGGGGCGGCGCGGGGCTCATGCCGCATCGGTCGAGGCGGGCTGCGCCGCGGACGTCGTGCTGTTCGTGACCGATGCCACTCAGCCGCTCACCGAACCCGAGGTGCAGCTCTTGCAGGCGCTCGACGGTCGCGTGCCGACCATCGTGGTCGTCGCCAAGTGTGATCTCGTCGTCCACTGGCGTCGAGTCGTCGACGAGAATCGTTCGACACTGAGTCGGTTCGACCTGAGGTGCAGCGTCGTGCCGGTGTCGGCGCTGCTTCGGTCCGACGACGAGCAGTCGGGCGCCGAAGATCGGTCAGGCATCTCGCGACTGCTCGACGACGTCCTGCGCCACGGCAGCGAGGGTCGGCTGCCCGCCCTGCTCACCGCTGGTCCCGATCGTCTCATCCGCGGCCTTCGGACCGCACGCGACGAACAGGTGCGGCTGCAGGCGGCGTTCGGCGACAGAGAGCGGCTGCGAAACCGGCAACGGGATTGTGAGGCCGAGCGGGACCAGTGCGACATGCTGCGGCTGCCGACGGCGCACTGGCAGCGTCAGCTCGACGCTCGGACCGAAGCGGCGGCAGCAGCGCTGCGCGAACGAACCGGGGAACGGCTGGCCGCAGTGAGAGACGTCGCGGTCGCGACCCTCGAGCAGATCGATCCGAACAAGGACTGGGAAACCTTCGAACCGTGGCTCCGTGACGAGGCCGGCGCGGTTGCGGCCGCGGTGATCTCCGAGGCGGAGCCGCTCGTCGAGTCGATCGGTCACGATGTGGCTCGCGCATTCTCCGTCTCGGGGACCACGACGGACGCCGAATTCTCCGTACTGCTTCCGGACACCGATGACCTGCGCATGGGTGGCGATGACGGCGATGAGCAGCGGATGGCTCGTTTCGTGCGCGAGGGCTTCGCCACGCTCGGATCGACATCGGCCGGGCTTCTGGCATTCGCCACGCTCGGCGGGGTGCTCAGCGCTGCTGTCCTGGCTCCGCTGACGGTGGTGTTGGGAGCCGGTCTCGGCGGGACGGCCGTGCTGTCGGAACGTCGAACCGAGCGGGCGACCCGTCAGCAACGCGCAACCGACGCGGTCGAGCGGTATCTGAGTACCGTCGCCGCCGACATCGACGAGACCCTTTCGGCCGGTCTCGGAGAGTTTCGCAACAGCGTCCGTGACGACCTGATGGCGCGCATCGACGAACGTGTTCGGCTCGTTCGAGACGAACTCCAGGCCGTCCGGCGCGGACTCGAGGATGCGGAGCTCGCTCGCGATCGCGTTGCCGAGGTGTCGCGCAATCTGGTCGAGATCGACGAGTTGATCGATCGCATCCGGCGACGCACCGGCGCGGACGCGGGCTCGTGATGGACGATGACCTCGCCGATCGCACGCGTTCGCTCCTGCGGAGGATGATCGAGCGCTCCGCCGGGAGCGAATTGCAGGCGTTCCGCGCGCTCGACGAACTGTTCGACGAACCCGCGCGCATCGCCGTCGCCGGCATGGTGAATGCGGGCAAGTCGACGTTGCTGAACGCGCTCGTCGGTGAGCGCGTGGCTCCCACCGATGCCGGCGAATGCACCCGCATCCCGACCTGGTATCGGCGAGGCAAGCACTACGAGGTGAGAGCCGTCGACCGGATCGGTGAGGAGGGCAGCCCGCTTCGTTTCGCGCGTGGAGACCAACTCGCGGTCGATCTCGCCAACCGAGATCCCGCCACGGTCGATCACCTGGTGGTCGCCTGCCCGTCCACTCGCCTCGGCCATCAGACGCTGATCGACCTCCCCGGGCATTCGTCACTGTCGGCCGACGTGTCGCGTCGGGCCGAGGAGTTCCTCGTCGCCGACGATGGAACTCCGGTCGACGGCGTCATCTATCTCCTGCGTCATCGCCACCCTGCGGATCTCGAGTTTCTCGAGTCGTTCCACGGATCGTCGGGCGGGCGCGGTGCGGTGGGAGCGATCGGGGTGCTCTCGCGCGCTGACGAGGCCTTCGGCGGCGGACTCGACGCCATGGACCACGCTGGCCGTGTCGCTGCCGCCCTGCGTGCCGACCGCCGCGTGCGGGGACTCTGCCAAGACGTCGTTCCGGTTGCCGGCCTGCTCGCCGAGAGTGCAGCGAGCCTTCGTCACGACGAGGTCTCGGCGCTGCGGGGTATCGCGGGCGTCCCGGCGGACGTGCTCGACGAGGCACTGTCCAGTGTCGATGCATTCCGGGCGCTCGATCACACCGCCACCGACACCGCCGAACGGACACGGCTGCTGCAGCGACTCGGCCTGTTCGGGGTTCGGTCGGCGATCGATGTGCTGCGACACGACCCCGACCGGACCGGCGACGCTCTCTCGAGTGATCTGCTCGAGTTGAGTGGCATCGGGCAGCTCCGTCATCGGCTCGACTCGATGGTGATCCAGCGGGTCGGCGATCTTCGGGCGCGGGTCGTGCTGGGTCGTCTGGCGCAGTCGGAGGACATGCGTTCCGACTCGGCCGCGCGCACCGAGTGGGAGCGGATCGAGGCGAATGCCCACGGCCTGCGGGAGTTGGACGCCGTTGCACTGCTCCGGCGGACATCGATCCCCGGGATCAACAGCGAAGCCGCAGCAGATCTCGAGCGATTGCTCGGCGTCCACGGAGTCGGTGCGCGGGATCGTCTGGGCGCATCGCCGACCGCGGACCGGGACGAACTGCGCGACCGGGTGATCGAGCAGCACGGGCGATGGGTGGCGCTTCGTGAGAGTCCCCTGGCCGCACCCGTCGCCGTCGAGCTGGCCTCGGTCGGGGTGAGAACCTGCGAAGCCATGTTGGCGTCGGACGTGGGCGCGGCTCCACTCGGCAGCGACCGCTGAGCGCGCGACGTGTAACTTTGGCCCGATGTTGAGGCGCGGGATCGATCCGCAGAGGTTTCATTGTCCTACGCACTAGGGCTCGACGTCGGGACCACCTTCACCGCCGCGGCGGTCGATCGCGATGGCGTGACATCGATCGTCCAACTGGGGACGAATCGAGCTGCCGTTCCCTCGGTCGTCGTGTTCCGGGGCGACGACACGGTCTTGACGGGCGACGCCGCCGAGCGGCGGAGTCGGACCGAGCCCGATCGCGTGGCGCGGGAGTTCAAGCGGCGTTTCGGTGATGCGACCCCGGTGTTCGTCGGGGGAAGCCCCCGTTCTCCCGAGTTGATCACCTCTCGGTTGCTGCGCGACGTCGTCGACACGGTGAGCGAGCGCGAGGGCGGACCACCGACCGACGGGATCGTCGTCACGCACCCGGCGTCGTGGGGCGAGTACAAGCTGGGAGTGCTGCGACAGGCCGTGCGGCTCGCCGGGCTGACCGAGGTGACGTTCCTGGCCGAGCCGATCGCGGCGGCGGTGCACTATTCGTCACTCGAACGCGTTCCCGACGGTGCGGTGCTCGCTGTCTACGACCTCGGAGGGGGCACGTTCGACGCAGCGATCGTGGAGAAGCGGGGCGACCGGTTCGAGATCCTCGGACAGCCGGAGGGGATCGAACGGCTGGGTGGCATCGACTTCGACGCAGCCGTGCTCGAGCACGTTCGCGTCGCATTGGGCGACGCCATCGACGAACTGGATCCGACCGGCACGGAGGCCCTCAGGCTGCGTGAGGAGTGCATCACCGCCAAGGAGGCATTGTCCACCGACACCGACGTCTCGATCTCGGTGCTGGCCGGCGGTGTCGAACACCAGACCCGCCTCACCAGAGCGGAGTTCGAGGAGATGATTCGACCGGTGCTCACCAGCACCGTCGACGCGATGAGGCGTGCCCTCGAGAGTGCCTCCGTGACCCCGGATCGGCTCGACTCGATCCTGCTGGTCGGCGGCGGGTCCCGCATCCCGCTCGTCGCCGAACTGATCACCAACGAATTCGGTCGACCGGTCGCCGTCGACGCCCACCCGAAGCACTCGATCGCTCTCGGTGCAGCACGATTCGGTGCAGGTTCGTCACGCCGGGTGCCCGTGGCTCCGGTGCCGGAGGCACCGTCGGCGCCCGTGCCGACTCCCCGGGCGTCGACATCGTCGCGTCGTTGGTGGATCGCCACCGTGGCCGTGGTCGCCGTGACGGCGGTGGCCGCGTTTGCCTGGGCGCGCAGCGAGTCGACCGGGCCGGACGAGGTCGCCACCTCTGTCGCGACGGAACCGACAGCTGCGCCCACCACGGCGCCGACGGTGACGGATCCACCGCCGACGAACGCCCCGACGACCCCTCCGACGACGCAGCCGGTCATCTTCGACGGCGACCTGGGGCTGGCGACACCGATGACACGTCCCGAGTGCGACGACCAGAACATCACGGTGCTCTTCTCGGCCATCGATCCGCTGAGCTATGCCGAACAGATCGAAGCCAAGCTCGCCGAGTTCGAGGGGAGTTCGTACCTCCGGACGGCGATCACCTGTCCGTCGCTCCGAGCGCAGTTCGTCGATGGCAGCGACATCTACGTGGTCTACTTCGGGCCCTTCGAGTCGGAGGACGAGGCGTGCGCAGCGAAGTTCTTCGGACCAGCCGATGCCTACGTCAAGAAGCTCAGCTTGACGACGCCCGTCGAGTTCGAGGTTTCCTGCACCTGAGTTCTCCGGGGTCGCCCCGGTGCGCTCACTCGTTGTCGGGTGGACCAGGGGCCTCACCGGCCCGTCGCCGGGCGGTGTACCAGAGCGCCGCCCCGGCGAGCGTCGCTGCGCCGAGACCCAGCGCGGGCAGTGCCACCGAGTCACCGCTGTCGCCCTCGGCGGCCGCCGTCGTCGCGGGGCCGGCGACGCGGACCGTTCCGGCGTCGGGTGTGTCGGTCGGGACGGGAGTGGCCGAGGGTTGTGATGTGCCCGGTGTCTGCGGATCGGTCTGAGCAGGTGGACCGGTGGCGGCAGGTGGGGTCGCCTCGACGGTCACGGGCGCTCTGGTGCTGCGGAGCGCATCGACCGCGGCGGGGACGTTCGAGACGAGATACGGATAGAAGGTGTCACCCGGGCAGGCGGTCTGGCTCATGTCCCGGTGCCCTGAGATCGTTGCGGCCGACACGTCGGTACCGGCAGGCCATCGGTTGGATCCGCGCGAGGTGAAGGTCACGGTTGCGCCGGGCCGTGTGTCGATGTCGTAGCGATCGGCGAGCCAGGCGAGGGTCAGTTCGAGTGACGCCAGTGCTGCAGCCGTGGGGAGAACCGCGGTGAAGTCGCCGAGGAGACAGACCAGCTGAGCGAATCCCTGGCTCCCACCGGTCGCGCTGGCCTCGACAGGGCCGTCGAGGCTCCCGAATCGGCCCTCCCACACCACGCCGAACTGATCGATGAAGAAGTTGTAGGCAACGTCGGGCCATCCGCGCTCGGGGCCGGTGTGGAAGTTGTAGGCGCTCTGCATCGTCGTGACGGGATCGGCGCCGTTGGCCGATGCCGTGTGGTGGACGAGCAGGAACAGAGCGGTCTCGGGAGACATCGGGCCGGTCGGTGGTCGGCTGTCTCCGGCCCAGCTGGAGCGTGGTCGGATGAGCAGCCCCGGTGCCACCGGCACGGCTGCGGGGACTGCTCCAGTGGCGGGCGTTCGCCAGGTCGAGACTGCGACGGCACCGGCCGCCGCACCCGACAGCAGTCGTCGACGCGTCACGCGTGGCAGGCAGAGCTCACACATCGTCGTGGGGCATTCGGATCGGCATGGCGTCGAACGGGCCGGGCGCTCAGCCGCCGGAGTTGACGGCTTCCAGCGCCGCTGCGGTCGCGGGACCGAAGAGGCCATCCACCTCGAGCCCCTGTGCCGTCTGGAATGCGATGACGGCATCGCGGGTGGATGGGCCGAAGAAGCTGTCCGCGTCGACCGGGTGTCCCGCCCGGGTCAAGCCTTCCTGCATGCTGCGGACCACGATCCCGCTGTCGCACAACATCAACGGGAGCTCGTCGTTCATCGTGTACTCGGGGCACGCCGCATCTTCGGGGCCGTCGCCATCATCGGCGCCCACCGTGCTCGGCGTGCTCGGCGTGCTCGCCGTGCTCGACACGGCGGGGCCCTCCGATGATTCACTGCTCTGCTCGTTCGCAGTGGCAGCGGGACTCGAAGGCTCCGAGGTCGACGACGCGTCGTCCCGGGTGATGATCAGCGCGAGCACGATGGCGCCGATGGCGACGATGGCGACGGTCACCGGGATCAGCCAAGGCGGGCGCCCGTTCGCGGCTCGAGGTTCGGACGATTCGGCCATGTGGATCCCTTCAGCGGCTGGGCAGCACGACACCCTAGCCCGGCATGTACCCGGCAGGTACTCGGTGATCGCGTGGGGGCGTGGGCCCCGGGTCAGCCACCCGACACGGCAGGCGTCGGTGACGGGCCCACGGGTTCGTCGACGTGGAGCGGCCGCTTGAGCGACCACGCCGAACGGGCCAGCCACGTGCCGATCGCGACGAGCGTGAGCATGACGCCGGCACACACCGCGTAGGCGACCGTCCGACCGAACTCGTCGTAGAGCGCACCGGTGACCACCGCCATGACGCCGGCGGCGAGCGCCTGCGCACCGCCGAGCACGCCCTGTGCGCCGGCCTGGCGATCGTCGGGCACCGTCATGCCGACGGCCACTCCGGTGCTCGACACGGTGAGGCCGTCGCTCACCGCATGCACCATCGCCACCGCGAAGATCAGCCCGCCGGTGGGCATCAGGCCGTACAGCGTCATGAAGACCGCACCACCGACGAGGCCGAGCGCCGCGATCCGGAACGGCCCGTACACCTGGGCCCACCGTCCACCGATCGGGCCGAGGACGATCAGCGGCAGCGCGAACAGTGTGATGCCGAGGTTGGCGACCCACGTCGTCGTTCCGAGGTCGTCGTGGACGAGCGCCCAGAGCGCGTCGAACGAGCCGATCATCACGAACGCCGCGGCGCCCAGCACCACGGCGCCGGCGAACGGTCGGATCCGGAGCAGGTCGATCGCCAGACGGCGGTGCGCGGTGGGGCCGCTCTCGTCGACGGCCACCCGAGCGACGAACGGCAGCATGACGACGGTGGCGGCGGCGACCACGACGAACGGCGCCGGGATCCCGAACGGCCCGACCAGCGCGGCGGAGATCGCCGGCCCCATCGCGAAGCCGAACACCTCGGCGGACAGCAGCCGACCGAGGTTCTGGCCGAGATGGTTCGGGTCGGCGAGGATGACGATGCGTCGGGCCGCCGGAATGGCGGCGCCGATGCCGACGCCGGAGATGAACCGCCCGACGAGGATCGGTACGAGCGTGGTGCTGAACCCCATCAGGAGCAGGCCGACCACGTTGACGGCGACACCGAACAGCACCACCTTGCGGGCGTGGCCCCGGTCGGCGAGCGGTGCGATCACCAGCTGCGACAGGAACGCCGCGATGAACCCGATGCCGATGACGACGCCGATCGCCGTCTCGCTGATGCCGTACTCGTCGCGGTAGTCGTCGACGATCGTGAAGAGCACGCCGTAACCGGCGGCGAGGCTCGCCATCAGGCTGCCGAACGCGATGAAGAGCATCATCGGCGACGGGGTGCCGCCTCGCGTGATCGCGCCGTTCGATGATGGGCGAGTCGACGTCACGCCGGAAGGCTAACGACCCCGGACGGCGACGGGCTTGCCGGTTCGAGTCCGGCCGGTCGGGGCGACGGACGCGATGGGCCGGATCGGGTCAGGCGGTCGCGACGAGACCGGTGGTGCTCGGCGACGACAGGGCGCGGTGGGTCGGCATGGCGCGCACCGTGAGGCCCCAGCGGCCACCGTCGCTCGGCACGAACGTGGTCGTGAACCGACCGTCGTCGTCCCGGCTCATGTCGGCCACGGTCAGGCGGTGCTCGTCGAACGAGCCATCAGCGGTGACCGGCCCGTGGACGACCTGGACCCGGATCTCGTCGACGTCGAGCGCGCCGGAGTCGACGTGCGCAACCACACGTCGTTCCACGCCCGCGGCCCCGGACGACACGTCGGAGTCGTCGTCGATGTGGACCCCGACGGTTGACCAGGCCTCGTGCACCCGTTGCTTCCAGGCAGCGAGTTCACGGGCGGGTTCGGCCCCGTTGGCGGTCATGGCGACGGAGTCGATCGCCGCCGGCTCGTAGTACTCCTGTACGTAGTCGCGGACCATGCGGCTCGCGATCACCCTCCAGCCGAGCGTCGCCCAGTTCGTGGTGATCCGATCGATCCAGTCGTGCGGGAGTCCGTCGTCGCCGCGCCCGTAGAACGACGGCACGATCTCGCGCTCGATCACCGAGAACGCCGCCGACGCCTCGCGACGGTCACGGCGTTCGAGGTCGGCGTCGTCGTCGAACGACTCGATGTCGAAGCCGTTGCGGTCCGCGGACATCTCGTCCCACCAGCCGTCGCGGATCGAGCAGTTGAGCACGCCGTTGAGCGCGGCCTTCATCCCGCTGGTGCCGCAGGCCTCCATCGGCCGCCGCGGGGTGTTCAGCCACACGTCGCAGCCGTGGTACATCGTGCGGGCGATGCCGATGTCGTAGTCGGGGACGAACACGAAACGGTGGCGAACGTCGGCGGCGCGGGCCAGGCGGTCGATCTCGCGGATCATCGCCTTGCCCGGCTCGTCGGCCGGGTGCGCCTTGCCAGCGAAGACGAACTGCACCGGCCGATCGGCGTCGAGCAGGAGTGCCTTCAGACGATCGATCTGTGCGAGCAGCAGCGTCGAGCGCTTGTACGTGGCGAAGCGACGAGCGAAGCCGATCGTCAAGACGTGCGGGTCGAGGACGAACTCGCCGGTGATCCGGCGTACCATGTCGACGAGCTCACGTCGGCCCTGGTTGCGGACGTCCCACACCTCGTGGTGGTCGAGGTGCTTGACATTCGACCAGTCCGACTCGTCGGCGAGATGCCACTCGTCACCGATCGCGTGGCCGAGCAGATCGTCGACCCGGTCGCTGACCCACGAGCGGGCGTGCACGCCGTTGGTGACGTGCCCGATCGGGACCTCACGCACGGGGAGATCGGGCCACAGGCCGCCGAACATCTGGCGCGACACCTCGCCGTGGAGTTGCGCGACGCCGTTCGCCCGTGCCGCGATCCGCAGGCCCATCAGCGCCATGTTGAACTCGGCGTTGTCACTCGGGCCCTGCCCGAGTGCGACGAGTTCCCCGATCGTGACGCCGCACTGTGCAGCGAACTCACGGAAGTACGGCTCGAACAGTTCGAGCGGGAACTGGTCGATGCCCGCCGGGACCGGGGTGTGGGTCGTGAACAGGCTGCCGGCGCGAACCGCTTCGATCGCCTCGCGGAACGTCAGGCCCTGCTGCACCCACTCGCGGATCCGTTCGAGTCCGAGAAAGCCGGCGTGACCCTCGTTGGTGTGGAACACCTGCGGATCGATCCCGAGTGCCCGCAGCGCGCGGACCCCTCCGATGCCCAGGATGATCTCCTGGCGGAGGCGGTGCTGCGCATCACCGCCGTACAGCCGGTCGGTGATCGCCACGGCCTCCGGTGGGTTGCCCGGCACATTCGTGTCGAGGAGGTAGAGCGGGATGCGGCCGACGTCGACGCGCCACACTCGCACGGCGACGTCGACGCCCGCGAGGTCGACGTGGATCTCCACGCCGGTCGGCTGCACACCGAGCGCGTCGGGATCGATGCGGTCGTTGCGTTCGCGCTGCCAGCCGTCGGTGTCGAGCTCCTGGTGGAAGTAGCCCTCCGCGTACAGCAGACCGACGCCGACCAGCGGCACGCCGAGATCCGAGCTCGCCTTGAGGTGATCGCCCGCCAGCACACCGAGGCCGCCCGAGTACTGCGCGAGGGCTTCGGTGATGCCGAACTCGGGCGAGAAGTACGCAACGAGATCGAGCGGGCTGTCGTCACGCCGCGCGAACCAGTTCGATCCGTCGAGCGTCCGATCGAGCTGATCGCGAGCGCGGGCCACCTGCTCGACGTACTGCTCGTCGTCGGCGAGGGCCTGCCAGCAGGCCGCTGACGTGCGCCGCACCAGGTCGACCGGGTGCTGGCCCGTTGCGCGCCAGGATCGTCCCGTGGGGGAGCCGTCGAGTCGGTCGAAGACGTGCGACACCTGCCGGCTCCAGGCCCACTGGAGGTTGGCCGCGAGCGGCTCGATCGCCTGGAGGGAGGCCGGCACGCTGCTGGTGATGGTGAACTGGTGGAGGGGACGCATCGGCGCAGACGCTAGCGACTCGGCAGGCGCGTGCGATCCGGGGTGTCGAGGGTGATCCGAGAT